>JAABUX010005294.1_pt1 | contig 15888 bp, 16 predicted proteins | sample 5561851 | NCBI WGS metagenome assembly JAABUX01 (sample SAMN10711883, study PRJNA513361) | rock metagenome | isolation source: Antarctica rocks | place: Antarctica: Victoria Land, Richard Nunatak red sandstone | collected 2016-01-03 | reverse complement strand
AAGTTCGCCAAATACCCGATGTTCCCAGCTCGCCTCAAGCAGTCACCCCGCATCCTTGCCTTGACTCTCGTCATCACCTTCATCTCGGGTGCTAACTTCTTTTCCGTGCTGCTATTCTGGCCCACGCAAGCATTCAACGTGTATGGTCAAGACCCGGTTGGTGTGGGCATTCGAGGATTGCCAATTGGCTTCAGCATCTTGGGAGGTGCAGTGATAGTGCTTTGGCTTCTCAGTCTTCTACGAGGTCATAATCGGGAGTTGATGATCGTAAGCTCGATCATAATGACTGCTGGCACGTAGATCTCCTGACTTCGTTGCATCTTCGGTCCACTAACTCATGATCAACAGGAGTCGGCGCTCTCGCCTCCTTGAAAGTAGATACGCTTTACCGTGCCTGGGGACTGCTCGTCCTCGGCGGCCTCGGCATTGGAGGCATTGTTGTCCCCGCCTCCATCATCACCACCATCATCTGTCCCGACGACCTCATAGCTACCGTTTCCGCGCTCACGCTTGCAATCCGCGTCATCGGTGGCTCCATCGGCTACACAACATACTACAACGTATTCGTCAACAAATTCGTGCCCAACGCCATCCATTACATAGGTGGCGCCATGGTGCTCGAACTCGGCATCAAATCTCCCGTCGCGATCAAAGAAGCGATCGCCCTCACTGGTGCGTCTCTACTGGAGGAACTCAAAATGATTCCTGGTATAGCGGGCAATGAGACGGCGCATGCGATCGTGGTCAAGGCGGGGCAGATTGCGTTTGCGGAGAGCTATCGCTGGGTGTATCTGGTCAGTATTGCTTTTGGAGGCGTGTCGATCATCGCGGCGTGCTTTTTGGGTAATATCGACAAGTACATGGACGATCATGTTGCCGTCGTTATGTAGGTATTGTTCTGTATATACTTCGCATGGTATCCATAATCAGAGAGCCCTGAAAAGCTTCGACGAAGAACGTACTGTCGGTCAGCTAAAACATGAGTGCGTGTGGTGATGTTGGGATGTTTTGATTGAAGGTGGACTTTTGACCGACCACATCCACCTCCCAAGCCGGTGGTTGGGTTTTGGAATTTGTTGTTGACAATGGGCTGTGGACTGTGGACTGTGGGCTGTGGACTACGAACTATTCCAATTCCCTCTTGGGGATTATCGGAGTCACTCAGCACATCGATTGGAATTGAAATATCCGTCCTCCTCAAAGCGTATATTCACGATCTGGAAAGACGTGAGAGACATTAGACGTTGGAAACCGGAAGCTTCGCGGCTGTACAACATAGCTGCCATCGTATGTCCTGGTCACCTACCACGTTGACACAAACTTTCGACACGATTTTTGCGGATAGTCTGAAGTCTTATCCATTTCTAGTTCTGGTAGATCAGACGGCAAGCGGCGAGCGTCGAGCGTCTTGCGGCGAGCGTATGTAGTATAAAGTGGCTGTGGTATTAATGCTAAAGAGTAGGCGGACTTAAGATCAAGGCAAGACCCCTATTTACCTGTCACCTTTCCTAAGATCTTGTGTGTACTGGATCTATGGAATTGATCTGTGCGGTATGTATGTAAGCGTCTCTCTCGAGTACTTTAGGATAGGCACCGACGGTGTAGAGGTGTTGTGGTTGATGCTTAGAATAGCGTGGGCGAGTCAAAGCACTGTACACTGTTGCAGCGACTTGGTAGAGCGTCCACGGTATACAAAGACTTTTGCCGGCTATGTGCTAAGAAGAAGCCTAAACACGGATAATACATATTATATAATAATCCGAGTCGAGATTTACGCTTAGTTAAAGCTATAGACTGTTACAATCTGTAGTGGTTATACCGCGCAAAGATTCTTGCTTTGCTTGATAAGTACCTTAGGGTTAATAGTAAGTACTTGAGGCCTCCATTCTAAAAAGGGGTTGGAGTTGTGTAGAATAGTGCGTAGGATATAAGGAGGTGAATTTATTCAACTGGTTTGTTGTAGGGTAGAGAGGGGTTAAGAGATAGGTATAGAGATGGGGATTAAGGTATTGAGTTCTCATGGGGAAAGAATGTGAATGTGAATATTATGTCAAACTCCAAGCCCTTCCTTTCCTTTTTTTTCCTTTTTTTTCCCTTTCCGTACACTCATCCTCATCCTCAACCTCAACCTCAACCCATCAGCACTCCACTTCACTCATCCCAACCACCTCATTACCTCATACCACAGCCAAGCCAACAACAAGAAAATCAACATACCACCATCTCCTCTCTTCTTCGTCTCCGTCAAAACATCATGCCACCACTCTCCCACACTCTCCAGCTCCAATGTCATTCTCACACACCTTTCGCCCCTTGTAGCCGTTCACGCCGCTCCTACTAGTGTTAATGTTAAGTTTTTAGCATGAAAGCTGTCGCAAAGCTCGAGAGAACGGGGGTACGGCATGAATTGCACGTTTGTAGCGCTCATGAAGGGGTGTGGATAGGTGCTTGGTGCTTGGTGTAATTGGTTTTCGGTAATGGGACCGTCACGTTGATGCTATCAGGAGTGCTCGTGCTACCACCAGGGCGGCCCATGGCGCGGCTGTGACGTTGCGAGAGGCGCTGCGGCGGGAGCTCCTGTAGGGGGTCCTCCTATGGACGGCGCACCCATTCCAACCACGTCAGCTGCGGTTCCACCGACGCCGCCCGCTTGAGCTGCGGATTGGTCACTTCTTGTGGCGAGTCGGAGGGCAGCGCGAAGTGAGAAACAGGCGGATGGGCATGACATGTGGATTTTGTCAGATGGGGGAGGCCTTTGAGATGTAAATTGAACTCTTGTCATTTGTGTTTATTGTATGGGAATAACCCTGAACTCATTTCGGCCTCCACGTGCATGTAAGTTTCCAACTGGGTTGTGAAAGATCGATGAGACTCTCTGAAACTGTTGGTGCTGCGTCTTCTCTGTGGATGTCGCCCCAGACGCATTAACTTCGTGGACGAGGTATTCGGAACGTAATCGGAAAAGGGGACACTTCATATCCTATTCAGCCTCTAGGAAATGCTCATCGTACCCCTGAGCCACGATATTATCGTTGACAGGCCTACCCTCCTCTCCGGTGTCCCAAGACCTCCACCACTGCTCCCACACTTCCCTACTGCGAGCTTCCCACTCCGCACTCTCAGCCATGATTCGTTCAAGCACAGCCCGACGCTCTTCCGCAGCCGCGGCTGTTTCGCCACGCTGCCCCTCCCGGAACCAGAAACCGATGTTGGGCGAAGTGACCGGACCGCTGGGTGCGAAAGATGAGGATGAGCCTGAACTGGCACCAGAACCCTGCCGCATCTCCTCGAGCTCTTCCAAGCTTTTTTCAGCTTGGAATTGGCGTTGGTATGGCAGAAATTCCTCGATAATGTCATTGTTGAGACGGGAGCGGCAGAATGGGCAGCGACAGCCGTTGTACGCATCGAGGGAGATTTCGTGCTTGACGTGCGCTGTCCAGCATTTACGACAGATCACGGTCCTATGGTTAGGGCATTTGGTGTCATAGCTGTGGGATTCGGAGCAGATTCTGCAATTTTCTTGTGGAGACTGGCCTTCATTGGTAGCAGAAGTATCGTTGTCTTGAGCCTGAGCACTTGTCCCCTTGCCAGATTCGTCGTCATCTAGGTTCTGAATTTCCGTCGTTTCAATTCGAGGGCTCGCTCGCACGACCAAATCCTGGGCCTTACCGCAGCATTTCTTGTACTTGTGCTTACTACCACACGGGCAAGGTTTGTTCCTGGGAATAGGCTTGCCGTCTGCCGTAACCAAATAGGGTATAACTTCAGATGATTCCACGGCAGCTTCCTGGTCGTCTCGCGGAGGACGTTTGCTTTCGTCGAAGGATGACATGACTGATATTTCGCGTTGAAGACGAATGACGATACTGAAACAGGATTGACGGCTTCGAATGACTGTTGAAATTCTTACAAAGGTGTGGAGAAAGTAATGGCCATCCATATTGCGTGAAAATGTGCATATATAATACAGAGTAACAAAGAACGAGAAATAGAATGGTAGAGACATAGGCGGTATTGCGCAGTGGACAAACGAACTGAGCAACAATCAACAGATACTTGCATGGAAGCAGGCGATCAAACATTGACTCTCGTTCATAGCCTTTGATGCGTCCCAAGCTCTTCTGCGTTTCTCTTCACAAGCGATCAGGCAAGCAAACAAGCTTTCAGGAGCAGAGCTAGAAAAGGGCTTCAGTTTTTCATCTGCAATTGAAAAATGCATCTTCTTTGATAGATGGTGCTAGGTAGAAGACCGTAATATCGACTCAAGATATGGTAAGTGTTCGAGGAAAGAGGAGCTTTTTACTTCGTGTTCTCTATAGCATCCACCATAAAAGCGCCGCCCAACCTGCAACACTGTCAGCTGAACCTTTGTCTGCTTGGCAAGGCAACATACAGAATTGCTGGCTCGTGAAGGCTTCGGTGTTCGTAGCTATGGCACATCTCAGCAAATGTTGCCCAAGTAGCGAATGAACTCTACCTTAAAGTCCCTACACCACCAGCTTCCGAATATCAGCATGAGATACTAGCCTGATTAGGGAGTATAGCGTACCTTCCAGCAGTAGGGCTACACCATCTGTCAGTTCTCGCCCAATCCACCGCATTGAAAAAGCTCGCAATATGTGACCGTGAGCGACTAGGACCACGTCACTAATGGGCGCCTCGTCTTTTGGCTTTCCAATGGCACTGTTGTGAAATCGTGTCCGGATATCCATGATGAGCCTATCGAGTCTTTTCGTGACGTCCATAGGCGACCTGGGTCCCAATGTGAGCATCCACAGCTTCCCAGCAATAGTGGCAGCGTCAGTGACTCACTCCCCGCCAGGGCATCCATGTCTCCAGATATCCCATTTCTCCAACCCCTGCTCTTTCCGCTTCTTCGTTATCTCTTCAGTTGTGATCCCCTCATACTCTCCATAGTCCCACTCCCGAATGTCCTCCGCGATCTGTACTTTTGCATCTGTCCGTATGTCCAGAGCTTGGTTGCGAGAATCCTGCCACGGAAGCTTATCGCGGCAGCCGATGTCGAGGAGTTCGAGGGTGTGCTGGGCTCTATGACGTGGTGATACATAACTGGGGCAAGGCCCAAATATCAATACAACTGTCCTGAATTGAATGCAACCTAGATCAGGGAATCATTGGTCTCGGTAAGGAAGGAGCGTACATATGTGCGACTTTGGACGGCACGATTAGCCTGTCACCACCAACAAGAGCTTTTCCAGTTGCTCGAATGCGTTTCTCGCCATTGGCAGTCAACGGTATGTCGGAAGTGCCTGTATGCCGCCCATTGAGCGACCATTCAGTCTCTCCGTGGCGGATGATGAAAGCTCGTGGGGTGGTCATTGCTGGTAACAATGGGATGTGGACAGGAGTCGAGGGATAGATGGCACCCTGTATACTCAATGCGTTGAGGAAGTACACAGCCTGGCCATTTATCGCTCAACGCAGGGGAATCTCGGTCATGGTTGCGCAAGATGTGAAGATGGGCTAAGAGTAAACGTTATCATCCATCACGTTTACTACGGCTGGATAGCAGACGTGATAAGCGCGAGGCTATCTCATTTTTCTGTAAACCCTTCGTGTGGTCACGTACGTAGCCGTATCGAATGTGAAGATAATTAGTATCAGTAATCGATAGTGAAGTGCTTCAGCCAAGCAGTGCTGAGATCTACGCATACGTAATGTAGAGTACCGTCTGATAGTTCTACGAGCTAAGCCCTGATTGGTCTTAGCGTAACAGTGGAGTTTGATGTCGTCTTTTACTACAACATATATTATATAGTGTGAAGAGTATTGCGACCGAGAAAAGTGATCACAAAGATAATGACAGCCACTGATCATCAGTCAAACTCCATTACATCGAAGAAAGGCATAGTGATAGCGTTGAAATATCTCCGAGCATGTCACGTATCCAACGTTACGATAATGCGTGTGTGACCGACGCGATAAATCCGTCAACACACGGACATCATCATGGCCCTATCTTGAATCCCAATCCAGGTTGGGAGCCAGCTCGTCAAGCTGCAGCGCGCGCAGCGAATGAAAAACTACCCGCCATCCTTGTCACTGATGTGTCCGGCAAGAACTCTCCTCCAGTACCCGGCGCTCCGCTCTCCACCATCAACTCCGGCGTCTGTGACATTGTTGTTGACAGTACCAACATTATGTGCGGCTCCGTCTTCCAGGTAGGCAATCAGCAGCAGGTCTCCCTCCGTCGTCACTGTCGTCAGCAGCATCCCGGTGCACTCATCAACCCCACCACGGGCAATGTCACAATACCGGCAAAAATCGCTGGCACAAACGCGCTCAGGCTGTGGGTCCGCTCCGGCGGATGGCGAGATGCTCATTATGTTCATGAGCCTGGAGTGGGGCCCGTAGGTGGATGGATCGACACGTTTGCAACTGAGATGGAGACCCTTGCTGCCAATGATGCCACTTTTGCGTATCTGTATGGCACTCATTTTCATCGTGAGGTCAGCCGTGATCCACGCAAGCGTCATAGAACCGCCGGAGAGGTCGAAGATATTTGTCGTGCATCACGGCCTAAAGATTGGGACTTCCTGTAACGGCGGCATGTCCAAAAAAGCTTCTTGCATGGTCAGCATAACCATTTCTCTTGAGTCAAACCTACTTTAAGTGATAATCATAGCGAGCGATAACATCGTCGCTTACGCTACGCTATCGATCTCTCTATGGCCCTGTTATCGGCGTCAAATAGAGCAGATTGAAGTTGTCGGCACATTCCCTACAAGATCGAAATCTTAGCAGCCTTGTGGCTCGACTCCACTTGTCCTCGACCTGAGTTATTCCAGCACTTGTGGAAAGCTCAACCACCCACGGTCTTGGAATCAAAAGTCTGCAAATCCAGAGCTTGGGCACGAGTGGTCCAGAAAACCTGCCGAGTACGTATTCCTCGGAGACGGTACTCTCACAGAACTTGTTCTAGAGGTGTTTGCCGATGACTGACCTCTGGTCTAGGAAACATTTACTACGGACACAAGACATGAAGGTTCCTCTAATGACTTCAATGAGTATGCCACGCGGGGGAAATTTCCACAAATGCTTCTGATAATTCGAATCTGGGATCCTGAGCTCTTGAATTAGGTTAAGGCTGGGGGTTCAAACTTTTGTCGGAGAAGTAGATCGATCAGTCTTCAGGAGCGTTGCTCCGTAGGCAGAACAACAACCACTACCAAGAAACGAAATCAATCTATTCATCCTAGCTTCCCTGGATCAAGTCTTCCATGAATGGAGATACCCATACTAGCCTTACAAGCCCTGTAACGAAAACGTAAATCCCGCAATTATACAGCCCAAAAACATCATAAATCACCTGGTCATAATCAGACCAACAAAGAGGGGTTTCCCAACCTCAGGGGACAGCTCACATTTCTCCCAAGTGTACCCACCAAGCAAGACCATCCCACTCACTCCCAAAACGTCCTAGAAGGCCAAATCATATGGAAGCGTCAACGTATGTATTACCACATACCGTGCCATACACGTAAAGGATCTCCCAGATCCGTGAACCCCCAAACACTTCGCTCCGTGCGCAGACCTTGAGACGTAGAATTAAATTCGGAAGATATAACATGAGGGAAAGATGAGTTACGGCAAGATTTATCATATCCTCCCTCTATTCCATCTCATCCAGCCTTCCACTTCCACGAGACGGGAGTATCGGAGCGTTATAGGGTCAAGGTCATCTAACTATCTCATCTACCTACTACGATCTTGGTCCAGCGCTACGGCGCGAAGGTGACGTAGGTTTAAGATCTGTCAGAGAAGAATATAACTATCTCTTATAATCCCAATAATAAATGCCTCAGCGACGATTAATCTGCGGTCGTCGTACATACCCAATTTGTGTCTGAAATGCCATAGATACTGAACCTATATGTTGTGCAGCGTGTTTCATCTCTACTTTTGATCTTTCGTGACTGGTGCGATAGAATTGATTGACCGAGATGATTATATTGTTGGAAAGATTCAATACGACGAGACTTTGAATGGTATAGCATGTTTGGGTCTAGGACGAAGCGGGCTCGAATCTGTGTTAGGTTGTTGGCGCTATGTGAAGGGTTTCGCGAGAATGAAAGGGGTGGCGTAATCTAATTTTGTGATTTTGTAAGGCTGGTGGATGGGGATGGGGCCTTTGGGGTTGAATCTTTGATAGAGGATTGGGGGTTGACTTGAGGCAGTGCTTGGTATGATGTTACTTGATGCGTGTTCTTCAATTAAAGCAGTAGAGAAACGAATTCATGGCGAGATATGTTGGGAAAGTGTACTAGAAGCTTAATCATAAGGAGGGGGCATCTCCTTTGGAGCTGAATGATAGATTGAGTAGAGATTTGATACTGTTTGACGAATGTGATGATATATGGTTGATGATTGCTATCCGTCCCGGTCCTCGAATCCCTAGGAGTTCCCAAATGGTCACATGGAGTCAGCTAGTATAGCTACTTGAGTACCTTATGAGGTCCGAGCGATAAGCGCGTATTCGCAATAGACCATACCGACTGACGCATCAGCAGATCTAACGTACAGTTCCTTGATGACTGTGATATACGCAGTCTTCTCGTAGCTGTAATGTTAAGTACCAAGACCTATGTTTTGGTGGCTAGGAGCTAAGAACTAACAACTCTGAATCTCCTCAGTCTTCGCTACATTGTTTTCGGTGATCATCACCCCACCTAAAGCGAAACGGAGATCCGTATTACCTCATCCAAACTCATGCTCTTCGGGTCTCTAGTCACTCTTGTAGTCTGTTAAGATCCGGCTTATGGTGGTGGCGCAGGTCTTCAACCTGCATTGGATTGATAGCGCTTGGTGGGATATTTCGTCCTGTACCTTTCAAGCAAGAGAAATTGTGTTTCAAAAAATGTATGATGTGCTGACTTTGCACGATGGCGTCCGGTAAACATCTAGCACTGCCTATACGCTCCGAACTCGTCTAGAAAACCTCGTTCGTATGACCAGGCTTCGAAAGGAGCTTAAGGTCTACTTCGGTATTACTTGCCCATCGCCTCCTGCGGGTGATAAGACGACAGTAAAGTAGAAGCAGTTGGTGAAGAAAGTACCCCCTTGTTTCCTATCAAACATTTGAGTCTTCTCTTGAGTAGAATAGGGTGACTTTCGCTTACCAACTTGTATCGGTCGATGATCTCAACCTATCCGTATCGCAGTAATCGATAGTCTATTCACAAATAAGCAAACATTACACTGAGGCATATGAGAATTGGACGTACCTGGCCTAGAAATTGTCGGCATTGGGCATGCACAGAGCTTTCAGTTTCTGAAGCTGATGTCAAATTTGGAATCAGATACCCGTTCATTTCGGACTTACTCGCGGCGAAATTATACAGATCGAGTTCCCCCGGACATTTCATAGCTCCATTCTTGTTGTCGACATCTGCTTGCATCCGTATCATGATTTTCCCACTGCCACCCTTAGGACTATAAGTCCGCACAACGAGCGGGACGGCAGTGAGAGAGCGGTCATCCTTCGGGTGAATCCCTGCGGCACCCACAACTCTCTTTTTTTTGATCTGCTCGTCGCAAAACTGACCGATCGCATCTAAGCCGTCAACTCTGCTAAAGGAGTCTCCAAATTGATAGAAGCCGCCATTGTAATAGGGGTTGTCGGTGTAGGGACCGCAGCTCATGAAAGCCGTTGGGTGAGCTGGATCCGCGTTGTTGATGGGCATAACCGGCAGAGGAGCCGTGCTTGTACTTGGGGATTTCTTGGTGTTGGGGTTGCGCAGGGGGACGAACGTCGGCGGTGGTTGGATCACGGAAGGGGTGGCTAGCTTTGCAGCTTGGATAGAAGCGGCCGTGCAGGATGCGATTGCGGAAAATGGATCAGAAGAGGATACTTTGCTACTACTTGGGAGACTGATCGATAGAGAGGGTGGTGTTTGCGTTTTTGGGTTCTTCTCCTTGTCATCTTTCTTGGTTGGTTTGCCGTCGTCCCCAATCGATAGAGTTGGCAGGCCTTCAGGCGGAGGTAAAGGCGCACCTACGAGGAATGGTATCGGTACGAGAGGGACAAGGAAAAGGGCGTTGAAACCTGAGCTGCAAGCTGGAGGACTGGAGGTTATCCCAGAAGGCATAGACTGCGTGCTAGTTGGACAAGATTTGCAGGCCTTAGCTGTTTCCGAAGGACCACAGAACCAAACAGGGACTGCCGTAGCTGCACCATTAACAGTCTGGGTCACAACGCTGTTTGCTGTCAAACCTGAGAAAGAGGAGTAAACGGTTTTCAGTGATGCATCCAGAGAGGCAGGCGACGTAATCGTTGAAACCTGGCTTGTAGGACCGGGATTCACCTTTGTCCCTTCGGCGGCCCTCACACCAAGACACGAAGCCAAAGGAAGAAAAAGCAGGCTGGACAAAAGATAAAGGATTGAAGCGCCGGAGTACCATATGGGAGACATTGTACTTGATTCCGTTCCTTCCACTTTTGAGAGGTATGATGGAAATGTTGTGTAGAGTTCTCAATGAAGGAATCATTGTATATAAATGTCTAGGAAGGCGTAGCAGTTCCTATACTCGGGGGCCTTGAATCTGAAACGTTTTTCCACCACGGTCGCTCCTTTGATACGTTGGTGATTCCCATCTCGCTCAATGACATGAGATGCCGTCATTCGCAGACAAATGGAGGATCCTGGTATAAGTGAGTGTAGGCTGAGTGCTTCGGAAGGCGTAGTATGGGAGAGATCAAGAATTCCTGATGCTGTGCTCCAATGTGAGAACATCAAGACACGTCATGAAACTGGGATAATTCTCAGGCCTCCAGGTTCAGTATCCGCCATGTAGATATGATGACTATGAGGATCGCAATGAGAATCCTTCGAGAACGCTGCGCTTGCTGGACCTTTGTCCAATACAAGGCCACCAACGACCCAGCCGCCGGCGTGCCGCAAGACTCAGCCCAGCTGGGCGTTTCACAAATGACACAATGCACTTAGCCGCCTCCTGTCCAACATTTCCAGACTAGGTGGTTCGTCAGCAGGAGCCCAGATGTCAGAATCATGATAGCATGGACCATGCGAAGCTCCTGTGCAGCTGCGGATAGCTTATGTTTCGTTCCGCGGCGCTGTTGTTTCGGAACGCCGCTTGGTTAATCGTCTGATGCATTCATTGGAGTGATGTATGTTACCTTTTCCTCGAAGGATCAAACTTCGACTCCAATCCCTATCAAAGGTATGAGCTATGCCTCGTCCTCGCCAGGCTTAGCAATGTTGGATTCAAGGAAGCGTGTATGTGATGTTTTGCGAGCAAGGCTCATACACTCGAGCTAGCACTTCAATTTTTTTCTGAACAGATGTTGCACGAGTCCAATGAAAACCCAGTGTCGAAAACACCTGTCCCTTTCAATTCAGGTCGAGTCATATCTGTTACTGCGGTTTGATCATTGTAGGATCGTAGGTTGTACGGCAAAATCTCAAACACTACAGGGGGAGAATGATTCTTCCATATAATGCCACAATTCCAGTACAATAGAAAAGATTCAAGTCTTGCGTGTATCATGAGCATGCATTTCATTATCTTCGTGTCCGTAATCGGTCTGCCACTGGTTGCTTCATTGCCATATGATGAGGTCTCTTTGCGTCCACGAGCCGCGGAATCTATTATAGATATATTATCAGTGGGTAAGCTGGGCGGCGGTTTTAGTCAATCTTTGAGCACATCCGCGACTCTCGAGGTCTCGCAAGCTATCAAGAGAGCGCCGTCGGGCTTGGATACCGAACCCCCACCAGGTACACAATTTCAGAACATCCGAGACAATCTATGGGATGAATATAAAAGGTGATCCTTCATACCTAGTTAGATTAAGTAGCCAGCGCTGATATAGGGAAACAGAGACAGAGTCATAAAAGCCTGGAAAGCAGCCAGAGAATTAGCAACTCACGCAAAGCAGTCATTAGCCGCCATCGCTCCCGGTAGTGAGGAGTACCAAAGAGCTACACAACTGATTCCGCAATGTTCGCCGACCAAAAAAGGAACAGCCGACTTCAACAACTGTCTACGCCACTTCATTGCGGGCAAGAATCTAGCATATACGCAGCTCTTTGGCGCGAACCCCGAAATGTTACCCACCAGTGAGTTCTCTCCCACCAGAAGGGGATGGAAGTTGCCTTCTTATGCTGCATAGTCATCCAGAATTTCCAGAAAATTCTCGATAACGTCGAAGACTTAAATGCACCGAATCGCCAAGGACATGATCTCTACCTGACGGCGAGCTCGAAAATGATCAACAGTGCCACCAAAGAGGATGAATGTGCAGGTGGAGCCTATGGTACTTATCTATGTCAATTCCTTGTCCCTCGAACTTCGGCTTACACATTTGCTCTCAGCCTTTGTCATGGAAGCATCAGTAGTTCAGATTTTCAAAGATGTTGGAGGCGTTCGACCACCAGACAGGGCTTATGTACTGAACTTTTGTGATCCATTCTTTAATATGGAACGTATGGAAAATCAGCTTGAGACATTGCAGGCGTCGAGCAATCTTCCTCAAGATCGACGACATATATGCGACTTGGACCACCTCGACTCCACGGCCCGGGTCATGCTTCATGAGTGGACACAGAAAGTTATCTCGGGAAGCAGTCCTATAAATTAACGCTAACGATTCTCAGCTTTCCGTGGACGCTCGATACCAACCGCGTTCAAGGCACTAAGAGTGTGCCTCCTGATATAACTCATTTCGAATCAGTAAGTAGCCGTGCTACCCAAGGCCATCTTATAAACGGCAGGATCACAAATCAGCAAATGCACACTATCAGCTTCAGCTCCAAAAACGCAGACACATATGCCTGGATGGGGGTATGTTCTCACCTGACTATACTTAATTAAAGAATGATTCATATGTGCAGATTTACAATTACTTCAACAATCTCGATAAATGTCAAGGCATTCAATATACTGGTCCTTTCAAAGATCCAGCAGGCTGCACGGATGTATGGCCAAACCGCGTCGACAAGTGGGTGAACAACAGGTGGTCCAATTATCCGACTGGTAAGTGACAAAAGATGAAGATAAGGATAAAGCTGACGAGGACTTGATTATTCAGGTAATGATTAGATCAAGACCCACATCTCAAGTACCTATCTGTCTCTGTTGATGCGTGGCGAGAAGGAATGGTTGCCTTGGTATGACCGAATGGGGCTTGTTTGGTCAAAGCTGGCGTAGGCATATCAATCGGGGGCCGTGGCGTTCTTTTCACATATCATTAGCTACTGTAATAATTGGTGTTCGCTCTGCAGTAGAACGTTTTAGTCGCTTCCCGCTCCAAGGTAAGCAGCACCTTAGGTTCCAATGCCTGTCGCAATCGATGATGGGAGTCCGCTATTCTGCCAAGGTCATCTATTCTTGTAGCGTGTGCGCATCTGTCTTGTACACTACCACCAACCCCACGGATAACAACTTTGTTTAATGCTGGCCATGGACCATGGATCAACACGGGTGCGATAAATGTTATATATCTTTCGTCCATTGGCCGTATCATTTGAAGCGGCATCCGGCCCCTCCCTGTACCACAGCCACCTTGATTGTGTAGTTGAGGCGAGATCCCTTGCTCAAATTCGAATGTCCGTAGCGTGTCCCTCACAGAATTTATAAAAGCGGCCCATTGCTTGTATCTGATTTCATCCAGAGTGGCAGACCAAAAATAGTGTGACATGTAATCATCACCCAAGCTGCGTAACGCAAGATGTCTCAGAGACGTACATTTGCCTGTCAAATTACGCAGGTGGTCGCGCATCGGCCCGGGATGTCTAACTTTCGGGGTTTTGTTAGGGTACATCGTTTCCCTTAAAACTGACAGATCTTCGTTACCTGCAAGATTTTTACCCTTGCGCAGCTGACCAAGATCTTGCAAGTTGTTCAGTTCCAATGTTGTTATCAATGCAGGGTCTCTAGATTGTAGAATTGAAGTTGCCAAAGCGAATGACATTGGACCCCCGAGGCTAATTATTGTGGCCGAAAAGAACAACGGAGGGGGAGTGTGAAACTCGTGCCACATGGCGAGGGAGCAAAAGTCCAGTATCTCGATATTCCTCATAGCCTTGAAACACTTCCAGAGTGGCCCCTCTTTCACCTCCACACCGCCATTAGAGTTGTCCACTAAGTTGAAGAACGTCCAAGTCAAAGACTTGATCTGTGGAGCGTACTCTGGGTGTACTAAGATGGTATGCATGAAGCTTAGTTGTCGTCGAATGATCTGGACTACCCTCCCGTTTTTATCAGCCCGTATAGGGTTGTCAGGTTCGACATCTATCAGGCTCGATTTGATAATGCCTCTATCGCGGTGACAGCTCAAGTCGACGGAATGGTAAAGGATAGGTAAAGTGATGCTGCGCATCTCGCTCGACAGTCGAGCTGCCTTGTTATCAGCAATCGCCAGAAGAACACGCGTGGCAAGATTACCCAGTACAACAATGTCAGCGGGCTCGCACATCCGCACTACTGCAATCTTCAATTCCAAAGGAAGGCTCATGAAGTCCGGAGGTAGCGTCTTCTGCGGCTTTGATCCTTTGGACCATATCCTGCCCGCGATCGCTAACGCACCGCTCAGCATACCGATAATAGTGGCAACGTGCTATGGTATATTGCTATTCGTCGCTTGCTTTGTAGCTGCAATCAGCGTCAGTTCTCTAGTCTACCTTTGACATTGAAGATAAGGTAAATCAAGCTGGCCCAGTGATCAAATAGAATTGACCGGAAGACAAGATCTTGCGAAAACTCATCACATGAAGAGAGTCCAGGCACACGTAGAGTCGATCGTTCGGTAATGGACTTTATACCCCAGTCACAGCGGGGGCCTTGGGACAGCTCGTGATCGACTTTTCCAGTAAATCTAGTGCAAGTTCACATTCTAATCACCATGTTGAGTCAGCCGGCGATCTCTATGTAGTTCCTCAAGATTTGTAGTAGTTATAGCAGAAAGGCCGGTCTAATACGTGTTCACTGCCAAGCTTTCCCCCTGATCCTGCATGCGCTAAAGTGAATGCTCAGTGTTGTGGCTGAGCCTGAGGATGCCGCCGAGGCGCCAAGGGCGCCTATTCTAGTCGCTCTTCTAAGACAATAACCCACTCCTTCTGCTCTAACTCAATAGTGATGATTGGAGATGTATCTCTCATCCAAGACTTGGGGTATGGGAATGGCCGCTGCCACTGCCAGTATTGCCGTCGTTGGAGCCTGGTATGGCGCAGGCCTGAAGGAAAACCAGGAGAACAAACAGGTTCGAGGGCCTCCCCAACCTACACTTGCGGTTGACACAAGAATCAATCATTGCAGAGATTGAGTTCCATCAAGATGATGGGTTCTCTTTGCTGCGGCATGAACGATTCCAATGTCGCCTACATGCCGCTCTTCTTATCTTCCTTGTCCTCCTTTGAAACGAAATATATTCGCTAACAATGAGTTATCTACAGAAAGCAGAAGCTCGCAAACAAGCTAGCCCGGCGGAGAGGATCGCCCTCTTAGAGCAAACGAAGATAGGACTTGTGTCTAGAAGAACTACCCTGGAGGACAAGATCGCGCAGCTGGAGGCTCGGAGTTCGGGCAGGGAAGAGAGGCAGACTGCTCAAGGGAGACCTTTTCGAGAAAATGGACTCAAGTAGTGAAAAATTTCCGGCTCGAATGCTTCTCCATCGTACTCGGCGGCACTGTGGGGTTAGATTAGTCACCCCATCGATAACTCGCTTCAGCAAGTCTGGCTAAATCACGACGTTCCTTATGGTGTATGGGTCTTTCCAAATTCCGACCTTAACTCATACTTCGCGGCAGCGGCGAGCAGACATTGACCATTGTCTCAGCGGAGCCCAGCCAGGGCTCATGTCCAGGTACATCCGTGCCCCGGAGCACTCCCGACTCCATCAACGCCAT
>JAABUX010005292.1_pt1 | contig 15892 bp, 17 predicted proteins | sample 5561851 | NCBI WGS metagenome assembly JAABUX01 (sample SAMN10711883, study PRJNA513361) | rock metagenome | isolation source: Antarctica rocks | place: Antarctica: Victoria Land, Richard Nunatak red sandstone | collected 2016-01-03 | reverse complement strand
CGATGTGGGCGCGGCGCAGGACAAAGGCATCGCGCGCGCGCAGGCTGTCCCGCAGCACCTGGCGCTCGGCGTCCGTCAGTGGACGCACAAAGAGGGGTCTAGTTCTACTCATTCCTCCAGTATCCCTTATTGCAAACAAACCTCTTTAAGACGGCACTAGGCCACGCCGTCGTCGTGCCGCGTGCGCACGGCAGGAGCGGATTGACCGCCTGGGCAGTCATCGCCTCGGCGACGACAGAGCATGCATGTTAGCGCGTATTGATTGCAGTCCTGACGATAGAGCGCACAAACTCGTCGTCAAGAGGGTCACGAGAAAACCAGCGACGGTAAAAGAGCGGGCCAACAAGGGCCGCGATCAGGGCGGACGGATCGGTACTTGCCGGTAGGTCGCCCGTGCGCACCGCGCGCGCGATCACGGCGTGAAGCGGCGCCGTGTGCCCCCTTTGAATCCGACTGTGAATGTGCGCGAGGTCAGGATCACGCTCGGCGGCATCGATCATCGACGGCACGACAGAAGACCATCGTGCGGTGGCCAAAAGCGTGGCGAGGCCGGTCAGGAGAGCTGTCACATCACTCTCGAAACCGCCCGTATCGGGTACCTCCTGGTCTGCGCTGATGCGCGAGCACGCGTCCAGAATAAGAGCGGATCGTGTGGCCCAGTGTCGATAAATGGTGGTCTTGGCGACCCCGGATCGGTGCGACACCTCATCGACACTGACGCCGTCCAATCCGCTCTCGGTCAGGAGGTCGAACGTCGCCCCAAGCACGGCCTCTTTGGAGCGACGCACCCGCGCATCGAGCGCCGCAGAGCCGCCGCGGTTCGTGGGGTGCGAGCGCCCGTGCGCATCCACCAAGCCTGACTTCGACACGTCTTGACGCTCCATGTATCCTATGATACGCTACTGTAGCGTAGTACAACAGCCTATACGGTAGTGTAGCACAACGAGCCTACGCGCACAACGGAAGGAGTCTGTGGTGGATTTTGTCTCGATCCGCGTGATTACAGATGACGTGCGGCGACTGGTCGACTTTTATGAACAGGCGACCGGGCTAGCGGCCAGATGGGCCACGGACGACTTTGCAGAACTCGTCACCCCGTCCTGCACGTTGGCTATTGCCAGTACGCGCACCATGCAGACGTTTGGGGCAGGCGCCGCGCGCCCGGCGGACAACCATTCCGCCATCATCGAGTTCCGCGTCGACGACGTCGACAAGGAATATGAGAAGCTGAAAACGGTGGTCAGCGCGTTTGTCCAAGAGCCGACGACGATGCCGTGGGGCAACCGGTCCGTGCTTTTCCGCGACCCTGACGACAATCTGGTGAACTTCTTCGCTCCACTTAGCGCCGACGCCGTCACGAGATTCGAGCGCTAGGCGCTGCCTGAACTGGTCGGTCGCCGCGACCCCGCGACGGACGATCAGCAGCGACAACGCGGCGAGCGGGACGAGGTCCACTCACTGTTCATCGGGCGGAACGCCCCGATCCCGTGGCGCGGGCCGCAGCGCGACGGACGCCCTGTCATCCGTCGCCCGCATCGATGAGCACGGCGTGCAGGACTGTGACGACAAGGACGGAGAGGGCGTCCGGTCGGCCCTGTCAGGCGGGACACCGCTGGGCGGCCGGTCCTGGACGCTCGTCCCGCTCTCAGGAGCTCATCAGTGTCCCGCAGCGCACGCGCCGCGTGCGCTGCGTCGTCCGACGCCAGGTCGTCGACCCGCTTCGGGCCAGTCCGTTCTCAGGGCCTCGCCACGCGCACATTCCGTCGCTGTCGAGGATGCGCCTGTCGGACGCGGGCTGGAGCATGAGGCGAGGCGGCAGACGGGCGCGGGACCGGAGTGCGGATCGCTGGGCAGTGTCCAGACCGACGAGACGGCCAACGGCCGTCGGTTGTCGTAGCCGAAAAGTCTGTCCGCCTCTAACGTGCGACGAGAGACATGCGCGCTGACCTCCTGCCGCCCTATTAACCGCCCACGATGGCCATCCTGCGCATCTTTATGCACTCATGCGCATATCCTTGCATGCACTGTCAACCACCACTCGTTCTGGAATGCCTGGGCGAGGCTTAGGGTACGCCTGGCTTGGTGAGTGTCAAACCCGCTTGGCGTACTTTAAATGTCCGTTTCGTCAATCGACCCCGTTATCGATCCACTCGATCGGCAATCAAAGCGCCCTCCAGACAGCCGTGACGAGCAGCACTGCATGTTTATACATCCACTGGCCAGCGATGGGCGACGGGCGATATGCCTCGACTGGTGGCGTGACCCAACCCCGTGTGTCAGTTGGGAGACCGGCGTTGTGCGCGCGCATAGCTCGCATAACCTGTGCTTGGGTCCTCCATTTAACGATCCACGTCAGGCCACTAGGCAGGCCGAGTAGGACGCGCCCGCGGATCGGAACGTCGAGTCCCATATAGTGTCCGGCCCCTGCGGCGAGGAAGACGGCATTGAGCAGCGCCCGAGACATGCTAGCCCTGCACGCTCCACCACACATAGACGCCACCGACGTAGTTGGGCTCCCGCCGCAGCAGGAACCTGAACAGATGTAGCATCTCGCCCTGATGGTCCATCGGCCCTACGATCACGGTCCGCACCTTCCAGTCACGGAGGTCGTGGGCGATGCGGCCGCGCAACGCCGCGGTGAGATCCGGGGGGGCTCGTCCTGCCTGGATGCGCAGCATCGCGGTCTGGGTCGCCGACGGCCATGGGCGCATGCTCGCATCGCCCGAGGGGTTCGGCACGAAAGCATAGCCCTCTGGCATGCGAAAGCGCAGTCCGGCGACGCCCTGCCAGAGCATCGGCGCGCTGTACGTCCGTGCCTCGAGCGAAGCAAAGGGCGCCACCAGAGCGACGCTATCCGCAGGGATGCGGCGCGCGCCGGCGCCGCTAAAGAACGTAGGGGTCGCGCTGGAGCTGGTTGGATACGGGATGCGCGGGAGTAACGGCAGCAGCGCCGCCGCTATCACAGCGACGCCGAGGAGGCGACGTCCGGATGTTTGCTCGCGCAGGCGGTCTACGAAGAAGGCCAGCAAGAGTCCTGCGGCGAGGACGACGAAGACCGCGAGGCGCGACGGCATCGCGTAGCGCATCAGTGGGAGCTGCGCGACCAGCAGCCACGGCAGCGGTATCGCCGTCGCGTGACCCGCCACCCGCAGGTGGCCGCCGAGCGAGAGGACCGCCGCGATCACGCCCAGGAGGCCAGCCCAGCGGACGAGCGGGCGCCCCCACCAGCGCGCGACGATGAAGCTGAGCAGGGCGAGCAGCGGGAGGCTCAGGTAGGCGTTCGCCTCCGGCGTGTTGGCGGCGAAACGCTCGCTCAGGCGCACGGCGAACGCCGGTGTCACGAGTTGCGCCGATGTCGGCACGACAAAGTTGAGCAGGTCCGCGGCGAGAGGGTCGCCCCGGTGCAGCAGTCCCTGGATGCGCTGGGGACCGCGGAATTCCACGAGCAGGGGGACGCCGGCGATGAGCAGGAATGTCACCAGCGCGCCGGCGCCGCCGCGCAGCACGGGGCCAGCAGGGGGCGCGACGCGCGGCCGGCGTCGCTGCAGCGCCAGGGCCAGGACGATGGCGACCGCGCACATGAGCGCCGTGGTCGCCAGAAGTTCGCCCCAGGTCAACACCTGCGCGGCGGCGACGACCCCGAGGGCGGCGCCGCTGACCAGGGGCGGCCAGCGCCGCTGCGCCAGGAGGTCGGTCAGGAGCAGCAGCATGAGGGGCGGGGTCAGCGCCAGCACGACGGGGGCATGGACGAGTCCCTGCGCGGCCATCTGGGGCGAGAAAGCGAACAGTAGGCCGCCGACAGCGGCGGCGATGCGGCTGGTCCAGCGATGTATGGCCAGGTAGGCGCACCAGCCTGAGAGGGGCAACGCCAGGGTGACGAGCAGGTTATAGGCAAAGACGGGACCCAGCCGCGCCGTGACCGGCGCGAGGATGCCGCCGGGCCAGAGCAGCGCGGCGTTCCACATCAGGTTGACGCCCCGGGGGTAATCGAGGTGGGTGGAGACCAGCGGAGAGAGGTGGTGGCCTAGGGCGAACGCCGTCCAGGACAGGAACCACATGAACTGCTGCGGATCGCCGGGATAGCCGATGTTGCGTCGCTCCGGCGCCTCCCAGGTGTGCTCGAAGAGCAGGAACGATAGCGCGAGGTACAGCGCCAGGGGCGCGATGGCCCACAGCCGGCCCCGCGCGCGGCCCCTGGCCTGTGCTGTACGGGTCATCAACTGTTTCTGTCCGCGGCCGCGCAAGGCCGCTTCTCGCAGAGGGCATAGTGGTAGTGGGCGTCGCGCCAGCACCGTGCGCGCCCCCAGGGTTGTGACGCCAGCAAGCCCTCGAACTCAGCGATTGTGAGGACGGCAACCCTATCGGGCTCGCGATAGCGGCCATGACCGCGGCACCCATTGGACAAAGGGTCGGCGAGCCGAGCCAGCAGCCACATGACACGGAGGGGCGCCCCCGCCCGCAAGGCCGAGCGCGGCTCGGCGACGAAGAGCCGTCCCCCCGGGCTGAGCACGCGGTGCAATTCCGCCAGCACCCGTTCGCGTTCCGGCAGGATGGTGAAGAGCCGCGGGCTAATCGCGACGTCGAACGTGTCATCCGGCCACGCCAGCGCGCGGCCGTCGCCCACTGCGAAGCGGCAGCAGTCCAGGCCGCCCGCACGAGCGCGCGCCCGCGCCCGCCGCAACTGTCGCTGCGATCGGTCGATACCGGTCACGCGCAGGTGGGCGAAGCGCGCGGCGAGCCGGCACGCGTAGAAGCCCGGACCGCAGCCGAGCTCGAGCAGATGGCTTCGTGCGGGCGGGGCTCCGGTGGGCCAGAGCGCGGCGGCGATTCGCTCGGTATCATCGCGGAAGAGGTGCTCTCGGCAGAAGATGTAGAGCCAGGGGAAGCGCTCGAAGAGGCTATCCATCTCGCCGTCTGCGGTATCGTCGGCGGGGCGCGAGAGCGCCGCGGCGGGCTGGTGCCCGGCAGGCGGCCGCGGTATACTCCCGAACATCAAACGCGCCCGCGCTCAGTGGGGCGGTCCGTCGCTCGCCGCACGATTCGTTTTTCGCGCAACGTCCTCTCGGCCGCGGCGAAATAGTCGCGCACGTCGCCCTGGCCGGCGATCCATTCCAGGTAGCGCGCGACGCCGGTCTCCAGGTCGACGCGCGGCGCGTAGCCGATCGACCGTGCGCGCGTGATGTCGGAGGTGAGGTGGCGAATCTCGCCGGGCCTGAACTCGCCGCGCGCGACCGGATCGATCGGGGCCGCGCGTGGCGCGGGTCCTCCGCGACGTCCCTTCAGTCCCTCCGCGACCGTCGCGGCCACCGTGCGGATCGAGGTCGCGCGGCCACTGCCGATGTTGACGGGCAGGCCGTTGAGCGTGTCGCTCGTCGCCGCGAGTAGATTGGCGCGGGCAACGTCCTCGACGAAACAAAAGTCGCGCGTTTGCGCGCCGTCCTCGTAGAGCACGGGCGGCTGGCCGTTGAGCAGGCGCGTGGCGAAGATGGCAATCACGCCCGTATAGGGATTGAAGATGGATTGGCGCGGGCCATAGGTGCAGGAGTAGCGCAACGCCACGGTGGGGATGCCGACCTGCCGGCCCCAGGTCAGGACCAGGCGTTCCTGGTCGACCTTGGTGAGGGCGTAGACTGTTTCCCCACTGATCGGCGCCTCCTCCGGGGTGGGCGTCGGCGCCGTCACCAGCCCGCAGTGTGGGCAATGGACCGTGAAGTCACCCTCGGCGAGCTGCGCGACCGGCCGCACCGGCGGGAAGATGCGCCCGTGTTCCGGGCACAGCGCCGCGCCCTCGCTATATACCGCCTGCGACGAGGCCACAACAACCTTCCTGACCGGCAGGTTGTCGTCGCGGATGATCTCCAGCATCTGAGCAGTCCCGACGCTGTTGACCTCCACGAACTTGGCGATCTCGGGCATATAGCCACCGTAGGCCGCCTGGTGGAACACGACGTCGATGTCTTCAAGCGCCGCGGCGACGGCGGCGCGATCGCGGATGTCGGCGTGACAGAACTGGGCCTCGGACGCGGGCGGTACCCAGGCCGGCTTGCCGTGGCGATGCGTGTGCGGCTCCAGGTTATCGAGGATGCGCACCGCGTAGCCCTCGCTCAAGAGTAGATCGACGATGTGTGACCCGATCAAACCCGCCCCGCCGGTCACCAGGGCCCGCCGTTTCCCCCGCGCTCCCCACGTCATGATCGTGTTACCTTTCCTCAAATGGGGCGATGTTCCAGTCATCTGAACCGTGGAACGTCGCCTGGCCCGCGCCGCGCGCTACGCCTCGACCCGCACGGCGACCCGCTGGTAACCGGCCGAGCCTTGAGGTGGGGCGACGCGCATCGTCGTCTCCTGCAACGTCCCTTTGCCGTCGGTCGCGCGCACCAGCAAATGGTGTGCGCCGGCGCCGTCCGGCCGCCAGTCGTAGCGCCAGAAAGCCCAGGCCAGGCGCCCCGCCCGGTAGGTAATCGTCGCATCATGCCAGGTGCGCCCGCTGTCGGTGCTGACCTCGACCCTGGAAATGCCACGGTCGCCGGCGAACGCCGCCCCGTGGAGCGGGACGGCCGCCCCGGCGAGCTTGAGGGTGTCGCCGTTGTGCGGATAGCTGAAGCGCGACCAGGTATGGACGTGGCGCGGTTTCCAGCCCTGCTGGCCGTAGTAGTCCTCAGTGTGCTCGACGCTGTGGTCGAGCAGCTCGACCCGCGTGATCCACTTCACGCTGCCCTCACCGTAGTTGCCGGGGACGAGCAGGCGGACCGGATACCCGTGGCGATCGGGGAGCGGGACTCCGTTCATCTCGTAGGCCAGGATCGTCGTCGGCTCCATGGCCTTATCGAAGGCGATAGTGTGGTTGTAGCCGTCGGCGGCGTGCAGCAGAACCTCCACGACGCCTGTCGTCGGGCCGGCCGCTTCGATCACGGCGCGCAACGGCACGCCTTTCCAGTGCGCGTTGCCGATCAGGCCGCCGCCGATCGGGTTACTGATGCACTCCAGGGTCATCGTCTGCGTCACCACGGGCAGCGCGGCTATATCCGCGAAGTCGTAAGTGTGCGCATGGTCGACCAGCCCGCCCACCTCCAGCCGCCAGGTATCCTTCGCCACGGTCGGGTCGACCAGGTTTTTGGTGACGGTGTAGAAGTGCTCGATGGGCGTGATGGGCGGCTGCGCAGCGTCCTGATACTGGATGCCGTCGTAGAAAAATGTGCCGCGATTGAAGAGCAGGCGGACGAGCCCACCGGAGGCCAGCCCGGCGACCACGCCGAGTCCCGCGACGAGGGCAGCGCGCCGTCCGAGCACGGGGCCGACGACCGCCCGCCGCTGCAAGGGGGAGCGGCTCGTCATGGCGCGATAGGCCAGCACGAGGGCCAGCCCGTAGCCCGCGTACGACACGAGCAGGCCGAGCGCCGTGACGAGCCCGGCCGATCCCGGTGGCACGCCGCGGAAGTTGGCGCCGAGCACCGGCCAGAACAGCGCGAGCGAGGCAACCCAGAGGACGGCGACCGCCGCCGCCGCGAACAGCGCGGCGCGACGGTCGACACCGAAGGGCCAGACGCGGTCGGGGGCGCGACCGCGCCCCCGCTCCGTGATGGCCGCGTAGACCACGCCGAGGACGGCCCCCAGCGCGATTTGTCCCACGAACCCGGAGTTGTAGGCCATTATCTTGGCGGCGACGTTCCCACCGTTGCGACCGATCAGCGTGAGGAAGGTGTAAATGTCGAGGGTAGGCAGGACCCGATCGGCGCCCAGCTCGGTCGGCAGCGGCACGCCCGCCAGGATGCGCAGCGCGACCATCACCATCGTCATCACGAAGGCGGCGACGAGGCCGGCCAGCAGGCCAGCGCCGAGCGCGCGGCCAGCGCCAGCGGTCGGATGCCCTGTCGGGCCGAGCCTCTGCGTTCACGTACGCATCCGCTCGTCCAGGCGTCGTCGGTGAGGTCTGCCTCGAAGTTCTCATACGGATTCTCCTTTGTGCCAAAGACCGCATGCCGCGAGAGCGGCGCGCGTTGCCGGTAGGTCGGCTCGGACACGAACCAGGCTGCGAAGCTGCGTCAGGTCATCCTCCTCGTCGATGTCGAACAAGGGCTCGACGCGCCCGACCGAGAGGCCGGACGCCTCGGCCCGCGCGGCGATGTCACCCAGCACGGTGCGCGTGCTCATGGGAATGCCCTGCAGGACGTCGTGCCAGCCGCGCATACCGATGAGATAGTAGCCGCCGTCGTGGGTCGGGCCGACGACGAGCTCATGCCGGTCAAGCGCGCGGAAGGCGGCGTTCACGATGTCCACCGTGAGGTGGGGCGAGTCGGAGGCGACGAGGATGACCCGCTCCTCGCCCCGCGCGGCCGCCCCGCGGAAGAGGTCGCGTTGACGCGCGGTCCAGTCGCCCTCGCCCTGGGCCAGCACGCGCGCCTCACCTCTAGCCGCGTCGACCAGCGGCGCGAGCTCGGGCCAGGCGTCGGGCGGCGTGATGTACCAGCCGAGCGCAAATGGGGCGTGCGCGAAGCGCGCCGCGAGGTCGCGCAAGAAGGAGGCGTAGAGCGCAACGGCGCGCTCGTGGCCGATGGCCTGGCCGAGGCGCGTCTTGGCCAACCCGGCGCGCGGCGCCTTAGCCGCGATATAGAGTGTATCGTTTATCGGGCCGTTCTTCACTGCCCCGGGACCGCGGGGCGCGCTGCCAGCTTTTCAGGCGCGCTACGCGGCGTCCAGCGGGCGTAGCGGAACGTGGTAAAGAGGATGCGCCAGCCGGCGCGCACGCTGCCGGTGAGGGTACCGCTTACCTTTGAAACGCCGACCCGGCGATGGTAGCGGACGGGCGCCTCGCGATAGCGGTAACCGGCGCGCAGCGCTTTGACCACCATCTCGACCGACCAGCCGTAGGTCATCTCCCGCATCTCGAGGGCGAGCAGGTCGTCGCGCCGGATCGCGCGCAACGGTCCCAGATCGCTGATGCGTACTCCGTACAGGGCGTGGATCAGCCGCGCCGCCAGATGGTTGCCGAACACCTGCTGCGGGGTCATCGCGCCGGCCTCGCGAGAGCCGAGGGCGCGCGACCCGACCACTAGGTCGGCCTCACCGGCGAGGAGGGGTTCGAGCATCCAGGGTATATCGGCGGGGTCGTCGGCGGCATCGCCGTCGAGCAGCACGATGATGTCGCCGTCGTGCGCGGCGCGGACGCCGGCGTGACAGGCGTAGCCATAGCCGCGCCGCTCCTCGCGCACGACGGTCGCGCCGGCCCGACGGGCGAGTTCGCCGGTCCCGTCGCGCGACCCGTTATCGACGACGATGATGCGGTCGAGCGTCATGCCCGTCTGCGCCCGCAGCCCGGCGACGACCTGCGCGATGGAGGGCGCTTCGTCGAGCGCGGGAATGACGGCCACGACGCGTGGCCCGGGCGGCGCCAGCGCGTGTTCGTCCACGACGCGCCGCGTGGTGTCTGTCGTCCTCACCATTATCCTCCTCGTCTATGTCGTCGCATTGGCGATGCGCAGGATGCTGAAGCCGCCGGCCTCGATCACGAGCGCGGGCATGGCCAATAAGACGTCCGTGATTGTCCCAATGTCTTCCCACGCGTAGCGCTCGCTGCTGTATGCCCGCACCACGTACCTCATCCCCGCGTGGAGCAGGGCGCCCAGGTCTACCGGGACGACGACGGTCTCGGAGCCGGGATTGCCGATCAATACGACCGTTTCGCCCTCCCGCCGCAACGCGACGCGCGCGACCGCGGGGTCGAGCACACTCACCTTGTCCGTCACGTCCTCGTCGTAGACCTCCAGCAGATCGTCGGTCACGACCCGCGTGGTGGCGTAGACGCGGAAGCCTAGCGCGTCCGACCCCCCGCTCTCCCGGGTAGCGAAGAAGCTGATCTCGACGCCGTGGTAGGGCAGGCGGCGCAGCCCGACCCACCGCCACGTCCGGGGTACTAGTGGATTGACGCGCAGGTGGCCGGGCTGGAGGACGACGCCGCAAACCCCCTCGATGGCCGCCCACAGGAAGCGCGGCGGCTCCCACGGCGAGAGGCGCATGCCGCGGTTGGTCAGGCCCTCACCATCGAACCACTCGCTGAATTGGCCCGGCACCGTGTTGTTCGTCTTGGGATCGGCCGCGTAGTGCGCGAAGCTTGTGGTCAGCGCCTTGACCATGAGCTCGGGGTGGTAGCGCGCCGCAGCGAAAGCGTACCACCAGGTGAGCCCCGGCCATACCCCGCCGATCAGCCCGACGTAGCGGGCGGGGTCGTAGCGCAGATCCGCCGACGAGGCAGTGCGCAACCCGGCCGTGGTCCAGAAGTCGGGCATGTTGAGGCGGTTGATGATGCGGAAGCCGGTCTCGTCGTCGCAGACCCGGAACATCACGGGAAAGACCTCGTCGCCGGTCACGTCGGTGTGCGCGTGGCCGTCCGTGTCGATGGTGAGGTAGTAGAGCCCGTTGTCCGGGTTGAGCAGGTGCGCGTCCATCGCCTCCCGCAACCGGCGCGCCCCGCCCCTAAGCTCCTCCGCCTCGTCCGCTGGCCGCCCGGCGTTCTCCGCCAGGTGGCCGGCCGCGCGCAAGGCCGCCGCGCACTCGGCGTTGATCTCGGTCACCGCCCCGTTGATGCTGTACCCCGGGATGATGTTGCGCCAGCTCGCGCTCGCCCACACATTGCCCCGCGTGTCCGCGGCCGCGCAGTAGACGAGGCCGCGCGCGTCCTCCTGCGCGACGATGTAGCGCGCCGCCTTCGCCACGGCCGGGTAGACGGCGCGCAGCCACGCGTCGTCACCTGTGGCGCGGTAGTGGTGGTTAACGGCCAGGATGAACAGGGGTGTGTTGTCGTTGATGTTGAGCCCGTAGTCCTCGGTCGCGCCGTCGAGCGCGCTGTAGTACTCGGGGATCTTGCCGTCGGGATACTGCAGGCGTGTCAGTGTGTCGAGCAGGGCGCGCGAAAAATCCTGGCGAAAGTGGTCGGCGCCGTAGACGAACCAGGCGGCGTCGCGCGCGACCACGTTGTGCGAGACGCCAGGCTCATTGGTGAACGCCGGCCCCGTCGGGAAGCGCGCCATCACGCGCAACATGTTGACCTTGCTCCAGAGCGCGCCCTGGTTGATCGTCCGATCGGGCGTCAAGACCTGCGAGACGCCGATCGCCTCTGCGACGTAGACGATCGTGTCCGCCAGGGCCTTGTCGGCGTCCCGCGCGGCGCGGTAGATCGCCGTGGCGTCGGCCTCGCCGGAGTGTGCAAAGGCGAGCACGAACGCCAGGGTGCGGCGCTCACCGGGCGCCAGGTCGAGGTTGACCTGGAGCGCGGCCAGGATATCGCCCTCCGCGCTGGTGTCGTCGGATAGGTCGCGCGCATGGAGGACGTCGTAGACGTGGCCGAAGTCGAAGCCGGTCTCGTGCGCTGCGACCGGCGTGGCGCCGACACAGCCGAAGACACGCACCGCGTCGGGCCGCCCCCGGTTGGCCACGATGAGGGCCCGCAAGTCGGGGTCGTAGCGCGCGGCAAGGTCGGCGTCGAGGCCGCCGCGCAGGCGCCCGAAGGCGCGGACGCGGAGCGCGCGCGGCACGGCGTCCGCGTTGGCGACGGCCACATGGTAGTACGCCACGCAGGGGTCGTCGCCCGTGACGAGCGGGAGGAACACTGTCTCCTCGACGCGCAGTCCGCCCGGCAAGGAGAAATGGGATCGCTGGTAGGCGGGGTGCAGTTCGATTTCCCCCGCGTCCGGCCCTCCGTTCACGGGGAGCGGACGCAACTGCACGTCGCCGCCAGCGGTCGTTTTTCCATCGTGTTCCCCGACGCGCAGCGCGTGGTGGCCGCTGCTGTAGCGCACGGCGATCGTGTTGGCGATCGTCGCGGCGATATCGCGGCTGAAGACCTCCTGGATGGAGCCGCCGCCGTGCATGGTGAGCCAGCCATGCGCGTTGCCCAGGCTGGCGCCGAACACCAGGGCGTCGCCGGGGACGCGGTAACTGTGCAATGGGTCGGACATGGGGCTTATCCCTCCACCGTGGCGAAACAATGGGCGATGAGCGAATGCGCTCACCCCCCGAGCGTAGCAAAACAACCTTACGCGCCGGTGACAAAGATTAAGGAACTATGACAATCCTTCCGCCACGATTCTCTGCCCTACGCCAGCACGATCGGCAGCAGCACGCCCAGGCCCAGCACGAAGAGGCCGAGCGCCGGCGCGGCCGTCCCAGCCGGGCGGCTCCGGCGCGCCTCGCGCGCGGCAAGACGCGGGTCGAGGCGTAGCCACGCCGCCCGCCGGCGCTCCAGCGCGAGGAAGGACACGGCCAGTCCGGCGCCATAGAGTAGATGACCGATGAGCGACGGTAGCGCGACACCCGCCGCTGCCACCGTCCACGTGAAGGGATGGCCGAGCAGGATCGGGAACAGGGTCAACTGGCCCAGGAACCACCACACCAGGCCGTAGACCAGTCCCCAGACGATAGCCAGGGCGAGGGTCGGCGCCTCGCGCCGGAACAGCACACCGTAGCTCATGCCGATCAACACGGCGATGACGAGGTGGACGACGAAGCCCAGGATGGGCGATGATCGCCCGATCAAGCGGGCGACGACGGGCAGCTCGCCGGTCGCGACCATCACCAAGCTGAACAGCAGGGCGCCGGCCATGCTCGCCAGCGCGCCCTGCCCGAGCGAGCGCAGCGTGCGTGTCCCTGGGCCCTCGGGCTCGCGGTTGAGCGGGTCCGCGTCGACGAAGAAGCCGACCCAGAGCCGGTCGATGGCCGCGTAGGCAACGCCGAGCAAGAGGCCGTAGATGATGTGACCGACCAGCGAGCCGAAGAGCGCGCCGGCGTGCTGGTCCGTCCACACCGGCGCCGTGCGCTGCAAGATGGGTAGGAGGGTCAGCGGACCCAGGAGCCACCACAGCAGGCCGTAGGCTACCCCCCAGCCCAGGCTCGACCCCGCGCTCCGCACGTCGCGCTGGAACAGCATGCCGAAGCTCATGCCGATGAGGTAGCGCGGCGCCCGAAGATGAGGTGCACCTGGTCGGGGCGGCCCACGTCTAGGTTCTCGCGGATGATCTCCTCGCACAGGACGCGCCCGGTCATGGGGCGGTCGAGCACCTGCGTGAGGGCGAACTCCGCTTGCAGGATGGAGATGTCGTAGCGGAAGCCAGCCTCGCGCTCCTCCGACGTGAAGGGATGGGGTACCCGTGCCAGCCCTTGACGGAGTAGCGCGTCGATACGGGGCGCGTCTAACTCGTCGCAGATCGCTTGCATCCGCGTGGGATCGGCGCAGGAGAGGAGACCATTGTCCAATGCCTCAAAGGCGATGCCCTCCTTGACCAATTGCCGCTTGAGAACTCGTGGCCATTCAGGCAAAGCGTGGCATTGTAGGGGAAGTACGAGCAGAACGTCAGGAAGAAAGGGCCGAAGTCCCGGTCCATCGCTTTGACGAAGGCGGTCGTGAGCGGCTCCATCAACGCCGAGGAGGCGAAGATGGCCCCGCGCACCGCGCGGAAGAAACCCACCACACCCCCGACGCGTTGCAGTTTGGGCACGTAAACGTTCAGATACAGACGGTCGATGCTCTCCACGTCTAACGTCACACGCTCCCGTAGCATCTGGGCGACCGATTGTGTTACGCTCATGCCGTCCTCTGGTTGCGCGCTGCTCTTCGGAGCTACTTGACCGCTCGACGGTCTTTATGAAGACGGTGTACCGTACGTCGCTTGTGCCCGCAATCAGAGGCTTTCTCTATGCACGCCGCACACGCCTCGTCGGTCTGAGGCGGAGCCTCTTTAGTACTACAACGTCACTTTGCTAGAATCGTCCCGTGCAGTCTCCGAAAAGGGGCCGTCTAGCCCCCCTTACTGAGCAGTCACGCTCCTGTTTCCAGGCCGGTCACATGGTCTCAAAGGATAAGTGACGTTGTAGTACTAACGCAGGTGCGGCAGGAACAGCAGCAGACCGACGAGGACGGAGCCTGCGGCGCTGACGAGCACGGCGCCGGCGGCGACGTCTTTGGCGACCTTGGCCAGGGGGTGGTACGCGGGGCTGGCCAGGTCGACCGCCGCCTCGACGACGGTGTTGAGCATCTCCAGGACGAGCACGACGGTGGTCATGACCAGGAGTAGCGCGAGCTCGCCGGTCGAGAAGCGCAGCAGCAGGGCCGCCGCGAGCGCGAGCGCGCCGATCGTGACGTGGATGCGCATGTTGCGCTGCGTCTTGAGCGTCCACCACAGGCCGGCGAAGGCGTAGCGAAAGCTGGACACAAGGGTCCCCGCCCCACCACTACGCCCGGGACCGTCAGGATGCGGAGTCACGGCGTAGCCCGAGCGAGTCCAGCACCGTGTCCTGCCGCGCCTCCATGATCGCGGCGTCCTCCGCGGTCTCGTGGTCGTAGCCGAGCAGGTGTAGCAGGCCGTGCACGAGCAGGAAGCCGAGCTCACGGTCGCGCGAGTGCCCATACTCTTGCGCTTGCGCCTCGGCTCGCGGGAGCGACACCACGATGTCGCCGAGCAGCAGCGGCGCTCCCGCAGGACCTGCGGGGAGCGCGTTGACCATGATGTCTTCGTGCTGCGGGAAGGAGAGCACGTCGGTCGGCGCATCGATGCCGCGGTACTCCTGGTTGAGCGCGGCGATGCCGGCGTCGTCGGTCAGCACGAGGCTGATGTAGACGGCGTCGGCATCCCCCGGCAACTCACCGCGCGCGCGGGCGGCGGCGATGCCACGGCGCAGCACCCGCTCCGCGAAGGCGACGTCGCCGCGCCGCATCGCGACCCTCTCGACCGGCCCCTCGACAGTCGTGTCGAGCAGCAGATCGGGCGCGTCCCCGTCGGCCCCGTCGGGCGCGTCGCGATCGTAGAGATCGGGATCAGCCACCGCGCGCGGCCAATTCCTCGCGTACGATGCCCTGCACCTGGCGCCCGTCGGCCGTGCCGCCGAGCCGGGACATGCTGGCGCGCATCACGGCGGACATGTCCTTGAGGCCGCCCGCGCCGGTCTCGGCGATGACCGCGCGCACGGTCTCGCGCAGTTGCCCCTCGCTCGGCGCGGCGGGCAGGTAGCCCTCGGTGAGGGCCAGCTCGGACTCCTCCTTGGCCACGAGGTCGTCGCGCCCGGCCTTGCGGTACTGGTCGAGGGCGTCGCGCCGCGCCTTGGCCTGCTTGCGCACGACCGCGATCTCCTCCTCGTCGTTCAGGGGATGCTGGGCCTCGATCTGCGCGTTCTTGAGCGTGGAGAGCAGCCAGCGGACCGCGTCGAGCCGCGTCTGCGCGCGCACGCGCATCGCGTCTTTCATGTCGTTGGTCAGCCGATCGGTAATAGATGCCATAATATCGGATAGTTCCTCTATCATAAAATGCTGTCGTAGACTCGGTTCTCGTCAGAGTCCCAGTCGCGGGCAAAAGAACGCGTAGAGAGTTCCGCTTGGATTAAATGGAAGGAGCGGCTATTGTCAAGCGTGTCGGCGACTCTAATCAAGGGCGATTGTGTTCATGGAAGACAATCGCCCGCTCAAGGTCATAGCCGAACGAGCGATCCGGGTAGATTGAGTAACTATAGCTCACGGTCGTCTCCTCCAACAACCTTTATAATACGTTAATAAGACCCTACGCGCCTCTCCCTGCCACACTCAATACGAAACGAAGGGGATAAAACCTTATGAGCCACACCGTCAACCTATCTGACGACACCTATCAGGCGTTGCACGCGGCCGCACAGGCCCGCGGCGTGTCGATAGCGGATCTCGTCCAGTCATGGGCCACCACGCTAGCTACCCCTGATGGCCCGGATGCCGTGGAGCGTGATCCGCTCGCCTTATTCTTGGGCACTTTCGAGGTTCATGGGCTCTTTTGATGATGCCGTTGTCAGGTCGATATGCGGTAGCAACGACGAGAATTTATGCGCCTGGTGGGTGGCTGATGTCGTAGCGACAGGGCACATGAACAACAGAAATGGAAGC
>JAABUX010005291.1_pt1 | contig 15901 bp, 14 predicted proteins | sample 5561851 | NCBI WGS metagenome assembly JAABUX01 (sample SAMN10711883, study PRJNA513361) | rock metagenome | isolation source: Antarctica rocks | place: Antarctica: Victoria Land, Richard Nunatak red sandstone | collected 2016-01-03 | reverse complement strand
TGGCCGTCGAGGCGTACCACGCGGGCGCGATCCGCACCCTGATCCAGCGTTCGGCCAACGCGAACCTGGCGACGTACGCGTCGAAGATCTCGGCGGTGCGCGCCAAGCTGTCGGGCGAGGTCGACGACTTCGGCCCGATCGAGAACGGCGAGTACATGATCGCTCCGACCGATGCCAATTCGATCGCCTTCTCGCGCACCACCCGGCAGGTGCTGAACGTGGTCTACGGCGGCGTCAACTCGAAGGGCGGCGTGTTCTTCCCGTTCGGCATGAACGGCGCCATTCGCTAGGGCTTCCGCGTCACGAAACGGGCGGGCGGGCGAAGGGCCGCCCGCCCGTTGCTACCTGGCAAGCCGGATCGCGGCACCCAGCAGGTCCAGCAAGTCGAGCAGCCTTGCCGCGTAGTGGTCGCGCACCAGGAACCCCGCCGCGGTCGGGTCGAAGAACTGGCTCTCCAACCCATCGATCATCCGCAGCAACCGCGCCCGATGCAACCCGAGCGCCCGCTGCACCGGGTCCGACACGATGCCGGCGAACGCCGCGAACGTGGTCGCGGCCAGCATCAGCCCGCCACTGGCCGCCGCCACCAGCGCGGTCGAGGCGGATGCCGGGAACAACCCATACCAGACGCCACCCAGCCAGCCGCCGAGCGGAAACGCCGACACCGCCGCCTGCTGCGCCATGACCGCCGCCAACGCCGGGCCGAGCGACACCGCGCCCGGCGTCAGCTTGTGCAACGCGACCGCGCCGGCGCCGAGGCTCATCAGCCCCGTCGTGATCTCGGCGGCGGCGACGCGGCTGACACCATACTCCGCCATCGCGTGGCCGAGCCGGTCGCGGAACGCCGGGTCGTCGTGGCCGACCTGGGCCAGCATGCCCTGGATCGCCTCGGTCACCGCCGGCTCGGCCAAGATCGCCTCGGCCAGCGCGTCGCGCTCGCTGCGGCGGTGGCGTTGCTCGACCGGCAGCTCCAGCAACTCGGTCCGCAACAGCCATTCTATTTCGCGCGCGACCGCCGTCTTGAGCAGGATCGAGCGCCGCAGCACCCGTGCCGCCTTTGCCGCGCCGAGGTGGTCGGCGGCCTTGGCCCCGAGCTGCATGACGATTTGCGGCCCGGCCAGCGTCAGGTTCAGGGGTGCCCGTGCGATGTCCCAGCCCAGTGCCGCCCGGTGCAGCGCCAGCGTTCCGGCCAGCGAGAAGTGCGCGTCCACAAAGCCGTCCACCCGCGTCCGGCGGTCCGCAAAGTAACGCCGCGTGCCGTTGGCAACGGCGGCAAGCGCCACGTCACGGTCCATCGGCGCAGCGCGGATGTCAGCGCAGGGTGTAGCCGCCGTCGACCACCATGATCTCGCCGGTGACGTAGCTCGACGCGGGGGTGCACAGGAACAGCGCGCAGGCCGCGACCTCGTCGGCTTGCCCCACGCGGTTCATCGCTGTCATTGACTTCCACACTGGCGCCCACTCGTCATTCGCCAGGCCGCCGCGCGTCATCTCCGTCTCGATGTAGCCCGGGGCGACCGCGTTGACCCGGATGTTCTCGGTCGCGAGTTCGCTGGCCAGGCTCCGGGTCATCATGTGCACGGCGGCCTTGGAACTGTTGTACGCGGTCTGGTGCTGCGGGATGTTGGCGATGATGGCCGAGATCGAGCCGACGTTCAGGATCACGCCGCCCCCTTGGGCGCGCATCGCCGGCAGCACGGCGCGGCAGGCGCGGAACACGCTGTCGACGTTCAGGCTCATCACCTCGCGCCACCGGGCGTCGGTGAACTCGCCGCTGGCGCCGTGGCTGGCGCGAGCGGCGTTGTTCACCAGCACGTCGATCCGCCCGTATTTGGCGAGCACCGTATCGACCAGCCGCTGCGGCGCCGCGTCCTCGGCCATGTCGGCGGCGATGAACTCCACCTCGTAGCCGGCGTCGCGCAGGCCCCGCTCGGCCTCGGGCACGGCGGTGCGGGCGCTGATGACGAGCCGCGCGCCGACCTCGCCGAACGCGTGCGCGATGGCCAGCCCGATGCCGCGCGAGCCGCCGGTGATCAGCGCCACCTTGCCGTCGAGGCGGAAGCGATCGAGGATCATGTTCTTGTCTCCCGAAGTTTCACAGTCGGCATAACCGCAAGAGCGAGCTTGGTGGCGAGTTGGGGTTACTGGGTGCTTAGCTGGCGCACAAGCATGGCGACCTAGGCCCGCCATCTATAAAAAGGAGGATACCTTGAGGCGATCGCGGACCACCGGCGTGACCATGACGTTCGCTGCATTTCTGATGATGTCCACCACGGTCATCCCCGTTCAAGCGGTCGAACGAGGCTACCATGTCGTCAACCATCTGAATCTGCCCGGCCCGGTGCGCTGGGACTACATCACGTCGGACGACGCCACGGGTCGGTTGTTCATCGCTCGGGAGCAGGAGGTGGACGTCGTCGACAGCGTGACCGGCCATCTGTTGGGTACGATCCCGCTGGGTCTGGTTCATGGGATCGCGCTCGACGAGGCTCGGCATCAGGGCTTCATCAGTGACGAGGCAAGTCATGACTTGGCTGTGTTCGACACCACCACGCTCGCGATCATTGCCAAAGTGGCGGTGGGCGAAGGTCCGGATGCCGTAGTCTATGACCGCGTGGCCGATACGGTGTTTGCGATCGACCGCGACAGCCGGGACGTGACGCCAATCCTCGCCGCCTCGGGACGCGCGCTTGCGGCCATCCCACTGCCCGACGAGCCGGAATTCGCAGTGGCCGACGGCTCCGGGCGCCTGTTTATCAACCTCACGAACAAGGCCGAGGTTGCGGTCATCGACACCGCGACGCGCAAGCTCACCCAGACATGGCCACTCGGCCCGGCATGCGTGCAGGCGACCGGGCTGGCGATCGACCGAGACGGGCACAGACTGTTCGCCGCCTGCCGCAACGGCGTGGTGCAAATACTGTCGTCCGAGGACGGCCACGCGGTCGCCTCCGTGCCGGTCGGCAAGTTCAGCGATGCGACGGTGTTCGACCAGGCGACGAAGACGGCGTTCAGTTCAAGCGGGACCGGGACCTTGTCCGTCATCGCCCAGGATGCGGCGGGAGCCTACGCCGTGCGTCAGACCGTAACGACCCCAGTCGGGGCAAGAACCATGGCCATCGACGCGAAAACGCACCGCCTCTACCTGCCGAGTGGCGTCGTCGATCACGTCGATCCTCCGGCGGGAGCACGCCCCTATCCGCTCACGGTCATGAAGGCAGGCTCGTTCAACGTGCTGGTGGTCGCACCATAACGGCAAGCGGATTGGACATGGCCCGTGACAGGCTCCGGCAACGGAAGCCAAAAATGCGTCCGCCTCAGCTAGGCCGCCTTCGAGATCACCCGCATCTCGCTCTTGAACGTATCGACGATGTGCCGGGCCAGCGTCGCCGTCACGTCTGATTTTGACTCAGGGGACGTCAGCAGCAGGATCGCGGTGTCCGGCAGGTCCGGCAACTCGCCGCCCGATAGCGCCCGCAAGCCCTCGGGCAGCCAGGTGATCGGCGATGTCGTGACCGCCAGCCCCGCCATCACCGGCGCGTGCGTGCCGACATGGGTCGCCGACGTATAGGCGATCCGGTAGCGCCGCCCGGCCTGCTCCAGCGCCTTGAGGGTCAGGACGCGCCACGAGCAATCCCCGGCCGCCAGCGCCAGCGGCAGCGGATCGAGCCGATGTGGCGCGTGCCGCTCCGAGGTGATCCAGCGGATCGGGCCGCGCCATACTTCGGTCGCGGGCCAGTGCGGCGGCTCGCTGCCGAGCGTGCAAAGAGCCAAATCCAGGTGGCCCGCCTTTAGCCCGGCCACGGTCTGGTTGGAGGGCGCGCAGGTCACCGCGACCTCCACCGCCGGATGGATGTCGGCGAAACGCTTCAGCACCTGCGGCAGATAGCGCAGCACGTAGTCGTCGGGCGAGCCGAGCCGCACCGTGCCCTGCACCACCGGCTTGTGGAAGGTCGTCCAGATCTCGTCGTTTAGCGCCAGCAGCTCGCGCGAGCGTTCGAGCAGATATTGGCCATGGGCCGTCAACTGCACCGCACCGCCCCGGCTGCGTTCTAGGACGCGCTGGCCCAGAACCGCCTCCAGCCGCTGCACCTGCATCGACACGGCGGACTGGGTGCGGCCGATGCGCTGAGCGGCGCGGGTGAAGCTGCCCTCCTCGGCGATCAGCGCGAAGGCACGCAGCAGGTCGGGGTCGATGCCCAGCGGGGCGCTCATGGCGACTGGCTCATACGCATCAACATCGGTGATCCATAAGATGAATGCAATTCGTTTCCGGCATATCCGGGAGGCGGATAGAACGGTCTCGCAACCAGATAGAGGTTCGCTCCGATGACCGCTCAGCAACTGACCATCCCGTTGGCGCGGCTATGGCATGGTCTTGGGCAGGCGATGCGGGATGCGGCGGTGATGCGCGACATCGACCGCATGGACGACCGCATGCTGCAGGACCTCGGCCTCTCGCGCGCCCAGGCGGAGTATCAGGCGACGCATCGGCGCGACGATCACTAGCCGGCGACCCCGCGCAGGAACAGCCGCGTGGCGCGGGCCGCCCACTCCGCCTGCGCCGCGCGCTCGAGCGGCGTGCCGGTCGCCAGCGCGCGGCGTTGCGGCACGCTGACGACCAGCGTCATGAACTGCTCGGCGGCCCAGCCGGGATCGGCGACACCGGCGCGCGCCAGGGCGGCGGCAAGGCGTTCGGCGCCGATCCCCGCCCCGGCGTCGCGCATGATGGCGCCCAGCTCCGGGAACCGCCTGCTTTCGGCCACGATCAGCTGGTGCAGCGCCAACGCCTCCGGGGCCAGCGCCGTGGCCAACACCACGCGCGCCGCGTCCAACAGGGTCGCCTCGAGGCCGCGCGCCGGCTCGAACCCGGCGTCGAACGGCGGCAGCCAGCGGGTGACCAGCCGCGCCACCACCTCACGCAGCAGCGCCGCCTTGTCGGCGAACCGCGCATAGAGCGTCCGCTTGGACACGCCCGCCGCGGCCGCGACGGCCTCCAGGCTGGTCAGCCCGTAGCCGTCGCGCAGGAACAGCGTGGTCGCCGCGTCCAGCAACCGCTCCCCCTTGAGCTGGGCTTCGGCCGGGGTGGGCCGACCGCCGCCGCTCGGTCTCCTAGTCGTTGTAAGAATGACGATAGTGATGCTCCGGAATGATGATGCAACCGGACAGCGCGGTGGCGGCCGCAGCGAAGATCAAGGCACGACCCAAAACGGACCAGCGGCGGATGCGAGGTGACGACATGGCGAACTCCCTGTTCTAGCCCCGACATGGGCACTGCCCGAGAAACGCACCAGTGGCGTTGCATTAGATTATGTCGCCGTTGCGCGGCCGGGTAATTCGGCTACATGACGAGCACTGCCATGCAACGTTTCTCCGCCCTCTCCCTGCTCCGCCACGCCACCTCCAGCCACGCCAACTGGCACCGCCAGTGGCGCGACCCGGAGCCGGCCGCCTCGTACGACGCCATCGTCATCGGCGGCGGCGGCCACGGCCTCGCGACCGCCTATTACCTCGCCAAGGAGCACGGCATCCGCCGCGTGGCGGTGCTGGAAAAGGGCTGGATCGGCGGCGGCAACACCGGCCGCAACACCACCATCATCCGCTCCAACTACCTGTTTCCCGAGAGTGCCGCGCTCTACGACCACGCGGTGAAACTGTGGGAGACGCTGTCGCGCGAGCTGAACTACAACGTCATGTATTCGCCGCGCGGCGTGATGATGCTGGCCCATAACGTCCACGACGTACAGGTGGCGCAGCGGCACATCCACGCAAACCGGCTGGCCGGTGTCGACAACGAGTGGCTGACCGCCGAGCAGGCCGCCGCGTTCTGCCCCGGCCTGAACATCTCGCGCGACGTCCGCTACCCGATCACCGGGGCCGCCCTGCAACGGCGTGGCGGCACGGCGCGGCACGACGCGGTCGCCTGGGGCTACGCGCGGGCCGCCGACGCGCTGGGTGTGGACATCATCCAGAACTGCGAGGTCACCGGGATCGAGCGCGACGCGGCCGGGGCGGTGATCGCGGTGCAAACGGGGCGCGGCCGGATCGCCGCCCCCCGCGTCGGTGTGGTCGCGGCTGGCCACACCTCGGTCGTGATGGCGATGGCCGGGCTGCGCCTGCCGCTCGAAAGCGTGCCGCTACAGGCGCTGGTCAGCGAGCCGGTGAAACCGACCGTGCCGTGCGTGGTCATGTCCAACACCATCCACGCCTACATCAGCCAGTCCGACAAGGGCGAGCTGGTGATCGGCGCCGGCACCGACAGCTACGTCTCGTACGGCCAGCGCGGCTCGGCGCACATGAGCGGCCACACGCTCGACGCCATCTGCGAACTGTTCCCGGCGTTCCGGCGGATGCAGGTGCTGCGCAACTGGGGCGGCATCGTCGACGTGACGCCGGACCGCTCGCCGATCCTGGGGACGACGCCGGTGCCGGGGCTGTTCGTCAACTGCGGCTGGGGCACCGGCGGTTTCAAGGCGACGCCCGGCTCGGGGCATGTGTTCGCCCACACCATCGCCACGGGGGCTCCGCACCCGATCAACGCGCCGTTCTCGCTCGACCGGTTCGCGCGTGGACGCATGATCGACGAGGCCGCCGCCGCCGCCGTGGCGCACTAGCCCGTGCTGGTCCTGGACTGCCCGTTCTGCGGGCCCCGCGCCGAAATAGAGTTCTCCTACGGCGGCGAGGCCAAGCTGGTCCGGCCGCGCGACCCGGCGGCGGCCACCGACGCCGAGTGGAACGCGTTCCTGTTCGACCGCACCAACCCCCGCGGGCGGCACACCGAGCGCTGGCGGCACGCGCACGGCTGCGGCCGGTTTTTCGACGTCACGCGCGACACCGTCACCGACGTCATCGAGACAGCATGAGCCAGCCCTTCCGCCTCGCATCCGGCGGCCGCGTCGACCGGTCGCGCACGCTGACGTTCAAGTTCGATAACCGGACGTATACCGGGTTTCACGGCGACACGCTGGGCTCGGCGCTGCTCGCCAACGGCGTCCACCTGTTCGGGCGCTCGTTTAAGTATCACCGCCCGCGCGGCATCCTGGCCGCCGGGCCGGAGGAGCCGAACGCGCTGGTGCGGGTGTCGCGCGGGCCGGGACCGGCGACGCCGAACCTGCGTGCGCCGACCGTCGAGCTGTTCGACGGGCTGGTTGCGTTCAGCCAGAACCGCTCGCCGTCGCTGCGCTACGACGCGGGGGCGGTGACCGACCGGCTCGCGGCGGTGCTGCCGGCGGGCTTCTACTACAAGACGTTCATGTGGCCGCACGGCGCGTGGCACCGCCTGTACGAGCCGGCGATCCGCCGCGCCGCCGGGCTGGGCCGGGCACCCGACGGCCCGGACCCCGACCACTACGCGCACCGCTTCGCCCATGCCGACGTGCTGGTGGTGGGCGCGGGTCCGGCCGGCCTGTCCGCCGCGTCCGCCGCCGCCGCGACCGGGGCGCGGGTGATCCTGTGCGACGAACAGCCCGAGCCGGGCGGCGGCGCGCTGTCCGAGCCGCACGCCACGGTCGAGGGCACGACCGCCGCCGACTGGACCCGGGCGACGATGGCCGAGCTCGCCGCGAACGAACGGGTGACCGTGCTGACCCGCACCACCGCGATCGGCCACTTCCCGCACAACTCGGTGTTGCTGGTCGAACGCCTGACCGACCATCTGGAGCGACCGAGGCAAGACGCGCCGCGTGAGCGGATGTGGACGGTGCGGGCGCGACAGATCGTGTTCGCGGCCGGCGCCATCGAACGGCCGCTGGTGTTTTCGAATAACGACCGCCCCGGCATCATGCTGGCCGGCGCCGCTCGCAGTTTTTCCGCGCGCTACGGCGTCGCGGTCGGCCGGCGCGCGGTCGTGGTTACGGCGCACGACGCCGCCTACGACGCGGCGGTGGAGCTGCACGAGGCGGGCGTGCCGGTGGCGCTGATCGCCGACCTTCGCACGTTGGCCGACGGGCCGGCGCAGGCGCGGGCGCGCGACGCCGGCATCCGGGTCGCGACCGGCATGCGCGTCGCCGGCACACGCGGCCGGTTGCGCGTCTCCGGCATCGATTTGGTCGCCGTCGGCGGCGAATCCGAGACGGTCGCATGCGACGCGGTGCTGATGTCGGGCGGCTTTACTCCAAGCGTCCACCTGCATTCCCAGGCACGCGGAAAACTTCGGTTCGACGCCGACATGGGGGCCTACCTGCCCGACGGCTCGGTGGAGCGCGTGCGTTCGGCCGGTGCGGGACGCGGCGTCTACGCCCTGTCCGACATCCTGCGCGATGGCGCTGAGGCCGGCGCCGCCGCCGGCGCCGAGGTGCCGGGCACGCCCGCTCCGGCGGTCGATCCGGGCGGAGGCATGATCGGCGTCGCCCCCGGCACGCCGAAGGGCGGACCGCGCTTCGTCGACTTCCAGAACGACGTCACCGAGAAGGACCTGCACCTCGCCATGCGCGAGGGGTTCCGGTCGATCGAGCACGTAAAACGTTACACGACGACGGGGATGGCGACCGACCAGGGCAAGACGTCCAACATGAACGCGCTCGGCATTGTCGCCGCCGCGTTGGACGTGCCGGTACCGAAGGTCGGGCTGACCACCTTCCGGATGCCGTACACCCCGACCTCGTTCGGCGCATTCGCCGGCCACGCGCGCGGCGAACTGTTCGACCCGGTGCGTGCCACGGCGACGCACGAAATCGCGGCGGCGCAGGGTACGGTATTCGAGGACGTCGGCCAGTGGAAGCGCGCCCGCTACTTCCCGCATGGACCCGAGACGATGGAGCAGGCGGTGGCGCGCGAGTGCCGGGCGGTGCGCGCCTCGGTCGGCATGTTCGACGCCTCGACGCTCGGGAAAATAGAGGTCTGCGGGCCGGATGCGGCCGAGTTTCTCGAACGAATGTACGTCAACGCCTGGAAGAAGCTCGGCGTCGGCCGCTGCCGCTACGGCGTCATGCTGCGCGAGAGCGGGTTCGTCATGGACGACGGCGTGGTCGGCCGGCTCGCGACCGACCGCTTCCACGTCACCACGACGACCGGCAACGCGGCCCCCGTGCTGGCGCACATGGAAGACTACCTGCAAACCGAATGGCCGGAGCTCGACGCCTGGCTCACGTCGGTGACCGAGCAGTGGGCGGTCGTGGCCGTGCAAGGCCCGCGCGCGCGCGACGTGGCGGCGTCGCTCGTCGAGGGCGTCGACCTCGCCGCGTTCCCGCACATGAGCGTCGCCGAGGCGCGGATCGCCGGGTTCGACGGCCGCCTATTCCGCGTCAGCTTCACCGGCGAGCTCGGCTACGAGTTGAACGTGCCGGCGGGCCATGGCGCGGCGCTGTGGAACGCGATCGCCGTGGCGGGGCGGGCGCACGGCATCGTCCCGTACGGCACCGAGGCGATGCACGTCCTGCGCGCCGAAAAAGGCTACTTCATCGTCGGCCAGGAGAGCGACGGCACGGCGACGCCCGACGACCTCGGGCTCGGCTGGGCGGTGTCCAAGGCCAAGCGCGACTTCGTCGGCAAGCGGTCGCTGGTCCGCCCCGACATGGCGAGTGCGGACCGCAAGCAGATGGTGGGCCTGGTGTCGGTCGACCGCGCCACCGTGCTGGTCGAGGGCGCGCAACTGGTCGCCGCCGACTCGCCGCGCGTGAGCCTGGGCCACGTCACGTCGGCCTACCCCAGCGGTGCCGCTGGCGAGCCGATCGCGCTCGCCATGCTGGCCGGCGGACGTGCGCGGGTCGGCGAAGTGCTGCTGGTCCCCGACCCGGCCGGCGACGTGCATGTGCGCGTCACGACGCCGGTGTTCGTCGATCCCGAGGGGGTGCGGCTGGTTGCCTGACATCACGGTCGTCGAGCCGCTGACCCGCCTGGTGCTGCGCGGCCGGCCCGGCACCGTCGGAGCCGCGTCGTTCGGCGTGCCGCTGTCGCCGCGGCATTCGTGGTCGGAGACGGTCGGTGACCGCACGACGCTGCACCTCGGTCCGGACGAATGGTGGTTGTTCGCTCCCGCCGCCGACCGCGACGCGATCGTGGCCGGGCTGGCCGGCTCGCTCGCGAACACGCCGCACAGCCTGGTCGACATCAGCCACCGGCAGATCGGGATCACGCTTGCCGGCCGCAACGCGGCAACCGTGCTGGCCGCGTTCTGCCCGCTCGACCTGGATATCTCGGTGTTCCCGGACGGCGGCTGCACACGGACGGTGTTCAGCAAGGCCGACATCATGGTCTGGCGCCGTGGCGTCGACGCGTTCCACCTCGAGGTGGCGCGCAGCTTCGTCGCGTATGTGAGTTCTTTGTTGAGCCGAGAGGCCGCCTGGCAGGACACTGCCGCCGCCGCCTGATGCTTCGGCCGCTACGGAAAACGTTCCCTGGAAGGATCTTCGATGCCCGATACCAACGTGACCGACGTGGCACTGCCGCCGAAGCGGCTGGCCGACACCACCACGCACCCCGAGACCATCGCCTTGCACGGCGGCACGTGGCGGTCCGACCCGACGACAGGGGCCGTCGCGGTGCCGATCTACCAGACCACCTCGTTCCAGTTCGCCGACACCGCGCACGCGGGCCGGCTGTTCGCGCTGCAGGAACTCGGCAACATCTACAGCCGGATCGGCAACCCCACGGTCGATGCGTTGGAGCAGCGGATCGCCCGGCTGGAGGGCGGTGTCGCGGCGCTGGCGGTGGCGTCCGGCCAGGCCGCGTCCACCTTTGCGGTGCTGACGTTGGCGCAGGCGGGCGACAACATCGTCAGCTCGACCCACCTGTACGGCGGCACCTGGTCGCTGTTCGCCAACACGTTTAAGCGGCTCGGCATCGAGGTGCGGTTCGTCGATCCGGCCGACCCCGACGCCTTCGCCCGCGCTAGCGACGAGCGCACCCGCGCCTACTACGCCGAGACGTTGCCGAACCCGAAGCTCGAAGTGTTCCCGGTGGCCGAGGTGGCCGCGATCGGCCGGCGGCTCGGCATTCCGCTCATCATGGACAACACCGCCGCCCCCATCCTGGCGCGACCGCTCGATCACGGCGCGGCGGTCGTGGTCTACTCGACGACGAAGTGGATCGGCGGCCACGGCACGACGATCGGCGGGATCGTCGTCGACGGCGGCAACTTCCCCTGGGAGGACCACCGCGCGCGCTTCCCGCTGCTGTCCGAGCCCGATCCCGCGTACCACGGTGCCAACTGGATCGACGCCGCGAAACCGCTCGGCCCGATCGCCTACATTTTGCGCGCGCGGGTCAGCCTGCTGCGCGACCTCGGCGCCGCGGTGACCCCGCTGGCGGCGTTCCAGACCATCCAGGGACTCGAATCGCTGCCGGTGCGGATGGAGCGCCACGTCGCCAACACGGCCAAGGTGGCCGACTTCCTGGTCGGGCACGCCAAGGTGTCGCGCGTCATCTACCCCGGCCTGCAGACCGGCGAGACGCGGCGGCGGGCGGACGCGCTACTGCGCGGCGGCTATGGCGGCCTGGTCGGCTTCGAGTTGGCCGGAGGTATCAAGGCCGGCCAGCGGTTCATCGAGGCGCTGCAGATGTTCTACCACGTCGCCAACATCGGCGACGCGCGCAGCCTCGCGATCCATCCCGCCAGCACCACGCATTCCCAGCTCACCGAGGTGGAGCAGCTCTCGGCGGGGGTGACGCCCGGCTATGTCCGGCTGTCGATCGGCCTGGAACATATCGACGACATCGTCTCGGACCTGACGCAGGCCCTGGCCGCCGCCTGACCACCGCCGCACCCAGTATGGCGGCGTCGATAATGCGATTGGCGGTGGAGCGGGTGGCTGAGGTCGCCGCCGTCCACCGGACGTCGTTTGACCAGCGCCTGCCATGGTTGGCAGGACGGCATACGCCGGACGAGGACCGGACCTACTTTCGCGACCGCGTGTTCGCCGAATGTGAAGTCTGGGGCGCCGGGGGCGACGCGCTCATCGGCTTCATCGCGTTCCGCCCGGGCTGGATCGACCAGCTCTACGTCCTGCCGCACCGGCAACGGGAGGGCGTCGGCCACGGCCTGCTGCGGATTGCCCAGGCAGCGTCGCCAAGCTTGCTGCTCTGGATGTTCCAGCGGAACACGCCCGCCTGCCGCTTCTAGGAAAAACACGGTTTCACCGCTATAGAGCAGACCGACGGACGCGATAACGAGGAGCGGGAGCCGGATGTCCTCTACCGTTGGGGCGACGCCTGACCGTCAGCGGCCGACACCCCGCGTCGCCTGCGTCGGCGAGTGCATGGTCGAACTGGTCGAGCAACCCGACGGTACGCTGACGCGCGGATTTGGCGGCGACACCCTGAACACCGCGATCTACCTGGCCCGGCTTGGTTGCGCGGTCGATTACATCACCGCCCTCGGCGACGACCCGTTCAGCGACGCCATGGTACGGGCGTGGCAGGCCGAGGGCGTCGGCACCGCCCTTGTGATGCGCGTTCTAGGCGGGCTGCCGGGCCCCTACATCGTCCAGACTGACGCCGCCGGCGAACGCCGGTTCTCGCATTGGCGGGACAGCGCGCCGGCGCGCTGCCTGTTGGCGCTGCCGGATACCGATCGGGTTTGCGCCGCGTTGGCGGGTTACGAAATCGTCTACCTGTCCGGGATCACCCTCTCGCTCTATCCGCCGACCGACCGCGAGCGGCTGTTCGCAGCACTCGACGCCGCCCGCGCGAACGGCGCAAAAATCGCGTTCGACACCAACTTTCGTGCCCGTGGCTGGCCCGACCGCGCGATCGGCCGCGCCGCCTACACCGCCATGCTGGCCCGCACCGACATCGTGTTCGCCGGGCTCGACGACCTGACCCCGCTGTTCGGGTTCGACGAGGCCGCCGCGTGGACGTTCCTGCGCGACAGCGGAGCGGCGGAGACCATCCTGAAACTCCCGAGCTATGCCTGCCGCGCGCAGGCGAATGGGACCGAGACGCATGTCGCACCCCTGCCGGTCGTCGACGTGGTCGACACCACCGCCGCCGGCGACAGCTTCGCCGCCGGCTATCTCGCGGCTCGGCTGGCCAGGGACACCGTCGAACAGGCGGCCCAGGCCGGGCACGATCTCGCAGGGTGCGTGATCCGGCACCGCGGTGCCATCATCGCCCCGCAGCACATGCGATAAACCTTGAACGCTGTTCACGCCAAGCGTAGTTGAACATCGTTCACAGAAGGCGCCAGAAATGTCCCTGCTCCGCTCCCGCCGTCTTGGCCCGTTGCTGGCGACCCAGACGTTGGGGGCGATCAACGACAACCTGTTCAAGAACGCGTTGGTCGTCCTGGTGCTGTTCCACGCGGCGGCCGGCGGCCCGGCGATGGTGGCCGCGGCCGGCGGCGTGTTCATCCTGCCGTACGCGTTTCTGTCGGCCACCGCCGGGCAGATCGCCGACCGCTCGCGCAAAAACAGGATCATCGTCTGGGTCAAGCTGGCCGAGGTGGCGCTGATGCTGCTGGCCGCCGCCGGCTTCCTGCTCGACAACACGCCGCTACTGTTCTTCGTGCTGTTCGGCCTCGGCGTGCAGGCGACGTTCTTCAGCCCGCTCAAATACGGCATCCTCGGCGACCATCTGGCCGAGCACGAACTGGTGGCCGGCAACGGGCTGATTGAGGCCGGCACCTTCCTCGGCATCCTGACCGGCACCATCGCGGGTGGCGCGTTGATCGCGCTCGAGGACGGGCCGGTGATCGTGGCCGCCGCCGGCATCGTGGTGGCGCTGGCCGGCGTCGCCGCGTCGCTGGCGATCCCCGCCGCTCGCGCCGGTGCCCCCGACCTGCGGGTCGGCGCGAACCTGGTGCGCGAAACCACAAACCTGCTGCGGCTCGCGCGGCGCAACCGCCCGGTCTGGCTGTGCCTGCTGGGATTGAGCTGGTTCTGGGTGGTCGGCGCCACGCTGGTCGCCGAGTTGCCGGCGCTGGTGCGCGACGACCTGCACGCCAACCCGCGCGTGGTGACGCTGCTGCTGGCGTTCTTCTCGATCGGCGTCGGCGCGGGTTCGGTGCTGTGCGCCCGCATCCTGAAAGGCGAGGTCACCGCGCGGCACGTCCCGTTCGCGGCACTCGGGCTCGCCGTGTTCATCCTCGACTTCGCGTTCGCGGTCGGTCGCGCGCACGGCCTGTCCGACGCCCACGCGATCCTGACCAGCGTCGCCGGCTGGCACATGCTGGTCGACCTGCTGCTGCTATCGGCGTGCGGCGGCCTGTATTCGGTGCCGCTCTACGCCATCTTGCAGGATTGCTCGGCGCCGTCCGAGCGGGCGCGCATGGTCGCCGCCAACAACGTCGTCAACGCCGTGGCCATGGTGGCCGCCGCCGGGGTGACCGCCGGCCTCGCGATCGCCAGCGTGGCCCCGGCCACCATCCTGATGCTGCTCGCGGTCGCGACGCTGGCCGTCGCCGCGTGGATCGTCCGCATCCTGCCGACCGAGACGCTGCGCCTCGGTTTCCGCTGGTTCTTTCGCGTGCTGTACGGCGTCGACGTCAAGGGAATGGAGAACCTGCCCGCCGCCGACCAGCGCGCGGTCTACGTCGTCAACCACCAGAGCTTCGCCGACGGCGTGTTCGTCGCCGCCTTCCTGCCCGGCAGCCCGGTGTTCGCGGTCAACATCCACACCGCGCGGCGCTGGTGGGCCAAACCGTTCCTGGCGGCGGTCCGCAACTTCCCGGTCGACCCCGCCAACCCGTTCAGCACGAAGACCATGGTGCGGGCGGTCCAAGGCGGCGCCCAGCTCGTGGTGTTCCCGGAGGGGCGGCTGACCAAGACCGGCGCGCTGATGAAGGTCTACGAGGGCGCCGGCCTCGTGGTCGACAAGGCCGACGCGGTGCTGGTGCCGATCCGCATCGACGGCATGCAGTTCACGCCGTTCTCCTGGATGCGCGGCAAGCTGCCGATCCGCTGGTTCCCCCGGCTGTCGTTGACCGTGCTGCCGGCGGTCTCGCCCGCGATCGACCCGGAGCTGCGGGGGCGAGCGCGGCGGCGGGCGGCCGGTGCCGTGTTGCGCGACGTGATGGAGCAATCGGGCTTCGCCGCCGCCGACATCGACCGCTCGCTGTTCGGCGCCTTGCTCGACGCCCGCGACCGGTTCGGAGGCAAAATGCTGATCGCCGAGGACACCGCGCGGTCACCGATCCCCTACTCGCGGCTGATCCTCGGCGCCGCCGTGCTCGGTCGCCGCCTGGCCCGGTTGGCGCCACCGGCCGGCCACCTCGGGGTCATGCTGCCTAACGCCAACGGCGCGGTGGTGACGTTCTTCGCGCTGCAAGCGTTCGGCCGCGTGCCGGCGATGCTCAACTTCACGGCCGGTTCGGAGGGGATGCTTGGGGCGTGCGCGGCGGCCGGCGTCACCACGGTGCTGTCGTCCCGGGCATTCGTCGAGCGCGCGAAACTCGGCCCGTCGGTGGCGCGCATGGAACCGACTGTGCGTTTTATCTGGCTCGAGGATGTCCGCGCCCGGGTAAACCTGTCCGCCAAGCTGCGCGGCTGGTGGGACGCCAAGCGCGCCCGCCGCCTGCCCGGGGCCAGCGTCGCCGCCGACCGGGCGGCCGCCATCCTGTTCACCAGCGGCTCGGAGGGCACGCCGAAGGGGGTCGTGCTCAGCCACCGCAACATGCTGGCCAACGTCGCCCAGGCTTCGGCGATCGTCGACTTCAACTCATCCGACCGCGTGTTCAACGCGATGCCGATGTTCCACGCCTTCGGGCTCACCGGCGGCACCCTGCTGCCGATCCTGTCCGGCGTGCGCACGTTCTTCTATCCCTCGCCGCTGCACTACCGGATCGTGCCGGAGCTGATCTACGACAGCGACGCCACGATCGCGTTCGGCACCGACACCTTCTTGGCCGGCTGGGCGCGGTCGGCCCATCCCGGCGACTTCTATGCGATGCGATACATCTTCGCCGGCGCCGAAAAGGTCCGGGAGGAAACGCGAAGAGTCTACGCCGACCGGTTCGGCGTGCGCGTGC
>JAABUX010005290.1_pt1 | contig 15903 bp, 10 predicted proteins | sample 5561851 | NCBI WGS metagenome assembly JAABUX01 (sample SAMN10711883, study PRJNA513361) | rock metagenome | isolation source: Antarctica rocks | place: Antarctica: Victoria Land, Richard Nunatak red sandstone | collected 2016-01-03 | reverse complement strand
ACCAGACAGGTTACATAGAAGCAGCTCGGTGTCAAGGTGTGAGGTGGGCCGGGCAGCCGCTCAGTTGCCCGGCGCAGCGCGACGCGTCGCGCGCGACCGGGGCTTCAATCAACCGGGCGGGACGGAAAACGATGATTGCTGAAACGCGTTCAAGGTCACAGCGACCGGGCGGCCGCAGGCGATCCCGGGATCGTTCGACGTGTTGTTCGTCACCAACTAGCGCGGCGCGCGTTCGAGCCACCGCGCGGCCTGTTCGGGACTGCGTTTGTCGGTGTCGCGGTCGACCATGAGATTGGCCGCGCGCATCCGCTCGACGGGGATGCTGTCGATCAGAGGTGCGAGCGCGTCGGCGAGATGCTTGTCGACGGCGCGTCTGGGAGAGATCAGCAGCAGCGCGTCGTAGGAAGGAATCGCGTGGCGTGGGTCGGCGAGGATCACGAGATCGTCGGCGGCGATGCGGCCGTCGCTGGAGAAGGCCGAGATGACATCGGCGGAGCCGTCCTGCACGGCGCGGTAGACGAAGGTGGGGCTGTAGGCGCGCGCTGAGCGGAAGCGCAGGCCGTAGGCGGCGGCGAGCGCGCGCCATTCGGGGCGGCCGAGGAACTCGAGGTCCGCGCCGAGCGTGAGGCCCGGCGCGACGCGGGCGAGGTCGGCGATCGTGCGGATGCCGAGCGCGGTGGCGCGGTCGCGGCGCATGGCGAGCGCGTAGGCGTTCTCGAAGCCGAGCGGCCCCGCGACGCGCACGCCCGGGTTGGCGCGCAGCCAGCGAGTGATCTCCGTGCTCATGACCGGTGGGGGCGGTGTGTCCGCGCGGTGGAGGACGTTGGTCCAAAGCGTGCCCGAATAATCGACGTAGACATCGATGTCCGACGCGGCGAGCGCGCGGAAGGCGACCGCCGAGCCTAGGCCCTCGCGGTATTCGACGCGCGCTCCGGTGGCGGCGAGGCGGTGTCCGATCAGGCGGGCGAGGATGAACTGCTCGCCGAAGTTCTTCGCGCCCACGATGTAGGTCGCACGGCCCGGGCCGGGGGCGAGCGTGGCGGCGGCGGCGAGCACGCCTGCAAACAGGATGGCGATCCCGCCCAGGATGCGCGCGCGGCTGCGGCGAACTACGCCCGACTGAACGAGGCCGAGCAGCGCATCGACGAAAAGCGCGAGCGCGGCGGAGGCGGCGCAGCCGACCAGCACGGTGATCCAGTCCTCGGTTTGCAGCCCCGAGAAGATGAGGTTGCCCAGGCACGGCTGGCCGACCGTGGTGGCGAGGGTGGCGGTGCCGATCGTCCAGACCGCCGCCGTGCGGACGCCCGCCATCACCACCGGGGCGGCGAGGGGAGCTTCGACGAGACGGAGCTTCTGCGCGCGGGTCATGCCGACGCCGTCGGCGGCCTCGGTGATCGCGGGATCGAGGCCGGTCAGACCCTCGACTCCGTTCCTGAGCATCGGCAGGATGGCGAACAGCGCGAGCGCGAGGAGCGAGGGGACGAAGCCGAGCGCGGGAACGACGACGGCCCCGGCAATCGCGTTAAGCGCGAGGAGCAGGGGGTAGAACAGCGCCAGCAGCGCCAGCGCGGGGATGGTCTGCACCGCGCTGGCGAAGCCGAGCGCGAGCGCGCGCAGGCGGGGGCGACGCGCGGCGGCTACCGCGAGAGGCAGCGCGATCGCGGCCCCAAGCGCGAGCGCGGCGGCGCTGAGCAGGATGTGCCACGCGAGATCGGACGGCAGCGCGGCGAGCGCGGCGGCTAGGCGATCATCCATCGGCGGCGTCTCGCATCGCGGCGATGCGTTCGGCGTGGCGACGGGGAACTTCGAGGAGGGCGGCGGCCTCAGCACCGCCCCCACCCGCGAGCAGCGCGTGGGGAGTATCGTCCGCCACCACGCGGCCGCGCGCCATAACCACGATGCGATCGGCGAGCAGCAGCGCCTCCTGGATGTCGTGGGTGACCATCAGCGTGGTCAGGCCCAGCGTCCGGTGCAGCGCGCGGTAGTCGCGGCCGAGCGCGTCGCGGGTAACGGGATCGAGCGCGCCCAACGGCTCGTCCATCAGCATGATCGCGGGCGCGGCGGCGAGCGCGCGGGCGACGCCGACGCGCTGGCGTTCCCCGCCCGAGAGCGCGGCGGGAGTGCGGGTGGCGTAGTCCACGGGAAGCGCGACCAGCGTCAGCAGTTCGGTGACGCGCGCGGCGATGCGCGCGGCGGGCCAGCGCAAAAGCCGAGGCGTGATGCCGATGTTCTCGGCGACGCTCAGGTGCGGGAACAGGCCGATGCCCTGGAAGACATAGCCGATGCGGCGGCGCAGTTCGGGGGCGGGCAGGGCGGTCACGTCCTCCCCGGCCACGCGCACCGCGCCCGCGTCGGGATCGACCAGACGGTTGACGAGCTTGAGCGTCGTCGTCTTGCCCGAGCCCGACGCGCCGACCAGCGCGATGAAGCTGCCCGTTGCGATGGCGAGCGAGAGATCGGCGAGCGCGGGCTGGCCGTTAGCGTAGGATTTGCGGACGTGGACGAACTCGATCGCGGGAGCGCTCATGCTTTGGCAGGGACCGGGGCGGGCTTCGCGCGCACGAGCAGGAAGGCGCTTAACCCCGCCGCGAGCGCGGCCACCGCGCCGATGACGCAGGCGGCGCGGAAGGCGACCAACAGCGCGAGCCCATGCGCCGCCAGTACGACGCTGGCGAAGGCGGTGGCGATCAACCCGCCGGTGCGCGCGACCGCGCTGTTGAGGCCCGAGGCGACGCCGGTATGCTCGCCATCGACCGAGGAGAGGACGGCGGTGGTGAGCGGAGCGACCGCGGCCGCCATGCCGAGCGCGATCATCACCATCGCTGGGAAAACGGTGGTCCAGTAGCTTCCACCCGCGCCGATGCGCGCGGCGAGCAGGCAGCCCGCCGCGACCACGACCGGGCCGATCGACAGCGGCAGCCGCGAGCCGATCCGCCCGGCGAGCCTGCCCATCGTGGGCGAGGCGACCGAGAGTACGAGCGGCAGCGGCAGCAGCGCCGCGCCCGCTCCGGTGGCCGAATAATGCACGGCCTGGATCAGAACGAAGGGCACGAGCACGAGCAGGCCGCCGAGCGCGCCATAGAGGAGAACCGTGAGCAAGGTGAGGCCGACGAACTCGCGCGACGCGAACAGCGCGAGCGGCATCATCGCCTCGTCGCGCGCGCGGTGCTCGACCCAGAGGAAGGCGGCCATCATCAGCGCGCCGCCGCTGAGCGCCAGCCCGGTGACGGTGCTCAGGCCCTTGGCGGCGGAGGCGACCGTCAGCCCCCAGGTGAGCGCGCCAAGCGCGGCGGCGGCGAGGACCGCGCCGGGGAGGTCGAGTTTGGCGCGGACAGATCGCGACTGGCCCGAGACCCCCTCCGTCCTTGGGTCATCTCCGCTGAATGGAAAGGAGGGTGCTCCTCCCACCCGTGGGGGGGAGGTGGCGCGAAGCGCCGGAGTGGGCGGGCCCGGCAGGATTTTGGGCACGTAACGCAGCGTCATCACGATCGCGCCCGCCGCGATAGGCAGGTTGATGAGGAAGATCATGCGCCAGTCGACCGCGTCGATCAGCCAGCCGCCGAGCAGCGGGCCGAGCGCGCCCGCCGCCGCGCCCACCGCCGCCCAGGTGCCGATCGCGCGCCCGCGCGCCTCGCCGGTGAAGGTGCCGCCTAGGATGGCGAGGCTGTTGGGCATCAGCATAGCGGCGCCGACGCCCTGCAGCACGCGCCCCGCGACCAGCAGTTCGAAGCTGGGCGCGGCGGCGCACAGCGCGGACGCGACCGCGAAGACGGCGACGCCGACGATGAGCAGCAGGCGGCGACCGTAGCGGTCTCCCGCCGCCCCGCCGATCAGCAGCAGCGCCGACAAGGGTAGCAGGAAACCATTGACCACCCATGAGAGACCCGTGCCGCCGCCGCCCAGGCTGCGGCCGATCGCGGGTAGGCCGACATTGACCACCGAGCCGTCGATGAAGGCAAGGCTCGACGCCAGGATCGTGGTGGCGAGGATCAGGTTGGCGTGCGCGGGCGGCCCGGCGGCGGGCGCGTTGCCGAGCGCGGGTCCGGGGGCGCTCGCCGGGGCGATCGCGCACGGCGAAGGTGCCGTCGCCCATCGGCTAGCCCCGACTGGCGGGATCGGGGGCGAGTGGCTGCTTCCACTGGGGCTTGCGCTCGCGTGGGTCGGGCGGCGTATTTTCCCAGCCGCCGCCCAGCTGGCGGAACACCTGCACCTGATCGTCCGCGATCAACTGGCGCGACTGCGCGAGCGCGGCCTCGGCGGTGGCGAGCGTGCGATCGGCGTCGAGTTCGGTCAGGAAATCGTCGCGGCCCTCGGTGAAGCGCAAGCGGCTGAGTTGCGCGGCTTGCGCGGCGGCGTCGCGCGCGCGGCCGAGCGACTGCGCGCGGTCGAGCTCGCGGGCGAGCACGCTGAGCGCGGTCTCGGTGTCGCGCAGCGCGTTCAGCACGGTGCCGTCGAAGGTGGCGAGGCTGATCGCCGCCTGGCCCCGGGCGGAGAGGATTTGTCCTCGCGCGACTTCCTGGTTGGGGAAGGCCCAGCTGATCGCGGGGCCGAGCAGGAAGTTGAACGCGTTGCCGGTGAACAGCGTGCGCAGCGCGTTCGAGGTGAGGCCCGCCGAGCCGCCCAGGGTGACGCGCGGATAGAGCGCGGCGGTGGCGATCCCGATGCGCGCGGTATCGGCGGCGAGCGTGCGCTCGGAGCGGCGGATGTCGGGACGGCGCGCGATCAGCGCGGTGCCGTCGCCGATGGGAATGGGAAGTGCGAGCGCGGGCGTGCGGGTGCAGGTGCGCGCGGCGGGAGGAAGTTCGGCGGGGACGCGGCCGATGAGCGCGGCGAGAGCGTAAAGCGCGGCGGCGCGGTTGGCTTGCAGCGTGGGGATGGTCGCCGCCTGCTGCTCGCGGAGCGCGCGCGCGCGTTCGACGTCGAGGCGGTTACCGCGGCCCTCCTGGAACTGGAGTTGCGTCAGTTGCAGGCTGCGATCGAGCAGCGCGAGGCTGCGGCGCGCGACCGCGATCTGTTCGGCTCCCGAGCAGGCGTTGGCGTATTCGAGCGCGGTATCGGCGGCGACGATGACGCGTACGTCGTCGCGGTTGGCCTGCGCGGCCTCGACGTCGCGGCGCGCCGCCTCGATCGAGCGGTTGACGCGGCCGAAGATGTCGTCCTCGTAGGAAGCTGAAAAGCCGAGATCGAAGAGGCTGTAGAGGCGGCTCGTCGTGACGCCGGTGGTGGTGCCCGTGCCCGTGCCCGTGCCCGTGCCCGTGCCCGTGCCCGTGCCGCCGGTACCGCCCGTGCCTGTGCCGCTACCCGTGCCGCCTGTCCCCGTACCGCCGGTGCCGACCGACGATCCGCCCGAGCCACCGAAGCGTGCACTTTGGCCGTAGCTGTAGCCGCCGTTCGCGGTGGTGCTCGGGAAGCGTTCGCCGCGCGCCGAGCGCACGGTGCCGCGCGCACGCGAAATATTGGCGAGCGCGACGCGTAGATCGGTGTTGGCGGCGAAGGCGTCGGCGATCAGGCCATCGAGGACGGGATCGTCGTAAAGACGCCACCAGGTGGGCGAGGTCTGCGCGGTGAGCGTGGCGGGCGAAGCTTCGAGGAAGGGGGCGTTGGCTGCGACCGGGGTGCGCGGGCGTTCGTAGTTCGGGCCAACGTGGCACGCGCCGAGCGTGGTGGCGGCGAGCGCGCCGAACAGCGCGGCGGAACAGGCGCGCGTCATTCGGCGGGAAGCGGTAACGGCGCGGGGGCGAAGGCGGCGGGCGGGGGCTCGTCCGTGGGTTTGGCGTCCTTGCGCTTCTTCGCGGCACCCGTCGCCCAGTCCTGCAGCGAGCGGGTGATGACGTAGAAAACGGGTGTGAACAGCAGGCCGAAGATAGTGACGCCGAGCATCCCGAACACGACCGCCGTGCCGAGCGCCTGCCTGAGTTCCGCGCCCGCGCCGTAGGCGATGGCGAGCGGGATCGTGCCGAAGATGAAGGCGAAGCTGGTCATCAAAATGGGGCGCAGCCGCTCGCGCGCGGCGGTTTCGGCCGCGTCCCATTTGGACTGGCCTTTCTCCTCGGCCTGGCGCGCGAACTCGACGATCAGGATGGCGTTCTTGGCGGCGAGGCCGACCAGCACCACGAGGCCGATCTGGGTGAGAATGTTGTTATCAAAGCCGCGCAGGTTCACGCCCGTTATCGCGGCGAGCAGGCACATCGGCACGATCAGGATCACCGCGAGCGGCAGCGTGAGGCTTTCATACTGCGCGGCCAAGAGCAGGAAGACGAACACGATCGCGGCACCGAAGATAAGAACGGCGGTGTTGCCCGCCTGCTTTTGCTGGAAAGCGAGTTCGGTCCAATCGTAGCTGAAGCCCGAAGGTAGTTTCGCGCCGATCGCCTCCATCTCGTTCAGCGCCTGTCCGCTCGACGCGCCGGCTTTAGTGTCGCCCTGGACTTCGGCGGCCGGATAAAGATTATAGCGCACGACCCGGTACGGCCCGGTCCTGTTCTGGAAATTGATCACCGATCCGATGGGGACCATCGTACCCGCCGCGGTGCGCGTCTTCAGATTGGCGATATCGGCCTGCGTCTGGCGGAACGGATCGTCGGCTTGCGCGGTGACCTGGAAGGTGCGGCCGAGCAGGTTGAAGTCGTTGACGAACGTACCGCCCATGTAGACCTGCAAGGTGCTGAAGACGAGGCTGGGATCGATGCCCAGATAGAAGGCTTTCTGCCGATCGATGTTGGCGTAAATGCGAGGAGTGCTGGTGTTGAACAGTGTGAAGGTCGGCCCGATCGACTTGCCCTTGTTCGCCTGACCGACCACCGTCTGCGCGACCGCCTCGAGCGCCTTGTAGCCGCGCCCCGAGCGATCCTCGACCAGCATCTTGAAGCCGCCGCCGGTGCCGATGCCGCGCACGGGTGGCGGCGGAATGACCAGCGTCATCGCTTCCTGGTGCTTGCCGACGTCCCCACGCAGCGCGGCGGTGATCTTGTCCCCGCTCAGATCGCCCTTCTTGCGATCATCGAACGAGGCTTCGGTGACGAAGATCGTCGCGGCGTTGGGCGCGTTGCTGAACGTGGCGCCGTTGAAACCGACGAACATGACCGTGTGCGCCACGCCCTTCTGGTGGCGGATGTCGGCAGAGAGGCTGCGCGCGACCGTATCGGTGCGCGCGAGGCTCGCTCCGGCGGGAAGGTTGATCGCGCTGATCAGATAACCCTGGTCCTGCGCCGGAATAAAGCCGACCGGGGTGGCGCTGAAGCGCCAGCCCGCGAGCACGATCAGCAGAATATACATGACACCGATGATCAGAGGTATGCGCACGAAACGCTTGGTGGTGTTGCCGTAAGCATTCCCCAGCCGATCGAAGTTGCGGTTGAACCAGTCGCTCGCCTTGCCGATCGGGCCGCGCTTCTTTTCCTTGGGCCGCAGTAGCAGCGCGGCGAGCGCGGGGGATAACGTCAGCGATACGATTAGCGAGAAGATGGTCGCGGTGGCGATGGTGACCGCGAACTGTTTGTAGAACTGCCCCGAGATGCCCGAGATGAAGGCGGTCGGGATGAAGACCGCCGCCAGCACGAGCGCGATCGCGATCAGCGCGCCGCCGACCTCCTCCATCGACTTGACCGCCGCGTCGTGCGGGTTCAGCCCGCCTTCGAGATTGCGCTCGACATTTTCGACGACGACGATCGCATCGTCGACGACGATGCCGATGGCGAGCACCAGCCCGAACAGCGACAACGTATTGAGCGAATAGCCGAGCGCCGCCAGCACGGCCATGGTGCCGATCAGCGAGACGGGGATCGCGATCACCGGGATGATCGCGGCGCGCCACGATTGCACGAAGACGATCACCACCACCGTGACGAGGCCGATGGCGATCAGCAGCGTCTTCTCGACCTCGTTGATCGAGGCGGCGACATATTCGGTGGGGTTGTAAACGACTTTGTAGTCCAGGCCTGCAGGGAAGCTCTTCTTGGCTTCGTTCATCGTGCGGAACACGTCCTTCGCCGCCTGCAGCGCATTCGATCCAGGGCGCTGGAACACGGGGATGGCGATCGCAGGCTGGCCATCCAGATAGCTGTTCACCCGGTAATCCTGCGCGCCCAATTCTACCCGCGCGACGTCGCGCACGCGCACGATCCGCCCCGCGTTGGCCTTGACGATCACATCCTCGAACTGCTTGGCGTCGCTGAGGCGGCCCAGCGTCTCGATATTGAGCTCGTAGGCGCTCGTACCCTTGGTGAAAGGCGGTTGGCCGATCGCACCGGCGGCGACCTGGACGTTCTGGTTGCGAAGCGCGGTGACGATATCGTCGGCCGTGAGGTTGGCGGCGGCGGCGCGATCGGGATCGATCCAGATGCGCATCCCGTAATTGCGCGCGCCAAAGATGCGCACGTCGCCCACGCCCGGCAGCCGCGCGAGGCGATCGAGGATCTGCAGCGTGGCGTAGTTGGAGATGTATTGCTGATCGAGGCTGTGGTTGGGCGAGATCAGATGCACGACCATCAGGAAATCGGGCGAGTTCTTCTTGGTAGTGACGCCGAGCGCCTGCACTTCCTGCGGCAGACGGGGCAGCGCGGTGGCGACGCGGTTCTGCACCAGCACCTGCGCGGTATCGAGATTGGTGCCGAGCGCGAATGTGACGGTGATCGTGACATTGCCGTCGGCGGTGGACGAACTGCTCAGGTAAAGCATGTTGTCGACACCGTTGATCTGCTGTTCGATTGGTGCCGCGACCGTATCTGCCAGCGTCTCGGCGGACGCGCCCGGGTAGGTCGCGTTAACCACGATCGTCGGTGGCACGATCTCGGGATATTGCGCGACCGGCAGGCTTAAGTAAGCAAAGCCGCCGATAAGCGTTATGAGAACAGCGATGACGCCCGCGAAGATCGGACGCTCAATGAAAAATCGGCTGTTAAACACTTAGTGCGTGCCTACCGCAGTCGCCTCGGAGGCGACGGGGGCCGAATAGGCGGCTTCCTGCGCGTCGCTGCCAGGTTCGGGCGGCGCGATCTTGCCCGCGATCGGTTTGACCGGCTTGCCCGCCTGCGCGAGCTGGAGGCCGTTGATGATGACGCGCTCGTCGGCGGTGAGGCCCTTTCGCACCACACGCAGTCCGTTGATCGTGGGGCCGAGTTCGACGACGCGAACGGTCGCCTTGTTGTCAGGGCCGACGACAAGCACGGTCTGGCGTGTCTGGTCGGTCTGCACCGCGCCTTCGGGGATCAGCAGCGCGATATAGGTGCCCGATCCGAGCAGCCGCATCCGGCCAAACATGCCCGGCGTGATGAAGTGATCGTGATTGGCGATGATCGCGCGACCGCGAATCGTACCTGCGCCGACGTCGATCGCGTTGTCGACGAAATCCATCTTGCCCTTGATCCGGTAATCCGCCTCGTCCTGCAGCCGGATGTTCACGGGGTTGGCGCGCACACGCGAGGAGACGCGCGTGCCCGCCTGGCTCTGGCGGGTGTATTTGAGGTATAACGCCTCGGACGCGTCGAAGGTGAAGTAGATCGGATCGAGTGAGACGATCGTGGTCAGCAGCGAGCCGTCGGACTGGGTGCCGCCGCTGCCCGCACCTCCGGCCGCGCTCGCGCCGCCGCTGCTGGACGCGGTCGCGGTGCCGCCGCCCTGCGAGCCGCTCGCGCCGCCCGAACCGCTCACGAGGTTGCCTACGTCGACACGGCGATTGGAGACACGGCCCGAGATCGGCGCGCGCACCTGGGTGAAGTCCACATTGAGCTGCGCCGAGCGTACGTCCGCGTCGGCGGCGGCGACATCGGCCTGCGCGGTGCCCACCGCCGCGCCGCGCTGATCGACCTCCTCCTTCGCCACCGCGCCCGACGACGCGAGCCGCCGCGAGCGGGCGAGTTCGGCCTGGTTCAACGCGAGCGTGGCGCGTTGCCGACGCGCCTGCGCCTGCGCCTGCGCGAGCGTGGCCATGTACGGACGCGGATCGATGACGAATAGCAGCTGGCCCTGGCGGACGGGGTCGCCATCCTTGAAGTGGATCGATTGCAGGTAGCCCGACACGCGCGGCCGCACCTCGACCGATTTCACCGCGGCGAAGCGCCCGACATAATCGTCCCAATCGACAATGCGCTGCTGCAAGGGCTGCGCGGCGGTGACGGGAGGCGGGCCTTGCGGCGGGCCTTGCTCGGGCTTCTTCGCGCCGCACGCGGCCAGCGCGGCGTACGCGAACACCAATCCCACATATTTGCCGGTCATCAATCCCCGTCCACCCGCGTACAAAACTAACAATCGTGCCTCGTGCAGCAAAATTCCACCCCTTCGGGCACTACGTCCCATGCCATCCGCTAGAGTTCAGCGTGACAAACCCCAGAGCCGATGCTCGAGCGCGCTGGCGATGCGTGCGCGACGAGCGCGTAGTGGCGCGCATCGCTTGGCTCGCCCGGGCAGGACGAACGGCGCGAACTGGATCCCGCCAATCACGACGGCGACGGCGACGGCGACACCAAGCGTGCGGAGGATCTTTCAAGCGGTGCTGGCCATCTGTGCGTTTCCCGGCAAATGCAGGCGCGTCTAGGCGGGCGAGATTTGTTCGAGCGCCAGCCCACGCGTTCGCGGCCCGAACAGCCCGATCGTCACCGCCACGACAACCATCGATCCCACGATCAGCACGAACACGCTCGTGCTGCCCGCGCCGGCAAGCAACGCCGCGATCAGGAACGTCGAGAAGATCGCCGACATGCGGCTGAACGAGTAGACGAACCCGACCGCGCGCGCGCGGATGCGCGTGGGGAACAGCTCGCTCTGGTAGGTATGGTAGGCGAGCGACATCGCCGAATTGCCCGCTGTAATCCGCTAAACTCGACCGATTCAACTGGATGAAATTGCCCTCCTACTCATACGTGGTATTTGCGTTGCTGGAGGCTGTGAGGCGCTACAGACCTTGCAGTACATCCGGTACAGTTTCAGCCACACACAACACCACTCCCTGACTTCATGACAGCACTGGGGTTGGTTGGACCTGCCGCGCCCACCTGAAGATCGCGATAGTCTGCACCGACGCATGCCAGACCTGCAGAAGCTGCGAGACCAGAACCACCGAGCTGAAGGCTAAGAACGTATCACTGTGCGTTCGCACATCGTAAGTCGTATATTTGTCGAGCGCCCACACGAGGCCGAGTCCGAACAGCATACCCGAGAAGTAGACAAGGATGCGTTGATTGGCTTCCTTGATCGTCTCGCCGGGATCCTGGAACGTAACCCGGACGACCATTGGCAGGAAGAAGCCGATCAATGTGGCGCGCATGTCGGCTTGCGAGACGATCAGCACCGACCACACCAGAAGGCTGAACAGCACGAGCATGCCGCCCATGATGAAGATGGTTTTGATGCCAAGCTTCTTGATCAACGCGGCCTTGATACCGGCCGTCAGATACAGTGCGACGACGGTAGGAATCATGCCCATGCAAAAGAACAAGGCCGCCGCTGAAAAGCCCGGGTCTTCCCTGGGTGCCGCCATCTGGTGCACGACGAGATTGGTATTGTAGAGCGCGAAGACCAAGCCCATCACTGCGTAGGATAGATATACGGCCCGGCTGACGAACCCGGGTGGAACGGCGTCCGGACGCTTGGCGGCTGCGGCCGTGCTCTTTGATTGACTACCAGCCACTTCCAGAGTCCGGTCCGATTTAGAAGATGGCCCGGATCGATGCGTTATCGCGGTTACCTGATCGCTGTGAACCTTCATCGAACCTTCTGCATCGCCGATCTGAAGCTTCCAGGGTTTTCCGGAGGCGGTTTCGTTTGAGTGACGCTACCGAGCGCTGGAGGCTATTTAATTACTTGCCGTCGGGAACGGCGCTGATAAAGAAAAAGCGGCCAGCTTCGGTCCCGATGAAGTATTCCGATCCATCGGCCTGGCCTGCTGGTGCCACGAACGTGACTTTGAGAGATTTGATGACAGGCTGCGAGAAGTGGGCGTGATACTGCGCGTATTCTGCATTGAGGCCTGGCTTGGAGTCGGTTAGAACAGCACTGCTGATTTGGTGTCCGAAGTCTTGGCCAATATGGCGCCTGAAGCCGGTGCGAGCGCCGGGGCTCATCAAGGTTGTGTCGAACAGGGCCTCCAACGCCGACGTATTTCGCGATGCAACAGCGTCGACATAGGCTTGGCGCAAAGCGGACAAGCTTGCCGTCGCGCCACTCGGGACGGCAGCTTCTGCAATAGTTGAATATAGAAGCACGACGAACACGAAGGCGGGCCATGGCGCTCCAGATGTCCTGTCCATGATCCGGCATGGCATAAGCAGCGCCAGCTATCAATCCGCATGGAGCAACATACCCGATCCTGCCAGTCTGGTTTACGGCGTAACCGGCAATTCCAATGGTCCGACAGCGTCGAAACTCCGGATCGAGCACTATGGGCAAGGAGCCTTCACCCATTAAACGCCCGACGCCGCCAAGGGCCGATGGCGCAAGTTTGCCGACCAGCCCGCCCGCCCGTGAGCGTGCTCAAGCGGAAACCCAAACCAATCATCGATGTGCGCGTCGAGGGCGATGAGCTAGATGCATGATTGGCAGCGAGCCGATCGGCGAACGCTTTATAGAATGAGACTTCGTCGCGTCTTCGCGCGAGCGGATCGGCTTAGCCGCCCAAGACGTTCTGACCATATCTGAGTTACGGCGCGTGGTTTGATGAACGAAGTATCGGGGGCTGAGCCGCTACGCTCCGGCACACGCCTGGGCGGATGGACGCTGGACAGGCCAATAAGCGCATCGAACTTTTCGATCGTCTATCGCGCGCACGCCGAGGACGGCGGCATTGTCGCGATCAAGGAGTACACGCCCGCGCGCGCCGGCGTTTCGCTTCCGATCGGCTTGGATGAGACCGCTGTCCGACAGGGTCTCCACGCATTCGCCGCCGACGCACACAGCCTTGCCGCACTTGCCTCGCCGAACCGCACAAGGGGTCTGGTCGCGGAGCGCGAGCTGCTGAAAGCCAATGGTACGGTTTACGCCGTCATGGACTACGAGCGCGGGAACCCATTGTCCAAGTTGCTTGAAAGCGGCGAACGTTTTGACGAAGCGCAGCTGATCGCCATCATTCGTCGTATCCTCAATGGTTTACACGCCGCCCATGAAGTCGGTGTCCTGCACCGATCGATCCACCCCAGCGACATCATCGTTGGTCCCCACAGTGACGCAATTTTGGTAGGCTTCTGCTCGCGCCCTGGCCTGCTCCTCCCCGAGGCGGTCAAGGCCGATCCCTATGCGGCTCCCGAGCAGCGCGGCAGAGGGCTACCCCTGGGGCCCTACACCGACGTTTACGCACTTGGGATGGTACTGCGTCGGTGTGTGAGCGGAGGCGACACTCCAGGCGATTGGCGGACCGAGGCTAAGGGCTTGGATTACAGCGCGCCATTCCTGAACGCAATCGAGACGGCGACCTCGAAGGATTTCGAGCAACGTCCCAAGACAGTCGCGGCGTGGCTGGACGTCCTGCCGCTCGTGCCGATGTCGATATTGGGCGAAGCGCCGGTCGCAAGTCCCAGCCATCTCCCCGATCTCGGGTCATCCAGGCAAGCACCGGCCGAACGACACCGCCCGCGCGAACTCGCGCAAGCGGCTCCGCCGACGGGCGACAGCGAGAGGCCAGCGCATCCCGTCGGCGCAGGACGTGGGTGGACGGTCTGGGTCGCGATCGGCGCGGCGCTCCTCGTCGTGGCTCTCGCGGCGGCGCTCATTCTTGGCCGGAGCCGCACGCGTTCGACCGACTTGCAAGCACTCGATCGTGACCTGGAAGCATCCGTCGCTACGGTTCAGGCCATCGATCTCGATACGCGGCAAGTTTTGCTCGATGGCGTTCCCAAGGATCAGGCGCGGACTCCGGAATCCGTGGAAAGGCAAGCGCGGGAAGCGCTTGCGCTCCAGCGAGCCACGCGCTTGGAACTCGGGCAAGGCGTGGATGGCGAACGGCGACAGGCTCTCCAGGCGAAGTTCGCTCAGGCGGGCGATGCGATCAACCGTGCCGAGCTACAGTCGCTGCTCGGCGTGATCGCAGCATACGACGCCGATGCCAAGCAGCGTGCGCTCGGCCTCGACGCGCGCGTGGGCGAGCTTCGGGTCGCGCTTGCCAGTCTTTCCGGCCGAAGCGGAGACGAGATCGCCTCACGGATCGACGTGGTCCGGCCGCTTTTTTCGCGATCCGGGCTGCAGCTTCGCCGCCTCTCGGCCGAGCGACTGAGCGTCACCAGCGCCGCTAACGCACGTCAGCTGCTGCGCGAGGTCAAGCTTGCCCAGCACGCCAACAGCGAAGCCCGGGCGAACCTCGAGGGACTGGCGAACGACGCCGGGCGCGTCATCGCGAATGACCGTATCGACGCCGCCGCTTACCGGAACGTCGAGCGCGCGCTGCGTTCGTCGATCGCCCATTCGGACGCGAGGGCGTCGGCCATCGCCGCGCTAAGCCGGTCGGTCGGTTCGGATGGCGATCCCCAGCTGGCTCGGCTCGCGGCCGAGGCCCGGGAGCGCGCGGCGAAATCGGCCGCGATGCGACGCGTCGCTGTCGCAGGAGACCTGCCCGCCACGCGAAGCGCGCTCGCCGAAGCGTTGGCGATCCAGGCGGACCTCGACATGATGTTGGCCGAGGCACAGCGAGTTCGGCGAACCGCGTCGCGCATCGATCGTCCGACAGCTCCGTCCTTTGCAGCCGAACCAGTTCCTACGCGGCCCGGAGAGGCGGTCCGTATCACGGTCCGACAAACGACCAGCGAGCTTGATGAAACGTTCGATCAATATCGAAGTCTGCGTCGGGATCTTACCCGTGCCTACCGCGCGCGACGAGGGGAGCCGTCGCGCAACGCCCGCGACTTTGTCGAGGCCGAGCGCATCTACGCGGCAATTTCGAACCTGCGACAGCTCAAGTCCGTTGCCGACGGTGCGCAAAACCCGAGGCAGGAGGAGCGAAGCTATCGCCAGTTCAAAGAAGCTCGGCTGCGCGTCGCGTCGCGCATGGAAAAACTGCGCCGGAGTCTTACGCAACGCTGATCGCGGGTAAGTACGAGAGACCGGCTTTTCACGCCCGGCTAGCGATCGCGTGATGCGGGCCGCCGTATGGCGATCCAGTCCGTGAACAACTTTCCAACCATGATCATTCAACTCTGACCGCCCGGTCGTCGTCTCGCGCACGCGAGCCCGTTCGGGCGGTCCTCTTTTGGAAGCTCGCGTAATTGCCTTTATACCTCACTATCGGCGAACATCGCGTCGGCGACGACGTTCGCGCTCGAGGGCAGATAGCTTGGACGTTTGGCGTGAGGCTCTGAGCCGCAGCGCGGTGCAGCGGGTCGTGATCCGGGATGAGGGGATCACCATCCAGCTCAAGCCTTGCTCTGCTCCGCGCGATCGGCACCGCCAGCGAGGACGACATCGGCGACGATCAAACGCAGCGGCGGCGTGAAACGGCTCGTGCTCGAAGGCGATCGCCCGGCGATCAAGCGCCCGCCCGACACCACGATGATCAAGGCGCTCCAGCGCGCGCGTCGCTGGTGGGCAATGCTGTGCGAGCAGCCCCTCGCCTGCTCTGGTCCGACCAGCGTTGTGCGCTCGGCGTCCGAGCCACCCCAACCCGCACCTCGCACTCGGGCCCGAGAGAATGGGCGGCGAAGATGCGCTTATATCCCGACGGAGAATTACCCCCCGGCGTCGCCGCGCCAAACGGTGCCGAACCGCGCCACTGACACACAGCCAGACCAATCACCGATAATAGCATTTATTGCTGGCGGAGAAGGAGACCGCCGAACCTATGGTTTTCGTTGACCGCCACCGTCCAATCTTTTCCGTAAAAGCCGCATAAACCTTAACATCTTCCCTTGTCATCGTTTGCCGTTGTCTATTGACGGTTGCCACCGTCCCCAGTTAAGTTGGGGACGAAAGTGGGGACGTCCCCAGATG
>JAABUX010005288.1_pt1 | contig 15904 bp, 12 predicted proteins | sample 5561851 | NCBI WGS metagenome assembly JAABUX01 (sample SAMN10711883, study PRJNA513361) | rock metagenome | isolation source: Antarctica rocks | place: Antarctica: Victoria Land, Richard Nunatak red sandstone | collected 2016-01-03 | reverse complement strand
GGGTCATGCTGAACTGGTACACCCGCGGTGGCCCGAGCCGACGTTCGAGCTGGTGCTTCTCGGCGGTAATCCGGGCCTCATCGAATCTCGGGCAGCCGGTCCGGTGGACGATCAGCCAGGTCCGACCCGCCCGCGCGGCGGCGGCGACTCCCATCGGGTCGGGCAGCCATCGAGTGGGAACCGGCGCGGCGGCCAGGATGTTGTAGCGGACCTCGGCCACTTGCTGGAGCCAATGGTCCAGGATCGCCCGGCGACTTTCGAGCCGGTCGTCCAGCCCGTCGGTCACGAGCCAGCGGTCGCCCGGGCGCGCCAGCGCGGCCAACGTCGCGACCGCCCGCCGGTTGATCAAGTCTTCCCAGTTCTTGTACGGTTGCGCCACATTCATCACCGCCGCGACGGCGGGCATCATCCCCAGGCCAATGACCGCCCAGCGCAACGAGCGGCGACGATCAACCACCGACCGGAACCGGCGGATCAAAGCCATCGCCCCGACGCCCGTCAGCAGGCAAAACGCCGGTGCCAGGAACAAGGTCGTCCGGGCACTCGTCCCGTACGGATACAGGTGGAAGCACGACGCCAGGAGCATCAACGGCAAGGGGCTGAGGAGCAGGACGACCAGATCGCGCCGGCTCCGCCAGAGCCGGACCGCACCGATCCCGACCAGGAACGTCGTCGCGCCGCTCGCGTAGTTGTTCCCACCCATCGGGTAGGCCAGCATGTTGCCGGTGTGGACGTCGAGCAGCCAGCCGGGCAGTTCCCACGGGCGAGCCAGCGGCGGGAACGCCCCACGCCAGGTTTCGAGACCGCTGTAAAAGGGGGCGGCCAACGCCTGCGGGCGACCGAACACCAGGTAAGAGGCCAGCCAACTGAGCGCGGTCGTACTCGAGAACCCGACGAAGCCGAGCACGACCCGCAAGTCAAGACTTTTACGGATTCGATTCGCCAGGAAGAGTCCCAGACCCGCCGCGACAAATATCAGTGGATATGAGAACCAGACCCCCAGGCCGACGATCACCGTCAGCCCGGCCCATCGTTTTAGGTCGGCCGGATACCGGCGGAGCGACCAGGCGAGGGTTGTCGCGGCAAGCCCGAGCAGGAGATCAGTCGCGTACGGTTTCACCTCGGTCGCGTGGCGGACCGGGTAGAACGACGCCGCGAACACCCCGACCGCCAAGACCGCCGCGCGTCGGTCGACCGTCCGAGCCGCGAACCGGGCGAACAGACCGAGCGACGCCAGCCCGGCCAGGAACGGGATCAAGCGGACCGCCCACTCCGACCCGCCCAGGGTCCGAACGACCGCCAGTTCCGCCCACAAAAAGCCGAGCGGGACGATCTGGTAGTATTCCAAAGTCCGGAGCATCCCGGCATAGTCGCGGACCAGCAAGTTGACGGCGATAAACGCCTCGTCCCCCCAGAGCGGTGGGCAAGCCGCGAACCGGGCCACCCGCCAGAGGGCGCCGAGGCCCAGCAACGCGAACAAAACCCGGGTCAACGACCGGATCGGTTGCCGACGATGGAGGCAAGGAGTCGTCAGCGGAGCCGGTCCATCGGCGCGTCGCGGCATGGGGCCATCCTCGGCGTGATCGTCCCGGGTGGGGAAAGGCCACTTCGCCCCCCTCAACCAGGTTCCGCCGCGATCATAGCGACCCGGCCGAATTTGTCGATCGAAGTTGACTTGGGGAATTGCCGCCGCGACATCCATCAAAAATTAAATTTCTCAGCTTATTGACGAGAGGAATTTGAATCGTTAGATTGCGACTTACCTCAATTCGACAGATAGCTTTCGCTTAAAACCGGGTAGCCATTGATGGGCGGCGTGCCTTCGTTCGAGGGTGCGCCGTTCGCAAGGAGGATCGCGTGCGATGTCCTTCCCGAGGTGCCGGCTGGGCTGTGATCGGCAGGCGCTCCACGCGGGCGTTCACGCTGATCGAGTTACTCGTGGTCGTGGGGTTGGTCGGCTTGCTGCTGGCCCTCTTGCTCCCGGCGGTCCAGGCAGCGCGGGAGGTGGGGCGGAGGGCGGGTTGCGGCAATAATCTCCGGCAGATCGGCATCGCCCTGCAATCCTACGAGGCGACCCACGGGATGTTCCCGCCCATCGACATGGGCTCACTCGGCTCTCGTGGCCCGAACATGATGTCCGGCCTGACTCATCTCCTCCCGGCGCTGGAGCAAGGCCCGCTCTACGACGCGATCAATTTCAACTTCGCGCACCTCGAAAACAGCGACTCCCCGTCGCTGGAAAACCACACGGCCCGCAACACGCGGGTGGCCACCTTCCTCTGCCCGAGCGATGGTAGCCAGGGAAACTTCAACAACTACCGGTTCAATCGCGGTCGATATGATGGGCGGTTGTGGCCCTCATTGCCCTATGACGGCCCGTTCAACCTGAGTCTGCTCCCGCGAGCCGCGGCGATCACGGATGGCTTATCGCGGACGGCGTTTGTCGCCGAGCGGCTGGGCGGCTCGTTCCGTGGTGAGACCTTTGACGCGACACGCGACGTGATGAATCCATTCCGCGAAGGTGAGGTCGTGATTACCTCGGACGCCGACGTTGAGGCGCTCTGCCAGGCCGCGCCGGCGGCAAGCTGGTTCACGCGATCGGGCCGATATTGGATGTATTCCGGATTTTTGCACACCAGCTACAACCATAACGGTCCTCCCAACACGCGGCGACCTTCTTGCGGGTCCTTTCTCGTCAATGGAGGCATCGGCTTCCATCCCCCTCGATCCGGCCACCCCGGGGCGGTCTTGGTCCTGCTAGGCGACGGGCATGTGGAGGCCGTCGCCGATGGGGTGCAGCCCTCGGTTTGGACTGCACTCGGAACCTACAACGCGAACGACTTGTGACGCTCGCGTTGGACTCGCCCCGTTCTCTCCACCATGACTTGACCAACCAGGAGGCTACCATGCATCAGCAGGATTCTACCGAACGTCTTCGATCGATCCACGTTTCCATGCTCCTCTGCGCCACCTTGCTGTCGACACTGGTCGTCTTCGCCGTCAACCGGACGAGCTTGGGCCAGCAGCCGCCAGCCAACAACTGTGACCCCGCCGTCACTTATTCCATGAAGAGCCGGGTGAACGCTGATGTTCCCTGCCGAAACGCCACATGCGTGGTTTGGTCTTCCAAATTCGGGACGAGTTCTGAGAACCAAGTGAAGTGCACCCTCGTCGCTAATCGTCCGCTCTCCATGGATACGGTCGCCACGAAGTATTCCTTGTCCGTGACTGCGACTGCTTGGGCGAGGTGCGGTTCGCCAACCACTTCATGCCCCCCACCGACCTGCACCGAAGCGATCGCGCCCTGCGGAACTTGGACTTACTACCTCGATGCACCGGACTCGCCGGATGGTCAATGCAACGTTAGCTGCGGTTCGTCAACGACGGCCGGCTATTGCAAGGCGAATTGAAACACGAGGCGAGCGGGCCGCGGTGTCCGCTCGCCTTATTTTCGGGACGCCAAAAGAACGTAGTTTAGGACGGCCTACCTCCACTTGATCTCAAAGATTGGTACGGTTCAACATGATCGCCATCATGACTTTGCTCTTGTTCGGTCAGACGACCGTCGGCCCTCTCGATGGATTTCGCGCCAACTACGCTTCCATCCGAGCGGATGTTGATTTTGAGTACAAGTGCGGCACAGCCGAACCCGGCGAGGTGGCCCAGGGGAAACTGTGGGCGACCCTGGGCCTGGGTTTCCTCGAAGCTGAGAGCAGGACGGTCGTTGGCAATTGGGGATGCGATGGTACGGCGGAGTATTATCATTGCGGCTCGCCGGACGCTATTATTGTCAACGACATGAAGGTCAAACGCAAGGCGACGGATTTTGTCAATCACATCCCGAAGTACGAAATGACTTACGATGGAACCACAGCCGCATACCATAACTTGAAAACGGATACAATCGATGTCATGACTACCAACAGTCCAGGACTTCTCGGCACGGGAAACGGACCATTCGTCTGGTGGGGACCGCATCCGTTCCCGAGGATGCTTGACGCCTATATGCCCTTCAAGACGACCACCCACCGGCAATCCACCCGTGGAGGTCATTTCGTCGAAGTTGATGTTCACGCCAATCATGATAGCTTTGGGTGGCATCGGATCGAAGTCGCCTATGATCCTTCCGTAGGCTATTTACCTCGATACGAAAGAATGGTAATTCATTACAACAATCAAGACAGTAGTTTTGTCAAGGAATTCTACCTGATTTCCGCCACGATGAGTGGTGGCGGGTTTATCCCGTCGGAGTGGTACGAGATATTTTTTTCGGTCGATCGGTTCAACAAGCGCTATCCCTTGTATGACGAAAATACAATTGTTGACCCTATTGGAAGCTTCGCCGTGGGTCACTTCACGGTCACTCAAGTCAACAAAACGGTTCGTCCGGTCCAACTCAGGAACATTGCTCAGATTAAGAGGCTCTCAGCGATCGGGGGCCAAGTCGATCTCAAGGCGGCTCCTCATTCACTCGGGTTGGCGACCATAACCTCGACTTTGGGTCGTAGGACGTTGACTCCACGCGACACGGTTCTCCCCCACCTCGACGAAGCCGAGTTGAACGAACTGGGCGACAACGGTGGGGGTTATCGAGGTTACCTTTATGCTTTGGGAGGAGGAGTGATGTTGCTGCTTGTTGGCTGGTTGTTCCGCCGCGGCAGGCGTCGCGCAATGGCGGTGGCGATCCCGCTGGGACTCCTCACATGGTCCGGTTGCGGACCTGCCGGAAACCCTTCCCCGCACCTCGCGGCGGCGTTCACGCAAACCCGCGTCGTCTATGACGCGAACGGCGGCGGCTTGAAGATGACCTTGGTGGTCAAGAACGACGGCAACCAGCCAATCAACCTCATCAATGCGAATGGGGGTTGCACCTGCCGCCAGGTCGACAAATCTTGCTTTCCGGCTAACCTCCGACCCGGCACGACGCTTTCGATCCCGGTGAACCTCCACGACCGCCGCAGTCCGGGTCCCGAGAATGTCGTCTTCACCTTCGAGACCGACCGGGGGCTGATCAACACGCCCACCAAGCTTTATGCCCTCGCCGCCCATCAACTCAACCCCGAAACGCCGACGAACAACGGGGTGCGGGAGCATGGTGACTGGGGCTTCGACCTCGTGCATCGCCACGTCTTCGCGGCGGATGCCGGCGCAGCCACAACCGTTTTGAACTTCCCCGCGGAGTTCGCGGCCAAAAAGGTCGGTTCCCACTCCGGGCGCGTCGGCGGGGCGAACTAGTTCGCCTTCGTGGACACGACTTATCGCGTCGAACTCGTCAACAAAGCCCTCGGGATGCACAAGTCGGGCATCCAGTTGCGGAGCACCGACGGCCGCACGCTCGTCGATGCACCCGTCTTGTGGCGGCGGTTGACTTTCCTGAACCACACGCCGGAACTGGTGATGCTGAGCGAGCGCCCGGTGCGGGTCTTCCTCCGCTGCGATGATGAAGCCGTTGAGTTGACCCGAGTGTTATCAGAAACGCCGGGAGTCAAAGCGGTGTTGGCCTCGCCCCGCGAAGTTTCGATCTCTTTGGGCGACGCCGCCCCGCCGGTCATCGACGGCCATGTCACGGTGGCGACCAACGCGGCGGGTCAACCACCGCTGGACATCCGAGTGATTCGCTACTCCCCTGCCGGGCCGCTCACCCAAAAATAATACCATGAACATGCCCAATCTGTCCGGTGCCGTTCGAGCCAGGAACCCGTTCACTCCATCATTGCTGGGATTTCTCGTTCTCACGATCGGGTTCCAGTGGATGACGCTCGAATATTCGGCCTCGTCGTCGGTGACCGTCGATGAGTTCGCCCACCTGCCGGCGGGGATCACCACCTGGGAGACCGGGACTTTTCAGAGCTATCGCGAGAATCCCCCTTTGGTGCGGGGGCTGCTGGCTCTGCCGGCTTGGCTGGCCGGCGCGAAGATGGATTACACCAGCGCCCGGGCTGGATTGGGTGAACGGAGCGAGTGGCAAGTCGGTACGGATTTCATGCACGCGAACAAGGCCAATTACCTCGAACTTTATGGAGGGGCCAGGTTCGTCAATCTCCTGATCGCCACGGGATGCGGCCTCCTCATTTTCCTCTGGTCCTATGAACTGGCCGGACCGCTGACCGCGCTGGTGTGCTCGGCGCTTTGGTATGCGGACACGAATATCATCGCCCATTCGGGACTGGCGACCGTTGATGTCGGGGCGTCAACCCTTGGCCTCCTGGCGACCTATCTCTTCTGGCGAAGTTTGAAGAACCCCGGGTGGCGTGCTTCGTGTGCCGCGGGTGTCGCCTTGGGTGTTGCTTTGGCGTCCAAGTTCAGCATGGTCGCCCTCTACCCGGCTTGGCTCGGGGCGACGTTGATCGCGTCGCTCCTCGGGAGATTTGGCTCCGCGTCCGCTCGGGGTGAGGGAGTGGGGAAGCCCTTCTTGAACTTCGCGGTCATCATCCCGCTCAGCGTCGTGACCTTGAACGCAGTCTATTTGTTCCAAGGGTCTGGCACTCGCCTGAACTCGTTCGCCTTCGCCAGCCACGCTTTGAGTGAGCACCAACCTGATGGTCAAACCGTGTTGGGCGGCAACAAATTTCGGGGGCAACGCTTGGGCGTTCTGCCCATCCCGTTGCCCAAAGATTATGTGCTCGGCCTCGATTCGCAAATCCGAGAAGAGGAGGTCGGTTTCGCCAACATCAATGAGGGGCGTCTGACGCGAAACAGTCCAGCCCAATGGTATAGCCCATTCGCCACGCTGGGAGCCAAGCTTCCCGTGGGCACGCTCATCTTGATCCTTTCGTCGCTCGCGGTTCGTTCGGCTTCGCGACGACGTCCCTCCCTCGCGGAAATCATTCTTCTGTCATCCACCATATCAATTTTTGCTCTTGTTTGCATCCATACAAGGATCAACTGGCTGTTCCGCTATTCACTCCCGGCGCTTCCGTTGGTCGTCGTTCTCTGCTCGACGGGCTTGCGGTCGATCACTTCCAGGCGCCTCGGGAAGATCCTTGTCCTGGCCTCACTTTTCGTCAACCTCTACGAAGTCCTGTCGGCGCGCCCTTTCTACCTTTCGCATGGTAATTTGATCATCGGTGGATAGGATGGAGCCCGGCGGATCTTTCTCGGAAGCAATTTCGACTGGGGACAAGATGTCATCCGGCTCCAAAGGTGGCACAACCTCAATGACGCGGGGACACCCCTGGCGTTGTCTTTGTACGGCTCGTTCGATCCCCATCTTTTTGGGATGCATTCGATCGGACTCCCGGCCGGCTTTTTCCAAAAAGGTTCTCCAGGATCTGGGGCCAATGAAGCGGCGAAATTGGCAAAATCTCAAGCGGAGCCGGGTTTCTATTGGGCGATCAGTTCCAACCTCCTCCACGGTTTTTCAGGCTCGATGCCGATGGCAGACGACGATGAGCCGTTCCACGGGGTCGTTGCCTCGCGCCATTTGACGCCCGAGCGGGCGGTCGCGTGGGTAGGCTCGATCTTCGTTTTCAAGGTGGTCCCCTCCGCCAACCGAGCTGGTCGAGCAATCCCCGCCAGTGATTTGAAGGGGTGCATCAGGAAAGCGGAACTCAGCGATCTCTACGTCACACCTTAAGAAAGATTCGCCGTCAGACGCGACGCCACCAAGCGGGCGGTACTCAATCTTTCTTGGTGGCGTCACGGTCTTCGGTGCTGGTAAGCTCAAGGGGTCGTCAGAGCTGAACCCCTCGCCCCAAGATCGCCCCTGACCGCTCCGAGCCAGGCGGTTTCTCGATCCCGGAGCTTGCGACCATGCCCCAGCCTCGTCTCCTCCGCGGTTACATCACGATCGGGTCCGCCTGGGCCTTGCTTGGGATCGCCACGGCCGGCTTCGCTCAAGACCCGGCCAAGGTCTCGAAGCCGGCCTCGGAGAGCAACCCGAGCGAACCGGCGGCGGGCCACTCGACGCACGGCGAGTCGTTCGACGAGGGGCCGAGGCACCGGGCGTCGCTCTTGCCGGGGATGGGCCGCGCGGATTTCCCGGTGGGCGGGACAGCGCCCGAGGCGCAAGCGTTCCTCAACCAGGGGGTCGCCCAGCTTCACTCGTTTTACGACTTCGAGGCCGAGCGTTCCTTCCGCCAGGCCGCCACGCTCGACCCCGGCGGCCCGATGGCCTACTGGGGGATGGCGATGGCCAACGGCAACAACGCCAAGCGAGCCAAAGGGTTCCTGAAAGAAGCCCAGGCCAAGGCCGCGGCCCGCAAACCATCGCGCCGGGAGCAGCTTTACCTCGACTCGCTCGCGGCCCTCTACAGGGAAGGGACAAACGACAACGAGGCCAAGAAGGCGTACCTCCTCGCCCTGGAGGCGATCGTTCAGGAGTTCCCCGACGACCTCGAAGCCCGCGCCTGGATGGGGATGGTGGCATGGCAGAACGCCGCGCGCGACGGGATCGGCAGCCGGCAGGCCGTGGACATGGTGCTCGACTCGGTCCTCGCCCGCGAACCGCTCCACCCAGGGGCGCACCACTATAAGATCCACCTTTGGGACCACGTCAAACCGGCGCGGGCCGAGACCGCGGCGGCCAGTTACGCCCCGTCGGCGCCGGGGATCGCCCATGCCTGGCACATGCCGGGCCACACCTATACCGAACTCAAGCGCCACGCCGACGCCGCGTACCAGCAAGAAGGGTCGGCCCGGGTCGACCATGCCGCGATGCTCCGCGACCGGATCATGCCGTGGGAGATCCACAACTACGCCCACAACAACCAGTGGCTCGCCACCAGCCTGGCCCACGTCGGCCGGGCCAAAGACGCGATCGCCGTGGCCGCCAACCTCGTCGACCAACCCCGCGACCCAATCAAAAACGCCCCGACCGACGGCGGCTCGGCCGCTCGGAGTGGTCGGCTCCGCTGGTCCGAGGTCTTGGTCAAGTTTGAACTCTGGGACGCCCTGATCGCCGCGACGCTCAGCGGCCACCTCGACTGGTCCGACCAACCCGCCGAGAAGGTTGAACGGGCCTATACCCTTGGCCTCGCCTACGCCGCCAAGAAGGATCAAGCCGGCTTGAACAGCCAAGTGGAAGCCCTCCGCTCGTTGAGCAAGGCCAAGCCCGCGACCGACAAGGAGCAGGACAAAGAAAAAGATCCGAACGCCTCCCTGACTGTCGCCCCGCTGGCCGAGTTGGAAGGGTATCAGCACCTGATCCAGGGAGATGTCGCCGCCGCGTTCGAGTCGTTTGGCAAAGCCGGCCGGATGCGGCCCGAGGCTCTGGCCCGAGCGCACCTGCTCGCCCGGAATTTTGGGCTGGCCGAGAGCGTCGCCAAGGCGGCCGTGGCCAAGCAGCCGGATCAGGTCGCCCCGCTCGCCGCCGAGGTCGAAGTCCTCGCCGCTTGCGGCAAGGCCAATGAGGCTCGCGCCGCCTACCAGGAACTCCGCAGGCTGGCGAACGGGGCCGACGCCGACCTCCCCGTGCTGGTCCGCCTGGCGCCGATCGTGGCGGGCTGGAACGATGTCGATCCCTCCCAGCCGACCGAGCAACCCGCTGGTCGCTTGCCGCTCGGTCCGCTTGGTCCGTTGCATTGGACCCCGTTCGCCGCGGAATCCTTCACGATCAACGACACCGAGGGCCGCCCCTGGTCCTTGGCCGACCACAAGGGGCGGAACGTGGTGGTCCTGTTTTACCTCGGTGGCAAGTGCCCGCACTGTATGCAACAACTCACCGACTTCGGCAAGCAGGTCGCCGCGTTCCGCGACCTCGGGACCGACGTCGTGGCCGTCGGGACCGACACCCTGGAGTTGACCCGCGAGCTGAAGCACAACAACCAGGGAGTCAACTTCCCGATGCCCCTCCTGCCCGACCCCGAGTTCACCCTATTCAAAGCCTATGGTGCCTTCGACGACTTCGAGCGGATGCCACTCCACGGGACGTTCCTGATCGATACCCGGGGGGACGTCCGGTTCCAGAAGATCGCCGCCGACCCGTTCCTCGACGTCGAGTTCTTGAAGGCCGAGGCGGCCCGGGTGAATCGCCTGACCCACCCCGACCAGCCGGCCCAGGCCGTCCGGGTTGGCGTCCCGGCGCAGGGGAGCTAAGATAGAAGACCCGGTCCGGCCCAAGTCTCCAAGGTGCGCCGGGCTGGGTTTTTTCCAAGGATCTCGCCCCGTGCCGCCGTCTCTCCTCGAACTTGCCGCGGGAGCCATCCCCGCCGAAGTCCTCGCCCGCCGGCTCCGACCGATCGCCGATCGGCCCGCCGGGTCGCTGGTCGTCCACGAGATTTATCGGAGCATCCAGGGGGAGAGCACTTACGCCGGCCTCCCCTGCACCTTCGTTCGGTTGACCGCGTGCCACCTCCGCTGCAATTACTGCGACACCGCCCACGCCTTCAACCAGGGGGAAGCCTTGTCGGTCGCCGCCGTCCTGGCTCGGACCCTGGCGACGGGCGACTCGCTGGTCGAGATCACCGGCGGCGAACCGCTCTTGCAGGCTGAGGTGTACCCCTTGATGACCCAACTGCTCAACAACGGGCGGACGGTCCTGCTCGAAACCAGCGGCGCGGTCGGCACGTCGGCAGTCGACCCGCGGGTCGTCGTCATCCTCGACGTCAAGACTCCCGGCTCGGGCGAGTCGGCGAGTAACGTCGCCGCGAACTGGGACCGACTCCGACCGACCGACGAGGTCAAGTATGTCGTGTCGAGCCGAGGCGACTTCGACTGGTCGGTGGCCCACATCCGCGAGCACGCCATCCACGACCGGGCGGTAATCCTGATGGGAGCGGTTCACGGTCGGGTCAATCCGACCGACCTCGCCGCCTGGGTCCTGGCCTCGGGGTTGCCGATCCGCCTCCAGATCCAGCTCCATAAAATCCTCTGGGCGCCCGACGCCCGCGGGGTCTGATCGGCAGAGTCTCGACGCGGACTCTGGGTCCGCATCCCTCATTCAGGCTCGGCGCAGCAGGCGACGCGCCACCCGCTTGGCGAGCCTCGAAGCGCCCGGGAACCGCTTCGAGGCCCGGCTGATCTGGTGAGCCACCCGGAGTGCCCCCGGTCCAACCCCGCCAGCTTGATCCACCATCCAGCGGAGCTGGCGGGACACCTGGTCGAGTTCGTGGGCTTGCTGGTTCAGCGACTCTTCCAACTCGCTGATCTTCCGGGCGTAACCGAAGATCGAGAAGCGGTCGCTGGCGTTGACCGGGATGCTCATCCGGGGGATCAGGTGGGCGTCCTCGTCGCGGACGTAGAAGCGGTTCACCCCGTCGAAGTGGGTGAAGTGGTAGCCCGACTGGAGGAGCAGGTTCTCCCAGGCTTCAAACCCGTTGGACTCGGCCACGATGATCCTCGGCCGCCAGCGTGACCAGTCGCCCCCTTCGAGGACTTCCCGCTCATGCCCCTCGACGTCCACGGTCAAGAAGTCGATCGTCGTTCCCGCGGAAACATATTGGCGGCAGATCTCGGCCAGGGTTCGGACCTTGATCGTCCGCTCGACGATCTGGCTGGCATCCGCGCCGAAGTAGCCCGTGAGCATGTTCCGGTCGGCCGACCAGCAAGCCCCCGGCGCGGCGAAGAGGGTCAGGTTCCCCGGCTGGTTGGATAAGCCGATGTTGAGGTTGATGTCGCGCTGCCGGTCTGCCAGGAGCAACTCGAAAGGGACCGGGTTAGGCTCGACGTTGATCCCCCGCCACCCTCTGGTCGAGAAGTGCTTGGTGACCGAGTGCTCAACCGGGTTGTAAGCCCCGATATCGATGTAGAAGCCGCGATGATCGAAGTCGAACGCCCGCTGAATCATCACGTCTTCAAAATTATCGGCATACGACGTCATCCGAAAATTCATCGCGATGATCCTTATGAACGAATCCACATCGATCTGAGTTCCGACAAACCTCGCGGACTGTTGAGCGCGGTAGCTGAACGGCTTGGCTTGATTTGGTCGAGCCGGCTGGATCAATCAGTGCTTTCCCCCGACACGATCCCGGATCGTGCCGGGGGGGAAGCCGTTTCCAATCACCGGACGATGACCTGGAAGGCGACGGCCCCTTCCGACCCGGGAGCGATGGCGCCCGGTAGATCCCAGCGGAGTTCGAGCGAGCCGGCCTTGTTCTCACCGTAGGTAAAGACGGTGTTGGCCGGTCCCTGCGCACTGTTGGCCAGATATTCGAGGCGGGGGAGCAAGCTGTCGATGATCGACACGGCGCGGATCGGGGCGTTCCCCATATTCCGGTACTTGATCGTGTAAGTCAGGGTATCACCGGGTTCGGCTTCCTCGGCGGACACGAGCTTGACGACCGCCAGGCCCGGCTTCCGCGGGGGAACCTCCACCCCGGCCACCTCGCGGGGGGGCCAGGTCATGACCATCTGGCTCGGCCCGACGACGATCCCCGTGACGACCGGGCTTTCGGCGCTCTTAAGCCCCTCGGCCTTGATCCGAATCTTCATCAAACCGGCTTTCTGCGACTGAATTCGCCGCTCGGCCGACTGAACGAGCTTGTCGGTGACGATCGTCCGGGTCGCGTCGAACCCGCTCAGGACGCGGACTTCCGAGGCTTCGCTAGCATAAACCCGGCTCGACAAGCCGGTCGCCTTGGTCCGGATGCGCCCTTGTTCGACAGCCTGGTTGATCGCCAGCTTCTTCGGTCCTTGGTTGCCCGCGGCCAGCTCTTGACGCTCCAGCCGCTCGTTCATCAGGACGTTGGCCGCTCCCAACGCCTCGGACGCTCCGATGGCGACCCGGACCGACGCGAATCGGGGGGCGTAGACGCAGATGACGTTTGTGGGAAGTATCCGGGGCCGCCCGTCGGCCTCGAAGTTCACCAGCGCATCGCGTGGGTCGACTCCGAGCAAGCCGCCGTTCCCGCCGTAGTGGATCGGCTCGCCGCCGTCGCCGCCGTCGCAGAGGAACTCGTCGCGGGGCTTGGCGCGCTTCTTGGGTGCCGGCGAGCAGACCGGGCCGCACGGCATCTGGCACCCGTTGCCATCGGCTTTCAGGTAGGGGCAAGGACCGCCGGGGATGCCGGCGACCCCGGATGGGCCTTGAAGCTCCTCGACCGAAGGTTGCCGACCGCCGATCCGCACGACCGCCATCACCCGCCCCAGCGCCCGGGCGACCTTGTTCGGGTCTTCGGCGGGGCCGATGGTCACGACGGGCGGGTCGTCCTTGCCGAGTTTGAGCGGCACCGCCGACTCGGGGTCTTCGAGGTAGATGACCTGGGTGACGAGTTGGCCCCGAACGGCGGCGTCCTCGATGTCCTGGTCGCGGAGGACGACGCGGATCGGGTACTTGCTCGGGTCGATCCCGGCGGGTCGGTGAAGGTGGCCGAGGATCTCGATCATCGGATAAAGGTCAACCCCGGGGCGGTCGGGTAGGTTCGACACCCGGAGGCTGTAGCCGGTGCCAACCCTGAGGCCGACGGTCGCCAGACCTTGGCCATCACCGGGAGGGACCGCCTCGGGGGGCGGGCCGAGGACTTCCACCTTGACCCCGCTCGGCCCCTGGAAGCGGACAACCTGGACGTCGTCCGGCAGGACCGGGATCGCCGGTCCCGTCGCCGGTCCGCCACCCGGCACGGCTGCGGCACCAACCAGCGACCCGACCGGCGCGGGAGCCGCTGCGGTGGCCGTCCCTGGAGCTTCGACGGTCGTGCTTGGGACCATCCCGGGGTCTTGCCCCCACGCTGGCGAGCACGAGCCGAGGCCCGCCGCCACCAACCAGCCCAGCGGCGAAGTCAGCCGCGACGGCCACCCGGCGGCGCGACGGTTCCATCCTGATCGGCTCATATCGGTCATCCTTAACCGTGGGGTCTCAGCACCAGAGTGAGGGCGAGGGCGAACTCTCCGAGTTTCGCGACAATCCTATCCTGACCAGTCTTACGATCGGTTTCCAAGGCAGGGTTGCTTGCTGCAATTTCGAGAAAAAGTTTTGAGTCGATCATGCCAAGAGGGCGACAAGCCGGGCGAACACACAGATCACAAAAAAGACCCGGCTCGACCGAGGGTGGTCGAGCCGGGCCGAAGCGATCTTGGCGGTCGGCTCAGACGCCCGGGGCCGGAGCGGCGGGCGCGGGGGCCGGGGTGACTTCCGGGGCCGGCGGGGCGGGCTCAGCCGGCGGGGCCGGGGTCGGCGTCGGCGGGGTGACGGTTTCGACCGGCGACGGCGAGACCGGGGCGTCAACCGGCTGCATGGGGGTGCTCATCACCGGGGGGACGATCCCCGACGGCAAGGTTCCCGGCGGCAGGGTCGTGGTCGTGGTCGTGCCGGGCATGGGGACGATCATCCCCGGGGCGTCCGAGGGGACCGGAACGCCGACCGGGTCCATCTCCAGGTTGATCCCGCCCAAGCGGACGATCATGAGGATGGTCCCTCGCTTGTCCGCTTCGAGGACCGGGTCGACACCCGGTTCGAGGCGGGTCGAGACCAGGGTTTCGACGTTGGCGACGGCCAGTTCCTGGAACCGGGGGTCGGGCAGGTAGATGACCTTGGTGACGAAGTTCCCGCCCTCGACCTGGTCGAGGTCTTCGACGGTGAACTGGATCGGGATCTGGTTGTGGGTCAGATAGGCGTCGGTGGCCGGGGTCGAGGGGGCCACTTCGATGGTCGGGTACAAGCTCAGGTTCGGCCGCCCCGAGATTTCCGACATCTTGAGCCGGTAGACGTAGCCTTGCATGAAGTTATACCGGAACGGGGTCGCCCGGCCCGGCAGGTAGATCTTTTCGCCTTGCGGACCGGCGGTCTGCCAGCCGATCTTGAGGTCGCCCGTCCCACCGGGGCCGCCAGGGCCGAAGAAGACGACCTGGCTCCGGACGTTGGCGAAGCGGCGGCCCCCACCTGGAGGCGCACTCATCCCCGGGCCACCGCCCGGCATCATCGGGCCGCCCGGAGGGGCGGGACCGTCGGCCACGGCGGAGTGGCGGAAGAAGCGCAACCCACCGGCATGGGCTTTCCCGTCGAAGCCCGTCGCGGTCGTCGCCACCAACAAAATCATACCGAGCGAAGTCATCGAACCTCCTGTTCCCTCCGACGCGAGAAGGTCGAGAGCGCCCGGCTTCCCGCCTGGCTTGGCCCTCGAACGTCGGTCGGGGAAGAAGCGCACCATCCTGGATCGAACGCAACGGCCCAGGGTCGGCCCGGTCCGAGCGTCGAGGTCGAATACGAAGAGGGTCGGCACCGGAGCGAAAGGCATCCCACCCGTCGCTGAGCCTCGGTTCCGCCAGGGTTGCGTCCCACGACGCCTAACGATAGGATCGGGCATTCCAATCCGACCCTTGAGAAAATGGGCGATAACCCGACCATGCCAGCAATCCGACCCGTCGTCGCCGTTGCCATCTTGCTCATCTTCTCGGTGATGGCTTGGGCTCAGGTCCCCGCTCCCGACGCCGCTCCGACGCCGCCCACCGCCCCGGCGCCCGCGCCGGCGGATTCCGGGACGTTGGCCAATAACGCCATCATCGAGACGATTCTCAAGCTCCGGGCTCGCCACCGGATCGCCGCGCGAATTGAGCAGACGGTCGACATGCTCAACCAGCGGTTCGAACTCAAAGGGTTCTACTTCAAGGACAGCGGCAACCGGATCAGGCTCCAACTCGACCTCCAGGGGGCCGGGGATAACGGGTCGACGATGCTTCAGGTCTGCGATGGCAAGACTCTCTGGGAATACCAGAAAGTCATGGGGATGAAGAATTATCGGAAGCGCGACATCGTCCCGATCCTCAAAAAACTCGAAGAACCCGGCCTCGACGACGACTTCCGGACCCAGGTCATGACCCAACTCGGCTTCGGTGGCCCCGAGGCGCTGCTGCTGGGCTTCCAGACCGCGATCGTTTATGACCAGTTCGCCGAGAAAGCCGACAAGGAAACCGAGGGGGTCCCCAGCTACGTCCTCGGCGGAAAATGGAAGGACCGGGCGGGCTTGTTCGGCGCGAACGACCGCCCCCTGCGGCCCACCGACCCCCTCCCCCCCTACATCCCGAGCAA
>JAABUX010005285.1_pt1 | contig 15905 bp, 18 predicted proteins | sample 5561851 | NCBI WGS metagenome assembly JAABUX01 (sample SAMN10711883, study PRJNA513361) | rock metagenome | isolation source: Antarctica rocks | place: Antarctica: Victoria Land, Richard Nunatak red sandstone | collected 2016-01-03 | reverse complement strand
TAATGTGTTATTAACTGCAACTACTGGAGAGGCCGATTCTGACGTTGAATGCCGCCTGAGTCACTTGGGTAAGCAAAATTCTGGAAATACCCTCCTAGTCTACGTTTGAGTATTTTTGGAGAGGTCTCATGGATATGGGAGACAAAACAGGCAGACACCAGGAATTTGGGACTGCTCACAGGCTGAACGCACTCAGAGACGACCAGATGCCAGTAACCGCTGAGCGTATTCTTGCGATCTTCGATACCCTAGGGCTGCGTTCTACCCGCACACGTCGCCTGATTGCCCAGCGGTTGGCGACGTTCGCAGCGAGCGGAGCCGATTTCACAGTTCAGGAGCTATGGCAAGAACTGCGAGAGGTTGACCCACAGCTTGGGCGTGCCACCGTGTACCGTGCGGTAGAAGTGTTGATGAGCCAGGGCTTGTTTCACTGCTTGCCCTTCGGGGACGGCAGCTGCCGATACCGTCTGTGTGGCGGCAGCCATCACCACCATGTCACCTGTACTCAGTGCCAGCGAGTCGCCGAGGTGAGTGTGTGCCTACCACCTGAACTGTTTGCTACGATCGCACTCACTACGAATTTTGCGATCGAGGGACACTTCTTGGAACTGTTTGGTCGCTGCGCTGACTGCCGCAATACGCTACTCTAGCAAGAGTGTCAGTTGTCCTGTAAACAAAGAATATGATGCTGACTTGCCAGCAGCGTTTTCTAGATGACAAATCCAGGTACTTCAACAAAAATTCTCAGTCTCGCCATTTTGGCTGACTTGTTAGCTGTGTTCCTGCCCCTGGCCTTTTTGTCGCCATTACTACCAGAGCCTGTCGCAGCTAGCTCTGTGTCGCGAAGCCCAAATTCTCAGCTCTCCTCCCCTGCTACCAACTCTGGCAGCTCTGCGGCAAGCGTTGGTACCCTGGGTGAGACTTGTAATAACAGCGAGGCTCTCGAAGAAAAACTTACCAGTTTCGTCAATGGTTGGCTACAGGCAACTAACTGGTTTGGGAAACCTGAGACCGGCATAGATATGCTCATCCAAAACTTCGGTTCTCAGTTGATAAATAACCTGAATTCCACCCCTTGGCCAGACATCAATGGACGGGCACGATTAGCAAGAGTACCAGTGATAATGTATCACGACATCCTGCCTAAAAAACAAGTGTTCTTTGATGTCACCCCAGAGGAGTTGGAACAACATCTGCGGCTGATACAGGCAAATGGCGTCACCCCAATTAGTCTTGACCAGTTGGTTACCCATCTAAGGACGGGGCTGCCACTACCATCAAAGCCGATTCTACTCACCTTTGATGATGGTTACGGCGGTCATTATGATTATGCTTACCCGCTATTAAAGAAGTACGGCTATCCAGCTATTTTTTCGATTTATACATCTAATGTAGGGAAAAACACTGGTAGAACCCATGTGACGTGGCAGCAGTTGCAGCAGATGGTAGCTGACCCTCTGGTGACCATTGCGTCTCACAGTGTCACTCATCCCCTTGATTTAAGGCCACTGTCTAATAACCAGCTAATTATAGAAGTGATGGTATCTAAACAAATACTAGAAGCCCAGTTGGGCATCCCCATCCGCTACTTTACCTATCCCTCAGGAAAGTACGATCAGCGGGTGACAAATTTGATCCGTGAGGCGGGGTATCAGGCGGCGCTAACAATGAATAATCTCGATGAACGCAATGCTGGGCAGTCAAAGAGTTTGCTGGCAATTGACCGCATCGGTCAGGCAAAATTGGAGCAGGCTTTAGCCCAAGCTTGGGGAGGACCAAAACTGTCCAGTTGGAATCACGTCTACTTTACACAAATCAACCAAGAAAGCCCAAAGGCTTCTAGCCGTGAGGTGAGTTGCCAGCCCCATCCAACTTACTGAGGAAGAACCAGCCTTCCGCTTTGTACCATCTGAAGTATCTTGTTGCGGCAGCTAGGGCAGTCGCAGCCAAACCTGGCAATAGCCATATCTCCTATTGTGTCGCTGTTAGCATCTAGCGAGGTAGATTGGGGATTTCCCTGAGAAAGGGCTGGATTAACTGTCTGGGCACCAGTTGTTTTAGTGCCTACAAAGCCTACAGACTGGGGTGATAGTGTGCTGGCGGTTGCGCCATTACCCATTAACAGCATAAAGGCCAAGGAGCCAGAGCAGCCTAGCATTGTCAGTGTATCTCTATTCATATTCATACCTAGAAACCGCCGATAGCATTCCTAAAATTATAGTCCAAAGCAGCTCTGAACAGAGCAATAGTAAAAATTCTATAAGTGAATAGATGAATGTGTGCTCAGGCGTTATCATGAGTGAAGAACAAATTTGGTAAAAGCCATGACGACTGTAACTCAAATGAAATGTGCCTGTGAGTCTTGTCTGTGTATTGTTTCACCAGCCGACGCTGTGCAAAAAGACGGTCACTACTACTGTGGGGATGCCTGTGCCAACGGTCATACCGCAGGTCAGGGCTGTGGACATACGGGTTGTAATTGCCACGCTTGAGGAGCAAGGATGGAAAGTGAAAGGATTGTCCCCGCCGTAACAAATTCAGTCTGGCTTCAAACCAAGCCAGAAGGGCTTGAGACTGACCCTTATTGAGGAAGAGCCAGCCTCCCGCTTTGTACCATCTGAAGTTTTCGTTTAGCCTGCAACTAGAATGTAAACGTGGTTCTAAGCGTGCCAATCCAAGCGTCGTTGTTGCGAATGTTTTGACCAGGAGCCGTCAGCAAGATAATACCAGGAGTAATCGAGATATTATCTGTCAGTTGGTACTTATAAAAACCTTCAAAGTGATAGGTTTCATCACGACGACCAAAATTTCGGGGAACACCGTTAGCGCGAAGACCTCTGAGAGTAGGTTCTACGCCCGCGAGCAAGCCTAAAAGGTTACCCTTCTTACCGAAGTCGGGAAAAGCCACCCCAAGGCCATAGCTCCAGATGTTGGCATCACCACGACCCAGGATTCTAGCATTGGTTTCATCAACGAAGCCACTAAGAGAGATTTTTTCGCTAAGTCGGTAGGCAATCTCTCCCCCGTAGGAGTTAGTTACAGTAGGTCTCTGACCTCCTGCTAACAGGATCGACGGATCATTGGCCTGAGCAGTACCAACTGATCCCTGGAATGGTGAATTATTAGATCCAGGCCCACCGTTGTTAAATATCCCAGAGCCAGTGGTATGGTAACCGTGGGCGTAGGTTGCAGCTATGGCGAAGCGATCATTGAGGCTAAAGTTGAGCTGGCCCACAGCCACGAAGTCACCCTTGAACAGACCAGTGCTCCGGCCTGGATTAGATGCATTATCTGCCAGGTAAATCCCACTTAGTGAAGTAGCTCCAAGGATACCACTCTTACCAAGGGCCAGATTAAATCCCGCACCCGCACCACCTCCAATGCGATAGATGGGACTCTCCTGAGCAAACAGAGTCAGCGCGCCAGTACCGCCGTCGCCGTCGTTAAAGTAGGGGTTGCCTGGGGGGACGATGTCGCTAATCATTCCGCCAGTGGCAGCAACATAAAGTTGGGAATTAGGCGCCACATTAAAGTAATATGACAGCCAATCTAAGCCAAAAGCGTTGTTGGTATTAGGCTCTTCGGTCAAGGTCGAGCTGCCCTCGCCATCGTAGGTAGCAAATGGCCCGTTCCGGCCTCCAGGCACTACAGCGTTGTGGAAACCAAGACGTTGAGCGTTACCAGCCGTTATCCGGGTGTGCAAGGTATCTTGACCTGTAAAGCTGGTCTGGAAGTCTAAACGCACCCGGTCTTGGAAGACGGTGTTATCGTTACGATATTTCCCCAAGTTATCAAGGATAGTAAAAACGCCTTCACCCACCAGCTTGGTGGTAGTGGAGAACTGATTTGCTTCCAACTCTGCTGTACGGGCTTCTAGTGCGTCCACCCGACCGCGGACGGTGGCAAGTTCGGTGGAAAACTCTTGTTGTAGCCGTTGCAGTGTGGTTACGTCTTCATGGCGAACCAGGCTAGTTGAACCGGAGCCAATCAGCTCATTCACGCGGTTCAGGGCAGCATTCAAACCGGCGGCAAACTCGTAGCGTGTCAGCGCTCGGTTCCCTCGGAATGATCCATCCGGGTAACCCGCAATCACACCGTAGCGTTCTACCAGCGATTGCAGCGCTTGGAATGCCCAATCTGTGGGTTGGACGTCCCGCAGTTGGGAAACCGAGGTGACTTGACCGATGGTGTCGTCCTTAGTGTTAGTGCCTTCCTTGCTGTAACGAACTACTTGATCTATAACGTTGGGAGAATCCTGTGCTGGAGAACTTGCAGCAGGATCTGCTGGCTTGTCGGCCACGAGCTGCTGTAATGGTATTACAGTATTGGCAACCATTGGCTGCTCAAACTTATGCGGTTTCGTCTCGAGAGTGGCTGGTGTTGAAGCGGCGTTTGACTGAGTTTGAGCCGTAAGTATCGCGGCAGCAGCAACAACTAGCATTGCCGCGAAAACAGGTGGGCTAGCTAGCAAAGACTTCCACAAACTTTTCGCCATTTTTTCCTTTTCTCCTCACACAAGTTCAAAATTATCAGCTCTCCTTGCCAGACTTGATTTCAATTAGACTAATCAGCAAACACTTCCCTAAGTGTTTGGGTCTCTTGCCTAAGGATGATATTTGTCAGGCAACAAGAAACAAGTTTTTTTGAGTTTACAGAAAAAGACGGCACTCTGAAAGCCCCCCTCTTTTAAGCGCGACCACGGGGAGGGACGACGCGAGGAGTCCCGACTGCACTCCGCCAAACGGTGCGGACCCGGAAGCAAATGCCTGTGCCATATTAAAATCTGCTTGACTCTTTAGGCTGAAAGTGCTAAGGAGCCCAAAAAAACTGCGACACCGAGTCAGAAACCCCTCCCTTATAGGCAGGAGAGTCTCACAATAAAATATAATAGTTTAAAACTTTCCCCTTGCCGCTTGCTCAAGAAAGCCTTCTGCGGTGAATTTACCGGAGTACCAGTCAAAACCTCGGAATGATTGGGTAATATTGATTGGGTTTGCCCTGTGAGGAGAGTTTTAATGCCCTTTTGGCGTAAATATGGCATCATTACCCCCGTTAAGATTGCTATTGCTTTTTTGGTTGCTGGTGGTGCTTTTTGGGTTGCTGTTGGCAACCAGAGCAAAGTGTCGCAGTGCCATCGACTGATCTTGCTCGTCAATCAAGAAAATTATCTGATTGCTCAAAAACAAGGCAAGCAGACGGCAACAACAAATCAACTTGTGCGTAATCTGGACGGAGTGAATCAAAAATTGGCGGCAGCCAATTTACGAGACCAAGAACTTAAAGGGTTTAAAAACCGCTTTTTTAAAGGTTTTCAGGCTTTGAGTCAAGCGCTGGGCAACGCGGGTAAGGCTCTTGACTCAGCGAAGATTGCTAAGTTCACCCCAGCTGGTCGGGCCAAGGTGGAAAAGGCTAAACTAAATATCCAAGTAGAGGGTAAAGCTGCCTTGAAAGCAGCAACTCAGCACGAGCTCTTAGCAGGTGAGATTAACCACTACTGTACGGAAAAATAACTTTAGGAGCCGTTACTTGTGGATTTCTAGACCGCCACAAAAGCCGGAGGGCGGCAACCGTCGTGACTGACCAAATCGGTAGGTCTGTCGAAATGAGTGAGAGACACACGGGCTGGCGGTGATGCGTCAGCATGAGGTGTGAACTGATTGCTAATCGTGCGGGGCAAAAAAACGGTAGGATTGAACGCACTCACATCACGCCAGTTTATCTCAATGTCGCCTTCCCTTGTCAGGCTGGAAATTACTGAAAAACAGCAAGATTTGAGCATCAACAGACCCGCGTCTGGCCTATCTTTACAGGGACAGCTCCGAGTTCCAGGGGATAAATCTATCTCTCACCGAGCTTTGATGTTGGGCGCGATCGCCCAAGGTGAAACCCAGATCCAAGGACTGCTCTTGGGAGAAGATCCCCGCAGCACTGCTTTGTGTTTTCGGGCAATGGGAGCAGAAATTTCCGAGTTGAATACACAACTGGTGCGGGTTCAGGGTATTGGACTGGGCAAGCTCAAAGAGCCAGTTGATGTGTTGAATGCTGGAAACTCTGGCACCACAATGCGGCTGATGCTGGGGCTTTTGGCTTCTCATCCAGGGCGCTTATTTGTGGTCACGGGTGACAGTTCCTTGCGATCGCGCCCCATGTCCCGCGTTACCCAGCCTTTGCAACAAATGGGTGCCCAGATTTGGGGACGCCAAGGCGGATCGTTAGCGCCGCTGGCAATTCAAGGACAGACGCTGCAACCGATTCACTACCACTCCCCGATCGCCTCTGCCCAAGTTAAGTCCTGTATCCTCTTGGCGGGGCTAATGGCACAGGGACAAACCACCGTGACTGAACCAGTCCTCTCCCGCGATCACAGCGAACGGATGCTGCAAGCATTTGGTGCAGAACTCAGCTTTGATCCCGAAACCCACAGCGTCACTATCACTGGTGACGCTCAACTGCACGGGCAAACGGTGATTGTTCCGGGCGATATCAGCTCAGCTGCCTTCTGGCTGGTTGCCGGGGCGATTGTACCGGGTTCTGAGCTGCTGATTGAAAATGTGGGCGTTAATCCCACCCGCACGGGCGTCCTGGAAGCCTTAGCGATGATGGGAGCGGACATACAGCTGGAAAATCAGCGGGTTGTTACTGGTGAGCCGGTTGCCGATTTAAGAGTGCGTTCCAGTTCCCTAAAGGGTTGCACCATAGCTGGGGACTTGATTCCCCAGCTGATTGATGAAATACCCATTCTGGCAGTGGCGGCAGTTTTTGCCCAAGGGACGACGGTGATTCGGGATGCAGCTGAGTTGCGGGTGAAAGAGAGCGATCGCATTGCCGTCACGGCGACACAGCTCAATCGGCTCGGAGCCAGGGTGAAAGAATTACCCGATGGTTTGGAGATTACTGGCGGCACTCCCCTCACTGGCACCGATGTCAATAGCCATGCAGATCATCGGATTGCTATGAGTCTGGCGATCGCTGCCCTTAATGCCACAGGCACCACCACCATCCACGGTGCCGAAGCTGCTGCCATTTCCTATCCAGACTTCATCACCACCCTAGAGCAACTCCTGACTCCTGATTCCTGACTCCTGTTCATACAAAAGGTTTAATTTTAATGCCTGATAGAAATATCCAACAGCCAAATGACAACTGGTGGGTTGAAAGTATCAAAACCCTTGTGTTGAGCTTACTTTTAGCCCTTGGAATTCGCACCTTTGTAGCAGAGGCTCGTTATATTCCTTCAGGCTCAATGCTACCAACGCTCCAGATTAATGACCGCCTGATTATCGACAAGATCAGCTATAACTTCGAAAAGCCCCAACGCGGTGACATTGTCGTCTTTAACCCCACACAGGCGCTAGAAAAGCAAAACTTCCACGATGCCTTTATCAAGCGGCTGATTGGAGTGCCAGGAGACAAAGTCGAGGTTAAGGGTGGAAGAGTGTATGTCAATAATTGCCCTTTACAAGAGAATTACATTGCTTCCTTACCAGACTACCACTGGGGCCCGGTGATTGTACCTCCTGATTCCTATCTAGTTCTGGGGGATAATCGCAACAATAGCTACGACAGCCACTACTGGGGCTTTGTCCCTCGTAATCGCATTATTGGTCGGGCAATCATCCGTTTCTGGCCCCTCAATCATATTGGATTACTAGAGCAACGTCCGATTTATCTGTGTTCCCAGCCAAAGTGACAAAATGCCGGTTTCAGATCGCAACAGCACCCAAACGATCGCGATCGTAAGGTGCGTCAAAATTGATCACCGGTCCTTTAGGGACTATGCGGGTCGGGTTGACTTTGGGGTGGCTCTTGTAGTAGTGCCGTTTGATGTGGTCAAGGTTGCACGTTTCCTTAACACCGGGATGCTGATAGAGTTCTTTGAGGTAGTTCCAGAGATTGGGATAATCCACAATGCGGCGCAAGTTGCACTTAAAGTGGACGTAGTAGACCGCATCGAAGCGGAAGAGAGTTGTGAACATACACCAGTCTGCCTCAGTGATTCGATCCCCAGATAGGAAGCGTTGCTCCCCCAGCACCCCTTCCCAGTGGTCGAGAGCATCGAATAGTTCCGTTACCCCTTCCTCATAAGCCGACTGGGTGGTAGCAAACCCTGCTCTATAGACACCGTTATTAATCGGTTGATAGATGGCATCAATTGTCTCGTCAACCATACCCCGCAAGTTTTGCGGATAGAAGTTCACATCTGGCTTGGCGAAGGCATCGAACTCTGTATCGAACATCCTGATGATGTCGCGGGATTCATTGTTGACAATTGTGGCAGTTTTTTTATCCCACAGCACCGGGACAGTCACCCGCCCACTGTAGTCAGGGTCAGCTTTGATATAAACTTCCCAGAGATAGCGAGTATCATTGACCGTATCCGGAATGCAACCCGGTTCTTCGGAGAATTCCCACCCGTTTTGCTCAATCTCAGGAGCAACAACCGAGAGACTGATGACATCGTTGAGTCCCTTCAACTGCCGCATGATTGCGGTTCGGTGCGCCCAAGGGCAAGCCCAGGATACATAAAGGTGGTAGCGTCCCGGCTCAGCTTTAAAGCCGCTGGAACCGTCGGCGGTAATCGTATTGCGGAATGTCGTCGATGGGCGAACGAATCTTCCTTGTGAGTCTTCCTGATCACGTTCAGAAACCCACTTTCCCGACTGGACTATACCCAACCCCATAGCTTGCTCCTTTGACAGCTTGTACCGTATTGAGACAGAAACGAAAGTCGAAGCGAAGATTTTACTCTGTGCTGAGGATTTGTGGCACTTTGAAAAAGTCGCCCTCTTGATCAGGGGCACTGTTGAGGATGGCTTGGCGATCGCTATAGGGTTGCAGCTCATCCGCTCGTGTCACATTGCTGACATCAATTGCTCGTGCCGTCGGCTGCACATCACTCACATCAAGTTCACTCAGCTGTTCAAAATACTCCAGAATACTGCCCAGTTGGGTAGTGAATTGCTCTTCCTCCTCACCTGTTAGCTCTAGGCGAGCCAGAAGGGCAACTTTGCGAACTTGCTCACGGTCAATCATGCTTTGTCTGAATTATTAATTCTAAAGATATACATCTAACTTTGAACGCCCGCTGGTTTTGATCCAGTTTTGGGCTTCCAGGTAGTTATTTGGGGCGAGGCGAATCGCTCGTTTCCAATACTCAGCTGCTTTTTCAAACAAAGCTTCCGCTGCATCGGCGTCGCCAGTTTCCTTAGCCTTTTCCCCCTGGTAGTGGTAAATCACGGCGATATTGTTCAATGCTTGAGGCAGCTGGGGGTTGAATTCAATTGCCTGGTGATAGTATTCCAAGGCTTTCTCGTGTTCACCATTGCTGGAATGGATCAGCGCAATGTTGTAGAGGACGTAGCTGCGATCATAGGGGTCTTCCTCTAGCTCTAGGGCTTCGTAGTAATTGTCCAAAGCTTCTGCATATTCCCCATCCGCCTGAGCCGACATGCCGTCACGGTAATAGACAAAGGCTGCTTTTGCTTTTTTGTTGGCAGGCAGGATCTTCAGGATGATATCCGCCATAACAGTGAAGCTTTTGTCGATAAAATTGTCGTTACGCTGGGTTCTTGGCATATCCGCCTCTATGGTGTTAACGCGCTTTGGCTCAGAGGTAAGTCGATTTCTCGCTTCTAGACTATTGTAGTTGAGGGGTGAGTTGGCGCGTTGTGTCTTTCCAACTCCAGAACACGCTAAATTTACCTAAACAAGTCAGTACTGGCATTAACTTGACGATGCTACTAACAGGAGTGATATTCAGTGAAGAAAACCCTATTCCTTAGTCCTCCCTCATTTGATGGGTTCGACGGTGGTGCAGGTTCCCGATACCAAGCCAAGCGCGAGATCACCTCCTTCTGGTATCCCACATGGCTGGCACAGCCCGCCGCCCTTGTTCCGGGTAGTAAGCTTGTGGACGCTCCGCCGCACGGACAGACCGTGGAAGACGTGCTGAAAATCGCTCCTGGCTACGAACTGGTGATCATGCACACTAGCACGCCATCCCTGGCTAATGACGTGAAGTGCGCTGAAGCTATTAAGGCTCAGAACCCGGACGTGAAGCTCGGCTTCATCGGCGCGCATGTGGCTATACTGCCGGAACAAACCCTGCAGGAGAACAAAATTCTTGACTTCGTGTGTCGGCACGAATTCGATTATACCTGCAAGGAACTAGCTGAAGACAAACCGCTGGATCAGATCAAGGGTTTGAGCTACCGCGATCCTCATGGCAATGTGCGTCACACCGAGGATCGTGAACTGATCCACGACTGGGATGCCATGCCCAGCGTTCTGCCGGTCTACGGACGCGATCTAGATGTTACGAAATATTTCATCGGTTACCTCCTCCACCCCTACGTCTCCTTTTACACTGGGCGCGGCTGTCCGGCAAAATGTACCTTCTGTCTGTGGCCTCAGACCATCGGCGGTCACCAGTATCGTACCAAAAGTCCGGAGGCAGTCGGGCGAGATCTGGAAGAAGCAAAAGCCATCTTCGGCGACAAGGTGCGCGAATATATGTTCGATGACGACACCTTCACCATTGATCGCCATCGAGCGATCGCGATCAGCGAACACATGAAGCGGCTCAAGCTCACCTGGAGCTGCAACGCCCGTGCCACCTTGGACTACGACACGCTCAAGCAACTGCGCGACAACGGCTTACGCTTGCTGCTCGTTGGCTTTGAGTCCGGCAACCAGGAGATTCTCAATCGGATCAAAAAGGGCATTAAGCTGGAGGCAGCGCGGGAATTTATGAAAAACTGCCGTAAACTCGGCATCACCGTCCACGGCACCTTCATTATCGGTCTGCCGATCGAAACGCGCGAGACTATTGAGGAGACCATTCGCTTCGCCTGCGAAATCAACCCGCACACAATTCAGGTCTCCATCGCCGCCCCCTATCCTGGCACAGAACTCTATGAACAAGCCAAAGTCAACGGCTGGTTTACCAACAATGCGCTCGTCGCCAACTCCGGCATTCAAACGTCCACGCTGCAATACCCAAACCTCTCCAACGCCGAGATTGAAGACGCGGTCGAGCGGATGTACCGCCAGTTCTACTTCCGCCCCAAGGCTATCATACCCATCATCCGCGAGATGCTGAGTGATCGACAAATGCTGGTGCGTCGCCTACGCGAGGGAGGGGAGTTCTTCTCTTACCTGAAAGAGCGCCGCACCCAAGCAGCAGCACACGCGCTTGCTAACCGCTAAAGCCTGAAAAGTCACGATAAAGGCGTTAGAAGTCTAGGGTGTGGGGGGTATTGACTCCTGACGACTGACTTCTGACGACTAAAACGACTATCTTTGTATGCAACTTGAATGCACATGAGCTTAGAATACCTCCCATTAGGGTTTTTCCGGTTACAAATATGTCCCTATACGGATGAACAGGTATCAATGCTTATCCATGCTAGGGGTAGATTCCGGCAGGATAGGTTCCGTGTTTACAGTAAGAATTAAGCCTGAAGCAGCCCCTCTTGGGGGACTTTACGTTGAGAGGAATTTTTTATATACACAAATCACCCTAACCAAAGATTTGCATGGTGCTAGGATTTGGGGAACCTACCAAGAGGCTGAGCGATGGTTGCGTAGGTACACAGGGACGGAACCCTTAAACGATGCTGAGGTGGTGGAGGTATTAGATGTGCTTAGGAAGTCTTAACTCTCAATCTATATATATCAATAGGCTGCCTAAAATCCAAGCTATTTACAATTACAAGCTGACCGAGTTAAGGGTCAGTGGATTACACGCTGCCGGTCTCTTCGATGCCCTTGGGCATTGAGATTTTACAGAAGTATCTAACAGCGGGAGTACCGATTGTATGCGCACAGCCGCTTGCCTAGCCGTGGCATCAGTTTTTTTCGTTAACGGTGCAGTGTTGGCAAACTGGGTGGCACGCATCCCAGAGGTACAACAGAGACTTGGGTTGAGTAATGGCGCGCTCGGAGTTGCGCTGCTAGGTACGGCAGTCGGCGCGTTACTGGCTATGCCGACAACGGGCTGGCTAGTCGCTCGCCTGGGCAGCAGCCCGGTTACTAAAATCGCTGCACTGGCCTACTGCGGGGCGCTGCCCCTACTGGCGTTGGCCCCTGATCTGCCACTACTGGCGTTGGCATTGGTAGTGTTCGGCGCTCTCAACGGCGCAATGGACGTGGCTATGAACGCCCAAGGCATTGCTGTCGAGCGGCTTTACTCCCGACCGATCATGTCGTCATTTCACGGCATGTTCAGCGTTGGTGGCATCGCAGGTGCAGCAGGCGGTGGTATATTAGCATCTTTGGGGGTCAACCCTTTTCCACACTTGCTCGGCGCAGCGCTTCTACTAGGAATGGTGGCGGTTGTAGCGTCACGCCAGTTATTACCCGCCTGTGTTGATAGTGTCACTACTGGACCGCTGTTGGCTCTACCGACACGGTCGCTGATCAAGCTGGGGATAGTAGCGTTTTGCGTCATGCTCGGAGAAGGCGCAATAGCTGACTGGAGTGGTGTCTATCTCCGCCGGACGCTTGAGACTGGACCTGGATTGGCTGCTGCTGGATACGCAGTGTTCTCGCTTACTATGGCTGTGTGTCGCTTAACTGGAGATAGGCTTGCCCAAAGTCTAGGTTCAGTACGGATGGTACGCCTAGGTGGCATTGTGGCCGCCACCGGGCTAGGGTTGTCTTTAGTAATTGCCCAGCCAATTGCGGCGCTCATCGGCTTCGCCATCGTTGGTGTTGGCTTTTCCTGCATTGTGCCGCTGGTGTTCAGTGCAGCTGGACGCACGCCTGGAATAGCCCCTAGTTTGGCCCTGGCGGCGGTGACAACTACTGGCTACTTCGGATTTCTGTTCGGTCCACCCCTGATCGGTTTCGCCGCAGATTTTCTCACCCTCCGCGTTGCCTTAGGCATTGTCGTCGTCATGAGTGCGATCAGCGCTGTGCTGGCGGGAACAGTTCGTTGATCTGCTGGCTAGCACTAATATCGAAGTCGTTTTCAGTTTTGATACCACTGCGGGTATGTTTACTGATTTCGACTAAGCAATCACAGAGTTAAATAGAGCTTAGGCGTTTTGAGATTAAGGAGAATCTAAATGGGACTTGACGACGGTCTCAATGACCCGAATAAAAAAGGGATGGTCGTGGCTGACTGCATTAAGTTGATAGACGAGCTGGTTGCTTCAACACAAGGTATTTCTGGTTTCGGCTTAAAAGCTGGCTACGCCGCTGTAAAGGGGATCAAGCCCGGTTACTGCGCCGGAGCCATTGAGCGGCTTCTGCCGGAATCCTTCGCGGCACTCGATCCCATTTGGAGTGAGGGTATACAAACGGGTAACCCCGTCGGATACCTGATCGAGAACCGCTCTCGCACAGCGGACGCGCTGCTGAGCGTCACCGACGCCAAGATGGAGAAAAAGCAAGGCGGGCTCGTGCGAGGGACATATGAAAAACTCCGCAATTCAGCTAAAGCGCATGTGGAGAAGGTAATACCAGGTTTAGCCAGGACAATCGATAATTACACCAAGGCGTGATCGCGTATTCAAACCCTGAATTAAGGCATGCTTTAGGCAAGCAAGGGGACACTTTTGTACTTCAGGTAGTGCAATAACAGCGCGGAGGTCCAGCGGATGTGTGCCGTTGCTGACTGTATGTATGAATGAATGGCGTATCTGTCCGCTGGCCTCCCTTTTTTGAAACCCAGACGATGCAGTATATTATCTTGCACGACGCCGGTCAATTGCTATGTGACATCTCCAGAGGCTGACCTACGGTACAGCGCTGGCTTCCAAATTTCACAATTTAGCTTTTCTGGTTTTTCCCTTGCGGGGTTTCGCCTCTTGCCTAGACGGAATTGCTTCCGCCCCCGGTAGATCGACTGCACAGACAGTTTCCGTTCCCCCAAGCCCTGGGGTACTAATGAGGGCTATCCCTCGGTTACGAATGACTTGACCTGAAGCCACGTCCCTGTCCGTTATGTAGTTACATTCAGGACAAAAATGTACTCTCACGCTTAAGTCTTTTCTTACTTCTGCACCACACTCAGGACACTCTTGAGAAGTTCCCCTGGCATTCACCTCGGCAAAAAACTTACCTCGTTTCCAGCACACATACTTAACGAGAGAACGGAACTGACCGAATCCTCCATCAAGCATATGCTTGCCAAACATGCCCTTAGCATTAACTCGATAGTCCAGATCTTCCATGAAGACCATATCGGCACTATCACAAAGTGCATGAGCAAGCTTAAAATGAAAGTTTTTGCGAGTGTTATCAATCGTGTGATGAAGCCTCGCAACTTTGAGGCGTTGTTTCTCGTAATTCTTAGACCGCTTCTGTTTTCTACTCAATCTGCGTTGCAGCAATTTCAGCTCGCTTTGCATCTGCTTAAAAAACTTAGGCGGTTTTACGATCACCCCGTCACTAGTTGCCAAAAACTTTGACAAACCTACATCAACTCCGATGGGATGACCATACGGCATTGGGCTAGGGACATTCACATCACACTGAATGTTGATAGAGGCGTACCACCTATCAGCCTTCTTGATGATGCGTACCTGCTTGACCACAAAACCATCTGGAATTGGGCGATGCAGATTAATCGGGACAAGTCCAAGTTTTGGCAGTTTGATGTAAATCCCAGTTACAGGGCACTCCTTGAACTGGGGGAACAACAGAGACTTGAATTGTCCATACTTTTTGAATCGTGGAAAACCAAATCCACGTTTTTGGAAAGACTCCCAAGTGTCATGCAGTCTACGAACGGTAGTTTGCAACACCTGAGAAGGTACTTCCGCCAAACGCGGAAAACTCTTCTTTGCTTTTGGCAAAGCATCTTGCTGCGCTTGATAACTTGGAAATGGTGCATTAGCGGGGATAATATATTCTTTTTCCAAAGAACACCTATCCGACAAACTAATTCTTGATGCCAACCAATCTTTCAGCTCACGCAGGGCATAGTTGTAAGTCTGGCGACAAGTTTCCAACCACTCTTGGATGAGCGATTGTTGGATGGCATTAGGATAGAGTCTGTAGGTGTAATTCAGTGTCAGCATAGCTTTAGTATAACACATGCCAACGGTAAACGTCTATGAATGGGGCATCGAACCCCATTCATAGATGCGGCTTTCATCCCGACGCTCCCCTATCGGGCGGAGGTTCAGCGGGGGAATATTCCCCCGCTGACACTCCTTGAGAGCGCGGGACTTCCCGCCTGGTAGTTAAATGCGTTTGCCTTGAGCTAGGCGGCTTTCAGTGCCAAGGGTTTATGCAAAAAAAACCAGGTTTGAAAAATTGTGGCGGTGAGAGAAAAATGATATATACCAATATATAATATATGTTGGTATATTACTTGCCGGAGGTAACATGCAGAAAAACACAAGTGTGACATTGGGTGAGCATTTTGAGGCGTTTATCAATCACCAGGTAGAATGTGGGCGTTTTGCTTCAGCAAGTGAAGCTATCCGCGCTGGCTTACGGTTACTGGAAGAACATGAAATAAAGCTGGCTGCGTTGCGGCGGGCATTGCTTGAAGGTGAGAATAGCGGCAAAGCTGAGTATTCCTTACATGGGCTCTTGGAAGAGTTGGACAAGGAACAGTTATCCTGATGCCGTCTTTTCGCCTTACTGAACTTGGTAAGCAGGATTTGCGCTCTATTGGTCGCTATACACAACAGACTTGGGGACGAGAGCAACGAAATATCTATCTTTCCAAGCTGGATGCCAGTTTTCATCTGTTGGCACGGGAGCCTACCCTAGGTCGAACTCCACGGCTTCCGCGAAACTAACTGTATCGAGTGACCAAAGCTCTAGCAGCCTGTCGGAGAAAAGTTTAAGCTGTCGCCATGAGGACATTTAAGCGCCTCAAGTTGAAGGCTAGACAGACGAGACACCACTCGCCCGCTGCTTTGGTCAACCCTCGCAAGGAAAAC
>JAABUX010005283.1_pt1 | contig 15922 bp, 11 predicted proteins | sample 5561851 | NCBI WGS metagenome assembly JAABUX01 (sample SAMN10711883, study PRJNA513361) | rock metagenome | isolation source: Antarctica rocks | place: Antarctica: Victoria Land, Richard Nunatak red sandstone | collected 2016-01-03 | reverse complement strand
ACCCTCGCCCTCCCCTCCCGTTCGGGTCCGCGCGGCTACAGCGCGATCGCTCCCGCGTCCTTGGTTGTCACGACATGATCATCGTTGCCGAAGTCGTCCAGGATCTCGTTGTGATACGCGATCGTCTGGGCGGCCGGCAACGTGGCGGTGTCGGTCGTCGTGTGCGCGTCGGCAACGAGCGTCACGTCGTAGCCACGACTGACGGCGACGCGGCTCGTCGTGTCGACGCACATCTCCGTCTTCATACCGCCGATGATCACGTGCGTGACGCGCCGCGCGTCCAGCTCCTGCTGCAAGGGCGTCTCGTAGAAGGCGTCCGACGCGCGCTTAGGCACGACGAGATCCGTGCCCGTGGGGGTGAGGGCGGGGTGGATCTGCCAGCCGGGCGATCCGCTCGCGAGGAGGTCGCCAGCCTCGTCGCTCTCGTGCTGGACATAGATGATCGGCGCGCCCGCGGCGCGGGCCTTGGCGATGAGGTCGGCGAGGCGCGCCACGACCTCGTCGCGGCGATGGGCCCTGTCCAACAGACCCACTTGGGCGTCGATGACCAGCAGTGCAGTGTGTGTACTCACTAAGAAGTTCTCCCTTAATTCTATGGTGATGCGTCGTTCCGCGCCCACACCATCGCAAGCGGCATGTCATCGCGTGAGGCGATAGGGCAGTCGCTTGATTAGATAGGTAGGCATTCTGGGGGATGGTCGCGGACGAAACGCTAGAGCACCAAGGGAGGGCACCTCAATCGCTGGCGCATGTGGAGGCCATAAAAGAACGCGGCCGAACGTCACATGCCAGATCGAGCATAGCACAAACACACTGCCCAAAGGGGACGGAGGGCACATGACCTGAGGTGGTACAACGTGATGAGGGGCCCAGGCTCTCGAATGTGTGACGCTTTTGTGGTCTCACAAAAGCGTCACACGAGAAAAGGGCATGAAAGAGCGACGCGTACGATGCAAGGAGTGCGGCGAACGATTCACCGTCCTGCGCCTAGAGCGGGAGCGCACCTCGACGTACTGCGAGGTTTGCCGCGAGGAGCGTAAGCGGACGCAGGCGCGTGAGCGGATGCAAGCGATGCGGGCACGCCGGCGACGCGAAAACTGACCGCCACTGGGACGGCCATTCTAAGCCCCACTATTGCCTCGCCATCCGTCATGAATGTGACCGGAATGTGTACCCCCTCCTGGCTCTCCCGCAGTCTCGATGATGCCGATGAATCAAGGAAATCACGTCGCTGGTTAGAACTAGTGACGAGCACTGACGTTACAGCAGCCAGCGCTCATCCGGAACGGAGTAATCTGAACGTGCCTCATCACTTTTTCAGCCCCCCTTGACACAGGAAACGGGCCTTGTTCTCTCTCACGTAATGGTGAATCGCCTCCTTGTGTTCGTGCATGACCACTATCGTAGATGCGCGTACGTGAGCGGCGATCCTATTAGGCTGTTGCGCACTCCCCGACCATTCTTTCTAGAACCACGTCATCGAGACTGCGGGAGAGCCAAGTTGGTGAACAAGAATCGGCCGCATCTGAGGGTACATAGGCTTAGCATGACTGCCCCCGCGACAACATGGCCGGCCTCCGACATCTGACCCTGTCCTCACGGGTAAATGACGCTCAATTGCTGCACCAAAAGAGCGGGAGACCCCCCTCCTCTGGCGAGGCGTGTGATGAAGCAGTGGACATGAGTGCGCAGGAGGTTGCGCATCACGCCTGAGTGCGCCGTGCCCTCGGGTCGTCGCTCCGTGAAGCTATAGCCTGCTGGCCTTGGCTCTGGGAAGAGGAGAACGCGGGCCTCCGACTCGCCTTCCTACACTACCCGCTGGACGCTGCCGGCCGCGAGTTTGGCCCCTTCGTCAGCGATCCGACCGCTACGGCCTTCGACACCCTGTTCGCGGGCTACCACGCTGACCTAGCGTTTTACGGCCACAACCACGCCGCGTCTGATGTGCAGGGGCGTGTGCGCTATGTCAATCCCGGTTCGCTGGGCTGCTCCACGACGCCGCTCGCCCGCTTCGTCACCCTCGATCTACGCGAGAGGTCGTATATACACGCCGCGCCGTACGACGATACTGCCTTGCTGAGGGCCTTCGATGAGCGTGGTGTGCCTGATCGTATCTTCATCCGGCGCACCTTCTCTTTAGGCACTAATCCTCCTGCATCGAGAGTGCGGGAGAGCCCCAAACCTATGATGAGGTCTCGTGCTGGTCCACCACGTGTATCCATTGTTCCTATTGCACTGGAGCGTCACGCCGAAGCGGGCATAAGAGGCCCTGGTGTTCGCCAGCCACGTCGTCGACATCGCGTTGTCGTATGTCCCATTCGGATTCTGTGCCGTGCAGGTCGGCGCCGTGGCAAGGCAGTCCCCGAAGCTGCCCGAGAGGCCCCAGATGCTCGACGCCCCATCACCGACGGGTACGGTGTTGCTCCTGATGTGCGGCACGAGGTGCGGGCTGACGCCCACAGGCGTCGCGGGCACGGCGTCGCTGTAGAGGGGCGAGACGGCGGGGCGCGGGCCGTACACGATGTCCAAGTAGGGCGCCTCTCCCGGCGCTCCGTCCCCTGCCCCTAGCGGCGAGGCAAAGCGCACCGGAACCCCATCGTTGATCACCGTCAGGCCCGTGTTCGTCTGTGCATGCGCTACCCACTGGCGCACGATGTCCGTCACGTCCCAGCGCTGCCCGTGCCCCTCGCTCCCGCTCTGCGCCAGCCCCGCCGTCCCTGTGATCAGCGCCGGCTGTGTGTTCCACGTCGGGTAGTACAGTTGGCCGAGACGGGCGGCGGGGGCGTTCTGGTACGCCTGCACCCCGGTCGCCCCTGTTTGATCGGGCGTGTCCAGGTGCAGCGTGGCCGAGACGATCGGCGTGTCCGGCAGCAGCGTCGTGGTGTCGAAATAGGCTTGCCCGTGGGCGACACACGAGCCGCGCGTGCCCACCACCATCTCCGTCTGCCCCGCCGAGAGCGTCGGAGTGCACCTGTTCACGGCCCCGAACCACCCGCCGCGCGTGGCCGAGGCGGCGGTAGCCACGGGCAGATCGAGCTTGACGGGGAAGACGCGCGCGGGATCGGCTAGCCACGCGGGATCGACGCGCAGGGCCACGCCTGGCCCACCGGAGGCGATGGTCGTGAGTGTCAGCGAGACCGGGATGGTGTGGTCGGCGGCGTCCGGCGCACTGTCGTGGGCTAGGGGCGCGGCGAACACGTACTCGGGCAGCGTCTGGGTGTAGGGCTGTCCGCTGTCGGTCGTGGCGGTGACGTCCCGCGTGACGCGGAGGTCCCCGCCGCCTTCCTGCACCAGGCGCGTGCCGGGGGCGAACACCGGGGCGAGGACGAGGGGACCGGTCGCGGTCGCACTACGTAGGACGAGGCGCAGGTCCAGACCCGAGATGGTGGGGCGGAGCGCGAGGTCGGCGGGGGCGGCGGACGGGGCGGTGTAGGTGATGGCGTCGCCGCTCCCACCCACGACGCCGGGCACGGGGGCCGGGGCAGCGCCGCCAAGGGAGGACAGACCCAGGGTGAGCGATATGTCCTCCTCGTTGCGGAACGCCGCCAGGGCCGGGCTGTTGGCCTGAGAAGCGACCTGGAGGCCGAAGGGCAGAGCCGCGGGCGAGATCGGCCCGGTAGCCGTGACGACGCCGCTGTCCGTGACGGCCACGGTCGTGGCCAGGACGCCGGGCGTAGAGAGCACGGCGTCCCGCTGGCGACCTTGCGCCAGGGCTAGGCTCGTGAGGAGTGGAACGGGGCTGACCGCGCTCGTGCTCACGGCGACTGGGGCGACCGGGCGGAGGCCGGGGGCGCGCAGGCGCCAGCCGTTCACGTCGGGGAAGCCGACGGGGGCGTTGTACAAGCGCAGCTCCGTTTGGCCGTTGGCCCCGGCGATGTAGCGGGCGTTGGAGGTGTCCTGGGAGGCGAGATCGGCTCCCGGCGCGGGCGGTGGCGTGTTCGTCGGCGTGGGCAGCGCGGAGCCGGGGGTGGCCGTCGGCGCCCCCGCCGTGGCCGTGGCCGCCGCTCCCGCTGTGGCGCTTTGCTGTGCCGCCGCCGTTCCTGCCGTTGCGCTTTGCCGCGCCGCCGCCGTCCCTGTCGCGCTGACCGCGCCCGCGAAGCCCCCGACCTGGCCCACGTTGCCGCCCACGTAGAGCGTCCCATCCGCGCCGATGGCTGTGCTGAAGAAGCCCGTTCCCAGGCCCGTGGTCACGCTGTAGCGCGTCGCCCCGCTCGGGTCAAAGCTCAGGAGGGCGCCCGTGCTGTCCACGATGTACACGTTCCCGCCCGCGTCCACGAGCGGCGAGGACGGCGTGCCGCCGGTCAGCGCCGTCACGCCCGTCCCGTTGAAGCGCGTGTCGGGCGCGCCCGTGGCCAGGCTGAGCGCGTGCAGGCTGTCCGCCGTGTCCGCCACGTACACCCGCCCCCGCGCCGCGTCGACCGCCGGGCTGGCGGTGATGCTCGCGGCGGCGACCTTGACCGCCCACAGGCGGACCAGGGTCGCGGCGTCGAAGGCCTCGACGTAGCCCGACGTGGCCCCCACGACGAGCTCCCCGTTCGTCGGCGTAAGCGGGTTGGTGGTCAGCACGACCGCCCCGACGACCCCTCCGGCGAGGGGAGCGCTGGCCAGGAGCGTACCGCTCGGGCTCACCTTGTAGAGCGTTCCGAACGTGGGGGCGCCGCACGCGGGCGGCCCGCCCGTCTTGGGTTCGAGGCTGGCGATGTAGAAGTTGTCCGTGCTGTCCAAGGCGCCCACCCCGTAGAACCGCGCGGCGCCCGAGGTGGCCCCGGCACAGCCCGCGATGACGCCGTCCTGCGTGGAGCCCGGCGCCCGCACGCTGTAGACGGTGGTCCCCGCCGTGGTGTAGCGATTGATGTACTGGTCCTGTCCGCCGAAGAACAGGGCGCCCGCCGCATCGTCTACCGCGAGCGTCTGCGCCACGGGCGCGCCGTAGGCCAGAAGTTGTGTCGAGACGCCCGTGGCCGCGCTGATGCTGAGGACGTGGCCCGTGTCGTCGGCGAGGTAGACGTGGCCGTCGGCGCTGGCGACCGGAGCGGAGGCCGCGCCCAGGGTGTCGGAGCCGAAGGTTGAACTGCCCGCGCTGACCACCCAGTTGCGCGTCCCGGACGCGGGGTTGTAGGAGTAGAGGAAGCCGTCGCCCGTGGTGAAGAGCACGTTGCCGGCGCCGTCGAGCTCGATGCCCTGCGTGACGCCGCCCTGTTTGGGGTTGGCGTCGAACACCGAGACCGGAGCCGCCGCCGGACCGGAGACCGCCTCGACACCGGTGTTGCCGGAGTCGGCGCCGCGCCAGCCGGGCTTGGGGCTGCTCCCCACGAGGCGCGGACGGACGCCTGCTCCGGTGTCCCGCCCGTGCGCTGTGTCGAGCGCGGCTCCGGCCAGGCCCGGCGCGGCCGGCGCCAGGGTCAGGAGCACGGCCAGACCGGCCACGACCGCAGGCCCGATCAACCCTCGTCGTCTCGCCTGCCCTGTTTGAGCTGCCCCGTCTGCCCCACCTCTCCGCGTCATCGTGCTCTCTCCTCGTCGCTGCTCTTTCTCGTACCGTCTTTTGCCGCGTCTAACAGGTCGCCGTGATGGTTGAGTAAGGTTCCGCGTCGCCCGAACGCTTGACCATCATCTGGCAAGGCAGAAGGAAGCCGGACTGCTGGAGCAGGGACTGCTCCTGGGTCTGCGCATAGGCGACGAAGGCGCGCGCCGCCCCATTAGTAGACGACGCGGCGTTCGTGTCCAGGTGGACGTAGCCCCAGATCTGGTAGCGCCCTATTGCCACGTCAAGGTCGCCGTTGCAGGTGATCTCGCCGCTACTGGGGTTGGACGCCGAGTTGGCGGGGGTGAACGTCGAGGGGTCGACCGGATCGCAGGGCCCGTTATAGCCGCTGTAGCCGCCTATAGTCACGATGCCGCAGCCCTGTAGCGCCGTGGCTGGTGTGTTGGGGCTGCGCGGATCGGCCACCACCGCCGCGCGCGAGACGTAGCCCTGTGCATAGTTGTAATCCTGCGCGGTCGGCCCGCACACGTCGGCGATCTCGGCGAGGATCGTCCCGGCCAAGGCCCGGGCCGAGCCCTCGTTCTTGCATATGTCTTGTCCGGCTCCAAAGACGTTGAAGCAGAAGGTGATGCGGTCGCCCGCGCCTTGCACTCGGTTCTGTACGGCATTGGAGTGGGTGCAGCCGCCGGCCTGCCGCTCGTTACCGAGGTTCTGACTGTAGAGGAGGTTGGTTTGATCGAACGAGAGGCCGGCCGGTGAGCAACTCATCGGACTGGTCGTGCCTGTACCCGGATCGGTGGCGAAGGAGTTACACGGGGTCGTCCCGGCAGGGTTGACCGCGCCGCCGTTAGGCTCGATCGCTCCCGGACAGGTGGCGATCTCCTCGACCACGTTGACGCCTAGGAGGGTGTCCACCACGGTGCTCGGGTCGACGTAGGTCAGGCCGTCGTTGCCGCAGGAGTCGGGGAAGACGGTGGAGGCGCCCACCTCGTTGCCGTCGGTGTAAGTCGCGGCGTAGAGATCGCCGCGACAGGAGTCGCCCCCAGCGGCGTATTCCACGTCGGCGGCTGAGGAGGGGGGGATGCCGTCGGAGAGTTGCGCGTTGCAGTAGTCTTGCGCGGCCTGCAGGATGAACGCCTTGAGCACGGAGGCGCCGTACACGCCCACAAGGGGTCCCGTGCAGCCGCTCTGTCCCGTCGTGAAGGTCTGGCCGCCCAGGGTCGCCGTCCCGGCCTGGGCGGGCCCTGCTGGCGTCAGCGCGGTGACCAGCGTGAGGGCCACGACGATCACCCCCGTCCGTATCCCTCGTCGTCGCCTCATGCTCTTTCTCCTCTATCGCCCCATGCCATCACACAGTTTCACTTAGGATAAGCGACCGCTGCGTAACATTTCCATAACAGGTATGCAACATGGTCATCACGCATGACAGAGCAGGGTAAGAGCACGATGGCGCCAGTAGAGCATCCGTGCAAGGACCGCATGAGGTCCACTACGATCTTTCTCGTGTCGAGGCGGCGGACAACACCCTCTGCTTACATGAGCTAGAGACGGATGTTCAGGCCGTCGAGCAAGATAGCCAAGGGGACAATAAAGAGATCGTCGGGCGCCATACCTGAAACCCCAGACAACAGAGTCTGTACTCACAGGGCAAAACACAAGGCCCTATCCGAAAGGCTGCATAGCCTTTCGGATAGGGCCTTGTGCGAGTAAGGACCGTGGGCCGTGAGCGCCCACGTGTAGTCGAGTACGTCCCAATCCCCACCGAGATTCTTGGCAACGCTCCCCAGTTAGCTACACGGATTCACGTTCCCACAATCAGTCAAAGGTCTGCGGCGACCCACAGTGTCGAGTTTGCAAGACTCTATACCCTTAGCAACGTTATGCAACGTGTCGATGAGTTGTACGCGTAGTGCTGTCTTGGCCAATTAGTACATCGGCGTGGCGAGACACGGGCCTACGCCGCTTGGTGATAGGTATGATGCAAGCCGTCCAAGACCGGCACTGCCTGGACCTTGCCCGTCCCCCTGATCGTGGAGCCTAGTCCTATGGGTGCGGACGGGACCCGTTGCCGTATGCCTTGGGGTGGACGGGCCGTGTTGAAGTACGCCACATAGGCCTGCAGCACACGCCGCAGGTGTGCCTCGCCCAGCACGAGGACACAATCGAGACACGCGCGGCGGACCGATCCAAGGAAGCGCTCGCAGCACACCGCGTCAAAGGAGAGGGGCTCTCCCGCACTTTCGATGATGCCGATGAATCAAGGAAATCACGTCGCTGGTTAGAACGAGTGACGAGCACTGACGTTACAGCACCCAGCGATCATCTGGACCGAACTAGAACGTACCTCGTCACTTTTTCAGCCGCACTTGGCACAGGAAACGGGCCTTGTGTGCTCTCGCATACCGGTGAATCGCCTCCTTGTGTTTGTGCACGACCACTATCGTAGATGCGCGTACGTGAGCGGCGATCCTATTGGGCCGTTGCGCCCTACCTGACCATTATTTCTAAAATCACGTCATCGGGAGTGCGGGAGAGCCCCCCTCCTCTGACGTGGTGTGTCGGGCAATACATACGCGTGGTCCTTCGTGCTAGCGGACAGGACGATAGCTCGGCGTCCGCAGCAGCTTGTGGGGGCGCACCCTAAGGCCGCCCTGACGCGAATACAACGACACGTGTGAGTGTAGCAGCCCCAGGAAGGCGGCCGGTGTCGTTGGGATGTGCTGAGGTGAGGAAGGGGGTACCAGTCCAGGGACGCGTATGTGTACGGTTTTGGAGGGACAGCTATGCCGCAGCTAGCACCAGGGTCAGGTCGTCCCAGACGCGCACGAGATGCGGCGCTTGAGGCATGCGTGGGTCGCCCACGGGAACTGCTCTGTCGTCAAACCCGTCGCGCCGATGGCGCATAAACCCGTGACCCTCACAGACGACCGGGGTGCACGCCAGCGCTTGGAAGGCGCGCATGCACCGCGTCCGGCGTTTGCGATGTTGGTGGTCGCGCTCAATGCGCTGTTGCTCCATCGTGCCAGTGACGTGGTCGACCTCCGGCAGCACGGTGGCCAACGCGGGTGGATAGATCGCAGCCTTGTCGGTCGTTGCCCGATAGGGCGTCACGTCGGTGCTCTCGACGGCGCGTCAGTAAGGTGGTGGCGGCCACCGTGTCACGGGTGGGGCTGACGTACACACCAATGACTTGACCCTCCTCGTCGATAGCCCGGAACGCGTCGCACCACTCTCCGGCGATACGGATGTACGTTTCGTCGATCGACCAGCATCCGTCAGGCCGTCGGCGATGGGGCTTGGCCGCTTCTTTATAGAGCGGGGTGAACTGCTGGACCCCGTCGAACACGGTCGAGGAATCGACGGGAACCCCGCGCTCGGGCAGGAGTTCGGACACATCGGCGTAGGGTAAACGGACGTGCACCTACCAGCGCACGTCCAGGGTGATAATATCTTCGGGGAAGCGGTAGCCACAGAAGGCTGAGGTCGAGTAGGTCGTCTGACGACGCTGACACATGGCGCACTGATGTATCTGCCGCCCACATCGATCACGACCAGCCTTGACGAAGTGCTCCCCCGTGCATCCCTGGCGCCGCATGCTGCCTCCTTCTATAAAACCCTCTCCAAGCCATAGAACAGCTCATCTCAGCAGACTCCAACAAGACCCATTATCCCCTTCCAGGTCGCCTCCCTTCACGGGGCGACCCCGGCCAGACGATCCGCTAGGGACAGAGCATCGACCGGCCAATAGATCTCCGGGCGCGGCTGCCTCACGCCGACGGCGCCTTTTTCCGGTCGACAATGCAGCACGGCCTCTTTCCACTGGGACGGCAGCGCGTCCTCGCCGTAGAGAGCGCCGAGTAGAGCGCCAGCGATGGCGGCATTGGTGTCGGCGTCACCCCCGCCCATAACCGTGGCAATAATGCCTTCTTCAAGCGTGGGCGCGTGTAGCGTCTGGTAGAACGCGTTCTGCAGCGCGACTAGGACGTGGCCTTGATGATGCTCGTACCGCGGAGCACGATCCGTGGCGGCCGCGAGCGCGTTGGAGACTGTGGGGCTAGCGCCATGCTCCCTATCCCAGGTCAGCGCACGTGCGTAGGTGGACCGGGCGTCCAACCCCTCGTGGATAACGGCGGCGAGAGCGACGATGTAGGCGGCCGAGGCGTCCTGACAGATGCGGTTGGGGTGCGTCAGCGTTGTGTCGGCGCGCACGGTCGCGTCGAGCATCGCGGCATCGAGAGCGTGTCCCCAGATGCCCAGAGGACTTTGCCGCATCAAGGCGCCGTTGGCCTCGCTGTCTTCTTTCGCTGCCGCGCGGGCGGCATCCGCGAGTCCTCGTTCCGCGTGGCGCGCTTCGTTGACCGCTCTCGTCGCCGTGCCGATGGTTCCACCGACGTCGAACGGTCCGCTCTCCAGCCACGCGCCATATGCGCCGGCAACATGCTCATCGTCGAACCGTCCGTCGGCCAGCAGGGTACGGGCGAGAGCCAACGCGAGTTCCGAATCATCCGTCGGCTGGCCGGGCAGCGTATCGAAGACGGTGCTGGGCCCGATCTCCCGCAGACCGCTGGCGTAGAGCGACTTGATCGTCGCGGCGCTCTTGAACTCGACCATTGAGCCGAGCGCATCGCCGGCAAGCTGCCCCAGGAAACAACCGCGTGCGCGATCGCGGACGCTCTGCGTCGTCGACACGTGTGAATTCATTTTACGTATCACCCTTCTGTCGGCTCGAACGCTACAGCAGTCCTCAAGACGTCATCAGCCTGCCGCGGCGCCTCAATTGCGGTCACCACCAACTCATCCTGAAAGTGGAAGCCCGCTCCTTCACCGACCCTAACTGCGCGCGCCGGCCGGCGTTGCCGCCCGACGCGACGCGACAACATTCTATCACCATCGCCATAAGCTGTACCTTGAGACCGCAGGCATTCAGCGGAGGCGCCACCCTGCTCTCCTGTCCCGCACAGCGCTCGAGCGATGGCGGGCGCGGGCGGGCGACCTGACGATTGAGGACGATGAGGTGCTGGCGCAGGAGTGCATTCTCGCCAATCAAAGCCGGCATACTCCGGGCCAGATCGGCAGCAACCGGGACACCGATCCGGCCTGGCAAGAGCGTGGCCCAGCGGATGAAGCGCCGGTTGAGCGCGTCGAGCCGGACGCCGATAGCCTGTGTGATGCGCATGAACGGCCGATCTATCATGACCTCTTGCCCTCCCGCTGCCTCTGTCTGCTTGTGCAGTCGCTACCGACCAGCGTGCAACGGCTGACAGCGATAGCAGACGAGGTTGCCCCTCAGCCGACGACGCTCGTGGGCTACGCTTTGCGGTCGGATGTCCTATACTGGTCAGCACAATCACCATGGTCCGTTCAGGGCGACGCCGGCTCGGTCGCAAACAGGCCGATGGCGCGTATCTCGGTCCCGTCGTTCGACGCTCTCGACGGACGGCGGCCCGGCGACGACGTGGGACGCCGCAGCGGGGGTCCGGCGGGCGCGGCTGCCGAACTCTCCGCCTCCCCCTGGCGATAGACGCGGGCGTCACCAAACAGACCGTCGCGCACCACGGCGACATTCAACGTGAGGAGCAGACCTGCGTCGGGGGCGGCGATGCCGGCTTCTCGGCAGCACGTGAGCGCGTCGTCCAGCGCGAGCGGACCTGTCGTCGCGTCCAACAAACGGTGGAGCCTGACGGCCGCATCATCGAGGCTGCACTGGCGCACGAGCCCGTAGCCCGGCACATAGCGCCGGATGAATGGTCTCTCGCTCAGACGTGACGCCGCGCGACCCGTCACGCCGGCCCACAAGACCGCGAGTTCAGTCGGTCCCGCGCAGTCCACGAGGTCGCACAGCTCCGCTTCGTCAACATCGGGAGCATCGGCCAGACACAGGGCGGACAGGGCGGCGCTCGCCCTGTCCTTCCGTGCCGCGAATGGATCAAACTGCGTCTCAAGGACATGGACCACATCCGTCATCCTGATCGCGCGTCCGCTTTTGTAGGTCACGATCGGGTAGCCGGCATCGGCGAAGAGGGGAGCCAGCTCCTCCTCGATCACGAGCAAGAGACAAATCCGTCCAGCGAGCGCCGCCAACTTGTGCTGTTTGCGCGCCAGGTAGTCATCCGTGTAGAAACCGATGATCTCGGCATACACCTCAGCCTCTCCCCGGCCGAACGTGAAGTCAGGGATGAACACCGTGCCCGCGACAGCGATAGCACGGGGCTCACGGCGCAGCGCCCAGCCATGCGTTACGCCCACACGCCCGCCCGCTTCCTGAGCCAGCCACGCCCGCGCGAAGCTCTCCTCAACAGCGCTATCGTAGGCGAGCGCCTCCTCCTCGGCCGGCTCCTCGCCCGCATCTGTCGCCTCCATGCGCAGCGCCGCGATCATCGCGGCGTTCACCTCCACGTGCAACAGGCGTCGGTCCACGCCGAGCACCCGCGCCCACCCCGTCCGCACGGCACGGGGATGGCGTCGGACAAGCCGCGCGACGACGGCAGCGACCGGCGCTCCTCCTGGGGCGGGCGCCGTGCTGTGGTCGGGGACGTCCGGCTCTCGCGGAAGGACGTCATCCACCGTGTCATCGCCGGCATCTTCCCCGTGATCAGCGCGCGGCAGCGCTCCCCCAGCGTCACTCTGGACTTTGCGGCCACGTACCAAGGAACGGCTTCCCGGGCCATAGAGCGTTACGCCGAGGAGAGCGGGAGCCTCATCAGACACGGTGATCTCGACGCCGACATGCGCCGAGCGGGCATGACGGTAGAGGTCCTTGAGCGCCGTTGTCTCGTCGGCGGGAACCTGCAGCGTCACCCATGAGGCGGCGGCGAACACCGTGGCCACGGCCCCGGCATTATAGGCGGCGATGACCTGTTCCGGCGACACGCGCCGCTCCTCGTCGCCCGGCGGCGTCGCGCGTCCCGCGGTTAACAGGGCCGCGCCGGAGCGGTCGGCCCACAGAGCCCTCTCGAGCTCAGCGGGAGAGACCCCAAGGTCCGCCGCGATCCCGGCCAGGAACGCCGCGCGGTCGGCGGCGGGGATGACGCCGTCGCCGGCTTCCTGAGCGCGGTGATAGCAGAGCGTCCGCAGAGTCGCCGCGTCCTGTGCGAGGGCGGTCGCCGGCGGCGCGAAGTGATAGCCGAGCGCCTCGATGGTGCGCGCGAGGCAGCGCCCCCGCCGGTACTCGCCGGCGATGTCCTCCACCTCAGACGCAAGGGTGTCCAGGGAGGCGCGCGACCGTCCCACGGCCCCCGCGTAGAGAGCCAGTAGGCGCTCGACGACGGCGCGTGCGCGCGCGTCGCCCGGAGCAATGAGCGCGGGCGTCAAGGCCCAGGAGACCGTCTGTGCCGGCAGGGATGAGACGTCAGGGCCGAGCGGCAGGGGAGGCGTGAGCCGGCGGACGCTTCGGGGGAGGTCCGCGTGTTTGAAGAGGAGCATCGCTACCCCTCGTGTCTCGATGCGCCCTGGCCGTGGGCCCGCGCGGCCATATGCCGCAAGCCGCGGCGCGCCGAGATGCCCTCTTCGGCCGTCTGGCGGGCCACGAGTTCGTAGAGCACCGCCTGCTTGCTCGGCGCCGGGCGCAGGATGCGGCCCAGGCGTTGGATGGCGTCGCGCTCCATGCCCGTACCGGCCATCATGATGGCCACGCTGGCGGCCGGGACATTGACCCCCTCGTTCCACACGCGGCTCACGGCGATCTTGGTCACGCGCCCCTGGGCGAAGTCGGCGGTCAGGGCCGCGCGCTCGGCGGCCGGCGTGCGGCCCGTGATGGTGGGCAGCAGGTAGGCGCGACCGACCGCCTCGACCGCCTCGACGTGCTCGGCGAACACGAGGCAGCGCTCGGAACGGTGACGGATAAGGAGAGTCTCCAGCAGAGCCGTCTTGGCCTGACTGGTGAGGGCCAGCGTGCGCGCCCGCCCATAAGCCAGCATGGCGGCACGTGCCTCCCGGTCGAAGGCAGACTTTTGACGCACCATCATGAGACATGTTCTCGCATCCATGCCAGGTCCACCCGCCGCATCACGGTAGTCTGTATACAGGGCCATATCGCGCTCGTACGCCGCACGCTCCGTCGGCGAGAGATCGACGCGCAGCGTAATGACCTGATAGGGGGCGAGGTAGCCTTCCGCTGAGAGCGTCTCTGGATGCGCGGTAAAGACGACCGGTCCGATGAGGTCGTCCAGATCCACCTCGCGGCCATCACTGCGCGCGAGCGTCGCCGAGAGACCAAGACGATACGGAGCGAGGGCGGCCTCGGCGATGGCGCGGTACCCCGGCGCGGGCAGGTGGTGGACCTCATCGGCGATGAGGAGCCCGAAGTCCGAGACGCGGCCCAGGGTCGCGGCCGCGCTATCGTAGGTAGAGACGACGATGGGGCGGTCCCACTCTCGGTCCCCCGCGCACACGATGCCCACGGCCTCCGCGGGAAGACCGAGGGCGCCGGTGAACTCCCCTCGCATCTGATGGCACAGATCGATGGTCGGAACGAGCACGAGGGCGCGCGTGGCGGCGTGCGCGATGGCCAGCGCCGCGACCAGCGTCTTCCCCGCACCGGTCGGGAGCACGACGACGCCCCGGCGTCCCGCACTCTCCCAGGCGGCGAGCGCCGCGTCCTGGTACGGCCGCGGCGCGTGGTCGATGTGGGGTGTCACGCCGAGAGGGGGCGTGGGGTCGAACGCGAGGGAGACGGGGTACTTGGCCCCGATGAGCGACTGGAGCTCCACGAAATGCAGCGGGCGCGCGCGATAGACGGACGACTGGCGCCGATCGCGCACGACCAACGCGCGCACCCGTGGCGCCGCGGCGAGCCCCAGGCGTGTGGTCAGGACGAGATCGGCACCCCGCCGCGCCATACGGACGGACGGTGGTGCGGACAAGGACTCTGCCGCCTCAGCATGCATCTCCGCTGCGGTCTTCTCCATCACGCACTCCTCATCAAGGCGACGAGCAGCCGTACGCTCATGCGCAACGCGCTCTTTATAAGGATATCCTGGCCGCGCATCGACCGCACACCTCTCTGACAATGAAACCACGTCTCCTTGCGGACGTCACACGCCTGGCCGTCCTGTACGCGCGGCAGCATCAACCCCTCGGGGGTAGCCCCCGCCCCCTGCATTGCCGTGCCCGACACTGTCTTTGACGGCTGTACTGGCTCCCGTCGTCATCTGACCGAAAAACAGCGCGGATGACGACGGAAGCCAGCACAGTAGAGCCGGTAATAGTTGGCGGCCTGGAGGCATCGGGAGTGCCTTCAATATGTACTACCCTTGAAGCTAGCGGGGAGTCAACTGTGCCAAGCTCGGGAAGAGCAAAGGAAGGAGCTATCAACGGAAACGGTCGAGGCTGTACTTGAGGTATGCCGTCGAGGTGACGTAGACTCTAGCGTACACTGCGCCCAGATCATGCATGCAAGAAGGCGAAGGAAGGATTGAATCCTTCCTTCGCCTTCTTGTTTCGACGCTTTGCGACCTCATAACACAAATGTTTTGAGATCGCAGCCGCGGAACCGATGAGCATCGAATCCGGGGCTGCGATCTCGCAGCACAGGAGAGATGCAACAATGTTCAAACGACAAAGTACCCTTTACCGCACTCGAACTGTCACCACGGCGACGTCTCCGGAATATTTCCCCGTCTGATGTCATGATTGTGGCAAGGAGATCGAAGAAGGCGAAATCGTCGTGTTGTTCACTCGTCGCTGACTTGGCTGGTTCAAGACTCGCATCGTCACGACACTGTACTGTTTGCCGTACTTCCCTCTCCCTAGCCAACCCTATCATCCGCATCCAGATTTCATGGCAGTCCTTCATCTCATCCTACAAGTTCCAAAGAACGCATAGGAGGAGCAGGAGAGCAATGAGGGTGAGGAAATGAACACCAGATGGTCAACGTTAGGAGGCGCGTTCCAGGAGTGAGCAGGCGCGCCCTGACCGTCTCGACCTCGCGCTCCCGGCTGCTAAACTCCATGAGCTGCGGCGGTAAATGGTCAACAAGCGTGTCGATGAGCAGGCCGGGGGGTGTCAATAGCCATATACAGGGGGACAGATGCAGGGCGTCAGCGAACAGGTCGAGGGTGTCGCGGCGGGGCGCACGGTTCTCGCCGCGCTCCAGATCGCTCACGGCGCGGGCGGAGAGGCCGGCTTGCTCGGCCAGTTGCTCCTGGGTGAGGCCGGCGACGCAACGATAGCGCCGTAAGAGGTGGGCGAATGAGGCGGGAGGAGTGCTCGCTGTCACGTGAGTCTACCTTCGTGATGCCCGAAGAGGATGAGGCGGGGCGCGGCACGAGAATGACGGACGCCACCGCTGTGATAGCACGCGTGGCCCTCGTCCCACCAAACCCACCGCTTCAGCGGACGAATCAAAGATGTGGGTAGAGGTGTGAGTTCGTCGTGTTGCGGCTCGGCCAGAGGACCCATACTAGCTTTCGTGAGGAGGTTGCGGCGGCGAGAGACCG
>JAABUX010005282.1_pt1 | contig 15924 bp, 8 predicted proteins | sample 5561851 | NCBI WGS metagenome assembly JAABUX01 (sample SAMN10711883, study PRJNA513361) | rock metagenome | isolation source: Antarctica rocks | place: Antarctica: Victoria Land, Richard Nunatak red sandstone | collected 2016-01-03 | reverse complement strand
ATATCCGCCCCACCTAGCCCGGGGCAAGGCGGACAAGTATACGAACTACATCGGCGACCACGTGGACCCCGTGGCCAACTGAGGGTGGGAGATGGATATGGAGCGTACACCGGCATCGATGGATCACTTCGTTTACCTGGTTAGCTGCGCGAATGGCACGCTCTATATTGGCTACAGCACTCACGTGCAGCGGCGGATCGACAGTCACAATGCCGGGCGCGGAGGGCGCTACACGCGGATCAACCGGCCCGTCCGGTTAGTCGCCGTGTGGCCTTTTAACAGCAGAGCCGAGGCGTTGCGGGCCGAACGGCGCTTGAAGCGTCTTTCGCCCGAGCGCAAATTGGCAATGGCTGAGTCCGTAGCCATATCGACCGAGGATGGTGAATGAGCGTTAAGCCACGCCTCGTCCGTCAGATCGTCTGCGAGTTCTGCGGTCGCGCCGGCGGCACCGTGCTCGTGGGCCGCGACCTCTGTCGCGCCTACCATCGCAGCGAACCCAGCGCCCGTTGTGCTCGCTGCGGCTTGATGAGGCACAACATTACGGAAGCGACCGGCTTGTGCCCCCGGTGCATGGGAATGATCGCCCGGCCCGAGTCCCCCTGCCGCTGCTGTGGCCGTGTGAGGGTTATTGTCGCACGGGAGGCGGGGCTCTGCCAGCCGTGTCAGCAATACATGCGTCACCAACAACGCAACAAGGACAAGCAAGTCGCGGTGGCGTGCTCGGTGTGCGGCAAGATGCGCCCGTCGGCCCTCTTGACCCGAGCTGTCTGCCAGGCATGCTGGCGGCAAGGCCGCACCGGGCGCGGGCTTTGCGCCCGTTGCGGCTACCTGAAACCCATATATATCGTGGCTGAGCGTCTCTGCAAGCATTGCTACGCCGATACGCTAGCCCCCAAGGCGCTGCGACGCTATCTGGCCGATTACTCCACCCCTCACCCGTACAACAAAGTCCTCTTCGATCTCCTGACTGCAACCATTGAGTGGGACGGCGTGACCGAGAAGGTGAATCGACGGGTGCGCTCTTTCGGCCGCTTCCTGTTGGCACGGCGGCTCGATGAGCCGTTAACGTGGGAGGCTATCGATGCCGCGCTCCCGGCGTTGGGCCCGACGAACAGGAACAACCCCAAGCAGATACGCGCGTCCCTGCTCGATCTTGGCCATCTCCTGGTGGCGCAGGGGGAACTCGAAGGGCGCGAGGCATACGTCGCGAGGCGTAATGCCCTGGCACCCATCACCCGGGCGCCCGAACATGTCCGGGAGTTGCTGCACCGCTACACTGCCTGGCTCTGGGAACGTCACACCGTCCCCGCCAACGTGCGTGATCACCTAGAGGCCCTCGCCGCTTTCTGGTCGTGGTGCGACGGGCGCGCCATTGGGGCGCCAAGTGAGGTCCAGGTCTCGCTCATCAATGAATACCTGCTGACGCTCTACTGGCACTGGCACTGCCCGACCTGTCAGGGTGTCACGCCCTTCGAGCCCCGCGACCGCAGGGCGCCGAAATCGTGTCCGCACTGTGGCGCGGTCCACACCCTCGTCAAGGCGAAACGGTATGCCCAGAACACGGTCCGCGGTCATCGCGCGCGGCTGCTGGTCTTCTTCGACTGGGCCAAACTCAATCGTATGGTCGTCACGAACCCTGTCCAGCGCAAGACCCCGGCGCCCAACGCCACCATCACCCACTACCCGCCGGACGTGATCAAGCGACTCTGCGCCTACGTCGCGGCACCGGACGCCGATCCCCTGGAGGCGCTGATCCTCTACCTCATCCTGTTCCACGCACTCTCCGTTCAAGAGCTACGGCACATACAAATTCCCACCCTGCTTTCTTTACATGAGGATGTTCCGCTGCCGACGCTAACCGATGCCTATTATGCGATCGTGCCGAAGCCCGGCCCATCGCTGGGAGATCGCTCGCCCGGCCGGCCCGACACGCGATTAGATTTCCTGCCCAAAGCGGAGCCGTGGCTCAAGCCTTTGTTACGGCGGTTTGAACAGTGGCGCCGTGCGACGATCAAGAACCCAGCCAACCGACACTTGCTGGTCTCGCCCGGCCAGAGCCGCCACATCATGCCAGTGGGCCACATATTCGTGTGGCAAGTGGTACGGCGCGCATCGTTACGCGTGCTGGGCGCGACCTGCACTCCTAACACGTTGCGCAAGACCGTGGGCGTGATGTTCGCCGACCGTGCCGGCGCGGGAATCTTGCGTTGGATGGGGTGGGACGACCAGCAAGCGTTTGCGTACACCTGGGCGGAGCGGACGATGATCCAGCCCCGAGCGCTGAAGGATTCCGCAGCCACCGACCTATGGATTAATCCAGAGCCTTTAATATTTCCATCACCGAGAGAGGGACGCATCACATGCGACGACTGAACGTGCAACGGTTCCGTTGGGTCCTGCTGAGGTGCCTGAAAGCTGTTCGTTTCGACGGCTCAGGGGCATCGATTTCCCACCCCTTCGAGAGCCCAGGACCGTCAAAGCGGCCGACAGCGCCGCGATCCACGCGCCTTACCTGAAGGTCTTTCGTCAATAACAAGTCAAGTCAGCAGAACCCAACGGAACCAGGCGACGTCCTTGATGTGATCTTGCGATCGCCGCACTGCCATTTCAACTATCGCCCCACGCCAGGGCGGCCGAGTAGAAGAGCAGCGACTGAGGCGCGTGCAGCGGCACGTCGCGCAGCGCGGGCGGGGCGCCGCACGACAGCCGCACTGCTAGGCGGGCCGGGTACGACAGGCGGCTCGGTGGGCTCGTGTCACCCGTCACAAGACGGTCCAGGAGGAGGTGACAGGCATCCGCCCCCATCTGGTACGCCGGCTCGACCAGCGACGTGATCGGGGAGACGAGCGTCGGTGTCCAACTCATCTCGCCGACGCCGACGAGGGCAATATCCTCGGGTATGCGCAGATAGGCGGCGCCGATGGCGACCAGGACGCCGGGCGTCAAGGCACTACTGGAGACGATGAGGGCCGACGGCCGATCGCCGTCCCTGAGTAGCGCGTTGGCTGCGGCAATGCCACCGTCGTCGTCGAAGTCCGCGGCAACGGCCTGCCAGCGACGCTCCAGCGGCAAGCCATGGTGGCGCACGGCGCGGCGATAGCCGACCAGGCGTTCGCACTCGCTGCGGGCATGAAGTGGGCCCGTGATCATGCCGATGCGCCGATGTCCAAGGGACACCAGGTGCGCGACGGCGCGTCCGAGGGCCCTCACGTTGTCAAGCGTGACCCGATCGTATCCCGGCGCGCGATGGTCAATGCTGACCACGCGGATGCCGGCGCGCTGGAGGGCCGCAAGGTGTGACTGCCACCCGACGGTCATGATAACCCCCGGGACGCGCTGCTCCCGCAGGAGGCGCAGGATCTGCGTCTCGCCGGCGCCGCCGCTGTCCGTCTTGCATACGACGACGCTGTACCCGGCGGCGTGGGCCGTGTCCGTGATCCCCTTAGCGTAGCGGTTGTAGATCGGATTGTCCGAGGCGGGAAAAAGGACGCCGATAAACTTACTGCGCCCGCCCTTCAGGCTGCGCGCGGCCGCGTTGGGGGTGTAGTTGAGCTTGGCCATGGCCTCAAGGACACGTGCACGCGTGGCCTCGGCGACCAGCGGGCTGTTGTTGAGAACACGCGAAACGGACATCTTCGAGACACCAGCGCTTTCCGCCACCTCGCTGATCGCGACCATTTGCTTCGTTTTTCCCATGTGGACAGGCCGCCCTGTGACCATTAACGCGGACTTTGCACCTTTGTTACCGTTAACCGCATCCTGTCGCCTGTCATACTACTCCTTGCCCTGCCCCACTGTCAAAGACGGCGCAGTGACGATAGTGAGGCGATGAGGCGCTGCAAGTATTGACAGACCTGCGGCAGTACTGTATGCTGGCTGATAAGTATCGGTGATATCGGTAACATAGGGCAGGCACCGCCACACAAAAGTGAGACTGATCACACAGGGGGTGGGATATGGCTGTTCCCGTTAGTCGAGCAATCCCAGGACGAGGCGAGCGCGTGCGCCACCGGCGACGAGGCCGCCAGAGCGTGTGGACGGTCGCCTGGATGCTCGTCCCCAGCCTCATACTGGTCATCGCCTTCTCGTGGTTCCCGGCGATCCAGGCGCTTGTCCTCTCATTCTTCGATTGGGACGGAGTCAATCCTCCCGTCTTCACGGGCCTCAAAAACTTTCAAGCGTACATCACCAGCGACACTTTCGGTGTCCAAATCGGCAATATCGCCATCCTCGGCATCGGGAGCCTCATCGTCTCGCTCATCGCCCCCCTGCTCGCGGCGGAGTTAGTCTTTAATCTGCGGAGCGCGCGGGCGGCTTCGGTCTACAAGGCCCTACTCGTCGTGCCTATTGCCGTCCCCTTCATCATCAATGTCGAGATCTGGAGTTACCTGTTCTATCCGCAGGTCGGCCTCTTCAGCACGGTAATTCAGGATCTCGGGCTCGGCAACACCGTCACCACCACCTTCACCGCCGATCCCAATGTCGCTATCTACTGCATCCTAGCCGTGGGCTTCCCCTGGGTCGCCAATCTGAGCTTCTTGCTCTACCTTGCAGGCCTGCAAACGATCCCCGGTGAGTTGCTCGAGGCTTTCTCCCTGGAAGACCGCTCGTTCTGGAAGCGCCTGCGCCACGTCGACCTGCCGCTAATCCGCGGCCAGATCCGCCTCGTGCTCGTCCTGACGCTCGTGGCCACGGTGCAGAACTTCGTCACTATCCTCGTCATGACTAAGGGTGGTCCCGGCACGGCGACGCTCGTTCCAGGGCTGCAGATGTACCAGGAGGCGTTTCAGAACGACCAGTTCGGCCTCGGTATGGCGATCGCCACGCTCATGTTCGTGGCTATCCTGCTCGTCACCCTGGTTCTCCTGCGCGTGGGCCGCGATCCCGCGGTGGAAGGGGCGTAGACGCATGACCGGTATGCTCAAGACGCTGCGCGCCGACGCGCTCAAGCACATCATCCTCATCTTCATTGTGGTCTGTACCTATTACCCGCTGTTCTTTGTTTTGAGCAACTCGCTCAAGGATAACGCGCAATTCCAGGCCAACATTTTCAACGTGGCCTGGCCGCTCCACGTCGACAACTACGGCGCCGCGTGGCCGTCGATCAGTGGCTTCGTCTTCAACTCGCTCTTCGTGGCGGCCGCGAGCATCGTGGCCACGCTCACCTGCGGCGCCCTGGCCGCGTACGTGCTGGCCCGGTTCCGCTTTCGGGGGCGCGAGGCCATCTTCACGCTCTATGTTGGCCTGCTGCTAATTCCTTTCGTCCTGACGTTGATCCCGCTCTACCTGGAGATGAAAAATCTGCGCCTGATCGATAGTTGGTGGGCGCTGATCCTGCCCTACGCGGCCGGAGGGCAGGTGCTTACCGTGTTCATCTTGCGGGCGTTCTTCGCGGGACTGCCTGAGGAAATCTTCGAGGCGGGGCGCATCGACGGTGCGACCGAATGGCAATTGTTTTCCCGGATCGCCATGCCGCTCTCCCTTGCGCCCCTCGGCGCGGTCGCGATCGTGACGGCGATCAACGCCTGGGGCGACTTCTTGTGGCCGACGATCGTTATCCCGACCGCGTCTAAGTACACCATGTCGGCGGGCGCGGCCTACTTCACCTCGCAGTTTGGGCTCGTCTCACAGACGGGCCAGGTCTTCGCCGTGTACATGATGAGCACCATTCCCGTCGTTGTCCTGGTCATCTTGACCATGCGCACCTACGTGTCCGGCCTCACGAGCGGAGCGCTCAAAGTCTGAGCGGTCCCGTGTGGGCGACCCGTCCACCCCATCCTTGTCGTTAGACATCTGGCACGAAAGGAGGTGAGGCCAATCTCCAGAGGCCCCGGTTCGCGCTCTCCGGGCCGGCCTGTCGCCGGTCCCCGTCGATATGAGGTAGCAGGAGTATTACACATGCATCCGCTAGACGAACAAGAAATCATCACTCCCAATGACGAGCAGGCGCCGTCTCGCTTCGATCGCCGCCACTTCTTACGGACCGGAGCCGTCGCCGGCGCCGCCGTGGCCACGGCCGACCTCCTGGCGCCGATTGGCGCCTTCGCCGCCCCGCCGCACCTGTCCAACAAGCCGTACACGATCAAGTTCTTCGCGGGCCCGACGGGCACCTACAGCCCTGCCGAGCCCACGAAGACCAATCCTCACCCGGCAACGTTATTGAAGAAGTTGGCCGACGCCTACCACACGCTGCATCCCAACATCACGATTGATTTCCTTCCCGCCAACGTCGGCGAGGCCTTCGGCGCGGCGCAGGAAGGCGTCTTCGCCTGGCTCACGTCGCAGGCCGCGGGCGGGCGCGCCCCGGATATCACGTGGTCGCAGTGGATCTCGGTCAACTCCGGCTTCTTCCCGCAGGGGTTGTTCCTCGACCTCAAGCCGTATTTCCAGAAGCCCAACCACTATGTGAGGGGGAACAAGCGCTGGATCGATCTGATGAGCCCGTCGGTCCTCGACGCCATCAAGGCGCCGCAGGGCCAGATCTACGCGCTCGACGGCGACTACGTTGCCACCGGCATCTACTATAACAAGGCGCTCTGGCAGAAGGCCGGCCTCTCGGCGCCGCCGAGCACCTGGGCCGCGTTCATCGACGCGCATAAGAAGATGAAGGCGAAGGGCATCACGCCGCTCGGCTTCTCCCTGTCGTCCTCCGTGGTCCCGAGCTGGTGGGAGCGCCAGGCGACCAGTCAGTTGTTCCAGGAGGATGCCAAGAGAATCAACGTCACGCACAACTCTTTCATTATCAGCGCCACGGACTACGCGGTGGGTGTCAAGAAGGGCGTCTTCAGCATGAAGAACCCGCGGTATGCCGCGATCTGGACGCTGCTCAAGGAGTGGTCGCAATATTGGGCACCCGGAGCCAGCGCCATCAATTTCGGAGCCAGCACCACGGGTTTATCCGATCTTACCCTGCTGATCCAGAACCGCGCTGGCATGATTTGGGAGGGCAGTTGGGCCGGCATCGAGCTGGATCAGCAAGGGTTCTCCGGCAAGTGGGGCGTCTTCCCCTTCCCGACCATCACCAAGGCCTCGACGCCGTATGCGACGGGCATCCACGTCGGCGATGTCGTCGGCGGGCCAAACGCTGCCTTCCAGTACTTCGTGGTCAGCCACAAGGGCAACAGCTCGCTGACCGACGACAAGCTGGCCTGGATCATGGACTGGCTGCAATACATCTCCACGCCGCAGCACGTCAGCGCGATCGTCAACGAGAATCCGACCACCGTGCCGACGATCAAGGGCACGCATCCCGGCAACAAGACATTGGCGAGCCTTGTCCCCGTCGGCATACCCGGCCTGTCGATCGACGGCATCTTCGACGACAAGCTCGGTCCGAAAGCCAACAAGACGGCGCTGCAGATGCTGCAGAGCTATCTTAACGGCTCGTACAGCGACAAGACGTTCGCCACGAAGTTCGACAACCTGCTGCAAACGTCGGCCGACGCATGGGCCAAGCAGAACAAGGTAGACCTCAAGAAATACATGTAGATCGCACCGATCGTCCAGGACGCGCCGAGGCGAGGGGGGCGGCGCGGCGGCGCGGCGTAAGCGTCGCCACCGCTCCCCTGGTGCCTTTGGTGCCGTCGTATGGCTTCATGCCGGCAGGGCGCAGGAGAGGAGGTAGACTAATGGACTTTTCAGCCGACGCGCGCTGGATCTGGACGGCGAGCGACGGATCCCAACGCAACCTGTGGCTCCGCTTCCGACGCCCATTTCACTGTCCGCAAGATCTCCAGCGCGCCACGCTCCTCATCACGGCCGACAGCCGCTACGAGCTCTATCTCAACGGCGCCTGGCTCGGGCAGGGACCCGTCCGCTCGTTTCCCTGGGCCTACGGCTACGATCAGTACGACGTGACCCCTTATCTGCGGCCCGGGGGGGAGAACGTGCTGGCCGCGCGCGTCGTCCACTGGGGAGACCACACCTTTCAGTACATTCTGGGGCACGGTGGCTTCCTGTGCGAGCTCGTCCTGTGGAGGGCGGACGGCGTGGTCGAACGCATCGTGAGCAACGGAGAGTGGCGTGTCGCGCTTGACGCGGCGTTCGCGCGCGACACGCCGCGCATCGCCACGCAGCTCGGGTTCGAGGAGCAGTACGACGCGCGCCGCGCGGAGCAGGGGTGGACGACCGTTGGCGCTGCTTCGGACGCGCCGGACGACTGGGCGGCTCCCCACGCACTGGGGCCTGTAGGCGTCGCGCCCTGGACCAGGCTCGCGCCACGGACGATTCCGTTCCTGACGCGCGACGAGGTCATGCCGATCCAGGTCCTGGCGGCGGAGGTGGCGCGGCCACGCCGTGGCTACCGCTGGGCCTTTGACCTGCGTGAGCGCGTGGGCAAGGAGGGCTATGGCTTGCGCGCCGAAGCGATTGGCCGGCGTGGGCAGGCCTTTGTCACCGAGATCATCGCCCCGCGCCCCTGCACGGTCTCCTTGTTCTCCGCTGACGAGTATGGATCTGTCCAGGCCAGCTGTCGTGGCCGCACGGTCCTGATGGACACGCCGTTCACGCAGGACGCCTCACCCGCGCTCCACCTTGAGGAAGGGCGCAACCTGTTCGCTCTTGTCGGCACGGACTGGCCGAGCCTGCTCTTTGAGACGGAGGAAGAGCTCCGCTTCGACGCGTCGCGCGTCGGCGTCGCCGCCCCGGATGGCGCCGCGTGGGCGTACCTCGGCCCCCTCGACGAGCGCGATGAGGCGCACGCACGCGTCCTCGCCGCCACAAGCCCGGACGCTTTGCCGCCGGCGCCGCGCTACGCCCTCTTCGCCGCCGACAGCCAGGAGGATGTCCATCTGCTCACCTCGACGAGCCACTTTTCGCTGCCCAGGAGTGGGTTCTGCGACGCATCGATCGACCGGCCGCAGCCGCGCCGGCGACTTAACGATGACGCGCCCCTCGTCGAGAACGTGGATCTCCTGCTGCACCGGGGTGCGGGCTACGCCACGATCTATCCCTATAGGGATGGCGATACCCACCTGGTCGTCGATTTCGGGCGCGAGGTAGTCGGATATCTCGTCCTCGAGGTGGACGCGCCCGTGGGAACCGTGATCGATGGCAATCTGTTCGAGGGGATCGATGATAGCGGCATCTTCTGGACCGAGCGGCTGCGCAACAGCGTCCGCTACACCTGCCGCGAGGGGTATCAAACCTTCCGCTCGCACGTGCGCCGGGGTTTCCGCTACGTGTCCCTCACCGTGCGTCACGCGACGCGGCCGGTCAAACTCTACAACCTACGCCTCCTGCTCAGTACGTATCCGGTGGAGAACCGGGGGCGCTTTGCCTGTAGCGACGCATTGCTGACCAAGATATGGGAGGCCGCGGCCTATACCGTGCGCCTGTGCATGGAAGACACGTACGTCGACTGCCCGGCCTACGAGCAGGTGTTCTGGGTCGGTGACGCACGCAACGCGGCCCTCGTCAACGGCGTGGCCTTCGGCGCTTACGACCTCACTGATCGCTGCCTGCGCTTAGTCGGACAGTCGCTCTCGCGCGAGCTGGACCGCGTCAAGCCGCCGCACCTGCGTGAGCGGCCGCACCTCACGACCGATCACGTCGTGAGCGGATGGTTCAGCGAGATCCCGATGTGGACTTTCCTGTGGATCTGGAACGTGTGGGAACACTATCAGGCGACGGGCGACCGCGCTGCCCTTGCCGTCCACTATCGCGACGTGCGCGAGTGTCTGGAGCGCTGTCTGGGCTTTCTGACCGAGCGCGACCTGCTTGATGTCCCCGACGTGTGGAACCTCGTCGACTGGGCGGCGATGGACCTGACACGCGACGGCGAGGTGACCTCGAGCAGCGCCTTGCTCACCGAGAGTTTGCGCCGCGCCGCGCTTATGGCCGACACGCTGGCGCGTTCGGGCGAGGCGCAAGGACAGGGATCCAACGCGGATCCCGCCCGCTATCGCGCGGCGGCCGACCGCGTGGAGGCCGCAATCAATCGGTCCTGCTGGTCTGAGTCACACGGGGCTTATGTCGATACGGTGCGGGATGAGGTAGCGTACGCCCGCTACGCCGCGCGCATCGTGGCGCGAGGCGGACGCCCAGAGGGGTTGGAGGAGTTCCTGGCACGGACGCGCGTCAGTGAGCCGACGAACACGCTGGTTCTCCTGTGCGGCTGCGCGCCTCCCGAGCGGACGGAGCGCATCCTGCCCCTCGTCCAGGCGGCGCGCGCGGGGAACTTCGTGGGCAGCGATCCGAGCCGGGCGCAGGCATGGCCGGCCGAGCAGGTCGTTCCGGTTGGTAGTCCGTGGTTCCTGTTCTTCACGTTGGAAACGCTGGTGAGATACGGCGAGGCTGAGATGGCTGTGGAGATCGTGCGCAAGCAATGGGGACGCATGATCGAGAAGGGCGCCACGACATTCTGGGAAACGTTCCCGGGCTACCTACCCGGTCACTGGAGCCGCAGCCTCTGTCACGGCTGGTCGGCGGCACCCGCCTACTTCCTTTCTACGCAGGTACTCGGCATCGAGCCCGGCGCCGCGGGTTATACCCGCGTGCGCGTCGCGCCGCATGAGTGCGGACTGTCCTGGGCGGACGGAGTCGCGCCCACGCCGCATGGCCCCGTTCACGTCCGCTGGTCGCGCGACGACGAGCGATGGGAGGTAGAGATCCATTTGCCGCCGGGGACAACAGGAGAACTGGTGATTCCCGCACACACGGAGGAGCCGCGGCGCGTTGATGGCGCGGACGGTACGGTCGAACGCAGGCGAGACATGTGGCATGTCCTGCTACCGGGCGGCTACGCACGATATCATTTTCTCCGTTCCTGACCCGCCAGCGCGAGCAGGCTATGGTCAGTGCTACCAGTGATAAGGAGATTGTAATGATCGCTCGTCTCGATCAGACCGTCCCGGCGGCGACAGCGGCAGGCATTACTCGCCGTCCGTCCGCTCGGGTCGGATTGTTCAGCATCGGGCTGGCCGCGTACTGGCCGCAGTTTTCAGGCCTCAGAGAGCGTCTGGAGAGCTACGCCGCCGAGGTCGCCGCGCGCGTTTCGGCGTGGGCCGATGTCATCGCCGCCGGACTCGTCGACGACGTCGACAGCGCGCGGGCCGCCGGCGACCTCTTCGCCCGTGAGCAGGTCGATGTGATCTTGCTGCATACCGCGACGTACGCCACGTCATCTCAGGTCCTCCCCGCCGTGCAACGCGCAAAGGTCCCGGTCGTCGTGCTCAACCTGCAACCCACCGCCGCCCTCGATTACGCCCACGTTGACACGGGCGAGTGGCTCGCTTCCTGCTCCACCTGCTGCGCCCCCGAGCTCGCCGGCGCCCTCGCGCGTAGCCGCATTCCTTATGCCGTTGTCTCGGGGCTACTCACAGATAGCGACGAGAGCCGCGCCTGGCAGGAGATCTTTGGGTGGTGCCAGGCGGCGGGGGTGGTCCGCGCCCTCGCCAACGCGCGCATAGGCTTCCTGGGGCACACCTACCCCGGTATGCTCGACATGTACTCTGATTTTACCCAGCATCATGCACACCTTGGGCTGCACGTCGAAGTGCTGGAGATGGACGATCTGCAGGCGTGTGTGGATGGCGCTGGCGACAGGGAGTGGACGCGTGTCCTGGATGACACGCGCGCGCTGTTCGAGCTGGACACCTCCGTGACCGACGAACAGTTGGCGTGGAGCGCGCGTGTCGCCGCAGGTATGGACCGTCTCGTCGATGAGTACCGTCTAAACGCGCTTGCCTATTATTATCGAGGCCGTGGCGCCTTCGAGGAGTTGGGCGCGGCGCTGATCCTGGGCGGTTCACGCCTCACCGCACGCGGCATCCCCTGTGCGGGCGAGGGCGACCTCAAGACTGCCGTGGCCATGTTCATCATGGACCGGCTTGGCGCAGGCGGCTCGTACACCGAGTTCTACGCCATGGATCTCGCCGAGGGCTTCATGTTAATGGGGCATGACGGGCCGGGGCACGTTGCCATCAGCGATCGCCGCCCCACCCTGCGCGGCTTGGGGCTGTATCACGGCAAAGCCGGCCGCGGCGTGTCGGTCGAGTTCAGCGTCAAGACAGGGCCTATTACCATCTTGGGCTGCACTCAGACCGCCGACGGGCGGCTCAAGCTGCTGGTGGCCGAGGGTGAATCGCTGCCCGGCGAGATCCTGCACATCGGCAATACCAACAGCCGCCTGCGCTTCGCGCTGCCTCCAGACGAGTTCGTCGACCGTTGGTGCCGGGAGGGTCCGACGCACCACGTGGCACTGGGTGTCGGCCATCATGCGCCCACGATTGAGAAGGTGGGCCGCCTCCTCGGGCTAGAAACCGTGGTGCTGCTATGAGCGCCACGTCGACGACCTCGGCCTTCTCGCTCCTCGCCGCGCGCTTCCACAATCCGCCGCGCGACGTCTCGCCCGTCCCGCTCTGGTGGTGGAGCGGGGAGCGTCTCGACCCCGCGCGTCTACGCTGGCAGTTGGAGCGGTTCGCCGAGGGCGGTGTCTACAACCTTGTCGTGATGAACCTCGCGCCGACGGGGCCGCTCTACGGCTGCGACGCCGACGCCCCGCCGTTCTTCTCAGTAGAATGGTGGCGTCTTTTCAGGGGCGCGTGCGAGGACGCGGAGAAGTTGGGCATCAAGCTCTGGTTCTACGATCAGTTGGGCTTCTCAGGGGCCAACCTACAAGGCGAGCTCGTCAAAGCGGAGCCGCTCTTCGCGGGCCAGACGTTGGGACGGATCGTGCGAGATATGTCGGGACCCGGTGTGTTGCGCTGTCCGGCGGCCGGCGCTCCGATTTCCGCCGCGGCCGTCCCGCTGGACCCCGACGGCCACTGCGTCGGAGCCCCGATGGTAATCCCGCTGCACGACGGACAGGTGGAGTGGGCGGCCGCCGGCCTTCACCGCGTGATGCTCTTCTACCACACCACGCGCGGCTTCGACTACTTCAACCCTACGGCCTGCCGCCGCCTCGTCGCCACCGTGCATGAGGCCTTCGAGGAGCATGTCGGCGACCTCTTCGGGCGTGTCATCGCGGGCTCGTTCCAGGATGAACTTCCCGCCCTGCCCACGTGGTCGCGCGACTTCGCGGAAAGATTTCGGGCGCGCTGCGGGTACGACCTCGCGTCCTCCCTCGCGCTGCTCTGGGGCGAGGGCAACGACGCGGGCGCCGTGGCGCGGGTGCGCGGCGATTACCACGCCACGCGCGCCGCGCTGGCCGAGGATGCTTTCTTCCAGCCCCTACACGCCTGGCATGAGGAGCGCGGACTGCTCTGCGGCTTCGATCAGCAACATCCCGCGCGCGCCGGCTTCCCCGTCGAGGGCGTCCAGCTCTACGCGGACTACATGCGGACGCACCGTTGGTTCAGCGCGCCCGGCAGCGATCACCATGGCGAGGCCAAGTTGCACGCCTCGTTGGCCCATCTCTACGACCGCCCGCGCGTCTGGATCGAAGCCTTCCATAGTTCGGGCTGGGGGGGGACGCTGGAGGAAATGTTCGATTGGCTCCTCCCATGGCTGCGCGCCGGCGCCACCTTGTATGATCCGCACGCGGTCTACTACAGCACGCGTGGCGGCTGGTGGGAGTGGGCGCCTCCCGCGACGGACTGGCGACAGCCCTACTGGCGGCACTACAGCATCTTCGCCCGGGCCGTCAGCCGGCTCTGCGCCGCGTTGACGGTGGGACACCACGTCTGCGACATCGGGGTGCTCTACCCGAACGCGACCGTGCAGGCGGGACTGTCGCCCGATGGCCCCGACGCGATGGCTCAAGCGGCGCACGACACCTACCTCCGCCTCGTCGGCGTCATGCACTGGGCGAAGGTCGAGCTGGGTGTGCTGGATCGCCTGCGCCGCGACTACGACGTGCTCGACGACGCTTCGGTCCAGCGTGGGGAGGCGCGCGATGGACGGCTGCGCATCGGGGAGGAAAGCTTTGCCGTCATCATCCTCCCGTCCTGTACCGTCGTGGAAGAGGAGACGGCGGTGCGGCTGGCCGCGTTCGTCGAGGCCGGCGGGACGCTCGTGGCCGTGGGCGCGCGCCCACACCTGGTCACGGGACAGCGCGGGCAGGATGCGCCGGCGCGCGCTCTCACCACGTTAATTGCGTTGTTCGACGCGGGACGGGCTCAACATGTCGCCTGCGCGGAGGACCTTGCCGCGACGTTTAGCGGTGTACCAGTGCCCGTGGACGCGCCCGTCCCCACTCTTGTGCGCCGGGTCGGTGAGGCGACGGTCTTGTTCGTGCCCGCCGCCTTTCCGCGCGCGACGCGGATGCGCAGCGAAGAAGAACAAGGGCGCTCTCCTGCCGACGATGGGCTCTCGTTCGCGTGGCTCGACATCGACTACACCTTCGACACCGATCGCTATAGCCGTGAGATGACGCTGACGGTGCGTGGTGTGCGCGGGGCGCCGGAGGTCTGGGAGCCGTGCAGCGGGGCACGGCGGCGTCTCGAGGCGTCCCCGACGATGGACGGCCAGGGCATGACGGTTCACCTCCCCTTCCTCGATGGGCCCGGCGTGCTCCTGGTCTGGCCCGGGGCGGTGGGGGACGATGCGTCTCCGCCACGCGTCGGGGATCGGCCCGCCCACGACGCTGTCGAGGCGCGCGCGGAGGCACTTGCCGGCGCATGGGCCATGGACCTGGAGCCGACTCTCGACAACCGATGGGGCGATTTCGCATTCCCTGCGGGTCAGGCGCCGATCCCGCTCGAGCGATGGGCTGTTCGCCATCGTGTTGATTCAACCGGCACGACCAGCCTGGACGAGGGGTGGCGCCGGCCCGAGTATGACGATGCGCATTGGCCGGTGGCGCATGCGACCTATGGCCCGCACGGGTATTGGAGCGGCCCCGCAACTCTTGACCGCTTACCGGAGCCGCTGGCCTCGCCGGACTCCTGGCATACCTGGCAAGTGGAAGGGGGCGTGGAGTGGCGCGAGGTTGTCTATTCACGCTCCAGGGGCATCGACAAGGATCCCGTGCATCGGCGGACGCTCGGCCCCAAAGGGCACGTCCCAGAGGAGTTCTTGCGTTTTGGCCCCGTCCGGCGCGGCGACGCAGTGCAGGTCCGCGCCGCGATCCTGCCGCCGGCCCACCCCGGCGAGGACCTGTATCTGGCCGTCGGTGCCGCCGCGCACAAGCACGTGTGGCTCAACGGCGTCGAGCAGGCGACGTTCAGCCGAGACGCCGGCTACCTGTCCATCCACCCGGTCGCGCTCGACTCCGAGCGGAACGTCGTTGAGCTCCGTCTACAGCCGGAGGACGATTGCGCCGACCTGCGCGCCTATATCGCGGTTGTGCGCGAGCCTCAGACGTTCGCGCGCCCTGAGTGGATGATGGCCGGCGGCGACGCGGCGATGGATGCGACGATCGTGTATGCCAGGCAATGGACCCTCCCCTTCGATCCACAGCGCGCGGTGATCCAGGTCGGGGCGATCGAGCCGTGTAGGGTGCGCGTCAATGGCGTCGAGGTGGGCCGACACGGCGGCTTCGACCCCTACGCCGAGCGCGCGGAGCCGCGGCTCCAACCGTACGAGATCGCGCACGCCTTGACCGAGGGCGACAACGTCATCGAGATCGACGTGACCGAGCATGGATCGGCGGGCACGGCCCTCGTCGACGCGGTCGCCGAAGGCGGCGGGGAGCGATCCATCCTGTGTTCCGATGCGACGTGGTCGGTCCTTCGCGATGGCCGACCCGTCGATCTGACGCTGCGCCGCATGCAGTGGGTCGATCCGAGTCATGCCCATGTGTGGCGTCGCCCGCACCCCCTGCCCGCGGCGCGCTGGCTTGAAGGCCCGCCGACCGCGGAGACCGTTGTCCCGGTCATCATCACCGCGCGGACCGACCACAGGCCCGTGGAGTGGATGCGCTTCGTCGTGCCGCCGGGCGCGCGGCGGATGGCCTTACGCCTTCACGGCACGGCGACGGTGTACGTGGACGGTGAGCAACTCAGCCCCGGCCCACGACGTGACACGACAGGCATGGATGACGGG
>JAABUX010005280.1_pt1 | contig 15935 bp, 14 predicted proteins | sample 5561851 | NCBI WGS metagenome assembly JAABUX01 (sample SAMN10711883, study PRJNA513361) | rock metagenome | isolation source: Antarctica rocks | place: Antarctica: Victoria Land, Richard Nunatak red sandstone | collected 2016-01-03 | reverse complement strand
TGGCGATGCTCGGGTACGGGACGGTCAGCCTGGGCTATGGCGTCACGGCCTCATGGACCTCATACATCATCGGTCGAGGCGCCAAGATTTACCTCCAGCAAGGGTGCCAGTGGGGAGAACTCGGGATCAAGACCGTGATCCAGCAGATCCTCGACCGAGCCAAGGCCGACTCCGTCGTCGACCGCCTCCGCGACGACCTCCGGCGCAAGGTCGTACCCACCTCATGACCGATCCGGACCCGCTCGTCCTCGACATCGTCGTCTACGGGATCATCAACGCCGGGAAGTCGAGCCTGATCAACGCCCTCTCCGGCCGACCCGAGCGCGCGGTCGGCCCGATCGGCGGGACCACCGCCGATGTGGTGGGCATCCCCTGGCACTGGGCGGAGGCGCTCGGACCCGAGTTGGCGGACCATCGAGTCCGCCTGATCGATACGCCCGGCCTCGACGAAGTCGCCTCGGTCGGCGCGCTGCGCGGCGAGTTGGCGACCGACGCGGCATCGACCGCCGACCTGATCCTGTTTGTCCTGGCCGAGGACCTGACATCGACCGCCCGGTCGGCCCTGGTCGCGCTCCACGCCGCGGGCAAGCCGATAGTGGTAGTCGTCAACAAGGTGGACCTCCTCGACGACGACGCCCGGGGCGAGGTCGTTGAAGCGATCCGCCAGAGCCTCGCCGGCCTCATCCCGCCCGAAAACGTGGTCGAAGCGGCGGCCTGGCCGGTCGTCCGCCGGCGGGTGGGCGACGAAACAGGTCGAACCGTTCGGGTCGAGACGGTCCGGGGGGAACCCGACGTGACGGCGCTCCGAGGTCGGCTGGCGGCGATCTTGATCACGTCGCGCGATGACCTCCGGGCACTCGCGGTTGTCAAGACCGAGGTCGATCGCCATGTCTCGGAGCGTGACGGCGACCGGCGGCTCCTTCGAAAGCGGGCCGAATGGGTGGCGGACGAAACGAGTGGAGCTCTGGCAATCGCGCTGGCGATCAACCCGGTACCACTCCTCGACTTCCTGACCGGCCCGGGAGGGCTGGTGATCTTGATCCGCCGGGTGGCCGACGTGTACGGCGAGCCGATGACCGCCGACGTCGCCCGGGGGTTGGCGATGGACCTGATCCGAGGGGGTCGAGTGGTGCTCTGGGGAGCGCTGGCGACCACGATCGCCGGGGGGGCAATGAAGCTCTTGCCGGGGATTGGTCACTTGGCGGGCGCATTGAGCCAGGGGGCCTCGGCGGGGTATTTTGGCCACGTCGTCGGTCGAGCCTTGGTCACCTACCTCGAAAACGGCAAGGATTGGGGCGATGGTGGCCTGATCGCCGAACTCGACCGGGTGGCCGCGGCGACCGACCGGATGGCCATCACGCGCGGCTTGGTCGCCCAGATCAAAGCCCGGCTTAATCCCAACCCCTCCCGGCTCCGATGATCGGGCGATTACAAATCTGGCAACTCGGCATCGGGGTTCTCGCCTGCGTGCTGGCGGCGGTGTTCCTGATCCGAGGAATCCGCAACCTGGTGACGACCCGGGGGGCGGTGACGACCTATTCCCGCCTGATCGCCGGCGCGAATGCCGGCGACGTAGGGGCGGTCCGGGCGCTCTGCTCGGAGCGGTATCGGGCGACACATCCCCCCGAGGCCGCCCGGGAAGGGGGGATGATCGGCTTCCCCCGGCAGATCCACCCAAACTTTCAAGTCTGGGTCCAGGGGAGAGAGGTCTGGCTCTGCGCCGCGAATCGAGTGGGGACGGTGCATCGGTTCGTCTGGGAAGCGGATCGGTGGAAATACGACGGTCCGATGGGGTTCCTCCGGGCCGACGGAGTCGTTGTGCCGATGCGGGTCGATCAACCCCAACCGGCAAAAATTCCTTAAGTTCGTTTGCGGGCCAACCGGGGTTGTCACCCGGGGGGGTTCCGGGTAAAAGTCCCGCTCCCAGCCTCGGCTGGACATTCAGAGCTTCGTCCAAGGACGGACAAGTTCTCCTCGACCAGACCGACCGCCGGCTTGGGCGATCCTGATCGCTCGGACCACGGTGATCGGCGCGGTTGACCCTCTCAGGCTCTGATCGGCGCTTCGTAGCCCCATCATCGGTGGCTGGGCGGCGTCGTGGCGGAGCATTCTTCGGGACCGATCGCGCATGAAACGCGGCGAACTCAACAGACCGATCGAGCCAACCGACGGATCGTCGGCTCGCCCAGTCCCCTTGGTCGGTCGTCGCATCCGCGCCCGCCGAGCCTGGATCGTCGTTGTTCTGGCTATTGTCGGGCTTGGCACCGGCACCAACTCCGCGATGGCGGGCAAGCCCCGCGATCTCCCCGAGGGCCTGATCAGCGAGATCCGGTTCCAGGGAAACCAGACCATCACCTCGGAGAAGATCCGCGGGCGGATCAAGAGCCGGGTCGGCCGGGAACTCGACCGGGCGATCATCGACGAGGACCTCCGCGCCCTGAACGGGACGAAGTGGTTCTCCGACGTCCGGATCGAGTATGAGCCGAGCGCCAAAGGGGACGGGATCGTCCTGGTCTTCGTCGTCGTCGAGATGCCCATGCTCCGCGACGTCCAGTTCATCGGCCTGCACAAGCTGAAACTCAAGGATGTTGAGGAAGCGAGCGACCTCAAAAAAGGGGGCCGGGCCGACTCGGTCGCCACCCAGATGGCCGTCCGCCGAATCCAAGCCCTTTATGTTGAAAAAGGGTACGAGAAGGCTGAGGTCCGCTTGCTCGAAGGGGGCAACCCCGGTGATACCAAAATCGTGATCGAGATCGCCGAAGGTCCAAAGTTCCGGATCGAGCACATCACCTTCGTCGGGAACTCGTTCGTCGAAGACAGCGTCCTCGCGACCAAGATCGAGAGCCGAAAAGGGTTCATCGGCAGCCTGGGCGAGAAACGCTTCAAGGACGGGTACGAAAACGACCGCCGCGCCCTCATCAAGTTCTACCAGGACCACGGCTTCTTCGACGTCGATATCCAGTACACCGTCAAACATGGCGCCTCGCTTGGCGACGAACAGATCACCTTCACGATCTCCGAGAAGAACCGCTACAAGGTCCGTAAGCTCCTCTTCGAAGGGAACGAAAAGATCGCGTCGGCGACCCTGAGCCAAGGGTTACTCTTGAAGGTCGGTGAGCCTTACGACGAGCGGCTCCGCGACCTCGACTACAAGAAGATCATGTCGCGCTACTGGACGATCGGTTGCATCAAAACGACGATCGAGAAGGACCAGCCGATCACCGACCAGCCCGGTGCCGTGGATGTGATTTATCGGATCGTTGAAGGGTCCCCCTTCTATCTCGGGCAACTGATCTACAAGGGAAACATCCACACCAAGGAAAAGGTGTTCCGCCGGGAAGCCCTCATGGCCGGCCTCCTTCCCGGCGAGGTGCTCGACCTGAACCGGCTCGACAAGTACTCGCAGCGGGTTCTCGGGACCGGCTATGTGGTCAAAGGTGGCCAGCCCGGCGCTCTGGGGAAAGGGCTTGACATCCAGATCAAGAACGAGCGATCCGGCGACAAACCCTTCGGCGAAGACGTGTTCGTCAACCCCACCGACATGATCCCCGGCCGCCTCCAAAGTCCCGATGAAGCGGACCCGCGCCCCCGACCCTTCGTGCCGGTTCCGGCCACCACGTTGCCACTCCCGCAACTGGGTGGTCCCAGCCTGGTCCGGAAGAAGCCGACCGTCGTCTCGTCGGCGGTCGCGGCCGAGGCGAAAGCCGCCCGCGACGCGGCGGCCGTCGCGGCAGTCCGGATGCAAAGCCAGGACCCCGAACTGCGGTTGCCCGGCGATCCTCCCGCCCTCCCACCGGCCGATGCCACCTCCGCCCCCGAGATCCCCGCCGGCCCGCCGGTCGTCACCGACCCGTTGACCCCCAACACCGGCGAGAGCGGCTTGTCCGGGATGGGTCCGTTTGGGAGCCGCCCGAGCCGGGTGTTCGCCCCCGAGCCGAACACCGTCCCGCCGAGCTCGGTCAGTCCGCTGCCCGCCGAGAACCCCGGGGTCAACCCGAAGATCCCTCCGAGTGGCGGCCCCGTCACAAGAGGGGACCGGAACCCGGGTTTATTCCCCAGCCTGCCCAACGGAAACATGGTTGACGTCGGTCCCGACCGCCAGGAACCGTTCCCCAACCGGTCGTTCGCCGACATCGTGACGTCGCTCGATGAAGCTCCGACCGGCCGGTTGATGTTGGGCGTGGGTGCGAGCAGCTTCGGCGGTTTGAACGCCAATATCATCCTCCACGAGTCGAACTTCGACCTGTTCGCGATCCCCCGGACCTGGAGCGAGTTGACCAGCGGCCGGGCGTTTCGCGGGGCTGGGCAGGAGTTTCGGCTCGAACTGTCGCCAGGGACCCAGATCAATCGCTACGTCGTCAGCTTCCGCGACCCGTACCTGTTCGACCTCCCGATTGGTCTCGGCGTGTCGGGATACCAGTGGAGCCGCTACTACCCCGACTGGTCGGAGCGGCGGAGCGGTGGGCGGTTCTCGCTCGGCTATCAGTTCGGCCCGCAGATTTACGCCGACGCGGCGTTCCGGATCGAGGACGTCGATATCCACGGGTTCAAGTACCCCGCTCCCGCCGACCTCCTGAGCGCGGCGGGGCACACGACGTTGGCGACGCTCCGGCCGAGCATCCGCTTCGACAACCGGAACAATCCGACCGCTCCAAGCGAAGGGTCGTACCTGGAAGCGGCGTTTGAGCAAGGTTGGGGAAGCTATACGTTCCCTAAAATTACGCTCGAAGGCCGGCAGCACTTTACGCTGGGGAGCCGCCCCGACAACTCGGGCAAGCGGACCTTGGCCCTTCGCGGGTTCTTCGGGGCGACCGGACGGGACACCCCGATCTATGAGCGGTTCTACGCGGGCGACTTTCGGAGCATGCGCGGGTTCTACTACCGAGGGGTCGGCCCGCACAACCTCGGGGTGAACACCGGCGGCGTGTTGACCGCCATCGGCTCAATCGAATACCAGTTCCCCTGGAACGCCAGCGACACGATCCAGCAGGTCGTCTTCTGCGACTTCGGGACCGTTGAGGCCGACTACAAGTTCACGACCTTCCGCGCCGCCGTCGGGACCGGTGCCCGGGTCGTCATCCCGCAGATCACCGGGCAATTGCCGCTCGCCTTCGACATCGCCTTCCCCGTGGCCAAGGCCGAAGGGGACAAGGTCCGCTACTTCACCTTCTTCATCGGGGCGTTCTGGTGATCCCGATCGATTCACCCTGCCGAGCGCCGGTGATCATTCAGTAAGTCAAGACGCTGAACACCTCGCCCGGGCCGAGTTTGGCCCGACCACCGAGGAACGTCAACTCGATGACAAAGGCGAACCCGGCGACTTCGGCCCCAGTTTGCTGAACCAGGTCGCGACAGGCCGCCATCGTCCCGCCGGTCGCGAGCACGTCGTCGAGCAGCAAGATCCGCCGCCCCGGCCCCAAGACGTCACTGTGGACTTCGAGCCGGTCGGTCCCGTATTCGAGGGCGTATTCCAGCCCGATCTTGTGGTACGGCAGCTTGCCCGGCTTGCGGATCGGCACGAACCCGACACCCAACCGGAGCGCCAGCGGCGGGCCGAAGAAGAAGCCGCGGGCCTCGGCCGCCGCGATGGCGTCGATCTTCTCCCCCTGGAACCGCTCGGCCAGGCGATCAATCGTCGCGTGGAACGCCGCGGGGTCGGCCAGGAGCGGCGTGATGTCCTTGAACAAGATGCCGGGCTTGGGGAAGTCGGGGACGTCGCGGATGTAGTCGTTCAGGTCGATGCGGTCGCTCACGGCACTCCTCGGATGCGGGCGGTCGAATACCGGGGCCAGACGCGAGCCACTTCGGTCCGCCCGGTTATACCCGACGCGCGGGCCGCGGACTAGTCTCCGCCGACTCCGCGCCTGATCGAGCTGCGTCGGTCTCTCGACCTCACGCGGATCGTGTGGGGGATCGGGGACATCCCGTTCCCTTGCCCCGGCCGACATTGGTATAGTGAGTCGAGCGAGGACACGAAGGGCGTGGAGAGGGCTGGAGGACGTAGAACGATGTCCGCGATCGCTGACTTCAAAGCCAAGTTTGATACAGAAGGGTGCTTGCGCGATCGCGATGGATCATTGGGGGTGGTGTTCGCGACGAGAGGCGGCAGCCGATTCCCAGGAAAGCTTCATTTCAGCAACGGGTTATGTGTGCGTGCCGAGATGCAGGACGGGGGCGACTGGTCAACACCGGACGGTTCCTCAATTGACGGCATCAGCTTCATCCTCGACTTCGGCGGCGGAGCTCTCCAAGTCGTCGCGATCGACCAGGGACATCTCACCAATCTTGACGAACCGAAGCTGACCTCTTCCAAGCGAGATTTCCTCCTCAATCTCCGGGTTGCCAGGAATCTGTTCGTTCATCCCCCGATAGTCAAAGTCGACAGTCCTACCGTCGATGCGGAGGCTCTGTCCGCTGATAGTAATCGAGCGGCGATCTGGCTGACTCCGAGATCCGTCGCTGGGTTCGATGCGGCTGATTTCCGAGAACTCGGCCCGACCCGGCAAGCGGAGTTGCTGGCCGCGGTCCAGAGCTTTCAGGCCGTGGCCGACCTGGTGCCTCCCAACCAGCCCGCGACGCGTGAGCAGTTCGCCGTTGCCAGCGTGGCCGTCGCGAAAATCCTGGACATCCTCGCGCCATACCTGCCGATGGCGGACGAGGCCAGGCAGGTGGAGGCGGCGCTTCGGGACGTGGAGTTTCCAGCCTGGGTCGTGAACTGGGATTTTGAGCTTGACAGCGATTCGGATGGGATTGCCGCGGCATGGGTGAACGTATTCGCCGACGAACAAGTTGTCCCTTGGGAACAACTTGGACGCGAGACTTCCGACCTCACGTCGAAAGTTCGCCAGGCTTTCGATGACAAGCGGATCGCTCGCTGGCCTTACATCCGCGTGAAGACCGCTCTGGAACACAAGGTCGGGTGAGGTGACCGGGAAATGCCGATCGATCCTCAGGACCTGCTTGACCTCGCCAAGCGTCAGGTGGGATTATAAAAGGGAGCGCCTGAGGCCGACTTGCGGCGGGGTATCTCCACAGCCTACTATGCCTTGTTCCATTTTCTCATCAAAGAGGCTCTGGCCAACTTCGTGTCCGACGTCGCGTTCCGGACGAAGGTAGGGCGTGCTTTTCAGCACGGGGCCATGAGGAGTGTTTGCGATAAATATAATCCCAAACCCGATAAGAAGACGGGAGAGTTGATCGCCCCGGAAGGGCACGGTTTCCCCTCTCAGGTCATTGCTCCCGACGTGAGAACGGTGGCGGCGACATTTCTCGCTCTCCAACAGGCCAGGGAAACGGCCGATTATGACGACGCGGCGACTGTGCAGCATGCGGAAGCCTTGATTGCCGTGCAGCAGGTCGACCAGGCGTTTCAAGCCTGGTTGAGGCTTCAAACGGAACCCTCCGCCGCGACTTTTCTTCAAGAATTGCTATATCGCAGCATCATCAAGCGGTAGTGAAGTAGTCAAGGCTGGAACGTTTCGAGGTCGGATAGGTTCGACGGAGTCCGAAGGGCGGGCGGGTTGTAAGGTTGATTTTTGAGGCGCTTGCGCCCCCTCCGGCCGGTGGCGGGCTCGTCGAGGGCACTAGCTTCGGCGTTCGAGCCTTCGGAGGGGAGCGGGATCTTGATCCCGGCCACCTCGGTGCCGTCGCGGATCGAGCCGGAGTTGATCGGGCCGAAGCCGCCGACGAACACGTCCTTGTTGTCGGACTTGTCGAGCATCGTCCCGGACCGCCAGATCATCTGGCCGCTGGCTCGGTCGTAGGCAAACAGGGCCAGCTTGGCGACGGCCTGCTGGCGGGATCGCTTGAAGAGCGGCAACTCGGGGATGGTTCCGGTCGGAACGCCGGTGATGGTGGCCGGGATGGTGGTCTGCTTGATCCCGATCAGGAAGTCGTCGTCGTCGGTCCCGTAGGCGCCGATCCGGGCTTCGACGATATACTGGGCGGTTTCCCGCTTGTCCCGGAGCAAGACCCCTTGTGTCAACATCGCTTCGCGGAGACTGGAGATCACCCACCCCTGGTCGATCGCCGTGGCGTTCGCGGTGTCGAGGTAGACCGGGACACCGGTAAGCGGGCGGAAATCCACCCGCGCGAGCGCCTTGTCCCAGGCGTTGGTCAGGAGGAGCTGTTCGGTCCCGGTCCGCGCGGTCGCGGTGGTCCGGGTGCTGCCGCAGCCAACCTCCAGGACCAGGAGCAAACCACTGGTCAGGGCGACCGCCGCCCGTTTGCTCCGACCATGATGGGTCCGGTTCCTCGGTCGCGTCATCATCGGTTCCCTTGGTTTCTCCAACCTATCAGTGGTTTGCTCAACGGAAAAACCCGTCGCGAATTCGGCGGGCGCTTTCGCGGAACCGGGTCCGCTCGGCGCTGGGCTGGCGTGGGTCGGCGGACAGGGGGCGACCGTTCAAGGTCAAGTGGACCTGATCTTTGACCCCCGCGATCCGGAGGCCGGTCAACTCGTCGAGATTGACCTTGAGCTCACCCAGGAACGCCCTGGCCTCGCGCGGTAAGGCCGCGATCATCTGATCCACCCGCGTCGAGTAGTCGAACCGGCCGTCAAAGTCGGTCCAGCCCGCCACGACGAAGGGAAGCTTCGAGTTCCGGACGGTCAGGTCCTCGGTGCTGACTCGCCCCTGACCGACGGTGAAGTTCGACGAGACCGCGCCGACGTGGTTCGCTTTGGGCCACTCGCCGAGGGCCTGCAACTCCGACAAGATCCGCGAGCCGTCGAGGTCGATCGGGTCGAGCAAGAGCGAGCCGTGTCCGGTCAAGGTCCGACGGATCTCACCGCAGCTCGCTCCTTGTCCCTTGAGCGCCAGCCGGGCATTCAAGAACCCGACGATCGGGTCGTCCACCCGCGCGACCAAGGGGACGAACGTCTCGATCAAGTGGAGGCCGTGGTCGAGGTGAACCCGTTTCGCCTGGAGGTCGACCGAGAACCGAGGAGTCACGGGATCGCGGAGGAGGAGCGCCGCCATCGTGAAGTGGCCGCCGTTGAGTTGCCCCCGGAGGTCATCGATCTTGACCGCGAGCGCCTTGTACGACCCCCGGGCTTCGACGCCGGTCAGGTTGAACCGCAAGTCGCTGGTTTCGTCGTTGAAGCTGACCGCCGAGTTGCTGACCCGGAGGTTGAGCGACGGGAAGAAATCGGCGACCCCGGCGGACCGAGCCGGCGTTGAGCCGGTTGTCGAGCCGGTCCGGGCGAGGTCACCAAACTCGAACCGGCCATCGCGACGCCGCCAGACCCGGAGGGAAACGCCCTCCACTTCGACGTCGCTCACCTGGCAGCAGCCAAGGAGCGCCTGGGCGAACTGGACGTCGACCTTCGCGCCGGCGATCCGGAGCCAGGGGTCGGTCGGCGTTCGATGCTCGGCGAAGCTCAGGTTGGTGATCTTGAAATTGCCGTTCCACCCGAGATCCACCGACTCGATCCGGACGGACCGACCTGTCTCCGCTTCGAGCCGGGCAATCAGGAGATTTCTCGCCCAGCCCGTCGGCGCCAGGAGAACGAGGGCAACCCAGACGAACACAGGCAGCGCCAGCAGGCTCAACCACAAGCATCGGCCACGAAGTCGCGGACGGATCATCGGCGTCCCTCCTTCGGATCACCCCCCGGGATCGACCGGAACGCTCGATCAATCGACGAGCCATCGGGCCAAGCCGAAGCGCGGGGACAATACCCCATCGGTCCGCCGAGGACAACCGCAACCCAGTTCGTTTGGCCGTTCCGCCAGCCTCAATAGATCCCGTGCAACGGCCGACCCGGCGCCGCCCATGCATCGACCTTGCGCTCGATGGCGGGATCGTCGATCAGGGGGGGAGCATGGTTGGGCTTGATCCGGGCATCGATCACCAGCGGACCAACACACCCCCAATGCTTCTGGTCGCAAAAACTCCCCACGCCGTCAATATCCGCCGCGGGATTCGACCGGGTGAACGTCGCCCAGAGGAAGTTGCGGACCGTCCGGGCCGTGAATTCGCTGTCATCCACGACCACGATCAACGGGAAATCAGCCCAGGCGTCTCCCCGAGAGTCGAGTGCCGCGCAGAACCGCCGCAAGCTCGGGTCCCGGCCCGACCCGTCACGTTCGAATTTCGGTCCCTGAACGGCCAGGATTCCCGGCAAGACAACCTTAGGCTCATGAAACCCATCGGCGAACCGGGCCAGATCACCGTGAAACTCGACGCCCAACGCCCGTCGAGGCGGGCCGGCGGCGGCGATCACGACTTTGGACCCTTGATTCAAGCCGTGCCCCGAATAATCCAAGGTGTCCATCGTCGTCCGGGTCTGGAAGTGGAGGTCGTTGGACCAATCAACCCGTTCGAGGACATGGCGGAAGAAGCGAGGGATGTCGTGGATGTCGAGCGCGGGATCATCTTCCTTGGCGATGATCCAAAGAAACTTGGCCAGCGACATCTGCCCTTGACCGAGGATCGCGTTCGCCGACGTGAGCAGTTCCTGCGGCCGTCGGGTCCCGGCGTAAGGAACGTAGCGCTCGCTGCCGATCGCCAACAAGAGCGGGTGAACTCCGGCCGCATCGACGGCGTGGACCGCGTGGACGCCGGGCAAAACCGTGGGCACGAGGGGACCGGTCAACTCGTGGATGAGTTCGCCGAACGAGGTGTCTTCTTGCGGAGGCCGACCCACCGAGGTAAACGGCCAGATCGCCCCGGGTCGGTGGTAGACGCGCTCGACCTGGAGGACTGGGAAGTCATGGGTGAGGCTGTAATAGCCCAGGTGGTCGCCAAACGGCCCTTCAGGCTTGCGCTGGTTGGGGTCGATCGCGCCGACGATGGCGAAGTCCGCCTCGGCGGGGATGGGCAGACCGCCGAGCGGGTCGCGGGTCATCGCCAGGCGGTGGCCACCGAGCGCCCCGGCGAAGGCCAGCTCGGGCAGTCCTTCGGGGAGTGGCATCACGGCGGCCACGGCCAGCGAGGGGGGACCGCCGACAAACACGCTGGCCCGGAGCGGTTCACCCCGCTCGATCGCCGCGGCGTGGTGGACGCCGATCCCCCGGTGGATCTGGTAGTGAATGCCCACCTCGTGGTCGGGTCGATAGTCGTTCCCGGAGAATTGGACTCGATACATCCCGAGGTTCGACTTGGCAAGGCCGGGGGTCCGCGGATCCTCGCTGTAGACTTGCGGTAGGGTGACAAACGCCCCACCATCATCGGGCCAGGAGCGGAGTTGCGGGAGTTCGCGCAACGTCGTCGTCCCGCCGAGGATCGCCCCGCGCTTGACTCGCCGCGGAAGGAGGTGAAGCGCGGTCAATGGGACGTCGCGATACCGCCAAGGGCGGCTGAGGGCGGCGGGCGGTCGGACCTTCAGCTCGACCAGGTGGCGAACAGCTTCCAAGGTGTCGCGAAACAAGTAATGGGTCCGCTCCTTGGTCCCGTACAGGTTGCCGACCATCGGGAACCGTGTCCCCCGGACCCGCCGGAAGAGGATCGCCGGCCCCCCCGCCTGATACATCCGTCGCTGGATGGCGGCGGCTTCGAGGTTCGGGTCGACCTCGTCGTCGAGCGCGATCAACTGTCCGGTCTTTTCAAGATCCGCCACGCAAGCGGCCAGCGTCCGGTAGCCCATGCTCTTGATTCACCCTTGGCTTCGATGGGAGGCTGGATCGATGCGGCGTCGACCTCTAAGGTACGCGCCGGCGGGGTAAAGTCACTCCGAAGCGGGCTGATCCCGCGTGGGCCTTGGATCGACCGACCCGTTGGACGTTCCCCCGCCGTCGAATATACTGGGATTCAGGAGAAGTAAGTCGCCGATCGGTGACTTTGCCGAGATAACCTCTGTCCTCGACCGGGCGGGACGCGCAATGATGGTCGTTGAAGAGTTCCCGGAAGCCTCGACCCCTCGGGCCGTCGACAAGTCGGATGCAACGGTCCGGTCGATGTTCGCGGCGATCGCGGGCCGCTACGACTTGCTCAACCACCTCCTGAGCCTGAACATCGATAAGGCCTGGCGCAAGTTCACGACCCGGACCGTCCCACCCGAGCCAGGGGTGCCGGTGCTCGATTGCTGCACGGGGACGGCCGACCTCGCGCTGGAATATCACCGGGCCGGGGGGGGCCGATCCCCCGTGGTTGGTTCGGACTTCTGCCGCGAGATGCTCGTCCTGGGGGGCGAGAAACTGCGGAAAATCCAGGCGGATTCGGCGGTGATCCTCGTGGAAGGGGACACCCAGCGGTTGCCGATGCCCGACAACACGTTCGGTGTCGTCACGGTCGCGTTTGGGCTGCGCAACGTCGCCGACACGACCCGAGGGGTCGACGAGATGATCCGGGTGGCTCGGCCCGGTGGGAAGGTGGCGATCCTCGAATTTTCCCGCCCGCGCGGAGCGATCCTCGGCCGGCTCTACCTCGGCTTCTTCCGGAACGTCCTGCCCAAAGTGGGTCAAACGCTGGCGCCGAACTCGTACAACGCTTACCGCTATCTGCCCGAAAGCGTGCTCCAGTTCCCCGACGGTCAAGACATGCTCAACCTGCTCGAGGCGCGGGGGCTGACCGAACTCCGCCAGTATCCGCTCACGTTCGGGATCACCACCTTGTACGTCGGAGTCAAACCGCCGGGAACCGGCGGATGACGTCGCTCGACCCGCCAATCGTCCTGGGAATGACCGGGGCAAGTGGTGCCCCCTGTGCGGTCCGGCTCCTTCAAGTCCTCTGCCGGGCGGGGCGGACCGTGCATCTGACGATCAGCACCAGCGGAGCGCAGGTGCTCCGCGAGGAGTTGGGGATCAGCGTGGCCCTGAACCGGTTCGACCCGTCGCCCTTTGGCGATCTCGGGTCGGGACCGCTCATCTATCACAACCAGAACGACTTCAACGCGGGGATCGCGTCGGGGTCATTCCGGACGAGCGGGATGGTCGTGGCTCCATGCAGTATGAGCACGCTGGCATCCGTGGCGCACGGGATCACCGCGAACCTGGTCACGCGCGCGGCTGACGTCCACCTCAAAGAGCGGCGCAAGCTGATCCTCGTCCCGCGCGAAACTCCGCTCAGTCTGGTTCACCTCGAAAACATGACCGCGGTGACCCGCGCCGGGGCGATCGTCCTGCCCGCCATGCCGGGTTGGTACCACCAGCCCCGATCGTTGGACGACTTGATCGACTTTGTGGTGGCGCGGATCTGCGACCAGCTTGGGGTCGAGGTCGACCTGATCCGGCGGTGGGGTCACGACCCCGTTTGAAGCGGCGATTGGTCGGGTCGGGCCGCAATACTCCGGTTGAACCGTGGTATGAACCTTTTGACAATTGCGAATAGCCCGTTGTTTGGTATGCACTTTGCCAAGAAGTGCTGCCAGCAGCCGGAGACTCTCCGCCACTCCGGCTCTGACCATCAACGCTGGGAGCTTCGCGACGTCGACAGGTGAAAAAGAGCGCCGCGTGATCAATCGGGCCGTTCGGGTGCTGGATGAGATCGAGAGCCGGATTCACGAACTCCGCGAAGAGTTGGAGCAGGGGGGCGTCACGACCGGGCGTGGTCGCAAAGGGAAAACTGACGAGACGCGCGACACACACGACGACGGCGACGACGTCGAGGGGAACGCCCAGGGCCGGGTCAAGCATCCCGAGTCCGACAAGCGCCTCAAGGGCAACAAGGGGGATCATGAAGGCGCGAGCAACGGTCACAATGGGGCCGACGACGATCATGAGCCTCATGCCCAGGGCCGGGTCAAGCATCCCGAGTCCGACAAGCGCCTCAAGGGCAATAAAGCGGGTCAGGAAGACGGTTCGGACGAGCACGAGACCGCGACGACCGATGACCATGAGGCTCACGCTCAAGGGCGGGTCAAGCACCCTGAGTCCGACAAGCGCTTGAAGGCCAACAAGGACTAAGCTTCGTCTCAGGATGCTGCGCGGATCGACCCAAAAACGCAACGCCCGGCGACTTCTCGAACGGAGGGGTGGCCGGGCTTGCGGAGTTTTTGGGAATATCAAATTCGACCGGCGGTTCAATTTGAGGAAGTGAGCCAGTCACTCGCCGGGTGGTCGACACGAGATCAAGAGGAAAAGGCATGCAATCCGAAGCGCAACCGCGAGCACGACCTCCTCGGCTGGCGGTGGTCGGCGAACTCCTGGGGATGATCAAATTCAGCCACACGTTGTTCGCCTTGCCGTTCGCGCTCTTGGGAGCCGCGTTGGCGACGTGGTCGCCGGAGGGTTGGCGGGGGCGGGGGCAAGACTGGCTCGGGATCGTGGTGTGCATGGTGGCGGCCCGGTCGGCGGCGATGGCGTTCAACCGCCTGGTCGACCGCGACTTCGACGCGATCAACCCGCGGACGGCAACCCGCCACCTCCCGGCCGGACGGCTCTCGGTCGGGTCGGTCGTCGGGTTCACGCTGGTGGCCAGCCTGATCTTCCTCGCGGCGACCACCCTGTTCTGGCCGAACCGGTGGCCGGTAATTTTGGCGCTCCCGGTACTCGGCTGGCTCCTCGGTTACTCCTACGCCAAGCGGTTCACCCCCTGGGCGCACTACTGGCTGGGGTTCGCCCTGGCGATGGCGCCGATTGCGGCCTGGATCGCGCTCCGGGGCGACCTGGCGTGGTCGCCGGTGCTCCTCGGTCTGGCGGTCTTGTGCTGGGTTGGTGGTTTTGATGTGATCTACGCCTGCCAGGATGTGGACTTTGATCAAGCCCACGACCTCCGGAGCATCCCCGCCCGCCTCGGGGTCCGCCGAGCGCTCCGACTGGCGGCGTGCAGTCACGCTTTGACCGTGCTGGCCCTCCTCGGCCTCGGATGGGTGTACCCGATGGGCCTGACCTATTTCGTGGGAGTCGGGCTGGTCGCCGCGCTCTTGATCTACGAGCACGCCTTGGTCAAACCCGACAACCTGTCACGGGTCAACCTGGCCTTTTTTCAGGTCAACATCGCGATCAGCCTCGGCTTGCTGGTCGTCGGTCTGACCGACCTTTGGCTTCGGATGAATTGAGAGCCACCGACACTCGAACCGCCTCGATTCAAGCGGGGAGTATCGGCGGCATGATCCCGCTTCCAATCAATCAGAGCGGGGTGTCGGCCGTCGGCGGGATGACCGTGGGGGGCGTTCCCGGGACGATCGGCGCGGCGCCCGGGCGGATCGGCGGGATGGGTGGCGTCACGACCACCTGGTCGACCACCTGCATCACACCAACGGTCTCCGAGGTCAGGGCGAGCGCTTTGGCTTTGGCCTCCACGTCGGGGACCACTCCCGTCAACGTGGCGATCCCGCCGTTAGTCACTTCCAGTTCGAGGTTCGACGTGGTCAGCGCTTTATCCCAGTGGAGCCGACTGTAGACCCGGGAAACCACTTCCATGTTGTGGACCGAGGTCCGGGTCTTGAGGAAGCCGCCTTGCACCGCGTTGCCGGCCGACTGAAACCCGCGCTTCATGACGCGGCCGGCGTTGTCGAACCCTTGCCCGACCTGACCCTGCTGGGCCAGGGTCACACAACCCCAAGTCGCAACCAGACCAAAGACCCAGGCTGCCGTCGCTCGGTTGGCAATCATTTTCAACACCATTCCACTCCTTAATCCGACGACGATGGCCGACCACCGGCCACCGTCCCCTCGCCAAGCAGTCGCAAACAGCGCGGACTTCGCGTCAAGCCAAAAGCGCCATCGTCAGCGAATCCCAGCCATAGCATTCCGTGGGGCGTACCTCCGCCTCCAAGGCCGGCGAGGCTGCCACCGGCTCGACGATCGTCGAGCGGAGCAGGGCGGCGGGGATCGTGCCAAAGACGATGATCCCCCCCAGGCGATTACCGACCGCCCGAGCGGCCCAGCGGCCCACCGTCAATCCCCCATGCCCTTGCGCTCGAAGGGTCTGCTTCGTCGCGTCGTACTCAACGGCGACCGCGACGACCACCGCATCCGGCGCGAACGAGGCGGCCTCGGCAAGCGTCCGGAACAGCAAAGCACCCGCCGGGGCCAGCGGCTGTCCGGGCTTCC
>JAABUX010005277.1_pt1 | contig 15938 bp, 15 predicted proteins | sample 5561851 | NCBI WGS metagenome assembly JAABUX01 (sample SAMN10711883, study PRJNA513361) | rock metagenome | isolation source: Antarctica rocks | place: Antarctica: Victoria Land, Richard Nunatak red sandstone | collected 2016-01-03 | reverse complement strand
TCTTACGAACATGAAACGCTTTGGGAGAAAGTCCCCGGACAGCTCTTACCTCACTTGTGCGGTATTGAGAATGTGGAAACATGCCGCCATAAAAGCATTTTTCGCGGCTGACCTCCTCCCACCTCCCCTTCCCTCGTAATCCCTTTCTTGACCGTCTGTACTCCTTTCAGTCTTACTTGGATCGTGTGGGAATGATTGCGTTGGGGCCACATGGATGAAGATATGAGTCCGAACTCGACCAGTCTGCACTGCTACGGCTTGAGCTGGAGATTGAGGGGAGGAGGCTGAGATTGTGTTTGGTTGTGAGGAAGGGGGATCATAGGTGCGTGGATGGAGGAGATATTCGTCGAGTCGATAGATATGCGATTGCCTTCTTCACTTACTTTAGTCTTGGGACTAGAGTAGGGAACGGGGAGGTAACTCGATGGGGCTTATTCTTGAGGCGAGGAGTCATTCCAGTCCTTCCATCAAACGTCTGTTTCTCAAGTTCTTCGTCCTTCGAGTTCTTAAGCATTGCTGTTGTCATGACAGAATGGCTATAGGAGCAGAAGACGGAGACAGCGAGGTTGCCTGGTCAAACGGGCCAGACTTCAATTCAAATTCTGTTCGATGATGATACAAGAATCATAGAGTCAAGCACTTAGGCTTCCGCAGACCCTACGTGGTGTTGGTGCGCCGTTGAAGACCATGATAACAATATATCTGAGAATCTGAGAATCCGAAAAAATTGCACACGGACTGGGCAATCGACGGTGAGGCCGGCACATATCGCAAATTCCCTAACAATGTCTACTCGTTACTTGGGAGATTCAGTGCTCCTTATGCTATGCTAAATAATTTACCACAAACGCAGGCCATGCTGAGCTCCAACCCAATGCAAGAAACCACAAGGGTTATCTGCCATCTTTGTATGGCTTCCCGTTCGTATCACTGTTACTTTGCCCCTTCTCCTCCTCGTCACTACTTTCTCCCCCAAGGCTGTATCTCGCCTCAGCCCTGTCGTCGTGAGCATCCGGACTTGCGACGTGGAGATCGTCCAGCTCACTCTCGTCAAAGTCCGCTGCCTCGACATCTCTTCCTTGCCGTTTCCTGAGTATATGGGTGTTTGGACCCTCGAACAGATTATTGTAACCTGCCCTTCGACGTCGATCTCTCCATACATAGAAGCCCCACGCACTCGCAAGAATAATGACTACTACTAGAGCCACTTCACCAGACTTGTAGTAGGCGGCCCATTTAGCCTCCTCCAGCTTTTCTGCTTCAGCTTCCTCCGCACTCGTGCTGTTAGGGTGGCCGCCAACACTTGTTTCAACTCCCTTCTCGCCATCGATACGAGAGTCTGTAGGTTTACCGCCTATACTGGCAATGTCTACGCCCAGAAAGCGATCAAGCATGTCCCTGGTTCGCCTAGGGTAATCGAAGGGAACCATGTGCGAAGAATTGTAGAAGAGGATGTATGTCAGATTACGGGCTTCCTGGTAAAGTCCTGCGGATTCACCCTCGAATGTCCAATGTCTTCGAGGAGCCCATGTACCAGGAGAGAGTTCGAATCCCTTGCCACCATTCCATTCCATATTGTGAATGAGCTCCTCTGTGCCTATGTGGTTGCAGATTAAGTCTTGGTCCCCAGAAAACAGAATGATGGGGACAGTTGTGAGTATCTCAGGAAGTATCTGAATGGATGGTGCCGATTTCGGGTTGAACTTGGAGCCCACAGCTCCAGAGCACTCGGCCCATCCAGACTTCTTATCTTTACTTATGTGCAAGGCCTCGGTCACGTCTTGTCTTCGAAGGTAGGGAGTAACGGTCTTTAGATCCGGAGGCCAGTGCATGCCACAGCTAGGGTATTCATCTCGCAGTCGAAGATCGTACATGTTGTAGCATTGACCATCTTTCTGTGACTTATCGAGGATCTTCTGAAGAATAGCTTCACATGCTGGTAGGTCGACTCTGTCACTTCCACCAGGTTCATTAAGATGCCTCATACAAGTTTCATGTTGTGCTTCGAGTTGTTTTGCGTCTTCAGAACCTCCCTGGATCACGCCATTGTCGTAAGCCATTTTGAGGTATGAGTCGTACTGTTCCACTGGTGATATCCACCCATTTCCAATAAGGAGGCCTGAAAGTTGCCAAGCCCTGGACTGTGTCGGAGAGTTGTTATTCGCTTGGATAGCTTTCGCGATGTAAGGGATATGTTGGCCTGCGTAGGACTCGCCAGCAAGATACAGCTATCGCAGGTTCAGCTTCTTGAAATCTAGATACTTTCTGGGTAAACTTACGTCGTTGCTTTCATATTCAGGGAACAGGGCGAAGAATTTCTTCAGAAAAGTAACCATCTGGTCGGCCATCTCATCTAGCTCGTGGACGTAACTGTCCGTATCGACATAGCTGAAGCCTGTCCCGACCGGATTGTCGACGAAAAGAATGTTTGCAAACTCATCCCATGATCCATCGTTATATTTCAGCTGTCCGTCTTCTAAAACTCTGTAGGGCCCGATCTCCATCAAAGCTCCATCCATCGAACTGCAGCCCGGGCCACCATTAAGCCAGATGACTGTTCTTTGCCTATTAGATATATGGCGATTCTGAAAGTGCCAAAAGAACAGATTTCCATTGTGTTCTTTGTTGACTTCGATGTGGCTATACATGCAGGTCAGCCCATCAATACATTCAAGGCTGATTCTGGTGAGACCTCTTACCCAGCATGCATGTTCAAAAGCTCTCCAGCCGGTTGACCTGGTAAAGATCGCACATAATAGTCCGCTGCAGTGTTATCGAGCGCCGTGACATAGTAGAGCAGTAAGCTCATGCATAGCCATATTTGTGATGTCACAGCCATGGCAAAGGTCTTCTGCTGGATGAAACTATGATTGAGAGGGGTTGTCGCTTGGTTCCCAAATCTGTGGGTAAGTCCTCGAAGATTCCTATCCTCATCCCTGGTTCCTCGTCAACGTTCGGGACGAGGTGTCATCTCTTGTCGCTAATGCCTTGTCAGTCGAAGTTAGCTCCTTCCACGACGCTTCAAGTCCAAATCAGTTGGCTTTGTTGGAAGCTAATGTGAAGATTGGCGACTGCAGTAGCTAGCACTTCACTAATCCAAGTTGACAATGTCCACAATAATGTAGACCAACTGCTGAAGAAAGTTGTCAGTCCGTGCCCTACTTTATTGATGAGATCAGCCGGCGCATGGGCCAAACGGCGACCCGAGCGCTAAAATAGGAGCGGCAGTCGGGTCTCTCTCTTGATCTTCTACTCCGTACTGGAAATGAATCTACTCTAAAAGACTGGCAACCCTCGAGCTATCATAATGCCGATTGATGATGATCCATTCGATACTCTCCTTTCTCTTGAGGATGGATTCTACAGAGAAGGCTACGATTTAGGCATTGCAGATGGCGATCATACAGGTCTCGTCGAAGGCCGTTTGTTTGGACTTGAGAAGGGCTTCGAAAAATATGCTGCAATGGGTGTTCTACATGGAAGAGCTACGATCTGGGCTGGAAGGCTGCCGGAGAAAGGCTGCAATCAAGACTTGGCGACGGACCAAAATCGTGAAGTAGATACCCGAGCAAGTCTCGAGAAACTGCCTGTACAAGAGCGGGGTGCGGAGTCCATGCAAGCTCGAGAAAAAGCATATGCACATCGATTAGAGGGAAAACCTCGTTTGGAAACGCACGTTCGGATCTTGTATGCTCTTGCAGAGCCGAGCAGCATTTCAACCGAAAACAATGAGGACTCTGTATCTGGCTTTGACGACCGGTTCAAAAGGGCAGATGGAAAGCTTAGACTCATTGAGAAGCTGACTGGAGAATTGAGCTACGATCAGGCAATTGACAGGCCGTCTGGCATCAAGCTTGGACCAAATCCAGTCGATATGACAAGCAGAAGAGTAAATGTGAATAGCATTGAGGACACCAGTAGCCTGCGTGCTGGGCACTGATACATAGTGTATTGTTCTGTCAGCTGACGTATCTTTTCGATAAGCCGTCCTGCTACAGGAGATTGCACCTATCGACCAGGTACCTGGTTGAGTACTCCCCCATCGACTGCTATCACCTCGCCATTGACATACATATTCTTGCACAAGAATATGACCGCCTGCGCCATTTCCTCATCCGAACCGGGCCTCCCAGCGGGTACATGTCCTTTTTCTTGTATCGTCTCCGCCGGTAAATGCGTCTTGTTATCATTCCCACTCTCGTTCATCGTCATTTCGCTCGGAAAATACCCTGGTGCAATACTGTTTACCCGAATCTCTGCCTTTTCGAATTCGGAACTCATGAGCTTGCTGAGATGCACAGTGGCGCCTTTGGCAGCGTTATAAGAGAAATGACCTTGGCTATTCCGCATTATCCCGCTCATGCTGGAAATAACGATGATAGAGGGAGAGCGAGGTGGATACTTATTACCAATCGAAGCCTGAAGCAGTGGGAGGAAGGCGAGAGTGGTGAAGTATACAGATGTCACATTCGTTTTGAAAACATTAGCCCAGTCTTCGACCGATTCACCCTGCCATATCTTATCATGGAGCTCGGATGCAGAGGCAGAATCTGGAAGAACTTTGGGACCCGAGATACCTGCGTTGGTGACTAGGTTCTATGGTGTCAGTCGCCAGCTCGTGTGATAGCAAGCTGTCAAGGACGGAAAACGTACTGAGGAGATTCAGGTACTTCTCTTTCGATGATATATCCTGGATCAACTTTTCCAGCTCCGACTTAGAGGTAACATCGCAAGGGCCGATCCTGTCTTTGTCAGTCGAATATGTTTCTGATTTGGCTCGTTTCTCACGAGTTGTGGTCTCACGGTATGATTTGACCTCCTCCTTCCGGATCATGGGATTTCGCCGCTGTCTGGAGTACCCTTAAAGATCTTGGTTTTAGCGTTGCCTTTGTGTGCAATACACGATTTGTGTAACAAGTCTCGGAAAACAGTACTCCTGAAGCACTTCTCCGGCGCCACGCTCTGCTCTGATCGCTAAAATTTGACTTCGAAAGATCACTTACTCCATACGGCGGCCGGTGATGTATACTTTGGCGCCATTGGCTGCAAGAGCTTGTGTACACCTTGGAGATTTTGTGGTCAGCGTTCTTTCGATCGGAGATTATTTGGGAAGCAGGTGCTCCTGCTCCTTTTATCCCTTCTCACTCGTCCAGCATCAAATTGGGCAAAGAGTTTAACTAAATCACGACTAACATCAACCCGATCCCTGTGCCTCCACCCGTAACGAGGCAGACCTAGTAACGTCAGAATATAGACCACCAATTGATGCCCTTTGAGAATGCACATAATCCTTCACCGAGAAGATCTTTTGCACCGTAAGCTGGTGCGTTGATGCCATATTGAGCTGTGCTGTGCTGAATCCGTCTCAGTTGCAAGTCTGAGCTTTACAATCCGAAATTATCGTTACAGCAGCTTTCCTTCGCAGTCAACGTTTATGTGCGGAACGTGCTTTCTAGGGTATTAGTACCGAGACAATAATGGTTTCTTGCCTTCAACCGTACGTCATTGATTACACTAACCTTAGCGCCTTCATGGAAGGTATGTTTACGCGACGCCGTAGATCCTTAACTTTCAGATCTATGAGTACCATGGATGGCAACTTTCAGATCTATGAGTACCATGGATGGCAACACCGCTTTTCTGGCTCAGCACCTGTAAAAGCTCTCAGTTGAAAGCGATAGCAACTGCGATAGGTGTTAATTCGAGTGGTACGAAGCCCATCCTGACCTCCCAGCTGCTGCACCACCTACCCAATGGATATTTCGGCCATGATAGAACGAGGGGAATATCGCATGACCAGTACGATATCGTCAGCATTGACATGGGCATTCGGAACCTCGCGTACTGTCGCCTCACGTCCCCTCAGCCACGCAGAGAGGCAGATCGCAGCTCAGGATCGCGGCTCGGGAGTTCGGTGATCACTGATTGGGCACGCATTGAGATCTCCAAAAAGGAGCCAAAGCTCGCAGAATCAGAGGGACACGGATCGAAAGAAGCATTCGATCCAGCTACATATTCGCAACACGCCTACGACCTTGTCAAAGCCTTGCTGTCGCGCTCGCCCCAAAAGCCCACCCAGATCCTGATCGAGCGCCAACGCTTTCGTTCCATGGGCGGCTCGGCGGTGCAGGAGTGGACGTTGCGTGTGAATATGTTCGAGGCGATGATCTACGCCGTCTTGAAAACCCTCTCCGAGAATGGCACTTGGCAGGGAACGGTGCACCCCATTGCGCCGGCCAAGGTGTCGAAGTTTTGGCTGGGGGACAAGGAAGGTGCGGCGGGGGAGGGTACTGGGAGTAAGAGTGCGCGAACGAAGACGGCGAAAGTAAAACTGGTTGGGGAATGGCTGAGGGCGAGAGATGCGGAGGGTCATCCGTTCAAGCTGACGGGTAATGCTGAGACATTGGGCATGGCCTATTTGGGGAAGAGGAATGGAGGGAAGAGGGTATTGGCGATGCAGGAAGGCGTAGATGGAGAGAATGGAAATGAGGTGGTGCCGGTAGCGATTGGGAAGCTGGATGATCTAGCTGACTGCATGCTTCAGGGCATGGCTTGGATCAGATGGGAGCAAAACCGCAGACTGATCATGTTAAAAGGTGTAGAGGCACTGGGTGATATGTAGGAACATGATGCTCCGAGAAAAGTTCGCCCTTCCATAATCTAGCTAATGTGTGCATACTCTGATCAATACAAAACAGGACCATGTGTCCAACCGGGTACATACTGGTTCAATAATCGCAGGACATAGTATCCCCGACCCATAGTAAACGGCTAGTCCTCCGAAATCAAAGCAACTGCGCCTTTCACCTTCTTTGCTTTCTTGGTCACGGATCCTGAAGCTTCCTCGCCAGTCTCCAACACTCTCTTTGTTTTCTTCATCACAGTGATAGTGGTCTCCGTTGCTTCGCCCTTGGCAGCCTTTTTGGACTTCTTGGTCTTGAGCTCCTCGCTAACCACCGTAGGTTCTGTTGTATCGTCACCACCGGCGGTGACCAGAGACTTCTCCTCGTCAAACGTTTCTACAACCCCAATTGCCTTCGCAGTGTCCTTGACGGGCACTTGATCGACGCGCTTCAATGGAGGGGCTTCAAATTCATAGCCAATCTCCTTCATTTTCTCCTGCTTGGACTTCCGTCGCTTCTCCTCATTGTCGTTCCTTGCCTCCCATTGTACCCTGCCAACAGGCACCTCATGCTTCCTCCCTTCCAGCTTGTTCCATGGTACCTTCTTGAAACGCTTATCTGCACCTATCCACACGTTCTCGTGCAGCTGCTCCTGCGGGACGACTCTACACTTCAAGATGTGGCCGAACATGAGATAGTTATTCATAGTATCAGCCACGATCTTAGCGACGCCAGCTGATTTGAACTCGACGAAAGCCCAGTGTCTGGATGCACCGGTCTTCTTGTTGCGAGACAAACGTAGGCGGTTGATGTCACCAAATTGAGAGAAATACTCGCGCATTTCATGCTCGTAGAAGCCGTGGGGGATTCGGCCAACGTAGACTACACCTGGCCCTTCATCCGTACCTGCTTTGATAACGTGGAGCTTCATCTTGGTCGCCTTCTCGTTTGGCATCTCAGGAAGGCTTTGACCTTTTTCGAAGCCTAAACCGGTGACGGGGGCTTCGTCGCCATCGCTTTCGAAGCCTGCCAGGAGGGCAGCTGTATGGTCGTCGTGCTCGAAGTCTTCGTCAGATTCGTCTCCGTTAGACTCGTCTTCTTCAAGATCGGCAGATGCTTCGGGTGCCATTGCCTTGCTGACTGATTCAGCTGCATCCTGTATAACGGCCTTGCCCTTCACCTTCACTTTCTTGGCGGCAGACTTTGTAGCTTCTGTAGTATCTGCAGCGGTTTCCACCACACCGTCTATTGCCATGCCGACCGATTCAGCTACATCCTCGGCCACGGCTTTACCTTTACCCTTCGCTTTCTTTGCGGCAGACACTGTAGCTTCTGTAGCATTTGCAGCGGTTTCCACCACTCCGTCTATTGCCACGCCGACTGTTCCAGCCACATCCTCTGCCACGGCTTTACCTTTACCCGTCGCTTTCCTTGCGACAGACTTTGTAGCTTCTGTAGTATCTGCTGCGGTTTCCACCACTCCCTCTACCGCCATGCCGACCGATTCAGCCACATTGTCTACCACGGCCTTACCTTTACCCTTCGCTTTCTTTGCGGTAGACTTTGTGGCTTCTGTAGCATTTACAGCGGTTTCCACCACTCCCTCTACCGCCATGCCGACTGATTCAGCTACATCCTCTGCCATGGCTTTACCCTTCCCAGTGGCCTTGGCTGCAGCAGATTTTGCAGATTCGGTAGCATCTTCAGCAGTCCCCACCACTCCGTCCATTGCATCCGTAGCTCCTCCGATTAAGGTGCTTGCAAATCCTCCAAGAGATGCTCTCGCTGCGCTTGCTCCCTCGGCTGCGCTGGAGATCAAGCTTCCAACGGCATCACCAATAGACTTAGACTTCACCTTATCCTGCTTCAGCTTCTTCTTTGCTGAGGCCTCGGCGTGTTCTACCAATGGGTCAAGAATATGAGCTTTTATCTCCTCCGTATCAACAGCTGGAGCTTTGCGCTTTTTGGACTTCAATGCTTCAAGCTGTGGTTTGTCGTCGGCAAGTCCTACCTTCTTCGTGGACTTGTTATCCTCTTTAGGCTTAACAACTTTCTTCGCTTTTTCAGCTGCAGCTTTCGCTTCCTTACTCACTACATTCGCAGCCTCAGCAGGTATTTCAGCTGATGGCGCTAAAGCTTTCGTGCCTTTCTTCACCTTTTCAGCTCCGGCTTTAGTCTGCTTCTTCACAGTATCCGCAACCCTAGCTGCTGTCTCGGTCGACGGAGCATTGTCTTTCACCGCTTGCTTTCCCTTGTCCAAACCAGCCTTTGTTTTGTTCGTCACGGTATCTGCAACGTCGGCAGCATCTTCGATTAATGGCGCGTCTGCATTTGCAAGCTGTTTGGATTTCTCAACTCCAGCCTTGGTTTGCTTCTTTGCGGTCCTGGCCACCTCACCTACTGGCATGGTTGAAGGAGCATCAGCTCTGACAGCATTCTTGGCTTTGTCTGCCCCTCCTTTAGGCTGGGTTTTCATGGTCACCGTAACCTCAGCAATAGTCTCATTTGACGAGGCTTCAACCGTTGCAGTCATCTTCCCATCTTCAGCATCAACATTGATCTCGTTGCTCCGAGAACCAGCAGCTCTAGCAGAAGTCTTGATTGTGACGGCCTTAGATGGTTTGGCATTTGAAAGGTGGGCCTCTCTGGAAGTTTTCTTTGTGGCTTTGCGACGTTTGGTGGACGTCTCCTCTTCCTCAGCCTTCCCAACTTCAGAACCTTTGCCTTTCCCAGACTCCAAGAGATCCTCGAACGGTCCTTCGTCCATAGCCACATCGGACTCGATGGCAGCGATCTCTTCGGGTGCGGCATCCTTCTTCGACGCAGCCTTAGACTTGTTCGACTTACCTTCCGGCTGGGAGGCTGACGACATTTGAACACCGTCTCCAACAGCTGACGCTTTCTTTGTGTCCTTTCTTGACTTCCTTGAGCTCTCTCCCCTTTCGACCCTGGGCGCGTCTTTGTCGGCAGGGTTGGACTGTTCCGTCTCCTCTTCTCTGACGACTTTTCCGGCCCCATCTTTCGCAGTTTTGCCCTTTTTCCCCTTCGGAGCTGGCTTTGCTTCGTCTTTGCCGAGCTTTTCAACTTCGATGGCAGCTACTGTAGCTTCTTCGATATTGAGATCCGCTTGTTCGTGCTTGTCGGTGGACTTGGATTTTGCAGCGAGTTTGGATGTGCCATCGACAACAAGGTCATCGCCCTTCTTTCTCGGCTTTGCTGCTTTATTAGTGGTGGTCACTTTGGTCTTTTCCCGGGTTTTAGGTGCAAGTGCCTTGCTTGATGGCTCTTCTTCGGCAGTGTCTTCACCTTGAATATCAAGGCTGTCGCTCTGTCGCGTAGATTTGTCTGCCTTGTTGGCAGCAGTTGATTTGCTCTTCTTTTTGGCCTTCGGCGCGGCTAACTTGCTTGATGGCTCTCCCTCTACAATGTCTTCATCTTCGATATCATGGTTGTCGCTCTGTTTGTTAGGCTTGGTTGCCTTGTCGGCACCAGTCGATTTGCGCTTCCTTTTGCTCTTTGATGTGGCTGACTTGCCTGATGGCTCTTCCTCTCCAGCGTCTTCACCCTCGAAGTCGAAGTATCCACCAGCGCGATGACGTGTAATTCTTGGTGACGCTACTGTAGCTTCTTCAATATTGAGCTCCGACTTCTCGTGCTTGTCGCCAGGCGTGGCCCTCGCGGCAAGCTTGGGCGTACCGTCAACTTGCAAGTTCTTAGGTATCTTGGACTTGGCCATTGCCACGCGTATGAGGAATAGAACGTTATGCAGTCTCCGACTACAACAACGGAGCCTCGAAGAAGTGGGTCGAAGGCCTGGATGAAAGTTGATTGTTCAACGGTCGCGCGTTTTACAGGTGGAGAAAAGATGGAACTAGGGGCGCGACTACAAGTTTGTTTGTTCCGCTGCCAAGAACTGACGTAGCACTATCGTTAGCGCCGCTCTTGAGGAATTCGTCTGTAATTGCATACCTCGTGTGCACCACATCCAGTTTCAAGTATGGGGAAGAAGAGGAATAAGGAGCTCTCGCAGGCCGAGATATGGGATGATTCTGCTTTACTTCAGTCTTGGGACGATGCTTTGTCAGAGTACAAAGCAAGCTGATGCATTCTTGTATGATTAAGCTACCCCTTTGCTAATTCGGCTTAGTTGTACCACAGTATACACGCACGCGGCGAACGAGTCGAAGATGTGATCAAAGAAATCGAATTGAGTGGAGTAGGCATTTTACCACATTACTCTACGTTACCCGGAGAATCAAATACTACAGAAGTCAACGGTGTAGTAGCGGAGGATCTCGAAGACGGAGAATTAGCGGAGGAAGTCGAAGTGACTGGGCTAGATGATAGCGGAGACTTGAGGGGAACCGCTCATGCAAGTGATCCTGCCAGAGGGTAATAAAGATAATAGCTCATATATCAGACACCTTTATTCAATGATACCCAACAATCACATTCTCATCCAAGGATGAATGCTTCCGAGCAGGGACATCAGGTACCTGGTATGCCCAATGCGATCATGGATGGTGGTCAGTATCTGATATATTTTTTCTCTACAAACCCAAGGGTGTTGTTCTAACAATCACATAGTGAAAGATGAAGCGCTGAGGAATCTGATGATGTCTTGGTACTATGCAGGATACTATACGGGACTTTACGATGGGCAAAGAGTACAGAATCCTGCGCAGCCATGAGTGTGTTGTCGATCGCTTGACAAAGATCTATCACCGCAAGAAATGTCTTGAGAGCACTACAAGCCCAACGCCATGATAGTCACGGTGCTTATTACACTTTGGTATAGATGTTCATGGAGATCAGGGAAGATAGGGATTGGCACAAGTTGGTAGGGAATTCAATAACCACTGTGGTAGATCATGCTGATTGTTCCTGGGATAGGCCACGAGATTGTGCTTTTCGAAGTCTAGGGAGGCGAAATTGTCAGGGATGGTTTTCGCCTAGACTCAGTCCTGCACCGGTTCACGGCTAAAGCGCATGAAAATGTCAGAATGGGGCCATCGCTGTGAACCAATCCTTGTAAGTAGTCGAAGTTGAATGATTCATGGTTCTTTGTCATTACTGAGCTGGGTCTGGGCAAGTCATATTTGCCATCTCAGCAAAGCGACTTACTGGCAGCGATTCTCTACGATAACGAAATTTACCTTCAGGAAGAGTTTCCATCCTCTCCATACCCTTGCCATCGAAATCATAATCATCTCAACGCGCACGAGGTCGAGACGAAGATGGATATCGATGACATTTCTGATCTCCATTCGCTGTTGTGACTTAGGCTTTTGGGGCTAGACAATTCTAGCTTCGCTTGTCGTTGCTTGAGGTACGGCTCTGACTCAATATGCGTCGAACCCCGTACACTTCGATCACTCTCGCATGTTATTTCAAAACATCAACTTTTCATCTGCTATGGTGCACATTGATGCGTAGTTGCGCCCTACACACATTAAAGAAGATCGCCGAACCCTTTCTCTGAATCCTTCCTGATGAGATCCAGCATACCTACCGGCATCACAGGTAGGCTATTCGCATCCTTCACATAGCGGAACGGCATCTCTGTGCTTTCATGCTCGTCCAGGCGCAATTCTGGGTGATCGACGTAAGGGATCTGATCCAGTGGTACTATGGGACGGGTTAGTGATTCTATATGTGTGCTGCGGTGCCCTGCAACAACTCCTCTGTTCAATGACCATTCTCGTGACCCGCACAGCAGTATCGGTCGTCATCTGCACGGGTCCCAGTCTTCTTCCGCCAAAACCTTTCTTCCGCAGCTCAGATGTTCTATCTGATTCTGCTTAGCTCATGGCCTCGAATGTACATACATCATGATACGTGGTACCGCGTGGTGGATCATCTCCTGTTCTCACATGTCAACCATCCATGCTCGCGCGTCGGTACGCAATATCCATACCCAAAATACCGCCAAAAAGAAACACATCAAATTTACCGCCATCTTCCGGGCTTAGCTCAGCACTCGCAGCCGGATCAAGCAAGCATACTCGCTCCTTGGTCGCTTGAAAGATATCTTCCACGCCTCGATGCTCGACAACCAGACTCCTGGTGTCTTGGAGCTCTGAGGGTAGTCCCAGGTCCTTTGGAAATGAGGTCAAGCAGAACTTTACATTTTGTACTTCAGATTCTTCCGCGATTGCTCGATACTCAAGCACGGACCATGGTCCGAGCTCTGGGTCAAGATGCTCGACGATGTATAGATTCTTCTCGTCATTCTTAAGCATGTCCATCTTGAGTGATGTTTGTCTGATTTGTCGAGCCAAATTCCGCGATTTCAACCGCACTTATCAGCCTGTACACTGCTGCGTCATATCTCGGCGACCTGGACGCATTTCCCTTTTAGTCCTTTGCTATCAATGCGGAGAGTGGGAAGGAGCAGGGCAATCCAATGGTGCCAGTATCTACCTGAAGATATCAAAACAGTTAGCAACGATGTGCGACGCAATTAACCCTGTCGTGCCTGTGACCATAAATTGGCCAATCATCAAGGCCATTTAAACGGCAGCTAAGGAGCGCTAGATCGATCGGAGCTACAATGACGCCGATCTAAAACGTTCGACCTTTGTCGTCCCCACATCTTCTATCCTTTCACAAACATTCTTTTCTACCTTCAACTGGTCGATATTTACTACATAGAGGGAAACTCTTTGGGCACCCTATCTCCTACCCTCCCCTCCAAGATCTCAATCAGATTGACCCTCGTACCACTCAGGGCTACAGGCTGTTTCCGCTCATCATTAATAGAAGCAACAGTGACTCGTGAACCGACTCCTAGCTGGCATAGACTTGTCAAGTCACAGCTTGGGAGAGGATACGAGCACCTCTAGCTTACAAAGCTCTGCGGCTGGTCATTCTCATTTATCTCTGGACTCCTTACAATTGATCAAGCTCTGTTCCTTGTGAGGCATCGTCGGCACATCACTATTCACCATGAACCCTCTTCAGAAAAACAAGATCGATATCAGCGTGGGTTGAGCTCCCTAAGTGTGAGAATGTCAGCTGATTACCTCGGAAGTCTCTCAACGAGGAAGAGCAGAAGCTCTTTCGCCTCTATGGCAAGCTGCCCAACAAGAAGGACCTGCTTCAGAACAAACTCAAGGTCAGCCCTTCATTCTATACACGCCGTGTCCATCAGTCAGAGTAACCATCATCAGGAGCGCAAATACTTCGATTCCGGCGATTATGCCCTCTCGAAAGCCGGCAAAGCCTCCGAAGGCGGCGTTACCACCATTGGTAGCCAGCATCCACTGCCAGAAAACATTCCTCACCTGACATCTCCGGGGCCCAACAGCGGCAGCAATGGTACTACCAATGGCACCAATGGTGGATCTCTTCCAGGCGCTACGAGCGGGAGTCCAGTAAAAGAGAGTAGCTTCTTGCACCGTGAGACGAGTGTAGATGAATCCAGCGTCGATAGCGTTGGCCACTCTCCGAAGAGCCCAGAGAAAGACGTTGGAGGAGTTCCATCGCCTGCAAATAATGGCGTGCCTCAGCGGTGGCAGAGTTGAGTCCATGTACAGCGTCCTGGAATGGGTGGAGAGTACGCCGTGAAATACGCACCAATCACGAGCATACTTGATATGCCAATGGCTACGACTTTATGAGTTCTGTTGTCATTGAGGTAGCTTTCGAAAGACGGAATATGATATCCAGTGTTTGGCGTTCTTGATATCTGCGGACAGAGGATAAATCCAAACCGGCGGCAACCTCGACAGGAAGCTTTACAGAGTTGCACCCAATCGGCGAAGATCGAGAGATCGTTACCTTGTTCTTCAGTGGCTTTCTGAATGCCCTTTTGGGAAATAGTCGGCTCGCTATGTTTTCAGCCATCACCTCGACCTGATCACGCTTTTAGACCTTTTCGCGCCATCTCCAAGGCGCCTTCCTTCGTTTTGTTGCCTCCAATGAAGCCACTAGCATGAGCAAATATGCATCCAGGTATCCCACTTATCTCGCTCAGCTGTTCATCTCGCACTCCCCTCCATGAATCTGGAAGTGGCTTCCTTGATTCAAAGCTGTCCTTGCTCACACCCACAGCTTGAATGCGCCATTTGGCACCTTCATGCTCACCCTCAGGGTACAGCACATACACCACCTTCTCCTCGTTCGGATATTCGGCTTCAAGAGTGTATAGGTGATCCTTCCAAGAACAGCCACGAGAGAATACCATGAGTTTTCCATCTCCTTCATGTTCCTTGCGAGCATTATAGGTCTCGTGCACTAGAGTACGTGCAGGTAGCCATGCGCGGTGATAGTATTGCAACCTTCTTGAAAACGACTCTCCCATCAATGAGCTAGCTTTCAGAAATCGGTTGTCTTCGGCCTCTTGCACTTGCTCGGCCGTTAAACCATCCTTGTCGCCATAGTTGGCGTTGAGATCGCCGACCAAGCTGCCCAAGCCAATGCCTCCATCATAGAATCTCTTTTTTAGGGACTTCGTTTCTGAAGGGTCATAGACGGAAATTCCATTGTCGTGAGCGTCCAAAGCTTCTATGAAGTCCTCGTAAACTTTCTTCCACAGTATGTCCACCTCTTCGCTACTCTCCTTCAAGCCAATTTGCAGCGCTATGATCGGCTTCCCGAAATGAAGATAGACTAGCCCTGCAGAGGATAGTTTTGTATGCCTAGCAGGGAACGTCGTATCGAAGGTGCGCTGATGATGGTCATATCGATTCTGTGCTGCTTGGTATTCACCACCAACATCGACAACTGTATGACATTTGGAAAGAACTGCTGGGTCGCGAGTACGGACAAGACTGGATGGGTTGTACGAAGGTAGTTGACGGAGCATATGGACGGCGAGAGCTTCATCGGCATGGAAGTGGCCACTGGAAGAATCAGCGAAGCAGTGGAATAGGGTACTGCTGACTTACTTGTGAGTACCAATGAGAGGGCCTGGGGACATTTTAAGTTTCTTCGAAGGTAGTTCTTCTGCCATTCTGATGATGTTGCGACGCATACGATTGATAGAAGTTTGCTACAATAAACAACCCTACCTCATATCATATCAAAACGAACTTCGCTAAATCGACACCCACCATGCTTAGAGTGCGCTAGCGTGGGGAATCAAATGCAGGACACGCTCTACGTAACAGCCAAAGACGCTTCCAACGCTTGAATCTCCTCCATTCGATAGCTTGTAGGTGACTATGGCAAAGATGATACCTTAGTCCTGGTTGGTTGTATAGCTGGCGAGCCATGAGCGTGTCAACTTAGGATATCCAAGTACCTTTCTGGATCCCGGCGCCTTGGCCCGCCCTAGGTCTACAAATTATAGTAGCACGCGACAGCCTAGGC
>JAABUX010005275.1_pt1 | contig 15945 bp, 5 predicted proteins | sample 5561851 | NCBI WGS metagenome assembly JAABUX01 (sample SAMN10711883, study PRJNA513361) | rock metagenome | isolation source: Antarctica rocks | place: Antarctica: Victoria Land, Richard Nunatak red sandstone | collected 2016-01-03 | reverse complement strand
ACTATATAACATGTCCCAATGGCCTAATTAGGCAATTATGAAGCCTTAGTATTATGTACAATTACCTTGGCGCTCGCAACACTCCTGCATCCTGCTCCGCATATGCTTACTACCCAGGATGTAGTCATTAATCTCATCTATTGATATGCGCTCCCATTCGACCTCAATAGCCTTCCGAAGCTCCTGACTAGTCCTAGGCCGATGACTCTTGACCCTCTGCTTCAGAATACGCCATATGTTCTCAATTGGGTTCAGATCAGGTGACTGGGGTGGCCAGTTGTCGATATAGTCGATATTCCAGCGGTCTTTGTAGTACCGAGCAACATTTTCTTCGCTTCCAGAGCCATGACCCCCATCATTATCCTCCTGGAACACCATGTGCTTGCCTTGGGCTTCTAATTCGTCCTTGCGATCCTTGACATAAGGTAGGATAAGCTATACATATGCTTCTTAAGTCATATTTCCACCGCCTTTCTTGCGGTCTTTACCGAGCGGATTATTCTTTGTTCCTTTGGTCTCGTCTTCCGGAGCACACTCCATCATATCAAAAGACACCAATGGACCTTTGTAACCCCAACTGATCATTGACCAGACATGCCATTGAGACGCGCCTTGTTTACGCTTCTTTTGTATGCAATCAGGGCAGTGTCTTTCCTGTTTAGTCCGTATAACCCACTCAGTCCTCCGAGAATTCATATGAAAGTGTGTTTCGTCGGAGAAATGCCACTGTTTCCACTGCCAAGGGGCTAATGTTCTCCACTCATCGCTAGTATCCCACCGTATAGTCATGTTTGCCTCCGATAACCACTTCTTTTGACATGCTTTACACTTTTTATAACCAATTGCATTCATCCGTCTCTTAATTGTACGCTCAGACGGCTTTGAACCGTGTAACTCGCCAAGTTCAGCCCAATTGAGTGTCCGATTCTTGAAATAGCCTTTTAGACTCCTCTCCATCGTCTGTATAGCATCCTCGTCAATAGTATGAGGCCGACCACGTGATTTTGTGGCAGGATTAGTCCGATCTGAGGTAGATGTGATAATCAGACGCTGTGTACGAGTAGGGACTGAGATTTTTCGCTCGGATTTGAGCGTGCGGACACGCGTTCTGGTAGGTGTATCCCATACAGGATGATTGGTATTGTTCCGCCGCTTCGTCGATGCTACCTTACGTTGTACTCGACATTTTGAGCGTGTTACGACTGCCATAGGATGTATGGTTGATTTATGATAGTTTATGTAGGTATGATGGTGGGCTATTGCGAAAGGGATAAGATTAAGCTTGGCAAGAATTAGTGTCACCGATCCGAGACTGGTTAGCGCATTTCCCTGGCGTGCAGAGATACTTGATGGGAAAATTGCAGAGAACACCTGGATGCGACGGCATCATTCTGGGAACCTCCAGGGACGATATTTCAGCATATCAGAATACTTTCTTATTGGTGATTCATTGTAGGACATTTCTATCCCATGTTTTTGGACTCGCGAATGGAGGAATGGCTAAAATTCGCCTGCAGATACTGCAACAAATGTAGATACGCATCCGTTTCAGCCAATTTCCACAGCGACTCTCGCTCATGACTTCCAGAGACAAGTTTGACTCTACGATCATTGGTCACCATGACGCAAAAGTCCTCATCCCACATCCGAGCAATGACACTCAAGACCCATTGGTATGTTGAAAAGCACCATGATGCCCTACCTCAGCATACGAAGACACCAGTGGCGAAGTACAAAGCTGATTACTGACCTCCTAATTCCGAATTTTCGATCTAGAACTGGCCTCCGAAGAAGAAGTATGGTACCTTGGCTATCGTGTGTTTGGCTTCTTTTGCGGCAACGATAACCCCAAACTCTCACCAGCTGGCATATGTCCTATAAGTACCACTATACCACGGTTACCATTGCGGTCGCTGGACTTTTCATTGGTCCGCTACTCTTCACACAATTGGCTCAAGCCGTGGGAAAAGCTTCGATCATTCTCTGGAGCTTGATCGGCGCGCTGCTATGCCAAGTATGGGGAGCTCGAATGACAGGAACGGACGACTATGTTCCTTTCATATTCTCTCGATTGCTTGCTGGAATGTTCTCCGCTATGCCAACCATACTGGGCCCGGCATATATTATGGACATCCTCTTCCTGCACCAGCGGGGTAGAGTGTTCGCTTGCTATGAAATCAGTCTTCTAGCTGGTGTGGTAGCAAGTCCAACCATTGGCGGCTTCATCGTGGGGACCAAATCATGGCCGTATACATTCTGGTGGACTATCGGCCCAGTCGGTGCTGTCTCGATCTTGGTTTTCTGCTTCCTCGAAGAGACTGGCTACCCCCGTGACAAGGACAATCGTGCCTGGCCAACGAAGCCTAAGGGCTTCATACAAAGCAGAATAGCTACATTCTTCCCAGGGACAAAGATTGTGCCCCGGGCCACTCTCAGAGATATTGTGCGTGCTACTTTCTGATGGAAAATACCTTGCTAATCCTGTTCACCAGACAATAACAGCTCTTAGCCCATTGGTGCTTGCCGTAGCTCCGAATGTTATACTTGCTGGATTCTACGCTTTCGTCGCGTTTGGGTTCTCAGTCATGCTCAACATCGTTCTGACCATCTTCTTGCAAACACCGATCGAAGTAGGAGGGTATGGATTTTCACCACGTCAGAACGCTGCATGTGAGTGAGCCCTCTGCATTGCGTACCTCTGTGAATGCTAAAATGACCAATAGTCACGTTCACCGCCTGGATGGGCATTATTGTCGCTCAAGTCGTTGGATGGCTTATCGGCGACTTCATCCCACTATGGGCCTCTTGCCGCTTCTATCACGGCTTATGGCGTCCGGAGAATCGTCTCTGGAACATGTTCATCCCTGGCATCGTGTCGCCAATCGGACTGGGGATATTTGGAGCCGGACTGGAATACCACTTGCACTTCATGGTGCTATCTCTAGGCCTTTTCCTTGTCGTCTTTGCCGCTACTATCTCGACACCCATTACTATTAACTACGTGGTCGAATGCCACACTACCTCACCCAACGAAGTCGCTGTTGCCATGAATATGTACCGTCTTGCTTTTTCTATTGCGTTAGGTTTCTTTGTCTTTCCATGGCAGTCAGCTGTTGCACCGGGCTGGGTCTTTGGCATGGCTGCATTCTTTTCTCTTCTTGCAGCCTTACTGATTGTAGTGTTGGCATGGAAGGGGAAAGCTTTGCGACGCTGGTCGCCAAAGAGTTTACAAGCCACAGAGGATGGAGAGAAAGTGGCGCTTGAAGATACGTATGATTCCGGGCGTGAAGTCTAGAGGCGACTCATGCGATTATTGGCAACGTTATCCCGTAACAGTGGTTATCCCCCCAGGTATCCGAACAGACTGGGGTGACGCGCGTTCACCCACTACATTACGAGTCCAGAAAAGCACCCTTTCACCTTCATTTCCACACTTCGTCATTGCCTGTGCCATAATACATAGAGCTGAAAGGAAAATACGGTACCATTGGACAAGGGTGGTCATTTGGGATGTTCGAATGTTCCCAGTTCACCTTAGTAGCCCACACATCTACTGTTAGCGGCTTAGCCCCCCCAGTAGCAATCCCAGACTTCCAACCGACAAGGCAGGGTCCCAGCGTTGCTGGCGCCAAACTTGTGCCAAGTTGGCCCTAAAACAAGCCCATAAAACGCCGCGCCAGCCAACCTGTTTCAGCTCTTTAATTAATAATCTATTAAGAATAAAAAGAGGATAAATAATATTAAAAATTATTTTTATTATAATAAATATTACCTTTCTTTAAAGAAATTTATAACCTAGGTTATATTTACTATTAAGATTCCTTTTACTTTGTAAAATATTCTTTTATATAATATATTATTTAGACTTCTTATAATATCTAGTAATAATAAGTTCATTATAATTTTCTTCCCCTACTTTTATATTATATAAATTAAATTTATCAAAGTTTTAGAAGCTATTTTTATTAACCTACCCTTTATCACTCTTATTTATACTTTAAGGGTAGCTTATAATATTTTATTAGTTTATTAAAGCGTCTAGAAACTACTATCTTTTATATCTTTCCTAGTATATTAAATAGTATTATTAGGTAATATACCTTTAATTCTAAGTAATCTAGTTTCTTTAACTATTTTAAGATAATTATATTTACTTTCTTAAAGCTCTTTAAGTAGTAAGTACTATCTAGGTAGGCTTAGAATAGCCTTGCTATTATATATTTAATAATATTATAATGAAGGCTATTATAATAAATATATAAAGATATAACTTCTTATATAAATGGAAGGTTTTATTAATAATATCTACTTCTTAATATATAATAAGTTTAATTTAAAGAAGATACTATTTACTTAACAAGGCTTATTAGATATATTAAAAGTAAATAAAGACTTATAATATAATATTTATATTATAAAAAATGTAATTAATATACCTTTTAAAAATATTATAGGAATTTAATAGTAAATAAGTTATTTAAAGTATAAAAATATAAGTTTTAAGGTTATATATTAATTTAAATTACTATTAAGGCTTATATATTACTTATATTAAAGTAAGAGCTATAACTTAATTTTTAATTTTTTAATATTTAATAAACTTAACTTAAAACTTAACTTTAATATAATACTATCTAAAGGGAATAGTTAATATTTTAGAAACTTATATATATATATTAATTCTAATATATAATAAATATTTAAATTAATCCTAAATATATATAAAGTAATATTAGTATTAAAGATAATAGTAGTAACTCCTTTAATTTAATTAGTAATTTAATAATAAAATCTTAAGTACTTTATAATACTTATATAGATTTAATAAAAAAAAGATCTAATATAAACTAGTAAAGAAATAAAGTAGAGATAGATATGAAATCTTTACTTTAATATAAATAAGAGAGAGATAGGCCTTATAAAAATTGTAATTATAAGTTAAATTTAAGTAATAATAAGTACTTGATTGATAATTTATACGCTCTCGTACCTAAACTATGAAAGGTAATGGAGGGGGCCTTCAATACATTTAATAATTAATAAAGAGAACCTCTTTCGTATATTAATTATACTTAGGTATTATACTTAGGTTAATTATTTAACCCTTATTCTCTTTAATTAAAGATATAATCTCTTATTAATTACTTTAAACCCCTTTATTACTACTCCTTAATCTTTATTATTAATTATAACTAGCTTAATTATATAAGTTACTAGTTATAATATCTATTTAAGTATTTATATTAATAGGTATATCTTTATAACTTGTTCCTTTATTCTTTTTACTCCTCTCTTACTTTTATTATTATAGTTTTGAGGCGTGAGTCTATAGCTATTTACGTATTAAACCTAGTAGAGAGTAATTTTAAGATAAAGAGTAATAGCCTCGCGTTTCCAGCCGATTTCAGTAAGCGTTTATACCTAGATCCGTTGATTACGGGTTAATTAGCTATGTTTTAGAGTTAATAGTACATCTATTATCGCTGTTATTATAAAGAAGCTAGTAGAGAATATATATCTATATATTAGTAGTTACTATAGTATTTATTCTTATTTAATATTTTATAATATTAGTAAGTTCTAGATATATTATATTTACAAGCTTAGATTATATTATATTTAAGGCGGGGGTAATATAAACTAATATAATCTACTTAATAGATATATTAAGCGCTTTGAAAAATGTCCTTAACTTTATTAATATTAATATCCTAGTATGTTTTTATTTAATTATAACTTTATAATAGTATTAAGTACTAAATAGAATAGTAAATATTAAGTCTAATCTTTATATTATTATAATTAAGTACTCCTTATAATCTTAATTTATTAAAGAAGAGTTAGATATTAGATTTTTATCTACTATTTTATATTATTAATAAATATATATAAAGTCTAAGAGTTAGGAGAAAGATAATATTAATAGTATTTTAAGATTTAAATACTTTTTATTACTTACTTAGATAGATTCAAGCTTGATATTAATAGTCTTAATACTAATATTATTTATTATAATAATTATAAAAATATTTATTATAATAAAAAGAATTGATTTAATATCTTGAAAAAGTAATAATTACATATTCCTATTTTTAATAGACTATTAGTTGAAAATATAGGAATATTAAACTACCTATTAATTTATAATAGATTTATTAAAATAAGATACTACTAATTTATTAATATATTAGTTTATAAAAATATATTATATAATATTTATACTATTAGAATATAAATAAATTAATAATAGTATAATTTAATAATATAAGTTACTTTAAATATAACTATATAAACTTAAGATTATATATAAACTTAACTTTATTAAGAGTTATATATTATTTAAGTTAAAGTAAGAGCTACTACTTAAGCCTAAGTACTTAAATATTAAATAAGCTTAACTTGAATTATAGTTATAATTATTTAGTTATTTAATTATTATTAAATATTAATTATTATTATTTTAAATATATATAAAGTAATATAAAGTAATATAAATATTAATATTAAGATAGAAATAGAAGTATTAATCTATTAATTTAATTATAGTTTAATAGCTTAATAATAAGATACTAAGCGCTTAATAACACCTATATAAATATAATAAAAGGGAATAAGAGGATTAAATATTAATTAAAAAGGAAGTATAATAATATTAAGTACTAGGCCTTTACCTTAATATAAAAAAAAGAGAAATAGGCTTTATAATAACTTAGAGTTATAAATTAAGTTTAAATAATAAAAAATAATAAAGAATCTTAATATATATAAATAATATCTTAATTAAAGTGAAAAATTAAAGTAAATTTAATTTAAAAAGAAGCTTATTAATTAATAGAAGGTTAAGCCTTAATAATTTTGAACTCTTTTCAAAATAATTCATCTAACTATTATAAAGAGAATAAAGAAGGTAGATAGTTTATTAATAAGATAACCTTATAATAAAAAAGAAACTTTTAAAGTATTCCTATTTAAAGTTAATAGCTTACAGATTGAAAATACTAGATATAACTATAATATATTATCCTCTTTTATTTAAATTATAAAAGTTAAGCTTAGATTTAATAAGAGGTACTTATATAATAACTTACTAGCTAATAAAGATAAATTACTAAAAATAGTTCTAACTTATTAAGTTTTAGTTAAAATAAATGAAACTTCTTTAAAAGATAATAATAGAATTGAAAATAAATAAAAGCCTTAATAATAAAGTTAATAAAGTTAATAAAGTTAATAAAATAATAATATTTATAGGATTGTAATAATAATAATATAATTTTTATAAAAAGGGCTCTTTAAATTACTTAAGGAATAGATATTAAAAAAAGGATAAATAAGAGTTTTTAATTATAAAGAGTTTCTTTTATATCCTATCTTAATAAGATATAATAAACTCTCTACTTTCTTAATACTATAATAATGATTAGTATAATATTTTAAAAGGAAGCCCATTATTACTAAGGCTTAACTCTTCTTTAAAATAACTATTTAGTAAGCCTCTTAATATTCCTTTTATTAGATCTACTTCTAGTCTTTTATCTCTATTAAGATATTATCAATATCTCAAAACCTCTTAATATCCCTTACTAGGTTATATTGATAGGCCTTTTCCTTAGTCCTAGCTTATAACTCTAAGTTCTTATAAGGCCTATTTCTCCTGTTTTTAATTAGAGTAGGGGCCTAGTATTTAAATTTATTATACTTCCCTTTTAATTAATATTAAATCTTCTTACTCTTTATTATTATACTTATATAAGTATTATAAAATACTTATATTAAATTATCAAATTATCTATCTATACTTCTATAAAAGTTACATCTTAAGTTAAACCTATTAAGTACTTAAATATTTAAAATTAAATAGTAGCTCTTATCTTAATATAAGTGATATATAAGCTTTAATAGAGTTTTAAGTTAATATATAACCTTAATACGTATATACTTATACTTAAAGTAACTTTTATATTATTAAGTAAATTTATTTTTAATATAAATATTATATTATAAGTCTTTACTTATTTCTAATATATTTAATAGGTTATATATAATAATAATAAATTGAAAACTATATTTTAAATAGTATACTTTTTATTATTATATAGTAATCTTGTTTTTAATTTTTCAGATGATATTATTATATACTATAAGGTTTTATCTAATAGTAGTAATAATAGTAGTATACCTGATTTAAGTAATACTAGCATACCTAGAGGTAGAAGGCAAGGCCCTTTAGAACTATCTATACTACTTAAACCTAATATTCTTTTACCTAACCCTTTATATATATATGATAGAACGTCTAGTATACCTAAAGTAAAAGTAATTATAGTATAAATAGTAGGATTAGTTGAACTTCTAATATTAGTTAAACTAATAAGGATATAGTAATAACTAAAACTGTAAGGCTTAAAAATTTTGGATACGTACTTAAAACTTTAGATAATAATATAGCTATAAAATTATTTAGCGAATTACAGGATAAAATAATAGATTTGAAACGGGAAATATATAAAGGTTATATAAAGGTGAAAATTTAGTTTTTTCTATTAATCCTAATAAGTAATTCTAATTTAATTTAATTAATAGTAGTTTTCTTTAATAGACTTATTATATATTAAGAGGTAAATATTATTAATAAACCGCTCAATTTATATAAATAGATTAATCTTTATATATTCCTTAATTAATAGTTTATTAAAGAAAACACAGGTTAATAAAATTAAAGAGCCTTAGATAATATATATTATTACTTCCTCTATTTAATTTATTTTTGTCCCTATTATAATTATTATTATAATTCCTTTTACTAAATTATATACTATTATATAGATAGATAGGTAGTTAATACCTTTTTTAAGGCCTTTAATTATAATAACTTTATTATCTTTAAGGAGTTAATTAATCTAGAAGAGATATATAAAATACTAAGCCTATTATATATATAAAATATAATACCTTATAATTATTAAAACCTTTAAGCCTTATTAGTACTATTAATTAATAAATATTAGTAATATTACCTACTAATAATAATATTAATTGTTGTATTAATAAGCTATTATACCTTAAATAATTAACGGTAATTTTTTTAATTATAATATTCTACTTTTTAAGAGATAATTACTTCAAAATTTATAATAATAATATTCCTTCTAACTATTAATTAGTACTTTATTACTTAAGTTCTTAACTATCTTAACTATTATCTTTATTATTACTATAGTTATTTTAAGCTACCCTATTAATATTTATAAGAATATAAGCTTAAAGGTAGTACTAATATTAAAATTAAAGACTATTAAATACTATTATATTAGCTTGCTTTCTACCCTAAGTCTTATAGTATTTTATTCCTTTAAAATATGAATTAATTAATACTTTATTAACTAACTTTCTAAGGTATTTACCTTAAAATAGTATAATAATAATACTAATATTATACCTTATAACTACTTACCTAGCTACTACTACCTTATTAAGCCTAGAGGATAACTTTTATTAGTAATTATTAAGAGTTACCCTCTTATAATATATTTAACTATATTTTAGTATAATTCTAGTATATATGAGTTTACTTTAAAATAGAAATCTTAGATAATAATATTTTTATAACAGATAGAATTTTTAGGTAAAAGCTTAATATATTAAAGGTCTATTCTAAGTAACTCTATTATCTTTGATTTTTAATTTAATATAGTTACTTTTAGATATTTAGAGTTTACTCCTACTACCTAATATTAGATTTTTTTACTTATAATTTTTTAACTAGTAATTATATAGAGGTATTAAAATATACTCTTAGTAAGAAAGATTTACTAAGATAACTAAGTATAAAGTCTTTGTATATAAAGATAGATACTCTTATAATCTTAGATAAATTAAATAAGTAAGTATTCTACTCCTACTATTTTAATATATATTACCTACTTAAATAGCCTTAAAGTTAATATTATTAATTATATTACTAATTCTAATAGCCTTAAAGATAATACTATAAATTCTTTCAGCCTTAATATTAATATTACTTATTATAATATCCTTAATATTAAGATTATTTAATATACTTATAACTCTAGTAGTCTTAATATTAATATTACCTACTATATTAGGTTTAAAGTTAATATTAAATATGCATAGCCTAGATATAATAAAGTAATATATAACTTATAAGGATAAGTACCTAATATAAGCTAAGGGTTACCTTATTAAGTAAAAAGACGTAAAGAGGATAAAGGTTAAGCTAGGAGTAAAGTTAAATTGCTTTAAAACATTAAAGAGAAAGATAATATAAGTTATATTATTTATAATAAGAAGCTATTAAGATATAAAAGGCTTTTAAATAGTATTATATAATAGTAAATATAAGATACTTAAGGATATAATACTTAAAGTAAATAAAGTATTTATATTAAAAAAGGTTTAGAGGTTAATTAAATTATCTTTATTAAAATATAATTATTTATTCCTTTTAATATAACTTTAATATAAGGGAAAATATACCCTAACCTCTAGTTAAAATATAGGTATATAAGTATAAAATTAATCCTTATCTACTTAATAAGTAATATAAGAGGATTAAGAATCTTATAATATAATATATAAAGAAAGAAGGATATAATATAATAAAGTTTAAGATATAAATATACTTATTATATAAAAATTAGCTAAGAACTTAATAAATAATATATCTTATAGTTATAATATAAGTAAGTTCTATCTAATATATTATAATAATTTAGAGGGAAGAACTTACTTTTATATAAATAAAATATTAGACTTAAAGTCTTAAGAGGTATAATAAGATCTTTACTTATTATAAATATAAATTTATAACTCTCAAGGTTAATTTAAAGGAAGTAAAGGATCCTTTAAGTTATATGAGATAAACCTTTAGATTTATATTATATATAATGCTTCCCTAATAAGCTTAACCTCTAATAATAGCCTATTTATAATCTTAGGTAAAGATAGGGAATATATAATAGTTAATAACTTTAACTTATATTACTTATAATAAAATAACTTAAGTAAGTATATATATATTATATAATAATAAATAAAATATTAAAAGTAATAAAATATAGGGAATAAGTTTAATATACCTTAAGATTTAATGATATAATAGGGCTAAGATATAGTAAGTATATCTTTAAGGGGGAAATTATAAGTAGTACTTATAATAGTAAAAAGATAATACTATTTAAGATACTATTATAATCTAAGGAAAATAATAGGTAGATTCCTACCCCTTTTATCTATAAATAATACTCTATCTAGCTAGTATTTACTATAATTATTAATAAATTATAAGGCTAATTAATAAAGTTTATAAATATTAACTTATAGACTAGGCCTACTTTTAGTTATTAAGTTCTTATAGGTATTTTATAGTAGATATATAGGGAGGTATAGTCTATTTTAGTAACCTAATTATATTTTATAATAGACTCTTTCTTACTACTATAAATCTATACTAGCTCTTCTATTAACTTAGCTCTCAAGTTTTAAAGGTATATTAATTAATCCTTTAACTAGGATAATTTTAGTTATAAGCTTAAATTAGTACTTATTAATATTATTATTAGAGCTTTATATCTTACTTAGTTCTACTTTAAAGGTCTTTTATACTCTTTATTAATAATTATATTTAACTTTAAAGGAGTTAGTATACTCTTTACTTAAAAGATATTATCTAATAGGATCTTTTTGTATTCTACTAATCTTAAATTTATATATAAAATAAATTAGAAGTAGTAGGTTTATAATAACTATAATATTAATTAATTAGCTTCTACTAGCTTATAAATTAATTAATTATTATAAATATACTTATCTTATTAATTAGCCCTTTTTAGGAAAGATATTACTTACTTAATATAAGATAATATATATCTATAGTATATTATAATTTTATTCTATAAATAATTAAGTTATATATAACTTATAATCTCTTTTTAAAGGGGGACTTATTAGGTTAAAGTATTAATAAATACTTTTAGCTAAGTAGTATTAGAGTAGCTTATATTAAGTAGCCCTAGAGCTAATATACTTACTAGGAGCGTTAAATTATTATTAGGGGGGGGCTCTAATAAATATCCTAGAGATTAAGTTTAAGCTAACTTAACTAAGACTACTTTAGGGGTATAAGAAGTAACTATATAATAGCTATCCTTATTTCTTAATTAGAAACGCTCTTTATACTTATTAATAGAATAGTCCTAGTAAGTATTATATTAATTTATATTTGATATTTAAGTACTTTAATAATAGGTACCTTCTAGGTTTTATATTACTTATTTTATAAGTCTAATTATTAAAAGATCTAATTATTAAGCTACTTTTAAAGATAATACTTTAATAGGAATAATATTTAATCTTTATTTAGATAGAGGTATTATTTATATATATTATTTAGGTCTTAGCTTTAATTTAAGCTACTTAGCCTAATATATTAATAGTATATTATATAAGGTATATTATTTAAAATCTTAACCTCTTAATATAAGGCTTATTAATTTGCTTTAAAATATATAATTACTACTTTTTATTAAATTTAATATTATAGCTTTAATTAAAGTTTAATAATATTTTAGAGCTTACTTCTATTAAATAATATAGAATATACTTATTATGAGACTAGGTAATAATTATAGAAATAGGTCTATATTAATAAAAGAGTTTTAAAGGTATTATGTTTTATATAGTTAGGGCCTAGGCCGGATTAATATTTATACTTTAGAAGATAGCCATCTATACCTCTAATCATATATTCTAGACTATAATCTAGAATGTACTTATTAGCTATTATAAGCTTAACTAAGTTATAATAGGGGTTATTATAATTATTATTATACCTATTATTAGGGTAATAGCTAGGGCTAATAATATTATTATTAAATTTAAAGTAGTTAATAGCACGGCTAGAACCTTTATAGTTATAATTAATAGCGTAGAAGTATTTAATATTTTAGGAGTAGGTAAGGATTTATATATTCTTCTTCTTCCTTTCTCTTTTTATTAGCTTACTCGTGTGCGCTAGTCCTATTTATAATATTGATTCCTTCTTATCCTTAGTTAATATATTATTAATATTAAAATTTGAGTTATTCTTCTAATACTATTAAGAGTATTGATAAATTTTCTTACTTTATAATATAATTTTCTATATTATATCCTTGAATTTAGCCTTTATTTATAAGCTTTTAAAGCTAGGCCTTAGAATAGAAATACTTATTACTTCCTATTAGGCCTTTATAATAGTTTCCTCTCGCTATTATATAAACCACGTTAATATACTTACCTTATATTAGATTTAGCTTTAATTTCTAAGCTATTCCTTAATATATTTAATATTAAATATGGATCTAGGGTAAATACTATATATTAGTTCTCTTATTATACTTTATTATATATTACTTTTCTATAAATAGTTAGTTTATTACTAGTATTATTTATTATAATATAATTACTAAAATTACTAAAAATAAAGGAGAGGTTAATTAAGGATATTATAAAAGAGAGTTTAGTTAAGGATATTATAAAGAATAGAGAACCCTATTCCTTAAAATATTATTATAAATATTTTTAGGTATCTAGTTATAAATAGGAAGACCTTCTTATAAAAGGTATCTAATAAAAGCTATTATTTTAATACTAGTTAATTCTTTTCATAGCCCCCTTATATTGTAATCAATAAAATAACTTTTTATAACTACTTTATAGGGATTAATTAATAGTTACTATATTTCTTAATACTAAGCTAGCTATTAATAATAAAGAGTTATTATAACTTATTATTATTATTTATATTAATTTATATAGATAGTATAATCTTTCCCGCTTTTATATAAGTATTAACTAAGGTAACACTTTACTTAATTAGCCTCCTATTCTATTCTACCTTAAATATTTAAATTATTACTTAGATAGTATCTTTCTTATCCCGCGTATTCTCTTTTATAATTATAATTACTTCTCTATATATATTCTTCTTAATAGGAATTTAAAATAACTTAAATTTTATGATTAATATTATTATTCAAGACTTAATAATATCCTTGTATAGCTAAGCCCTAGGTTTATTAGAAATCCTAGCTAACATATCTTATTTAAGTATTTAAGTATAAGTTTTAATTATCTCTATTTCTCCTTAAATTAATATAATTAGGATTAAATTCCTATCTTTTTCTTGATTATTTATTCTATTAATCTTCTGTATCTCTCTATTAACTTTATATAGGTATTCTTATATTTTTATTTTATTAACTAAAAGTTAAAGGTTTTGAAAAGCCTTATAAATCGCTTTATTATAATAAATTTTTATGATCTCTTTAGGAACTAGCGCCTATATTTCTTACTACCTTATTTATATTTATATTATCCTTAGATTTATTTATGAAAGTATTTATAAAAGTATTATTAGTATCCTTATTTATCAGCTTACTTTTAGGATCTATAAAAATACTATTATTATATCTTTATAAATAAGGCTTAGGTATTAATATTAGTATTACCTTTAATTATATTCATTATTATTATATTTATTAAGTTAGTAATTAAAGAATATTATAAGATCTCTAGGATTAGTCTAAATACGTAGTTAATCTCCTCTTAAGATAGATATAAACGCGTCCCTTATTAATCCTAATATAAGCTTTATAATAAGTATTAATAATACTTTTAATAAACTTAATTATTAATCAATATTATTAGAGGGCTAACCTTAGATTAATATCCCTAATTAAGCTTCTTTATAAGTAAGTATTATATATACCTATTTTAAGCTTTATTATTAATTATCTAGTAGTAATAATATTAATAGGATCTTTAGAGATATCTTTATACTTATTTAAGCTAGCTTTAATAATTAAATTAAGTACTTTAATAATAATATTATCTCTTATATTACGGCCTTCATATATTTTTATCCTTAATCTTCTAATTTATCTCTTAACCTTACTAGAGTAGTAATTACTAATAATAAGAGTTTCAATCCTCTAAGAAGTAGATATAAATAGTTATATTAATTAATAATTAATATAATTACTTTCAATATTATCTAATAATTACTCTCGCCACAGCTTCTCCTATACTCCCGTGGCAATTTCTTCACAACCATACGTTCACGCGAAGCTTGTCGAAAGAACAAAGTGGTCGAGGGTGGAAGACTAGTCATAAGAGGGAGATTGGTCACAAGAAAGAGACTTGGTACAGCAAAAGGGACGGGTTGCTGGAGGACGAGTGGCTAGAAAGAAACGGATTGGTCAGTATAGGGAGACTGATACGACACTGCCTGTCTGGAGACCGCCGTTGCCAGACATTATACGTCTGGAGACAACCCTCGTCTTTAAACGCCAGTCTCCAGACACTCGATGTCTGACCACACTCATTTCAAGACGTCACCAGTACTAAGACTAGATTGTGCATGCCAGAATTGGCTGATGTGCCCTGATTGGCTGTCCAGAAAAAGGTGGTGTACGCCATAAATCATGGTGTGCACCATAATTTGTACACACCAAGATACGTGGCATACACCATAAAGAGTGGCGTGCACCAAGAACTGTGCACACCAGTATACATCATCATGATACATAGTGTTTAGGTGGCTTAACGTCCCTCCCTAGGTTGCGAGAAACCCACCGTGCCGAGAAAAATGATGTGTACTTTGACTTCGAGCATCTTAAACTCTATGTATGTATTAGTATCTCCTATAATTTTATATAATCTATGTTCCGTGGCTTTTCCTGAACACTTTAAACCCCTCTTACTAGAAAATAACGTTCGCGTTATCACCGTCGCACCTAATATATGTTGAAATGTATAATGTCAATGAGTCATCTGCACGTGATTTGGGTGTAGTGCAATAGTATTATGATAACTAATGGATGGATGTAGCTATGTAGAATGGAATAACCATCACGAGAAATCTCTATTAGTCTGCCAAGGCCC
>JAABUX010005273.1_pt1 | contig 15945 bp, 14 predicted proteins | sample 5561851 | NCBI WGS metagenome assembly JAABUX01 (sample SAMN10711883, study PRJNA513361) | rock metagenome | isolation source: Antarctica rocks | place: Antarctica: Victoria Land, Richard Nunatak red sandstone | collected 2016-01-03 | reverse complement strand
TGACCTGACCCAGCCGTCAGGTCTGTGGATGCCATCCAGAGAGTTCTCTGCCCATGTTCCGCGCTACCCCTCCCAGCCGCTGTCATGTCAGTGCACAGTGAAGCGCGAAGGGATTCTGTATGCGCAAACTCGGGGCCTACCCGACCTATCTGCTGCTGAGCGGCACGATGTCGCTCGGCATGTCGATGCTCTGGACCGTCGAACTGTTATATCAGATCAAAGTGGTCGGCCTGAACCCAGTGCAGCTCGTCCTCGTCGGCACATTGCTACTGTGTGTCCATCTTATCTTCCAGACGCCTATGGGGATTCTCGCGGACATGTACAGCCGCCGCTTGGCCGTGGTGGTTGGCCTGTTCTTAATGGGCGTCGGTCATGTCGTCGAAGTTGCCCAGGCGTCGTACCTTGCCGTGCTCGCCGGCACGGCCATCGGCGCCTTCGGCTACACCATAGTGAGTGGCGCCGATTCGGCGTGGGTGGCTGACGAGTTGGGCGCCGAGCAGGTCGGGAACGCGTATCTTCGGGCGGCGCAGCTGGGCGCGCTCGCTGGGTTGCCCGGCATCGCGCTCAGCACCGTGCTCGGCAGCATGCGCCTCAACGTGCCGATCCTCCTGAGCGGGTGCGTCTTTATCGCGCTCAGTCTCGTCCTGATACTGGTGATGCCTGAACAGCACTTTACTCCGGCAGATCGCGCGAATCGCACATCCCGGCAACAAATGAGTCACACGTTGCGAGTCGGCGTGCGCCTCATTCGCCTTCGGCCGGCACTCCTTACCATCCTTGGTATCGCAGTGTGTGCCAGTGTCTTCTCCAGCGCCTTTGACCGGCTGTATTCCTATCATCTCCTGGCGCACTTCACCTTTCCGACCATCGGCGGACTGACGGTAGTGGTCTGGTTCGGGATCATCCAAGCGAGTGTCAACGTGGCCAATCTGTGTGGCACCGAGATCGCGCGGCGGCGCATAGACTGGGAAAACCGCCGTTCCCTCATCTGGGGTCTGTTTTCAGTCGATGCGCTCACGCTCCTGTTCGTCGTAGGCTTCGCTATTGCCGGACAATTCGGGTTGGGGCTGGGGTTGTTTTGGTTGACCGTCGTGAGTCGCAGCCCTCGCGATGCGTTGGAGACCACGTGGATGAATCTGGACCTGGAGTCCAGTGTGCGGGCGACGGTCTTCTCCATTCGAGAGCAGGCCAACGCCCTGGCCGGCATCATCGCCGGCCCGCTCCTTGGGGCACTCGCCACTGACCGTGGCACGGGCATTGCACTGATCGCCAGTGCGGCAGCCCTTGCACCGGCATTGGTGCTCTATCGCCGATCCCTAGTCCGAGGCGGACCACTCAGTCCGCCTAGCGAGGCACCAACCCAGGTACCCAAAGGTCAACCGGAGTGGTGACTCTGTACTACCCTTCTCACAGCCGGTGCCCATGGGCCACCACACGCCGCCGATCGAGCAGCGCACGATCGCCGCCGACGCGAAGTCTGAATCGACCCCTCAATCAGTGCTTTCGTCGCACCGGCCACTTTCTTGTGCTTACCACCTCAGAAGGCGGCCCCCATCCGTCACGAATATGACCGGAATGTGTACCCCTCCCTCTGGCGAGGTCTGCACCGTCGGTTGCCACCATGACGGCCATCAGGCCGCGTCACCACGTCGTGGCTGCCGGGACGCGGCTCTGGCATGTCTACTTTCGCGGCGGGACGCATCCCCGCCCCTGGGACGATTTCCGCGCCTATGGGCCGATCACAACCGCACGATTCGATCATCACCAGACGCCGCCCCATGTCCAGGATCGACACATCTACTACGCTGGGTCGAGCGGTCCCATGTGTGTGCTGGAGGTGTTCCAGGCGTGTCGCACCATCAACCGACGCAGGAACGAGCCCTGGCTCATCGGCTTTGCGCTCCGGCGCGCTGTAACCCTGCTCGATTTAACAGGAACATGGACGACGCGCGCCGGGGCGTCGATGGCCATCAACACGGGTAACCGGTCGCTCGCCCGTCGCTGGTCCCAGGTGTTCTACGAGGCGTACCCCGACATCGACGGCCTATGGTACGCCTCGTCTATGTACGGGAACGCGCCGGCCGTGGCCCTCTATGAGCGAGCCGAGGATGCGGTGCAGGGGGGAGGCCCATTCTTGCATCTTCCGCTCTCCTCCCCTGGACTCGCCGTACCCCTTTATCGGCTTGCCGTGGACATGAACTATTTCCTCCTTTGATTGACGACTCTCCGCATCCAACGTCATAATGAATAGGATAATAGGTGTGCCTATGTAGTCTGTTACGCTACATGGGAGGCAGGTTTTGGTAGGCCTGCGGGCGGGAGACTTCCGAAGGGATGAGGCACGATGCAGACGCAACTCCAGACGTACCAAGAAGAAGACAGCGCCGACGCAAGCTTGGTCGCGGTGGCGCTGGACGCGCCAGCCGCGTCGCCGGACGGCGATGAGCTGGTCGCGGCGCGGGCGGCGCGCGGGGCGGCGCGCGAGCTGGCGCGACTGAGCGGCGCCGAGCGGCGCGCGGCCATCGAGGCCATGGCGGCAGCCCTGGAGCAGCCCGCGGCCGTCTCCAGCGTGCTCGCGGCCAACGCTCAGGACCTGTCCGAAGCGCGGGCGCGGGGCGTTACCGACGCCACGCTGGATCGCATGACGCTCGACGAGTCCCGTATCGTCGTGATCGTGGCCGCGCTCAGAGCCGTAGCTAGCCTACCTGATCCCCTGGGGCGCGTCCTTGACGGTCGCATGTTGCCCAACGGGTTGCGCCTGCAACGGCGCAGCGCGCCGCTCGGCGTGCTGGGCATCATCTACGAGGCGCGCCCCAACGTCACCGTCGACGCCGTCGGTCTAGCTCTGATGTCCGGCAATGCCGTGCTGTTGCGCGGCGGCTCCGACATCATCGCTACCAACGCGGCGATCGTGGCCGCGTTGTACGACGGCCTCGACGCGGTGGGCCTGCCCCGCGCCGCGGTCTACCTGGTGCGCGACCCCTCACGCGAGTCGGTGACGCGCCTGCTACAGTTGCGGGGCCTCGTCGACGCGGTCTTCCCGCGCGGTGGCGCTGCCCTCATCCGCCATGTGGTCGAGCATGCCCGCGTGCCGGTGGTGGAGACCGGCGCCGGCGTCTGCCACACCTACGTCGACGCGGCGGCCGACCCGGCGATGGCGCTCGCCGTGGTGGACAACGCCAAGACGCGCCGCTTCAGCATCTGCAACACGCTCGACACCGTGCTCGTCCACCAGGACATCGCGCCGACCTTCCTGCCCGCGCTCGGCGACCGCTGGGCGGCCAGCGGCGTGCAGATACGGGGCGACGCGCGCGCCCTCTCTCTGCTGCCACGCCACAGCGATGTGCGGCGCGCCGAGGAGGATGATTGGGGGACGGAGTTCCTGGCTCCGATCGCGGCGGTGCGCGTGGTCGACGGGCTGGACGAGGCGCTGGAGCACATCGCCACGCATGGCTCGGGTCATTCCGAGGCCATCATCACGCGCGACCTCACCGCGGCGCAACGCTTCGAGGACGAGGTCGACGCCGCCGCGGTCTACGTCAACGCCTCGACGCAGTTCACTGATGGCGGCGAGTTCGGCCTGGGCGCCGAGATCGGCATCAGCACGCAGAAGTTGCACGCGCGCGGTCCCATGGGCCTGGAGGCGCTGACCACCTACAAGTGGCTGGTGCGCGGCGACGGCCACACGCGCCCGTAACGTGCATGATGAGCGAATCACGCGACGGCCCGAACGTCGTGATCGTCGTCCTGGCCGCGTGGCTGGCGCTACTGCCCTGATGCGCGACCCACGGCTGAGCCGGTCTGCCTCTACTACCAAATAGTTGTGACGGACGACGCGCGGATGCGATGATCGCGCGTGACAAGGGGCAGGCCGAGATGGAAAGCCGTCGCCGCGATGATGCGGTCGGGCATGTCCGGTACCTCGTCGCGCGCGATGAGGGCCAGGGTCTGTGCGACACCGCGATCAAGAGGCGTTAATTCCAGGGCGCTCGTTGGATCGTCAATTGCATCAAGCAGGCGCTGCATTGCCTCGTCTGGGAGACGGCCTCGCTCAACCAAATAACGCATTTCCACCAGCGTGATCGACGCGACGTAGATGGGGTTGTTGCTGGTTGCCGCCCCATCGAGGGCTGCGCGTGCGCGACGAGATAGTTGCTCCGGTTCTCTCAGATACCAGATAGCGGCGTGGGTATCGGCCAGAACAGCACTCATTTAGAAGTCGTCACGAGGGAAGTTACTCCACATTTCGCGTCGCGCCTCGTCGATGTCCTCGTTCGTCAGGTCGATGTCGAGGTCGGACCACAACCCGGCCACACTCCGAAGCGGTCGCTTCTCGCTCGGAGGTTGGGGTTGCAGCGTCTCGACAAACGCGAGCACTTTCTCCTGCTGCTCCGGCGGCAGCGTCCGCAATTTCTCCATCACGGCCTGTTCGATTGTCATGGTTAACCTCCTTCTAGAAAAATGCTTTAGCCACGCCGAGAGCGCCTTGTTTCCACGGCACGCGGTGCGAGACGCCCGAGGCGTTCTCGAACTGGGCCAGGTGGTCGACATACCACCGGTAGTTGCGCACCAGGGCGTCTTTGTTGGAGTACTTGGGCGCATAGCCCAGCCGCTGCTGCGCCTTCTCGATGGAGACGAACGAGTCCTTGGAGGCCGTCTCGTAGACCCACTTATACAGCGGCGACAGGTTGAATAGCTCCAGCAGGCGCAAGGTCAGGATCATCGGCGCGGCGGGGAAGGTGCTGATGCGCTTGCCGTGGCCGGCGTCGTCCAGCACTGCCTGGTAGTCCTCTTTCATGGTCGTGAAGTCGCCCGCACCGATGTTAAAGGTGTCGTTGACGACCGTTTTATCCAGCGTTGCGGCGAGATAGATGGCGTCGCAGAGGTCCTCTACGTCGAGCAACTGGTAGCGATTCTGACCGTTGCCGATCATGGGAAAGCCCTTGCCGTCCTTGGCCCAGTCGTAGAACAGGGCGAACACGCCCAGGCGCTCGGGTCCAATGAACGACTTGGGGCGCAGGATGGGCACGCACATGCCCCTGGCGCGGGCGTCGAGGCAGGCCTGCTCGGCCAGGATCTTGGCCTTGCCGTAGTTGCCAACGCCGTCGAGTTGATCGTCCTCGCGCAAGGGATGGTGGTCGGGGATGCCGTAGACGGCGGTCGAGGAGATGTGGATCATGCGGTCCGCGCCGTGCTCCTCCGCCGAGGCCAGGACGTTCTTGGTGCCAAGGACATCGGTGGTGTAGATGTCTTTGCGCGCATAGAGGGGTAGGGCGGCGGCGGTATGCACGACGATGTCCTGCCCCTCCATCGTGCGGTCGACCATGGCGCGGTCACGGATGTCGCCCTTGATGGCGTTGACCCGGTCGCGCACGTCGGGGTAGTCGAAGCCCGCGATGTCCAGCGTGGTGACGTTGTGCCCGCGCTGCAGCAGGTAGCGCGTCAGGTTGATGCCCAGGAACCCGGCGCCGCCGGTGATCAGGTAGTTGGTCATTACATCTCCTCGAGCGATTAGCTGTTAGCCGTTAGCCGTTAGCCGTTAGCCGTTAGCCATTTGCAGATATCATGCCGATTGCTATAAGCGCAAAACTAACGACTAACGGCTAACAGCTAATCGCTCAGATACTGTTCTTGATTGTCTCGGCCAGTTTCGCGCCAATGCCGGGGACGGCGGCGATCTCCTCGAGGGAGGCGCGTCGGATCTCGGAGACCGAGCCGAAGCGGCGCAGCAAGGCTTTCTTGCGCGCGCCGCCCACTCCCTGGATGCTGTCCAGGTCGGAGACGAGCGCGCGCTTGCCGCGTACGTTGCGGTGGTAGGTGATGGCGAAGCGGTGCGCCTCGTCGCGCAGGCGCTGCACCATGTACAGGGCCTGCGAGGTGCGCGGTAGGATGACTGGGTCGGCCCGGCCCGGCAGAAAAAGCTCCTCGTTCTGCTTGGCCAACCCGGCGATAGGCTGGTCGTCGATGCCCAGGGCGCGCAGGGCGTCCAGCGCCGCGTTCAACTGCCCCTTGCCGCCGTCCACGATGATCAGGTCGGGCCGCCGCGTCCACTCGTCCGTGGCCGCGTCTTGCTCAATATCGCCCGCGTCCCTCTCAACATCGGCCGCCTCCGTGTCCGACGCCGCTTCCTTTTGTTGATACGCGTCGACGCCTTCGAGCGCCTGCAGTGCGTCCTCCTCATTACCCTCGTCGTCGTCGGCAAGGCCGAGACCCTCCTCGACCACGCTGTCGGGCACGAGCGACGGGCTGTCTCCGTAGAGATTTGCCATGTCGGGCACATCGGCTACCGCGTCGCGATTTGCCAGGTCCACCGTACCAGCTACCAAGTCAGAGCCATCGCTCCCCTCTCCCACGGTCGGGAGAGGGGCGGGGGGTGAGGGTTCCTCCGCGGCGCGGCCGGAGCGCTTGAGTCGGCGCGCGATGACCTCGTTCATGGCGGCAAAGTCGTTGGCCTCGCCGGGGCTGCCGGCCGCGCGGATGCGGAAGCGGCGGTAAGCGTCCGTACGCGGCTTGCCGTTCTCGAACACGACCATCGAAGCCACCGTAGCCGTCCCTTGAATAGTGGAGATGTCGAAGCACTCCAGGCGCACCGGCAGCGTCGGCAGGTCCAGGGCCTCCTTCAGTTCGGTCAGCGCGGCGGCCGTCTTCTGCGTATCGGTCAGCCATTTGATGCGTTCCTGCTCCACGGCCTCGCGCGCGTTGTCGGCGGCGAGCCCCAGCAGGCGCTTCTTGTCCCCGCGCTGCGGGACCTCCAATTCGGCCCGCCGGCCGCGCTGCTCGGTGAGCCAGGTCTCCAGTATCTCGTGGTCGGGGACCGTCTGAGGCACAAGCACCTGCGGCGGCACGAGCGCCGCGCCGTCGTAGTACTGTTGCACAAAGGCCGCCAGCACCTCGCCGTCGTCGCGGTCGGCCACGTTCTCCATGGTAAAGGTCTCGCGCCCGGTCAGGCGGCCGTTGCGCACGGCCAGCAACTGCACCAGCGCATTGCTGTCCGACCGTGCCAGACCGATCACATCCTGGTCGCCACCGCCGGGTACCTCGACGTGCTGCCTGGAGGCCACGCGCTGCACGGCGCGCATCTGGTCGCGCAGGATGCCCGCACGCTCGAAGTTCAGCTCCTCCGCGGCGACAGTCATCTGCCGTTCGAGGTCGTCCAGCACCAGCTCGTGCTTGCCATCCAGGAAGTTGACGACTTGCGCGATGACAGCGGCATACTCCTCCTGATTGGCGGCGCCGATGCACGGTCCCACGCAGCGGTGGATATAGTAGTCGAGGCAGGCGCGGTCGTTGGCGCTGGGATGCGTCTCGGCGGCGTGGCCGTCGACGCGCGACGGGGCGAGGTAGTGGTTGGCGGGCGAGGGCGAGGGCAGCGGGCGCGGACCGGCGTCGGGTCCGTCGGGCGCGGGAACGTGGCGGCCGCGCGGCAGCCGGTCGGGCACGATGTTGAGGGCGCAGGAGCGGTAGGGGAATAGTTTCTTGAGCAGCTTGAGCGTGTCGTCGAGCGCGCCGGAGTTGGCGTAGGGACCGAAGTAGCGGCCCTTGCCCTTCTCCACGCGGCGCGTGCGCAGCACGCGCGGGAACGGCTCGTCGGTGATGACGATGTAGGGGAAGGTCTTGTCGTCGCGCAGCAGGGTGTTGTACTTGGGCTTGTAGCTCTTGACCAGGCTGTTCTCGGTGATCAGCGCCTCGAGCTCGCTGCCGACGACGATGTACTCGAAGTCCTCCACATGCGAGACCATGGCGCGGATCTTGGGCGACAGCTCGGCGGGCGAGCGGAAGTAGTTGGGCACGCGACTGCGCAACGACGCCGCCTTGCCCACGTAGAGGACCTTGCCGTCCTTGTCGCGCATGATATAGCAGCCCGGCTTGGCCGGCAGCCGCCTCAGCCGTTCCTCGATCCGCTCACTGGCCACAGGTGCTCTTTCCGAGTCGTTAGTCGTTAGTCGTTGGCAAATCCGGTTGCCCCGATTCATCAGCAGGTCAACTTTCAGTATAGCGAGGGAGCCGCGTCAGCTACCGTCTCGTACCCGTGGCGCAGTCCGCTGACCCACGTCGCATCGCGGGCTGAGTGCTGCCCACCGCCTGGATGCACCCTAAAATTGTGGGATCTGACCTGCGACTGCGGTCGCATGGCAAACGGACGCCGACTGCGGTCGGGTGTGGTCCGCCGCCACGCTGCTCCTACCCCCAAGTCCGACACCGCAGTGTCCGTGGTTTGCCATGCGACCGCAGTCGCAGGTCCGTTCGGCCGCATTCCACTATGTCGAGATGCACCCCCACCGCTTGCCAGTTCTTGTCGTCCCGTGCGGCTGGCTGCTACACTGAACCTACAAGATAGGGAGGGTAGGACGAGTGGCAGGGTAGTCTGGGCGGTCGTGGGATAGACGCATGCGTTGCCGTGTCTGGTAGCGCCTCTTGCTGTTGTTCTCTTTTCGCCCGGTTAGCCCTGAGCGCCGGTTTATTACCTCCCTCCACGGACCGCCATACACCACGAGCACACGGGCTCGTGGTTTTTTGTGCCCGCGGACGGTCTACGTACGGCCCTCGCACGCAGCGCACGCGGCGCACGCGACCGCGGCAGCAGCATGAGGCGCGCTCCCCATCATCGCTCACCCACAGCGAGAAAGGCTGCTGCCTACCATGCATCGACGATTCACCCGTCATACACATTTGTCCAGGCGGTCGCGTCCCTGGACCACGATGAGGACGGTGGCGCTCGTCGCGTTCTTTGCCCAACTCTATTTCTATATCCCCGCGCTGACGCCGTACTTGCAGGCGCGCGGGCTGAGCCTGTCCCAGATTAACCTCCTGCAGGCGCTCTTGATTGGCACGGGGTTGCTGCTAGACGTGCCAACCGGCGTCCTGTCCGACCGCATTGGGCGGCGCTGGAGCTACTCGGCCGCCCTGGCCTGTCAGGTCTTCGGGGAGGGCACGTTCCTGCTGGCGCGGGACTACAAGGCATTCTTGCTGGCGCAGGTGTTTGCCGGGGCCGGTTACGCGCTCGCCTCGGGTAGCGTCGACGCTCTGGTCTACGAGTCCTTGCCGGCCGCGAGTCGGCCCATGGCGATGCAGCGGGCCAAAGGGGCCATCGGAGCGGCCGCCCAACTCGCCAGCGTGATCGCCTACTTCGTGGGCGGTGTCCTGATCACGGACCTCAAACTCGCGCACATCGTCTTCGCCATCCAGCTTACCGTGCTGTCCATGATCGTCGCCTTCGGCGGCAGCTTCTTCATTCGTGAGCCGCACCGCGTAGCAGACTCGGCGGCGGACGCGGACGCGGACGCGGACGCGGACAGGCGCCCGGATGTGTGGCTTCTCTTGCGCGAGGGGGTTGACCTGCTCCGGCGCAATCGCTCACTGCGACAGGTCGCGCTAATCTATCTGTTCACCAACGCGTTTCCTGCCTACCTGCTGGTGCTCTACCAGCCGTACCTCTTGCGCTCGGGTGTCGGCGGGAGCTGGCTTGGGATATCGCTCGGACTTGGCTCGATGCTCGCGCTGATTGGGCAGCGGTATGCCTATGCGCTTGAGGCCGCCGTGGGTATACGTCGCGCCGTATTGGTGGCCACGGTGATGCCGGGTGTGCTCTATCTACTGATGGCCGCGGTTGGCCAGCCCGTCCTCGCCGTCGGGTTGTTCTGCGTGCAGTGGGGCCTTATCCCGGTCAAAGAACCGCTGTTCTCCGCCTACCTCAACGCGCATATCCCCGACGCCCGGCGGGCCACGGCGCTGTCGTTGGTAAACACGCTGCTGAGCCTTTATATTACCGCGATGGGACCACTGATCGGCGCGGTCGCTGCCGCGTCCCTGCCCGTGGCCTTCGCCTTGATGGGCGTCGTCGTGCTGGCCGGCGCGCTGATACTGCCGATCGACGATCAGGTTTTCGCTCCCTAACCGGTCATGCTCATAGGCGCGTCTCGTCGAGCATGAGGAGCACGCCATTCGGGGGATCGGCGAGGAAGGCGCGCCTGGCGCCATCGTCGACAACGAGTAAGCTGGGCGAGTGTCCCAGAGTGAGGATGCGTTGCACGGCTCCGGTACGACCGTCCAGGGTGAGAAACCGCGTTGTCGTCGATGGAAGTAGCCCCTCGCCTGGGCCAAGGTCGGACGCCCATAGATGACCCGAATCTTGATCGACGCCGCTGAGGGCGCCCGGCACGCGGAAGCCGGGCAGGGCCTTGCCGGTCCGTGCATCAACCACTGACCCATAGAATCTGTTGCCCACGTTATCGCCGTCGCCGCCCCAGAAGATGACGGTATGCGCCCTCGCATCGTCAAGTGGCAAAGCGCCGCCATTGTGGCTCGTGCGGAGCACGGCGCCGCTCACGGCGTCCAACATCCACAGACTGCCCTGCCCCATCCGTTCGCTGATGAAGAGATGGTTAGTTGGCAGGTCGAGGGTGAAGGTCAGCGTAGAGGCCGTCGTAGAATCGTGAATACGATGGAGTATGGCGCCGTCGTGCGCGTCTAGAATCAGGACATCTTCATCCGCAACGACAAAGGCGCGATTGGCCGGCGCGTCCACGATCAATTGCGCTGGCACGGAGTCTTTCATCGGTATGACGTGCACGACGGCGCCAGTATGGGCGGAGAGCACACGTATCGTGGCGTGTTGGTACGGGTAGGATACCTCCGCGATAAAGACACGGTCCGCCTGATCGTCGACGGACACTTGCGGGGACGCGCCAATCATTGTCGTCCACAATGGTGCTCCACTCATGGCGTCGAACGCGTCGAGCCTGACCTTAAAGGGTGATCCCGCTCCGCTACTTGTGACGAAGACCCTGTTGCCCGGTTCATCTACGATGAGCGTCGCGCTACTCGGTCCTGGGGTCGTTAGCCGCGTTGCTCGCACAACCTTCCCTGTCTGGAGGTCCGCGGACGTCATGATCACCGTGCGCGAAGCGGTGTTCGTCAGAAAGATCAGTCGTCCGGCCAGCGCGTCAATACCAATGACACTGGGAAACGCGATGGCCAGCCTGCTCAGTGGGGTTGGTAGGGTTTGACCGCTTGAGGCGTCGAGCATGGTGATGGTGGGCGGCCGGGAACGGACGATGTAGACGTGCTTATGCCGCGCGTCCAACAGGAACTGGGCGGGCGGCTGCCAGTCGATCTGACGCAGGACCGGTGATGGGGGCATCGGTGGAGCCGACGGCTTGCCGCCTACATCCGCACTGAACACGCTGACGCTCGGTTCATCGCTATTGCTCACAAACACCCGTCGGCTATTGGCGTCGACGGCAAGGAGGCGGGGTCGGCTACCGACGCGGAGTGTGCGGAGCAGCATGCCGGACGCGTTCAGGACGGTCACTGAATCATCGAGGTAGTCGGCGACGAAGGCGTGCCCCGTGCGGCTATCGATTGCTATGGCGACCGGCTCGCCTCTCACCGCAACGCTGCGCAGCACGGCGCCGCTACGTCCATCGACGACCGCGACGCCATTGTCCGTGGCGACGAGCACATGGCTGGACGTTGGATCAATAGCCAGGGCCTGTGCTCCGTGGCCCGCCGCGATGCTTTGTACAACTTTGCCGGAGTTTGCGTCGAGAATGCGCACGCTCTGGCCGGAGGGTGAGTCCTCGCCGCCGGCGACAAAGACGCGGCCTGTCGGCGCATCGACGGCCACCGCATAGGGGGTTAGATCGAGAGGGATGGTCCGAAGGAGGTGTCCCGTTCGTCCGTCGAGGAGGGAGACACTGTGACTGTCACGATTCGCAACGAACACGCGCCCGGTTGCCTCGTCGACGGCAAGCGCATCGGGTACGAGTCCGACCTGGGTTGTGGCGAGGCTATCGCCATTGCGAGCATCGAGGACGGTGACCGAGCCGTTTTGTTGCAGATCAGGCGGCTGGTTGTCTTGCGAGAAATCCAGGGAGGAAGGGTTCAAGGTGAGGACGAAGACGCGCCCTGTACGGGAGTTAACCGCTACCGCGATTGGACCGACACCTACGTTGGCGGCGTCGATCTCTTGTCCCGTGCGTACATCGATCATGACGACCGTTCCATTGGGATCGGAGGGATCATGATAGTGCGGGCTAGCCGGGTTATCATCAGTGTTGGGGATGGCATCGTTGACGACGAACAGGCGCTGCATCGATGGGTCGAACGCGAAGGTGCGAGCGATCCCATCGGGATCGCTCGCGCCGAAACGATTGGTGATGCGCACGGCACGCCCCGGATGCGAGTCGAGGACGGTTAAGCCTCCACTCCCGGCGACGAACACGTAGCCGTCGCGGTCGTCCACGGCCAATCCGCGTGGGAAGCCGCCGATGCCGATGGTGAGCGGTGCGTTTGAAGGGCGAGGCGCTGACGGTGACGGTGACGGCGTCCTCCTCGCATCGCTTGCAACGACCGTCCCCGACCTGTGCGTCGCCACGATTGGCGGCCATGGCGCGGCCAGGGAGGTGGCGCACGCCGCCAACGCGTACACGGCTATCACATTCATGCGCATCTACAGCACCTTTCCTTTACGCAGCTATCCTCTGTCCCTGCGCCAGCGCATCGAAAGAGGCGTGCAACGCAGAGATCGCGTCAAGGCGTCGGACTACTAGCCCTTTGTGACCAGTTCGATGCCTTCCTTGTCCAGCCACTCCAGGACGCGTTGGTGGGTCTGCCGCGCGGAGAAGGCGTTCCAGCGGTCGCGCAGGGAGGCCATGCTCAGCTATCATTCATGCTTTTCGTGCTAGCCATTGCGTGGTAGAGCCAAGCCTGTCGTTTGCTCACGATTCCAGAATACCGCAGCGATCAGGCCATTGCCTGCAGTTTTGGCTGCGCCACGGCTGGCTGTCATGGTCGTACAAGTCCCACGCCGCGACGCTCGGCACGCTATCCTGAATAACGGATGCCAGACACAAGATAGCACGAACTAGTGGGACGAATGGGGTGCAGTGTGACTCCAGCGATACTGACGGTGACGCTGAACGCGGCGGTGGATACGACGCTGATGGTGGGCACACTGCGTGTGGGCGAGAGCGAGACGGTGCGCGACGTGCTCAAGCTGCCGGGCGGCAAGGGCAACAACGTGGCCCGCACGCTGCACCGACTGGGCATTCCCGTGATCGCCAGCGGCTTGGTCGGCGGCCCCGCCGCGTCGTCGATCACGGATGGTCTCGCCAGGGAAGGGATACCCCCTCATTTTATGCACATAACTACTTACACTCGTGCCTGTACGGCCATCGTGGAGCTTGATCACGGCCGCGTGACCGAGGTCAACGAGCCGGGCGCACCTGTGGCGCCGGAGGTGGCGGAGCAATTTCAGGAGCACCTCGGCGGTTTGCTGCACGGTGACGAAGACGAAGTCGCGCTGCTGGTCCTCTCCGGGTCGCTGCCCCCCGGCCTGCCCGACGACTATTACGCGCGCCTGGTACGGCAGGCGCGCGAGGCGGGCGTACCAGCGGTGGTCGATAGCAAGGGCAAGGCCCTGGAGACCGCGCTGGCCGAAGCGCCCCTGGTGGTCAAGCCCAATAAGGTCGAGGCCGAGACGCTGCTGGGGCATCGCATCGACGATGTCGACGACGCGCTGCGAGCGGCATGGGCGCTACGGCGACGCGGACCGCATGTGGTGACGCTGACTCTGGGCGCGCAGGGCGCGGTGCTTGTCACGGAGAAGGGCGTCTGGCTGGCGCAGGCACCGCGGCAGGACGCCGTGGATACCGTGGGCTCGGGCGACGCGTTCGTGGGCGGACTGATCGGCGGTTTGTGGGACGCGGTGTCGAGCGGCGCGGTGGCCTCGTTGTCCGCGGCCACAATGGACGCGGCAGTGCTGGCGCGGGCGTTGGCCCGGGCCGCGGCCTGCGGCGCGGCCAACGCGTTGACACTGGGCGCCGGTATGATCGAGGCGCGGGACGTGGCGCGCATCGAGCGCCTGGTCGTCGTCGAGTCGCTCGGGATGGAGCCAGCCTGATGGCGTTGCGGTGGTCGTACTCGGCGCAGCGGACTCTGGAGCGGTGTCCGCGCCAACTGGCCTTCGGGCAGGTGGTGGCCTCGCACAACGCGCGCGACCCCGTTCGCCGCGAGGCCTACCTGCTGCGCCAGTTGCACAGCATCCGCTCGTGGCAGGGCAGCCTGGCGCATACCATCCTGGCTACCGAGGGCCTGGCCGACCTCCAGGCCGGCCGTCCGCTGGCGCCGCTGGCGCCGCTGGCGCTCAGTTTCGCGGCGCAAGACCTGGCGCGCCGTCAGTTTGCGTTCTCGGCGGCTCATCGCTACCGTGATCCCGGCCAGTCCAAGGCCGCGGCGGGCGACGCCTACTGCGCCCTGATCGAGCACGAGCGCGGCGAGGACCTCGGCCCCGAGACGCTCGCCGCCGTCGATGCGGCGCTGCTGCGCTGCTTTACCAACCTGGCCGGTCAGACAGGGTTTCTGGCGTTACTGCGCGACGGACGGGGTTATGCCACCGAGACCGCGCTAACGCTGCGCTGGGGCAAGGCTACGGTCGTCTGCGCCTTCGACCTGACCCTGCTGCGGCCCGACGCGGGGCTGACCATCGTCGATTGGAAAGTGTCGCAGCACGAGGACAGCGGCTACGAAGCGCAACTTTTGCTCTATGCCTACATGGCGGTGCGTAGCGGCCGCTGGCCGGGGCTCACGGCGGACATGATCGACCTGTACGAGGTCAACCTGCTGCGGGACCGCATCCACCGGCATCGCTTCGACGGCGCGCGCTTCGGCGAGGTGGAAGACAGGGTGCGCTCCGGCGTGGACGAGGTGCGGGCCGTCCTGGGCGATGGCTCCTACGCCCGGCTGAGGCTCGATCAACTGGCCATCGCCCCACACGAGCAAACCTGTGCCGCCTGCCCCTTCGCCCCGCTGTGCGCCGACTCGCTCACGGACGAGGGGCGGCCGGACGAGGCCCTGATCGTGCGCCGGCGCTATACCGCCTCGCCCGATGACCCTCATGCGACTGACGCGGACGGGGCGGGTAACGAGACGCTCGTCGCGGACGGCGGATAGGCGGCTTCAACGACATCGGACGCGCGCTGTGTCGGCTGCAATCAGCCGTCCTTCAGGGCCGCTTCGGCACCCGGCGCGACGGCTCTGATGGTGGTGCGCAGTCGGCCGAGATCGTGGTCTCGATCGAGGACGCCGAAAACGAGGGGGATTGTGCGCGCGTCATGGTCGGCGAGGCGGTCGGCGGCCAGGTCAGCGTCGCCGGAGGCCGCCGCGTCGAGGATGGCCCTGTGTGCCGCGCGGCCGTCGTCCCAGTTCCCGAAAGCGCCGAAACGCACCCGATATCGCTCCGCGTGGTCGGTCAACTCGTCGATCTCGGCGCCGACGCGCGGCCCGGCGGCGGCCACGAGGGTTCGATGGAACGCACGGTGGGGTCCGCGGAGTCCGGGCTGGTCGCCGACCCTCTGGTAGTAGTCCATCTGCGCCATGTGGCCCTCGAGGGCGGCGATGTCGGCCGGGGTGAGGGTCGGCACGGTGATGCGGATCGCCACGGCCTCGAGCGCCAGGCGCGCGATGGAGATCTCCTCGAAGTCCGCGGCCGTCAGGGGGGCGATGCGCACCCGCTGGTTAGGCGCGGCGAGCACGAGCCCCTCGCGTTGGAGCATCCGCAGGGCCTCCCGGAGCGGGGTGCGCCCGGTCCCGAACGCGCGAGCCAGGTGCGCCTGGGAGACGCTGCCGCCGGGCTCGAGCGCGCCGCGCAGGATCGCCGTCCGCAGGCAGTCATGCACCGCGACGACGCTCTGGCCGTCGCGGACCGTCGGCGCCGGCGGGCCCGGATCGTCCGGGCCCGCCAGCGCGAGGGTGGCGAGAGTGGGGGGCCGTCCCGGCGCCGTCATTGCGCCAGGAAGGTCTGCACGCCGGTCGCGATCCGCCATGGCTCGGACGCGTCCCAGTCGGGGTAGCGGTCCCGGAGCCGCGGCGTGAGGATCGCGATGATCTCGCCGGCGTCGTGGCCCTCGGCGGCCAGGCGCTTCGTCTCCGCCCGCAACAGGGTCA
>JAABUX010005272.1_pt1 | contig 15948 bp, 18 predicted proteins | sample 5561851 | NCBI WGS metagenome assembly JAABUX01 (sample SAMN10711883, study PRJNA513361) | rock metagenome | isolation source: Antarctica rocks | place: Antarctica: Victoria Land, Richard Nunatak red sandstone | collected 2016-01-03 | reverse complement strand
TCCGCCCGTCCCTGCCGTGCGGAAAAACGCCCAATCGATCCATCATCTTGCCTCGCCCTGCTACGCAGAGTGGCTGGGTTCCTGATGTCGCCTCCGGATGGGTTTACCCTGTCGCCTGACACATGAAAGGCAACCCGCGCCAGCTCCTCGGGGGACGTGCCGCGCCCAAGACTGGTCCCGGCCCTGCCCGGTCGGGTCGCGCCACGCCGGCAACAGCGGGGCCGGAGGTGCCGGCGCGCGCTCGGCCGGCCGCTTGTCCCGGGTCCATGCGGCAACCTGGCGCTCGGCCACTTCCCGCGACACCGGCCCTTCCCGCGCCTTCCGGCCCGCCAGCTCGTGGGCGGCGTGCCGCTTGGTGGCCAGCGCCTCGCGCACCTGGCGGCGGAGCTTGTCATCGTCCCGCTCCGGCGCGCGCCCGGTGCGCTCCCTGTCGCGCTCCGGCTCCTTATCCCGCTCCGGTTCCCACTCGGGCGGGCGCGGCCGCTGCTGGTCCAGCTCCTCTCGGGTCGGCCACGCGATCGAGGCGGCGCGCACCTCGCCGCGCGCCATCTGCCGCGCCAGCTGGCCCACGTCGCGCGCCGTCTCGCGGGCCACGAACACCTCGGCACTCTCGCGTTGCCGGGTCAGCGCCACGTAGCTGGCCGCCGATCGCCAATGCTCGGTGTGATACAGATACGTCCGGTCCAGCGTCTTGCCCTGGCCCTTGTAGATCGTCCCCGCGTAGCCGTGCCGGAACCCTTGGAAGTCGGCGGCGGTCCACCGCACCTCGCGCCCGTCCCGGCCGGCGGCGTCGAGCTTGGCCGCGACCTGGCCGGTGCTGGGATCGACGAAGGTGATCGTGCCGACGTTGCCGTTGTAGATGTGGCGCGTCTTGTCGGTCTCGGTGAACTGCACCCGGTCGCCCACGGCAAACGCCGCGCGCCCGTGCCTGGTCTCGAGCGGCACATCCTGGCCGGTCAGCTCGCCCCGTGCGCGCCGCACCTGGCGCAGCTCGACATTCAGCGTGTCCACGTCACGGTTGGTGTAGGCGAACACGAACCGGCTTGCCCCCGGCTTGTCCGCCGCATCTCGCTTCCACGCCGCCACCAGGGCGCTGCGGGCCTCGTCCTGCTTATCGGTCCAGGTGATCGCCCCGGCGGCGTCGAACGCCTGCACGGCCTCGGCGAACCGGCCCTCAGCCAGATCCCGCGCCGCCTGGCGCTGCCAGTCCACCGTCTGCCGGGTCACCTCGGTGATCTCGGCCGATCCGTGCCGCTGCCGCATCTCGGCGAACAGCCCGCCGCGCTCGATGCTGGCCAGCTGCCGGTCGTCGCCGGCAAGGATGATCTTGGCTCCGGCGTGGCGCGTGGCGGCCAGCAGCTCGCCGGTCACCCGCGTGTCCAGCATCGCCGCCTCGTCGACGATGACCACGGTGCGCTTGTCCCATTCGGTGCGGCCGTTCTTCAGCGCGAACAGCGCCGCGTGCACGGTGCGCGCCTCGCGGAACCCGTCCGCCGCCAAGTCCTGCGCGACCGCGTTCGTCGGGGCCAAGCCGACCACCCGCTTGCCGTCGCGCTCGTAGGCGTCGCGGATGGCGGCCAGCGTGTAGCTCTTGCCGGTGCCCGCCCGGCCCTCGATCAGTTTGAGGTTGCCGGCACCGATCGCGTGCTCGAACGCCCGGGCCTGGTCGGGCCGGAGCGTGCGCTCCGCCTGGGCGGCGTTCGCGTGGCGCTCGGACACCGTGCTCGTTCGCTGCCGCACCAGACCGCCGGCGGCCGCCATCGCCGCGCGCTCCTGCTCGCGCACCTCGCGGGTGGTGAACCGCCCGGCTGCCTCGCCTGTCTCCCGGTCGTGCAGCGGCACCAGGTCGTAGCTTTTCAGGACCGCCACGCGAACCGCCGCGATCTCCTTGATGGCGTCCCTTCCCTCTTGCCCGTCTCCCTCTGCCCCAAGCTGCTTGGTCAGGAACCGGGTCAGCTCGCGCTCGGTGAACGTCGCGTTGTTGCGCGTCAGCGCCGCCAGCACCTGCGCCGGGTCGCGCGCCGCCTCCTGGTTGGATTGCCGGATGGTCTCGGCGCGCTCGACCACCTCGGCCCCTACGCGGCGCATCCGCACGGGGCCGACGTGCTCCTGCGCGTGCGTGGCCACGGGATCGACCCGCGCCTCGATCCCGTGCTCGCGAAAGTACTGATCTTGGTGCTCGCGCCACAGCTCGCCCACGCGGCACCGTCGGCCACCCGCGCCCGTCCGCCGGCCGAGCGCACCTCGGGATCCAGGTCGCGCGCCTTCTTGGCCGCAAACCCGTTGCCCTCGATCCGCCGGGTGGTGATCAGCAGGTGCGCGTGCCAGTTCGCCCGCTCGCTTTCCGCCTCCGCCCCGTGCGGCGCGTGTACGTCGAGCTGTATGCCCAAGCCCTTGGAGACAAAATGCGTCTGCACGCCTCCGCTCGCCTGACAGCTCCCTGGTGCAGAACGCTGACGCGCTTGCCTAGCCGCTTCTGGTCATCCAGCCAGCTTAGCGGCAGAAAGCTCAATCAAGGCCTTCAGACCCGGTTCAGCAACCGCCTCGGCAGCTTCAGAGAACGCGAACCAGCGGACGACACGTTGCTGCTGCTCCGGCCACACTTTCTCCAGCCGCCGGACTCGCAACGCAAACACCTTCACCTCACAGGAAACGGTGATCTCCTTCTCGTCCAGCAGCTTGTCGTAGCTGTAGACGCCAATCGACCGGCGCTTCATTTCTCCGCGCGCGCCGGCCTCCTCATACGCTTCTTGCGCCGCCGTCTCCTTCGGTGTGAGCCCCTTGATCGGCCACCCCTTGGGAATGATCCACCGCCCATTGCGACGCGTTGTCACCAGCAACACCCAGAGCGCACCGGCCTTGTCGGACCGATACGGCAGGGCACCATATTGCACCCGAACCGCCGCACCCTTTGCTCGGTTGCCAGACCCCCGACGCGCGCGGTTGTCGTCAGGCTCCGTCATCTCGCAACGTTCTCCTACTGTCTCGCGGCAACCCAGGTTGCCACCGTGCCATCGCGGGTTGCTGTTACTCCAAGCCGCTGTCGTCACCGACGCTGCGAGCGCCAACTCGCCCAGTGCAGCCTAGCTCTGCCAGTCAAGACGCCCAATTCACGCATCGAGCCGTCCGGCATGGAACCGCGGTGCTGCCAGGCTACACAGGAGGGCGTGAGGAAAAAGAAACGGGCATGCGAGCGACGCGCCTGCAGAAGCCCCGTGCCGCAATTGCCCTAACCGTGGACGGCGATAAGCTGACACGGACCTGACCCCTGGGGATCGAACCACATGGCCCGTTCACTCGCCGAACGCCTTTACACGCTCGGACAACAAAAAGCCCGGCTGGCCGAACAGGAAGCCAAACTCAAGGACGCCGGACGACGCGCCCGCACCCGCCGCCTGATCGAAGCCGGCGGACTGGTCGAGAAAACCGGCCTGCTCGAGCTCGACGCCAACGCCCTCTACGGCGCCCTGCTCTCGATCCGCGACGGGTCGAGCAACGCCAAGCAGGTCGAACAGTGGACCGCCCTCGGCGGCCGCACCTTCGCCCGCGACGCCCGCGCCCGCAACGAAGGCCGTGAACCGATCGTGCTCGCCTTCCCCGCCGCCCTGGCCAAGGACGCCACCACCACGCTGCGCGCCGCCGGGTTCCGCTTCAACACCGTGCTCCAGCACTGGGAAGGCCTGGCGCGCGTCGAGGAAGCCCAGCAGCTCGCCACGGCGCACGGCGGCACCGCCCGAAGGGTTGCCGCTTCCCTGCCCGCCCTCGCCGCGCTGGACACCGCTGCGGAGTGATCGGCATGCGCTTGTCTCAGTTGCCGCGAGTCTCTCCATCTAGCGCCACTCCGGCGAATGTTGTCGGCCGCCATGGGTGGTCCTGCTTCCCATGCTGAGCGCCGTCGACCACGCGCTCGTTAAAGCCGCTCGCGAGGTCATCCGAAAACGCTACAGGGCCGACCAGCATGCCGTGGGCTGTGCGCTTCGCACCAGGTCGGGCCGCGTCCATGTCGGTGTGCACCTGGAATGCTATGTCGGACGGATCACCGTCTGCGCCGAAGCCGTCGCGATCGGCCGGGCGGCGGTCGAAGGCGACGACGAGATCGAGGCCATCGTCGCGGTCTTTCAGTCGTCAGCCGATGACGCCACGCCGGCCGTGGTCGCGCCCTGCGGCATGTGCCGCGAGATGATCAGCGACTACGCCCCTGACGCCCAGGTCATCATGCCAACCAACGGCCAACCCGAGCTGGTGCCGATCGGCGACCTGCTCCCCCGAAGGTTCCAGCGGAGCTGACGCCGACGCCGCAAAACAAGGTTCGTCACGACCTCCACAGCGGTCCACCTCGGCCGGGTGTCTCAGGCCGCCGCTTGGCCAGTTCGGTCGCGATCGCATTCGCCCGGTCCCGCAACGCCTTGGGCGCGCGGCCGAGCACGCCGGCGCCCTCGAGCCCGCCGCTGCCCGCGAGACGAGGAAACCACGTCGCCGTCAGCGGCAGATAGGCCAGCCGGCGCAGGTCGAGCACGAACGCGCGGCCCTGCCCGAGCTCGGCTGCCTCCTGGCTGTTGAACGCCAGCACGCCCGGCGGCAGCGACGCGCTCCAGGGCTGGCTCGTGGTGTAGGCGACCATCACGCCGTGGCCGTCCGCCACCCCCGCCACCGCGAGCGTGTAGGCGACGTGCGGAGGCCCCGGCCGCAACGGAGCTTCACGCTCGGGAAAGGCGCACCAGACGAAGTCGCCCTGTCGGAGCGCCGGCCCTCTCACCCGGATCGGCTCACCCGTGCCGGGCATGGTCGAGCAGCGCCCCGAACAGCGTGGCGCGGACGATGCGCTCGGCCTCTGACTCATCGGGCTCGCGGATCAGCGCGTGTCGCTCGTGGGCCAGCAGCTCGGTCGCCGCCTGCACCGTGAGCTGGCGCTGACTCTCCTCGAAGCGGGCCTTCTCGCGCAACAGCACCGTCTCGACGAAATTGGTGACGCTGCGATTGCCGGCTTGCGCTCGCGCTTGCACGAACTCGGCGACATCGGGACGGAACCGCATGGTGAAGGCGTCGCGCATCAAAGCTCTCCCGGAATGACCCATGCATAGACAGGTTTGCCGCACCGGTCCGCATCCTGCGGTGCGGACCGGTGCTAGGTTGATCCACTGTGTTGTGCGTCTCCGTCCGACACGGTCTCACGCAGGCGGTGTGGTCGGCAGGTCGTAGAGGGTGAACGTCACCTCCTCGCCGTCGATGTCGACCTCCAGCACGCGGTTGATCGGCTCGCCCACTGTCGCCAGCTCGTCCAGCGCCGCCTGGAACAGACGGTGCTGCTCCCGCCGGATGACATTGGGGACGATGATCACCAAGCCCGCGTGCAGTGTCTGCGTCGCATAGAGCCGGCGGAAGTCAGTGGCGTTGTTGGTCACCAGCACGAAGTCGCCCTCGGCCGCATGCCGCAGGACGTTCCAGTCCTTCCACCCCGCCATGCCGACGTGCGCGACATGCTGGGCCTCGTGGCCGGCTTGGCGGGCAATCGGAACCAGGTCGACGCTCAAACACTCGTCGATCAGGAACCTCATCCCGTCATGACGGTCACCAGCTTCCGCCGGCTGGTCCGGATCGGCGGCCGATTGTGCCACGGCTGCGCCTTCGGCCGGCCCCGCAGCGGATAGGCGGCGGCGTAGGTCGGGGCCAGACGCACCATCTCGGCCGTCAGGCGCGGATAGCTCTCCAGCAGGTCCGGCTCGCTCATCCCCTGCTCCAGCAACGCCGCGATCATGTGGACCGCGATGCGCGTGCCCCGGAACACGGGATCGCCGCCCATGACCTCGGGATCACTGACCACCAGAACGCGGGCTTGCCGCAGCGCCCGCAGCGCAGCGGCCAGAGCCCGCCGGGGCTCCCGAAGGTCGATGGTCAGCAAGCCCTCTTCGACGGTCACCGTGCTGCCCTGCGCGCGCGCGAGCGCCTCGAACACCGTACGCCGCAGCTCGGGCGCCAAGCGGTCGGCCAGCCGGCGTTCCAGAGCCAGCGACATCAGGCCGTGCCGATCCAGCAGCCGGGTTGCCTGCCCTGCCTGTTTGCCGGCCACGGCCATGACAATCCGTTTGTCGATCGCGTTGTGCACCGCCTTCAGCGACAGCCCGGTCAGCACGGCCGCCTCGGTCGGCGTAAACAGACGACTGACATGGCTCTGCATCGCACACCAAAAGGTTCTCTGAATAGAGAATATATCTGGGTTGCTTGTGCAAAGAAAGCGTTCGCAGCACCTTCAGCGCTACGCTGGCGGTTGCTGCGCGGGGTATCGGATCCGCGCTACCCCGCCCTCTTCCCAAGCAGCTTGCTTTTCATTGCTGGTCGTCGGCGTTCCGCAATAGCTGTCAGCCCCGCGCGGGCCGCCTCGCTCCTCCCACTCCTAAGCAGTTTTTCTTTGGCTCACGAAGGTTATCCACAGTTAAAGTTATCCACAGGTAAGATTCTGTTGTTCTCTTTGTTCAATGTTCATCGCTTATAAGTCTTTGAACGCGCTTGTTAAATTGCTCCAGGTATTAGGGATTGGGCGAGTCGCGATTAGGAGTCGGGTGGGTAAGTCTTAGGTTTTGGTTACTTGCGCTTAGGGATGGGGTCGCCTTCAGCGGCGTTGCCAGCGCAACTATTAGGTTTGGGGTGGCCGGCTGCAAGCTGTTGATCTCGCAAGTCATCCTTCCCTCGAACTATTAGCTTTGGGGTGGATGATCCCTTGGCTTAGCTTCGTTACGTTCCAACCTAAGAAATCGTCGTGGCCCCGTCCCTCGTTCGAACCATTGACCAGCGTCCAGCCCCGGGCTCGATGATCAAGCCCGGCGAGCTGATTGACGTTCTGGATATGGCGCTGACCCTCAGCGACCGGCGGACCTACAACCTGCTGATTGCCCACGCCTGGGACAGGATCGGCGAGGACACTACGCACTGCATCGCCAAATCCGACCTGCGGGGGAACCACGTGGGCGGCGAGCGGCTGGCGGACAGTATCGACCGCCTCATGCGCACGATCGTGCGCATGAGGGTCGTGCAGGATGGACGACCAGCCGTGACCAAGGTCACCCTGCTGTCCAAGACTACAGAACACGACGATGCAGCCGGCCTCCTCTACTACCGGTTCGACGCTGACCTGCGGCAAATCATCCTCGACAGCCGCGTGTTTGGTCGCTTGCGCAAGGAGGTGATGTTCGCTTTCACCAGCAAGTATGCGCTGGCCCTATACGAAATCGGCGAGAAGCGACGGAACATGCAATTCCGGTGGACTGAGGATTTCGATCTGGCCGAGTTGCGGGAATTGCTGGGTGTGAGGCCGGACGATCTCACTAGCTTCGGCAACTTTAACGCGTGGTGCCTGAAACCGGCGGCCATGGAGGTTAACGGCCTAGCCGAGTTCTCAGTCGCGTTCCGTCCCGTTAAGGTCGGACGCAAGGTCACGCGGGTGCAGCTAGCTTGGTGGCGTAAGAACGAGGACGAGATCCGGAGTGCGTTTACCGAGGTGCGTCGTCACAAAGTCGGCCGACGGGCCCGCCTGAGCGGAACGGCCGAGAGCCTCGCCTGATCCGGCCAAGTATTAGCTTTGGGGTAGCTGCTAAGAGATCGTGCTGCAAGGTGACTGTTAGCTAGCCGCTTTCTTGCTGCTTATGTCGTAGGCGTTGAGTGCTCGCTCGAGCACCTCCACAAGCAGTAACCCGTCACGCATTGCAACCCGCCGTATCCGGTCGTCGAACTCGGGGCTTACGCGTGTCGCGAATTGAACAGTACGACCGGAGCGGCGCATTGACCGACCGTCGATTCGTGCCGGCCTTGGCTCCGATACCGCGTGCTCGTAACTAACGAAGGCTGCCTCGGAGGCAGGCGGGAGCCGCATCTCCGGATCAAGATCCGTGCGAGCCTCATCCGCGGCCGGAGGTGACCCGAGGCCGCCGCGTCTGAGCCCCTTCAGCTTTGAGGCGTCAGCCATCGGTGCCTTCGCTCTCGCCGACCCTGTCAATCAGAGCCTGGATCAGTGCGTCGGCGCGCTCCTTTAAACCGTGGAACCGGGTCTCGGTGATGGCCAGCCCCTCGTTCTGGGCAATCCGATAAGCGGGGCGCTCGGGCAGGTAGCCCGGCAGCGCGGCGTAGCCCGCCTCAATGATGAAGGCCCGAGCCGCCTCCGCCTCGCTGTCAGTGCCGATGTGATTCAGGGCGAAGATCAGTCGCGACGAGGGCACGCCCAACTTCACCAGACCATGAAACACCCGCACGGCCGGATTAAGGTCGTCGCGCGCCGGACCCGTTGGCTGCACGATCAGGTCAGAGCGTTTGGCAATCTCGGTCGTGCCGCCGCTCGCCTTGGCGGGTCCGTCGATAACAAGGAGGTCGAATCCGTCCGCGCTGGCCAGAGCCTGGGCGGTGGTCTTAAACAGCTCCACGGACAGCAGGGGCTCGATGGCACGCTGTGTCCTCACCTTGTGCCAGTCGATGATGGTGGCCTGGTCGGGGTCAAGGTCCGCAACCTTGACCTTCAGGCCGCTCGAAGCCGCCTCGCGCGCAAGCGCACGCGCTAGCGTCGACTTTCCGACGCCGCCTTTCTGGCTGACGAACGCGACCACGGTGGTCATCTTTCGATTGTAAAATACGTCAAGATAGCGGCTAGCTAGTTGCTTTATCCAATGTTGGTCAAGTGTTATCTTGCAGCTAGATAGCCGAGGTAGTAGTCGCGAAGTTAGCATCGGCAAGCAGGACACAGCTGTTCGTTCATTGCGGTAAGCCGAGGCCGATGTCCTGACAGGACGAGGCAAGTGAAATGTCAGCGTCGGCCCGGACGGTAGGTCCCGAGAAACAGATCGCCGATTGCCCAGCGCCGCCGGTAGGTGAGCCATCGCTGTGCGAGGTGGTGCGGCCGGTCGTGCAGCATGTGGCAGCGCTGGCAGAGGCTGCGCAGGTTGCGCGGGTGGTTGTGCGCCGGATCGTGGTCGAGGTGCGCCGCCGCCAGCACCACACGCGTGGTCCGCGATCGCGCAAGGTCTGCGGGGGAGGGGAGGGCGCATGGGTGGCCCCGGCCATCGCGCCAGCGGCCACGCAGCCCGGCGGCCTCGTCGAGCCAGCGGCCGTCGGGCAGGCAGCGTACGACCTCGCGGTGCGGCCGCCGACAAGACTCGCAACGGCCGCGCGCGCGGTCGAAGCGGATCGACCAGCTCAGCTCCGGCCAGTCGATCGGGTAGAACCAGCGCAGCTCCGGCCGGATCGGCACGTCAGCCGGCCCGTCGCGTAGACGCGGGCAGGGGAAGGCTCACCGCGTCCACATCCGCGCCGCGATCGCGCGCTCCTCCTCGCCGACCGCCTCGGCGTAGATCGCCGTCGTGGTCAGCTGGGCGTGGCCGAGCCAGCGCTGCACCATGTTGAGCGGAATGCCTTGGCCGACGGCGGCTACCCCCAGCGCGTGGCGCAACCCCTTCGGACTGGCCTGGGCGCCCGCGACGCCGGCCACCGCCAGCACCTCCTTGATCCGCCGCCACGCGGTCGACCGCGACCAGGGCCACAGCGGCAGCTTGGCCGCCGGCCCGCGCAGGCCGCGCACGCCGAACACCAGGTCGAGCATGGTGGCCAGCTCCGGTGGGATCGGCACGGTGCGGAACACCCCGCGCCTTCGCTTCTTGATGGTCTCGAAGGTGATGGCACCGGCGGTGACGTCGACCCGCTCGCCGGTCAGCGCCAGCGCCTCGCTGATCCGGCAGCCCGACCAGGCCAGCGTGTGGCAGAACGCGCGCACGTCGCGCGGGGCGAGGTCGGCGGCGGCCAGGAAGCGCGTGTGCTCGGCCCCGGTCAGGTATTTGCGGCCGCCGGCGCGGTCGTGGATCGACATCATGGTGCCGCGACCCCGACCGGCGTCTCGAAGCAGGCGGCGTCGGCGGCGACCCAAACGCGGGCAGTGACGGTGGTCATGGACGGCCTCCAGGGAGCGCAAATCGAGCGATGCCACGACTCTTGTTTCACGGACGGCCGGCGCCGGTCCAGCGTCGCGCGCGGGTGGCGGTCAGAAATCCGATCGGAAAGGCCGATCCGGGGCAGGGCAGGAGCCGCCCGCCGGCCGCCCTGGACGCGGCAATGCGGGCCCGCCTGAAACACTATTACCCATAGTGTTGCAGGCTGGGACTCAGGATCCGATGAGGCGGCGACCTAAGACGGTGCCAAGCTGCCGCAATCAGACGGCTTACGAATGGGCACCTGAAGCTTCAATCGCAGCCAAGTCGACCGGCTGCACTGTCCCTCCGGCGCTGCGGCCGTCGCCCCCGTGCGTGGTGCCGCGCCGGTGCTGGTCGGCGCGATCCGGAAAGTCTCGCGCGCCGACGGCAACTGGCGCCGGCGGCTTCGACGTGATCTCGCTGCGTTCGTCCATTGTGAAAGCGGCGCAATGTGGAGGGATCCGGACCGGCGCCCTTGCGAACCAGCAACGACAGGCGATCGCCAGGCTGGACAGTTCTTGTGTCTATATCGTAATGAAAGACCGGGCATCTTGGAGCGCATCGGATCGCTTACCCGACAAAGCCATGATACGCGCATACGTTATCAATCTCGACCGCGACACAGTGCGCGCGGCAGCGTTCACCGCCCGTTTCGCCGGTGCCGGGTTGGACATCGTGCGGATGCCCGGCGTACTTGGCAGCGCGTTGCCGGTCTGTGCGCGCGAGGCGTTATCGTTCAGCGCCGGGTGGGCCACCCGTTCACCCGGCGAGATTGGCTGCTTCCTGAGCCATGTCGCGACATGGGAGCGTGTGGCTGCCGAGCCGTCGCCATGCTTCGTATTCGAAGACGATGCGGCCCCGTCCGGCACGGCTCGTTGGGGTCAGGTCACGTTGCCAGACGAGGCGGATTTAGTGTTCGTCAATGATCGGATGTGCGGCACCGCGCCGCCCGATCACGCGCTCGAATGCCGGCCGATCATGCAGACGGTGGCGCGCGTCAACGGCGGCGGCAACGTCGGCGCGGACGGGTACTTGCTGACCCCGCAAGGAGCCGCCAAGCTGTTGGGCGCTGTGGCGATTGACGGTGTGTTTGGCAATGTCGACTGGCGGATACTGCGCTACAGCGTGGTCCCGGCCGACTTGGCCGGCGCGTTGGCGGGATCGTTCGCTGCGACGGTGATTGCCACGCACCATAACTTGGCCCGGCCTCCGGCTTGGGGCGTGGTGCAGGCGTATGCGCTCAATGTGGCATTGGTTCGGGTGACGGGGGAAGACGGCAGCTCAATCGAGGCGGTCAACGGCGCGCGGCGATTTCAGCACACGGCGGAGACGGTCAGAGTCCAATTATCACGAGCGCAGGGTTGTTGAGACGGACGGGGCTGGCGCGGCGCCTGCCGGCACCCTGGTCCACAAGAATAACGGCCGGTTTCAGGACGCCCGCCTCAGCCCCCTGGTTTACCGCCCATCCCGCCCGGAAACCCGCTGCGGAAATGTTCACCAGCTTGCAGGCTGTGCTGGCTCTTTTCAGGTGGATCCTGGGTCATCGACGTGCAGCGCGAGCGTGCGGGCCATCGAGGCGAGTTGTCCGTGTCTGAGGCGCATGCTGATCTTACCGCGACCGGATCACGAGAGCGCATGCAGACTCACGGCGCTATTGGCGGCTGTGCCACACCCCACGGCGTCCAGGAGCGCCAAGCGGTCCACGGTGGCGAGCAGCAAGGCGGCCTGGGGCAGCCGGTCGGCTTCACTCTTCACATGCAGCCGCTCCGCCGCCCCACGCGAGGAACCCGTCCACGATCCGCCCGGCGATGACGCGATGCGGCTCCGCCCGCCTCCGGTGTGCATCAACCCGTGCAGCTTTCTCTGGCCAACAAACCCCCGCTAGAGGGATTGTGGGTGAAATGCACTTTCGGTTCGCCTGCTACCGGAACCCCTACACATCACGGCAATCCTTGGATTATCGGGTTCGTCGTGACGTAGGATGACGTCGGGGCTGCTGGTTGGGGAGGCTAAGGAATTCAGCCCATAACCAGCTTATAACCTGCGCTAGCAGAATAGAGAAAACACTCCCTGCCACGTCAATTAATAGATGTCCTGACCCTGCAACGCGGCCGATAATTGTATCATTTGAGAAGTCAATATTGGTGGCCTCGTATGCTCGTATGAGCGTGTCAACTCCTTCCACACGACTGTTAGTCATTTTAAAGTTATCTACCTTCGCAACATCAACCATAATTCTGGTTTTGGTGTCTGCCGGATCTGTCTTTTCCAGTTGGATCGCGAAGAACAGTGCGGGCAGCCCAAACCCTCCGACAAAGAGCAGAACATAGTTACGAAATCCAAGATGTCTGAGTAATTTTGGTTTTTTCAGGATACGAACTTTCATTGCTTAATCGATAATTAGGATTTAGGGTAAAATGAAGGGTATTCAATGTCGGAATGACAAAAACTTTCTATGCCGCTCAAACCTTTGCGGAATTTGCGTCTCTCGCCTGTAATGCGAGTCTGACAGTCGTTAGTTGTCCTGTACGGATGCTGCTATTGGCTTAGGGCTTCAGTAGTCAAATCCCGATCCGCTCCACCTCGTCAAGGCTGACCTCGTCCGCCCGGCGGTCGTAGAGCTGCGTCGTCCGCGTGCTGGCGTGATTGGCCATCGCCGCCGCCCGCTCCAGCGTGCCGCCGTTCCCCAGGTAGGCGGTGATCCCGGTCGCCCGGCAGCTGTGGTTGCCGACCTTGGTCTGCAGGCCGATCGCCGCCGCGCGCCGCCGCACCATCGCGTGGGCGTTGGCCTGCGGCAGGGGCGTGCGGGTCAGGCGGTCCGTGCCGCGCCCGACGGTGCGAAACAGCGGCCCCTTCGGGTCGTCGGCGATCCCGGCACCGTCCAGGTAGGCGTGCAGGTACGCCTCCAGGCTGTGGTGGCAGGGCATCGCGTGGACCTTGCCGCCCTTCTCGCGCAGCCGCACCCACAGTCGGCGTTGCTGGGTGAACACGTCCTCGACCCGCATGCCGAGCGCCGCCCCGATCCGCGCAAACGAGTAGACCATCAGCGCGAGCAGGGCCCGGTCGCGCAAACCGATCGGTGTGGTGGCGTCGATGCCGTCGAGCAGGGCCCGCGCCTCGGCCGGTGCCAGCGCGGGCGTGCGGCCCACCCGCACGACATGCGACGGCCCGCGCACCGAGGCGGCCGGGTTGGCCGGCAGCACTTGGCCTGTCACCAGCCAGTCGAACAGGTGGCGGATGGCGGCGAGCTGCTGCTTGACCGTCGGTGCCGAGCGCTCGCGCGTCCGTAGCTCGATCCAGGTGGCCACATGCAGCGGTTGCACGGCCGTGATCGACGCTACGCCGTGCGCCTCGCACCAAGTCAGGAAGTCGGCCACCGCGCGGCCGTAGGCCCGGCGGGTGTGCGGGTTGCGGATCGTGCCGGCGAAGAACTCCAGGAAGCGAACGGCGGCCCGCTCGCCGGCGGCGGCGACCAGGGCCGGCACGCACACCCCCTGCGCCGGTGTAGGCATCGGCGGTTCGGCCGGAGGCAGGGATGGTAGGACGAAGGTGCCGTCCATCAGCCCTGTTCCTCGACCTCGGCGAGGTAGGCGGCCGGCGGCAGGATGCGCACGCCGCGCCAGGGGTGCAGCGCCAGCAGGTCGGCGTCGCCGGTGACGATGGTCGCGGCATCGGCCACGAGCGCCAGCTCCAGGTACTTGTTGTCTTTGGCGTCGCGGCAGTCGGTCACAGAGACCGTCGGCGTGAAGAAGATCGCAAACGCATCAAGCAACCAGAGCACCTCCTGGCGCAGCTCGGAATCGAGAAACCGCGCCAGGCGCGGCCGGGCGAACACATCGAGCAGCTCCGACATGGTCGCTTCCGAAACGGCGACGCGGTCCGACGCGAGCGCGTGACGCACCGCCCGGTCCGGAACGCTCCCGCGGCCCATGGCCGCACTGACGAGCGCCGACGTGTCAAGCACGATCACGCGGCGGGGGGCGGGTTCCGGCGCTCGGCGTTGTAGGCGGCGAGCTCCGCCTCAAGGATTTCGTCGGTAAGGCCCCGCCGGCGCGCCTCGTCCGACAGGGCATCCATTGCCGCGAACAGCCGCTCGACGCCGGTTGGCTGGAGCGTGCGCTGGATCAGGCGCTCAAGCCGGGCGCGGGTCGCCGGGTCGTCGAGCGCGGCGGCGATGTCGGGCCTGACGTCGATGGTGACGGTGTCGGGCATGGCGGGCCTCCTCTACAGAGTCTACGGCTGCGCGGTGGGCCGGGGCAAGCCAGAGCGTGTGATAAAGATTCTATGAGGCAACGACCGAGCTCTGTGCGCCTGACCTTGCTACGGTGCGGCGGTCGTCCACTGCATCGCAAGGAGGAACCCGATGCGCGCCAACATCACGTCTCCCAAGCACGTCGTGCCCGATGGCCAGCACGAGCCCGTAGGTTTATCCGCCTCATTGGAGCTGAGCCGGTCGACCTGGCTGCTAACGTCGCTGCTGCCCGGCAGCACCAAGATGTCAAAGCATACGACGGCCGGGGGCGACGGCGCCGCACTGCTGGCCTTGCTGGCGCGCCTGCGGTCGAAGGCTGAACAACACGCCGAACGACCCGTCAGCATCGAAGTCATCCAGGAGGCCGGCCTCGACGGTTTCTGGGTGCATCGGCTGCTCGAAGCCAATGGCATCGCAAGCCATGTCGTCGATCCAGCGTCGATCGCCGCGCCCCGGCGTCGACGCCGTGCCAAGACCGATGGGATCGACGGCGAGACTTTGCTGCGGACGCTGCTGGCGTGGGAGCGCGGAGAGCCGCGCGTCTGCGCGATGGTGATCCCGCCGACGCCTGAGCAGGAAGACCGTCGGCGCCTCTCGCGCGAGCGCGCGACCCTGCTCCAGGAGCGGGTGCAGCACGTCAATCGGATCAAGGGTTTGCTCGCCGGCCAGGGGATCACCGACTACGAACCGTTGCACAAAGAACGCCGGGCCCGCCTCGACGCGCTGGCGACCGGCGATGGGCGTTCACTTCCGACGGTCCTGAAGGCGGAGCTGCTGCGAGAGATCGATCGCGTCGAACTGCTGCTCCGGCAGATCGCCACGGTGGAGAGGGAACGCGACGCCGCGGCCGAGCCGGTTTCCGGGACCGAGCAATCACCAGTGGCATTGCTCGGGCGGCTCAAGGCGGTCGGGCCGCAGATCGGGGCGGTCCTCTATCATGAGGGCTTGTATCGCAAGTTCACCAACCGGCGCGAGGTGGCCGCCTACGCCGGCCTGGTGCCGACGCCATGGCGCAGCGGCACCATCGACCGTGAGCAAGGGATCTCGAAGGCCGGCAATCGGCGCCTGCGGCACATCATGATCGAGCTGGCCTGGTTGTGGATACGCCATCAGCCAGACAGCGCTTTGAGCCGCTGGTTCCGCAGCCGTGTCGGCGACGAGCGCGGTCGGGTGCGACGGATCGCGATCGTGGCGCTGGCCCGGCGCCTGCTGATCGCGCTCTGGCGCTACGTCACACACGGGGAAGTGCCGGAAGGAGCGGCGCTGAAGGCGGCCTGACCGAGCGCGCCGCCACAGCTATCCAGCCATCGGCGGGGAGACCAACTCCCTCGCCGTGTCTCGGCGGGCGAACCGCATAATGTCCTGGCTGCAAGATGCCGCGATAAAGATTGGTTCGTCCTTTCGGGCCCGACGACCTCGAGTATGAGGAATTTTGGTGCAGCCGTGGTGAACGGCGACCGTATGTGAGGTTCTGCGGTGTCGAGTGCCGCAGGTGAGGAACGGGCTCGGGCTGGGGAACGGGCTAAGGAGCAGGATAGCGTGAGGTGGTCTGCGCCGAAACGCGCGTCGGCCGTCGCCGTCATCGCACGGCCCGACGAGGATGCTTGGCCGTCGCGCCACCCTCAGGGTTGCGTGACGCACAGCGGCGCGCCGGCTTCAGCGATTTACCGCGACACATCGGCCAAGCCAACCGGCGCACGCCGTTTCCGGCTAGATAGCGGTTGCCCCAAGAACCCTCATGTGAGGACATTATCA
>JAABUX010005270.1_pt1 | contig 15956 bp, 12 predicted proteins | sample 5561851 | NCBI WGS metagenome assembly JAABUX01 (sample SAMN10711883, study PRJNA513361) | rock metagenome | isolation source: Antarctica rocks | place: Antarctica: Victoria Land, Richard Nunatak red sandstone | collected 2016-01-03 | reverse complement strand
ACTTCCATCAACATCAGCTCCTCATGAAAAGTGCAGAGCAGCACTTCATGAGGAGAAGCATATCACACGTCTCTCTTGGTCTCTTCTAAGAGCAAGCAGACGGATTCACCAAACCTGTGTATGAACCAAACTCAGTGTCCATTTGCAAAAAAGTGGGCGAATAGACAGGAAGTTTGTCGGTATCACCTCCTTTCTGCCTTGAAAAGATTTCACGCCACGGCTTAGGAGGCACAACCCACTAAAATTGTTCACCTTCCAAAAAAGCATGATGTGGGGAAATGTCAAAAAAGATACTCCCAGACAAAATCTTGTTGGAGTAGCAGCCACGCCGATTGTTGTGCTGATAACAGTGGGCGCTGTATGGACAAAAAGATACTTTGTGCATCCTCGATACTTGGGATACAGACATCTCCCGCACAGAGGGGAAAGTCGTGAATCTGCTCGAACAAGGTGATGGATGAGATTCTGAGTACGCTTCCTTGTGTAATCTGAAAAGAAGTAATGAATTGTCGGTTACGGCTGTCTTGCAACACTTGCATGTGCTTGTCAATATGAGATGAGTCAAAGAGATGGACGAAAAAGAGAACTTGCTCTTCTTCTTGGAAGACTTTACGTCCAAGGAGTCTATCTCCCGACTCATCGCAGTACTGCTTTAGGAGTGTCTCTACTGTAGAAAAATGCACGAGAGAAGCTTTTACTTCGATTTGAATACTCTGTGGCAATCGCATGTAGTGTATTCCCCTTCTGAAAGGTACCTGCAAGTAGAGATAGTAAGAAAATCAATGTATCCGTTTGTCTAGCAGGTGCAAACTCTCTTTTACTCAAGATGTACTCTTTTTGCAAAGTTTCGTTTTAGAAACAGCGTTAAGAAGTGAACTTACCTCTCCTCGACACCTACGACCACCAAGCTCACGTTATCTGCTCCACCTGCTCGTAGGGCCTCTTCGAGCAGCATGTCGCATGCGTGTGATGGTTGGGATACCCAACGGCACATAAGCTTCTCGAGCGTAGCATGTCGCACCATTTCCCACAAGCCATCAGAGCAGAGCAGGAGTTCATCGCCAACGGCGAGTATCTCTCGAAAAAGGTCGATTCGCACCGAGGCGTGTTCGCCCAGGCAGCGATAGATCTGGTTGCGCCCCGGATGCGCGTGAATGCCATCAGGAGAGAGAAAACCTTCTTCGACGTGGGCAACGCGTGAATGGTCCCGTGTCACCTGAACGAGCTTGTGTTTATTTTTCCTATAGATATAGGTGCGGCTATCGCCAACGTTGGCGATGTATGCCTCCGCACCGACGAGCAGGGCGGCAGTCATCGTCGTGCTTACCATGTGTTCCTGCCCCCGGTTCTGCTGATAGACGGTGAGATTGGCACGGTGAACGCCCGCTTTGAGCAGGTCAGCAAAAAGTTCTTCGTCCTCGATGCCGTGGAGCAATGCGGGGACTATCACCTCGCTAAAGGCTTGAATTGCTCCACGGCTTGCCTCTTGCCCATGAGCATATCCACCCATACCATCGGCAACGACAAAAAGCCCGACGGGTTGCGGTCCCTTTCGCGTCATGCAAATTCCTTGCATAGTGAGCAGATGGTCTTCATTTGGCATATCTTTCCGTGCAATGCCTGAGTCGGATGCCATGCCAACATGGTAGCGCAGTGTTTCTCTCTGCTGCTTGTGAAGCACCTCTAGTGGCACTATGTCGTGTTTAACCTCCCTTACTCCATCATCCTTCATGCACGCTACCACGTGTAGATGTTTTCGCCTCAGCGGTGTCGTGCTCATGTGAGCCTCTGAAGCAGTCATATTCATCGCCTTGGGAGAAGGTGCATTTCTGGCATAGAGCTGTTGTAGACCTGCTACAACGGCTCTTTGTTCTTCCGCTATCAAGGGAGGAATTGTTTGTACTGGGGAGACTGGTGGATATCTTTCCACACCCTGCCATTTTGCTGCTTCTTGCTCGATATGAAGATACTGTCCATGGTGGGACTTTGGTGACCAGGAAAAGAGCAGCGTACATGAGCAGTATCCTACAATGATCCAGAGTACGAAAAAGGTCAGCGAAAGGGATACGAGACCAAAGAGTGCAGCAGCAACTGCAAAACCCTGGCCTTGTACAAGGCCAGGAACCTGTGGCAGCACCTGGAAGAGAAGACGCCAGGGCAACGGTGGAAATCCTTCGCCAATCAAGAGAAGTACTAGAGCGGACAACACGAGTCCAAGACACGAGGCAAATTTTCGGCGATACCCATTTCCAGAGACAACTTTTACTCGCTCCAGCATTTTCTCGATCTCCTTTCGCTGTTCAAATTGTCCTTTTCCATCATGCTTACTGAGAGAAGCATGATGGAGGGACAGGTCGTGTAGACACCTTCTCTTCTTGTTCCGCCTTTATTAAGATGGTCTCGTAAACATGACATAGAACTGGGTCGGAAAGCAAAATGACCGACCCATGATGCTTTTATATTCGATCATCCACGTGATTCGATCAGGTTTTCAAACGAAGTTGGTACACAGCATTGGTGCATTGCTTGGTGTTAGGGACAGGCAAGCAGCGTCCGCACTGAGAGGCGAATAGATGTACGGAGAATCAAAGGGTATCGGTGCTGTGCTGACTCTGAATGGATTGTCTTCCCTCATATCGCCACCGTCGGGTCCAACTGCACGTTCAATCGAAACATCCGCGACATACGTGTTGTTGGGAGGTGCTCCTATCGTCGCTTCAGCAAAATTCATCTGGCAGGTATCCGAAAACAGGAGTGCCACTCCAAGTTGCACTTGATGTCCGTTTTCGCTGACGGTCTCCGTGACGGGATTGATAAAACCGGGCCATTGGACGAGATGGACTTTCACGTGGCAATCTTGATGCGGATTGGTCGCACCAATAGCATCTACTGATGGAAGCAAGAGAGCCAAAACTGAACCAATAACCAGGAGCGCAAGAAGCATTGTCCCAATACTCCACCGCCTCAAAAGTACCTTCTGTTCTTGTGACCAGATGCTCATGCTTGGTACAAAAGGACGGTGTAAGGATTCGCGATCTGGCCTTGGGTGTACGTGAGTATTCGTAGAATCAAACATATCTAACCTCTTCTTTCTTTTTTCTTTACGAAGCAGCAGATTGAACTATGAAGGACGTGATATGCACAAAAACAGTTGGTTGAAGCACAACTCGTATGCCTGAACGACCCACCTGAAGCGTCTTCTCGCTCGCATGGACCATCCACGCTCCTGGCTCTGGTGTCTCGCTTTGCCATGCTTTAGCTTCGAGCAGAGTTGTATTGGCACGAAAACGAATGATATACGATGTATTGGCCTGCGCGAGAAACGGGACGAATGCAAGTGTTGTGTTTCTTCCATTGGCACATTGGAGAATCACGAGATTGGTGCCATCAATATATGCCTTGTCCCATTCATCTGGATTCCTGTAATGCACTACCGCTCCTATATTTGTAGCGGTAGTAGCGAAGGCAGTTATCGACCCAGACAAGGTGATGTCGGCATTGGTGGAAGGCTGGCCCAGGAGTGCCGTGATCTTCCCTTGACCGCCACCGATTTCACCTGCTCCACTGCGTATGGCAAAGCGTGTCGCGTCGTCCGCATCGCCTTGCCAAACTTGTCCATCTGACGCTGTCCCCCATCCTTGTTGGTCTGGCCGCTGAAAGGTGTCTTGTACAAGAGTGAGCGGAGTACGGACCATCGTCGTTGTCGAAACGGGAACGGAAGCCATTGATTGTCCTTGTTGACCCCCAGTAGGTGTCGCTCTCATCCAGTACGTCTGTGTAGCAAGCGATTGTTGAGCAAGAAGATGCTGCTGTAATACAGGCGCGAATATCGACAACACTACTATGGCCGCGTATACCGGACACGCGGCGAGAATGACCATCATCTTCCATTCGTGCCTTAGGAATGTGTATAGCTTCATGACATTTCCTTCCCTTACTGCTGACGGATGAACGTGACACCAGGACCAGGGACAAATTCTACGTTGTAGGCAATCATTGTCCGTTGCTGTGCCGTGGCACCCCAATTGAGGTCGGAGGTGAGTACATGCCCATTTGGAAGAATGCTTTCGACAATCGCGACGTGACCCAGATTACTCGCAAGTTGGACGTTTGGTGCCAAGTCTATAATGTCGCCGACTTTGGGTGAGGTATCGACGACCCAGTGATAGTCGAGAGCGCGGGCCTGCCACTGCCATGCATCAGCATTGGTTGTCCAGGGGACGAAGCTTTGATGCAGCTCGTAGTAGCGCTGATCCGCCCACCATGTACATTGTCCAGGAGCATAGAGATTGCCTGATGATCCTGGGCCGTTTAATGGTAGATTCTTGGTACCTTGCGTCGTGCCATTGGGAACGCAGAGCGTTTGACCAGGAAAAATGAGATTTGGGTTGATAAGATGATTCGTCGTCGCCAGTGTCTGCCAGGTCGTATTTGAATGAGCCGCAATCGCGCCAAGAGTATCACCAAACACAACTTGGTATGCTTTGTTTCCGACAGGACAGGCGACACTTGCTGCATGCGTCGAGAGCCCTACCAAGCCTGCAAACGCCGTTAAGAGGAGGAATATTGCACTGGAAATGACAATGAGAAACAAACGACGGGTGTTCTTTTTTAGAGGAAAGGAGACACGAGAAGGTATCTCCCGTGCTACTGAAGCACAAACTGCGTGTGACATACGACAAAAGTCCTTTCTTCTTGACCATCTTCTGCATTGTTCTGTATGCTGTCTGAACATGGTCTCTCCAACGATCATCACGTCGTCCTTCGTCGAATGGCTAGCACCTGTGAAAAGCGAGTAACTATTCAAGAAAGGCTGACGATGAGAGTATAGATGGAAGCGGACAACAAAAACAGGCGAAATACTGCTCAATTGGCGTGTACTTAGCGGTCAATTGGAGGTCAAAGATCTGTCAAGGACGACACAGTGCTTCAGTGCAGACCAACATGTCCATCGTGGTGAGTGTTTCTGCCGAGAGATACAATGCGAAGACGCCCGAAGGTCCTGAATAAGCACTAATCGATGCATTCAACAACGCATTGAGGGCAAAAAAGGCTTGCCCTGATTTGAGTTGTGCAGAACTCATGAATGCAAGTTTCTCTGCATTGGTACGTACTGCATTCAAGTCTGCAACGATCCCCACAAGGTCTTCCACGAGGGTTGCCGCTCGCTCACGCATCTGCTCACTTGCCCCGGGAGATGCCATTACTCCCCGCAAGTGCAGATCAACATGTGCAATAGAACTGTCTGCCGTCACTTGTCCTGGTTGTGGCAAGAGGGCGAAACTTGCCACTCGTCGATCAACCAGGATAGGAATTGGGAGAAAATCAGGTGTGGAGGTGCCATCAAGAACATTGAGAATGCGAATTGCTTGATCTCTTATCAACGTGCCATCAGGAGTACCAGACTCCCACGAGTCCCGAGCGTTCTTCGCCCACGACATTACTTGAAGGGTTTGTCTATTCAGCAACGTGACCAACCCGCCATGAACACCACGTTGTTCAAGTGTTGGGTCAGTCGAAAGCAGGTGCCGCAGATGGTCAAGCAAACCATACTGCGAATACTCCTGCGAGTATGAATCAGATGCTGAGACAGCGGGGTGTATGTTTGGGATCGTCGCGATATACTTTTGATCTTGAGGGCGAGGCGATGGACCAAGCAACGTAGATGTATTGTCCTGTTCAGTCACCATAAAGCGCGATGCAACATCAAGCAAGTTGCTGCGGTCGGGGCTTTGATACGTGAGCGTTGCCGCTCCATTATGAATGGTGAGGGTCCCAAGTTGTAGCGATGGCTTCTCCCGATTTTCGGGTTCTAGCCAAGCGTAGTACTGTTTGCCAGGGTTCGCATCTGGTATGCCTTGAAGAGCTATGAAGACCTCATCATTGAGGCCCTCGTTAGATGCGTCTCTCGTCTGGTTCGAGCTTTGGAAGGAGACGTGTCCAGCAAGAACGGGGAGGGGTGCTACATGAGTATTCGGGTACAGAACAAGGAAAACTGCGAGTAGAAGCAATACAACGAGAGCAAGATAACCGATATGCTGTCTGTGCCTTCTTCTTGCTGAAAGCCTCTTCTTTAAAGGTGAAGGTATCACTGCTATCCGCACAGATGAAGCGTCTTCGTTTGCGTCTCCAGGCGATGTTACCACTGCTTCAGGCGTTTCTTCTTTCGTAGTGAACCCTAAGTCTTCCGCATTCATGCCTGTGAGCTTCATGACTTGCTCGCGTAAATTCCCTTGAGGGAGGCCCTTGCCGCGCGTCCAGCGACCTACCGTTGAAACTCCTACATTCAGCTCAGCGGCAAGGTGTTCCTGCGTCCATCCCTGATTCTTTATCCAGCCGTTGATGACCTCAGAAAACTTTGTGTTTTGAGTCATCTTGGAGTTTTGTTCATTGTCTCGCTCTCGAGTCGTCATACTGCCTCCATTCTTTGTCGTATTTGGTCATCCTAAAGAGTATGCCATAGGTCGCTTTTTAGAGTGACCTTTATTCACGTGCAGAGGTGTAATAGGGGCTGCAGAAAGATGACATTTCTTCTTCTCTACCTTACATACTTTTTTGTGCCCAGGTCGTCATGAAAAATTGGTTGCCACAAAATTCTGGTTGCTGCATTTCGACAAGCACTTGTTGGTAGGTGTCTTCAATTTCCTGAGATGGAGCAATCTGCATAGTTCTCAGAAAATCCTGGATTAACTCGAAGGCAGCAACGGTGTTTTGATAAGCTCTTTCATAGCACGGCTCGTCTTTGGAAAAGTTGAGACAACTGGCACGCTGCGAGAGCGGCTGGAACTGTGCTTGTCGAAGGAGATACTTCTGTACGGCGGTAATGTTGCTGTCCCTCCCTGTGGGTGAAAAGCTCCTATCGGCGACATGCAAGGCACGCGCTACTATCGAGACGTATCGTTCGTATGCTTGACTCGTGCTAGAGGGAAGTTCCGCCTCGGTCAAGCAAATCATTCCACCAGGTCGCAACACGCGGTAGCACTCGCTTAGGACCCGTCCCCAAGCATCTTTGGGCATAAAGGAAAAAATGAATCGAGCATTCACGTAGTCAAAACAAGCATCTGAGAATTGAAAACGCCTGAGAACATTCATAGAAATAAATTCGGCATTTGCTGGATAAGGATTATTATCACTTCCAGCTGTAAACATTGCTTGACGCGCTACTTCAATCCGCTTTTCATCAAGATCGATACCTATCACATGAACACGAGGGTACTTCTCGGCAAATTGCACGACCCACTCTCCTGAACCACAAGCAAGATCAAGGGCATCTCGGAGCAGAGGAAGTGTTGTGCCTTGTGGAATCAGGTCACTCATAACAGACTCCAGCAGTGCATGCTGCAAAGAGAGACGAGCTGTTTCCCAGACAGAAGAACGAAAGATATAGGTTGAACTCTGCATAGCTTGATCGAACGACATATTTCACCTTTTAACCGAATATGTTATTTATTATACCTCATAAAAGATAGCATTTATTCGGTTAAAACGCAATAACCTAAAATCAGCAATCGTGTGTATTTTCCTTTGTGGTGATGGTCACAAAATACTAGCCCAGCACTTACCTTGTCTTGGCCGAACCATTTTTTCACAATTTGGCGTAGCCTCTCCACAAGCCAACAGAACTTTCAAGGATCGATGTCTTTCACAGACAGAGAAGAGAATAAAAATGGGCGTAAAAATCCATGGAGACTGTGTGGATCGGTAACATAGTTTGGTACAGCAGGAGGTATGATTTCATCTGAAACGTTTGTCCTCGCTCCTCTATGAATGAATGTACCTGTCAGGAGATGGACGAAGAGAAAATCCCATAAAAAGTAAGTAGAAACTATTGCACAATGAGGCTTACTTTCGTATACTAAATAGACCATATTTTATGGGGAGGGTGTCTTGGGACAAGCTTTAGAATCTGTGTTACCACTCTTTGCCCCCCTGCCGACATCTATTTTATTACATGTGCTGGCGGTGTATCGACATCCAGTGACGGCTCGGCAAACAAGCACGAACGTTTCCCGCCGCTCACGCAAGAAAAAGACCAATCCGTTGGAGCAAGAGACCGGCTACTCAGTTGAGGAATGGTTGCAACTGGAACGTGATCTGAAACCCATCCGCTTGAAAGTGTTTCGTCAGGTTGACTTGGCCTTACGGCAAGGTATGCTTACAACTGGATGGTTACAAAAGGCACTGATAGAGGTCGTTCCTACAAAGCAAAGGGAACGTGTTGCTCGTTCAACTGTGTCAGAGTGGCAGGCACGAGGCTATTTGGAGAAACAACCAAATCCTCATGAAGCGGCACTGCTCCTCATAGTTCGTGAGTTAATGAGTTTCGTCGATCCTGAAAGAGAGCGCTATTGGCTTCCCAAGGGGAGATTGTCTTTGGAGGTAGAGGAAGCGATCTTGCAACGGCAATTACGTAATGGGGATTCTTTCGGTGAACAATCGGTACAGAAAAGTGAAACCCCTTTGGCTGAACGACTATTCGTTCAACCAAAGGGGTTGCTCAGAGTCTGTTGGTTGCAAAATTCACCTATCGAACGAGGGCAACCACCCCCTCCTCCTTTGACCTATGTCGTTCCACCTCTTCAAGTAGCAACAGAAAAGGCGTTACGACTTGTCGGCTCTTTTTGGTTAGGAGAACTTTGGACAACACCGGAACAACAAACCGAAAAAGAATTTGCTCTTCACTGGAAGCGCATCAATAGTAAAGGGGTTGTCTGTTGGCAAGGAGGAGAAGTCACATTTGACGAACTCTCACAGTGGATTCCTGCATCTGAAGCATTTGCGACCTCAATGGGGTTAGCACCAGACCTGGTACTCAAACTCGCCGACATAACACTCAGTAAAATAGGAGATACGTTGCTCTCTCGTTCAATTTCTTGGACAAGCGGTTCTTAGCATTATTGTATAAAGAACCGATCATTGAGGCGTGTTCAACGTGATGAAAAGGTGTTCCTCTTAGAGGGTCTCTCGCCTTTGTCTTCTTCTGTTGAGTACCTATGAAACGCAACATATTTTGTGGCAATCGAACATTTAATAATAAGTACGAGAAGAAAGGACGACCTCGTACAGTATCAGAAGAATTGGTTGTTAGCCTGTGTACATCAAAAAGGGATAAGCGTAAACACCTTGAAGAGGCTTTGCGTTTCTTTCAAAGGCATCAGGGTACAAACGACTTTGTTTGCTAAAGAACAACGCAATGCTTCCTTTACAACACCTGTGCTGACCGTTCACAATGAAGGTTACTCCTGAATCGTGATCTATGGTCTTACGGGGTCTTAAGAGAAGTTCCCGTCGTGAAAATACAGAAAAGGGACACTTGTGCCTCTATTGACAAACGTGTATTGAGTTTAGTATCTTGTATAAGTGAGATGGACAGCACAAGAATACCCCCTTTTTCCCTTTCTAAGGCTCACTCGGATATTCAAACACGGTATTCTTTTGTAACGTTACCCGTTCTTCGCGATGGTATATCGGCTATTTCTCCATTGCCGAGCTTCCGCTGCAAAGAACCATGTCTTCAACAGTATTGAAAAAAAGTGCATTTTCTCGTTGTCTGGTTCTCAAGCTGGTTAGTAAGGAATAGAGACCAGGAAAGTAGGCTTTATATGACGATTACCACCAAGGATGCCACTCAGCAGAGTCACCCTCTTGACCCACTTACCGAAACAGAAGTAAATCAAACGACGGCAATTCTCGCGTCTTCTGGGCGCATTACTCCCAAGACGCGTATCATGGCATACAGCCCACAAGAGCCACCCAAAAACGATGTATTGGTGTATCAACCAGGTCAGGCATTCAACCGCGATATCAACGTGGTCATGCGCGATCACGAACGCCGACTGACCATTGAAGCAGTGGTATCACTGACGGCGGAAAAGGTCGCCTCCTGGCGAGAGCGCAGCGATGTGCAGCCTGCACTTACCTATCCTGAAGTGTTCACCGCTATGGAGGTAGCGAAGAAGGATCCTCGTCTGCAAGAAGCACTTGCAAAACGCGGCATTACCGATCTCGAGTCGGTCGTGCTCTTTCCCTGGACGGCGGGCAACCGGACACCAGAAGATGATGCAAAGCAAGGACGACTGATACGCATGCAGGCGACGGTGAGTCGAGGACAAGAGGACAACTATTACGCACGTCCTGTCGAAGGACTGGTCGTTACTATCGAACTCGACAGTGAACAAGTCGTACAAATTGAAGATCACGGTGTTGTTCCTCTTCCTACACATTCCGGCAATTATACCGCCACCGGCATTACTAGCCCTGACAACGTTCCTTCGTTCCCAAATGGTCCACGTACAGACCTCAAATCTATTTCGATCACGCAACCAGAGGGCGTCAGTTTTGTGGTCGAGGGTCATCAAGTGACTTGGCAAAAGTGGCGGTTTCGGGTGGGCTTCACGCCGCGTGAGGGGTTAGTGTTGCATCTCGTGGACTATTTTGATCAGCAACGATGGCGTCCCATTCTGTATCGTGCCGCTCTCTCGGAGATGTACGTCCCCTATGGGGATGCGTCCCCTACACATAATTTCAAAAATGTGTTTGACGCTGGTGAAGTCGGCATCGGTGTGTTAGCAAACAGCCTGGAGTTGGGGTGTGATTGCCTGGGCGAGATCCACTATTTTGATGCCGTCGTCAATGATGCCGAGGGGCAAGCAGCAACGCTGAAAAACGCCATCTGCATGCACGAGGAGGACTATAGCCTCCTCTGGAAACACTTGGAGTACAACGAAGACGGATCAACAAGAGCGGAGGTACGTCGGTCACGACGACTCGTAATTTCCTCGATCTCAACGGTCGGCAATTACGAATATGGCTTCTACTGGTATCTGTACCAGGATGGGACCATTCAGTACGAAATCAAACTGACAGGTATCATTGCCCCAGCCGCTATTACGCCCGGTGAGAAGCCGATCTCAGGGACACTTGTCGCTCCGGGGCTCTATGGACCGAATCACCAGCACTACTTTAACATCCGGCTTGACTGGATGGTGGATGGCCCGAAGAATTCGGCCATTGAGGTCAATTGTGAACCGCTTCCGATGGGACCTGACAATCCGTGGGGCAATGCATGGGTTGCACGTGAAACAGTGCTTGCGACTGAAGCGGAGGCGCAACGAAGTATTGAGCCTCGAACCGCTCGGTACTGGAAAATCGTCAATCCCGAGAGGCTCAACGCGTTGGGGCAGCAGGTTGGCTATAAGCTTGTTCCTGGGGCAAACACGTTTCCATTTGCTCATGAGGGTTCGTACCAGTGGAATCGCGGCGGCTTTATTCGCAATCACTTTTGGGCGACGGCCTATGATCCCCAGGAGCGATATGCGGCTGGAGATTATCCGAACCAGCAACAAGGGGGTGATGGTCTCCCTCAGTATGTACAGCAGAATCGTCCACTGGCAAAGAGCGATCTAGTCGTGTGGTACACGTTCGGGTCCAACCATGTTGTTCGCCCCGAAGATTGGCCTGTGATGCCTGTGGACATGCTTGGCTTCATGTTGAAGCCTGCTGGTTTCTTCGTCGGCAATCCGGGCCTGGATGTGACTCCTTCCGATCACTATGAGCACCCCATGGAGTGAGAGTAGTACCACTACACGGATATGTCTTATAATGACGAGAGCCGTGGAACCATACAACTGGTTCCACGGCTCTCGTCTTCTTTTTCGGGCGAGACGTGCGCTCCTCCTTGCGGGAGTGTAAGCACACCTCTCTTTACGCTCGCTCTGCTTTCTTGTATGTGTCAAACTTCCTCGTTTTCGTATCACCCCTCTTGATGTGCCTCAACGACACTACAACCAAGAGACGTTTTACGACACAATGAAATCCATGAGGGATACAGAAGACTACAGCAGAAAACGAAAAATGTACGTAGCCCAAACACCTTTGAGGACAATTGAGTGCGTCGTCGTTACCTGTTAGAGGTTTCCTTTCTGGAGTTCTCCTTTTGGTAGCTCTTCGTGCGCTACCTCTTCATTCAGTAACCCTTCTCTCCCCTCGGTGAAAAGCGTGTTGCCCTGTGCAAGAACCTGCGGAGCGCGTCTGCTCAGCACCGCAACGACGATGATTCCCAGTACGAGCCAGGCGGCGTTGATTGGCCCAACCAGGTTGAACGGTGCAGGAGGCAGAGGGACGAACTGGAAGTAGATGACAACGGCCAAGAGAACAAAGGGGATCGCAGGAAGGATCACATGGCGTGCGACGCTGAACTCATCGCGATGCTCACGACGATAAAAAAATGGCACCGACAAGCAGGTCGCCATGTAGACGAGCAAGAGGGGGACCGTGAGCAGGGCTCCAGTGAACGCGAAGGCAGTGGTAGGCCCGTACGCGAGTCCAAACCAGATCGCGATGATCGTTCCCACGACGAGGACCAGGATGATGGCAAAGCCTGGCGCGCGATAGCGATTCGTCCTGCCCAGGATTCCTGGCAAGGCATTGATGCGGCCCATTGCAAAGAGCGTTCGCGCTCCTGCGTTAATACCAGCATTTGCATTACCCAGCGCACTATTAAGAATGGTTAATATCACAATGAATGCTACCGGCCCCCACACTTTGGTCGCCAGCGTGCCCCAAGGGTTGGGATCGTTCGGGTACGTGGTGATTTTGTTGACCCCCCAGCCGACGACTCCAGCGTAGCTGCAAAACACTAAAAAGACCCCGATACAGATCGTCGCGAGCAGAATGGCGCGTGGCACGATGCGACGAGGATTATGCGACTCCTCTCCCAGGATTGCCCCAGACTCGAAGCCGCTAAAAGCCAGAAACGCAAATAACATGCCAAAGAGAACGCCTTGCCATCCGCCCAAGCCGGGTTGCAGACTGACAGATGGATTGAAGGTGGCAAGCGTATTCCCTTTGCCCGCACTGATGATGAGAAAGAGAGCGAGGACGGCAAAGACAATGATTTCGATCAATCCCAGGACGATGCCTACATCTGCCGAAATCTTGACACCGAAGAAGGTAATGGCGAAAGCGACTACCGCAAAAATGAGTGCATAGATGATCCACCCGTTTGGCCCAAACGAGAGGTGAAACGTACTGCTCAGGAATGAGTCGGTGACAGGTCCCAGCACGAGCAGCGTTAGTGGGATAAATAATATGTAAGTAAACGTAAACAGCCAGCCCGTCAGCCATCCTGCCTGGGGGCCAAGGCCGCGACTCACATACGTAAAATAGCCGCCTGCAGAAGGCAAATATTTTGCCATCGACCCGATATTGATCGCGATCAAAACACAGACGATCAGCGCAAGAAGGACCGCCAGAGGTAATGCAGCACCCGTGAAGGGAATGGCCGCGCCTAAGCTGAAGGCCACTGCACCAGCGGGAGCCATGGTCGTAATGGACTGAAAGAGAACTCCAGGCAGGCCAATCGCATTTGCCCGCAGCTTCGATGGCTGATTGGATTGCGGGGTCGCTTCAATCGTCATTTCACTTCTCCTTTTTTGGTCATACGTAGAAAGCAGGGCTTTCTGATGAACATACTACACGGTTTTTCTCTCGATTACAGACTCTAAAAAGCTTTGGGGGAAAGCTGAGGAGCGTCTTCAGCACATAGTATTATAAAAATACATTTTACACAAGTAGTATCTCACTCTGGTTGTATGGTATGCTTAAACGAAAAATGATCGGCCCATGAAATCAGCCCATAGAGAGAAAAGTATTCCAGTCAGAAGGAGCCAGAAGACCTATGCATGAGCAAGAAGGCTTTATTCCTGTAGGAGGCGAGTACCGTGTCTGGTACCGCATCGTCGGCGGAGGTGCAGACCACGAGAACATTCCTCTTCTCGTTTTGCATGGTGGGCCAGGAATTCCCCATGATTACCTCGAAAATCTTGCAGATTTGGCCTCAGATACCCGACGCGTCATTCTGTACGATCAGCTTGGCTGTGGACGTTCTGACCAACCAGACGATCCCTCTCTTTGGCGTGTTGATCGCTTTGTTGAAGAACTTGGAATGGTACGCCGCGAGTTGGGCCTTGACCGGGTTCACCTCCTGGGGCAATCATGGGGAGGCATGCTCGCCATTGAGTATGCCCTGACCCAGCCGCAGGGCCTCGTCAGCCTCATACTCGCGAGTACACTTTCAAGTATGCCCTTGTGGATCGCAGAAGCCAATCGGCTACGCAAGGAACTGCCCCCGGAGGTACAGGAAACACTCTTGCGTCACGAAACCGTTGGTACCACTGACACCTTCGAGTATCAGCAAGCCATGACGGTTTTCTACGAACGCCACGTCATCCGAGTTGTGCCTATGCCAGATCAGGTGAAGCGTGCCCTCGATCAGGTGGGACAGGTCTACTACACCATGAATGGCCCCACCGAATTTCACGTCATAGGAGTCATCAAGGACTGGAACCGCACTGACCATCTTTCTGAGATTCACGTTCCAACGCTGATTACATCAGGACGGTTTGACGAGTCCACGCCGCGTATCAACGAGGTGCTGCACAACAGCATTGCGGGTTCGGAATGGGTCATGTTTGAGAACAGTTCCCATATGGCGCACGTAGAGGAACCAGAAGTGTACTTGCCGACGGTCCAGGCTTTTCTCGAACGCGTCGAAGCACAGCAAGAATAAAGGAGGAGCATGATGAGCGTACACGAGCAAGAAGGATTTCTTCCCGTGGGGGAATATCGCGTCTGGTATCGCAGTGTAGGTGGAGGGGCAGAGCAGGAGAACGTCCCACTCCTTACCCTGCATGGTGGACCCGGCGTTCCCCATGATTACATCACCGATATGGCAGCACTGGCCTCTGAGAAGCGCCGCGTCATTTTCTACGACCAACTCGGTTGCGGACGGTCTGATAAGCCCAATGATCCCTCCCTCTGGACGATAGAACGCTCCGTTGCTGAAATAGGCATTGTCCGTCGCGCGTTGGGTCTGGAGACGGTACACCTATGGGGACAGAGCTTCGGCGGTCTGTTCGCGCTCGAATACGCCCTTGCCCAACCACAGGGACTCGCGTCCCTCATCCTTGCCAGCAGCACCTCAAGCATCCCTCTGTGGATTACGGAGGCCAACCGTCTGCGTAAAGCCTTGCCGCCGGACGTACAGGCCATCCTACTGCGCCATGAGCAAGCAGGTACGACGGACGATCCCGAATACCTGCAAGCCATGATGGTCTTTTATGATCGTCACGTCATTCGTGTGAAACCTATACCAGAGCACGTCCAGCGAGCAATGGATCAGGTAGGGCAAGTGTACTATACCATGAATGGCCCCAGCGAATTTCATGTGATTGGAACGATCAAAGAGTGGGATCGTACAGATCGGCTCTCTCAGATCCACGTTCCGGTCTTGATCACCTCGGGACAGTATGATGAATCAACTCCTTTAATCAACGAAGTCATGCACAAAGGCATCCCCAGTTCAGAGTGGATACTTTTTGAACAAAGTTCCCATATGGCTCATGTCGAGGAGCGAGAATTGTACCTCTCGACGGTGCGTGCCTTTCTTGAACGTGTCGAAGCGAAGTCCAGGTAATAGGGAAGCTGTGCTATCTTGGTGGGACGGGTCAAGTGCATCGACCTGCAGAGCTTTGAAACCCCACAGGCATGAACTTAAGGGGCCGTCATTGATGGTTCATGCCTGTGTTGGATGCGAGTGCCACTGGCCTCTTTGTGTTCGATACGTTGAATAGACATCTGCACATGCCCACTTCAGGTGAAAGGACTCCTCTGGTTTCCCCTTGCACGACGCGCTTGAAGAAATGCCATAGACAAGGCGAACATCTATCATATACGCGTATCTTGTTCTGAGTGCTCGACCTCCCATCTAGATTCTCCTGAGATAAGCATCGTTGCGATAATAGCAATAATAATTAAAAGCAATGTGAATCCTGGACTTTGCCCATTTTAAGCAGAGGAACAAGCGGCATGCACAAGCCGAGCGAGGTCTGAGCGTGGGAGTAAAATGACATCAGGGTTTTGAGGTGATGTCGAAGAACTGAAATCTCCCCAAAGAT
>JAABUX010005269.1_pt1 | contig 15957 bp, 16 predicted proteins | sample 5561851 | NCBI WGS metagenome assembly JAABUX01 (sample SAMN10711883, study PRJNA513361) | rock metagenome | isolation source: Antarctica rocks | place: Antarctica: Victoria Land, Richard Nunatak red sandstone | collected 2016-01-03 | reverse complement strand
CTTTGGGGCCTGTTCACGCTGACGCGCTTTGGCGAATACGCGCGGGCCACGATCCAGTTACCGCATATGGCGAACGCGCTGGGCGTCAACACGAGCCTGATCTACACGGCAACCTTCGGCATCGGCGTCGCGCTGGCCGGGGCGACCGGCGGACTTTACGCGCCGACGATGACGCTGGTCCCGACGATGGGCGCGCAATTCATCATCGAAGCCTTCGTCACCGTCGTCGTGGGCGGGGCGGACGTCTTCCTCGGGACCGCGCCGGCCGGCGTGCTGCTCGGCTTCGTCAAGGCGTCGATGACGACGTGGGAGGGCCAGCTCGCCGGGCAAATCGGGCTCCTGGTCGCCGTGATCGTCGTCATTCGCCTGCTGCCGCGCGGCATCTCCGGACTGCTGCTCCGTGAGCGCGCGTAGCCGCCTGCGCGGCCCGGGGTGGCTGGGGCGATGGCTGGGGCGGCTGGAGGGGCCGCAAACGCTGGGACGGGGCCGCTGGTTCTGGATCGGCTTTGCGATCACGGTGGCACTCGCCGCGGCGTATCCGCTGCTGCAGGACTCCTATACCGTCGGCAACACGATCTACTTCTTCAACTGGGTCTTCATGGCGCTCGGCCTCTGTCTGATCTGGGGTTATGGCGGCGTGCTGAGCTTCGGGCAGACCGCGCTCCTCGGCATCTCGGGCTACACCTACGGCGTCCTGGCGATCGATTTCGGCCCGGATCACGGACTGACCCTGCTGAGCGCCGTGGCGGCCATCGGCACCTCGGCGCTGTTCGCGGCGGTGTTCGGCTACTTCCTGTTCTGGGGTCGGATCGGCGGTGTGTTCCTCGGTATCGTGACGCTCTCCGTGACCCTCGTGCTGGAGCGGTTCATGGCGCAGACCGCCGGGCCGGAATGGCACGTTGGCGCCGCGCGATTGAACGGCTTCAACGGCATGAGCGGCATGGCACCGCTCACCATTCCGTGGCCCGGCGACGACGATCTCGTCCTCTCGCCGGACATCCCGCTCTACTACGTCGTGCTGGCGCTTCTGGTGATCGCCTACCTGGGACTCCGCATTCTGGTGAACTCCTCGTTCGGCAACGTGCTCGTCGCGATCCGTGAGAATCCGCACCGGGCAACGATGTTGGGCTACGATATCAGGATGTATCAGCTGGCCGCCTTCGTGATCGGCGGCGCGTTCGCCGGGCTGAGTGGGGTCCTCTACACGAGCTGGGGCCAATATATCACGCCGTCCAGCATGGGGCTGACGGCGGCGGCGCTGCCGGTGGTGTGGGTCGCGGTCGGTGGGCGCAGCGACCTCACGACGACCCTGATTGGCACGCTGCTGGTGATCGGCGGTTTTCAGGCACTCACCATATACGGCAGCCAGTACGCGTTAGTGGTGATGGGCGCGCTGCTGGTCATCACCGTGCTTATCGCGCCGGAAGGGCTGGTGATGGCGGCATCGCGGCTGTTCCGCCGGCGGAGGACACGGCCATGACGCTGCTCGAGGCACGGCAGCTCAACAAGCATTTCGGCGGCCTCAAGGTCACGTCCGACCTCGACCTGGCCCTCGAGGCCGGTGAGCTTCACTGTCTAATCGGTCCGAATGGTGCCGGCAAAAGCACGTTGTTCCGGCTGATCATTGGCGAGCACCAGCCCGACACCGGGCAGATCATGTTCGACGGGCAGGACATCACCCGCGTACCGTCACACGACCGGGTGCGCCGCGGGATGAGCGTCAAGTTCCAGGTGTCGGGGGTGTTCCGCGCGCTGAGCGTGCGGCAAAACCTCGAGATCGCGTTACAGCGCCATCTGGAAGGAGCTAGCCTCGAGGCCGAGATCGCGCGCCTGCTCGGCTTTCTCAACCTCGGGCAGGACGCCGGGCAGAGCGCCGGCAATCTCAGCCACGGACAGAAGCAATGGCTCGAGATCGGCATGGCGATCAGCCTCAAGCCCAGCCTGCTTCTGCTCGACGAGCCGACCGCGGGAATGTCGATCGAGGAGACCCAAGCGACCGGCAATATGGTCAAGTCGCTGAACGCCGGCGGCATGACGATCCTGGCGGTCGAGCACGACATGGCGTTCGTGCGCCAGGTCGCACAGCGCGTGACGGTGCTGCACTTGGGCCGCATCTTCGCCCAGGGCGGGATCGACGCGATCATCGCTGACGAGCGCGTCGCGGCGATCTATCTCGGGCAGGCGCTCGAGCATGTCTGAGCCGCTGCTGAGCGTGCATGATCTCCGCCACGGCTATGGCGGCAAGCCGGTGCTGCAGGGCGTCGATCTCGAGGTGCAGGCCGGCGAGATCGTTGCCGTGATCGGTCGCAACGGCGTCGGCAAGACGACGCTGATGCGCTCGCTGATCGGCCTGCTGCCGTCACCCTCCGGCAGTATCCGGTTCCGCGGCCAACCGGTCGAGCGCCTTTCGGCCTTCCGGCGCGCCCGGCTCGGGCTGGGCTACGTGCCGCAAGGCCGCGACGTGTTCCCGCGCATGAGCGTCGAGGAGAACCTCAGCGTCGGCCGGGCGACCGGGCGGGGTGCCGAGTTCAGCGATTTCGAGCTCGTCTATGCCAGCTTCCCGATCCTGCACGAACGCCGCCGACAGCCCGCCGGCACACTTTCGGGCGGACAGCAGCAGCAGCTCGCGATCGGCCGCGTGCTGATCGGCCGCCCCGATCTTATGCTGCTCGACGAACCCTCGGAGGGGATCCAGCCGTCGATCGTGCAGGACATCGCGCGGATCGGTACTGCACTGAACCGATCCCAGGGGCTGACGATCGTTCTGGTCGAGCAGAATATCGACATGATCCGGGCGATGGCCCAACGCTGCTACGTGATGGACAAAGGCCGGCTGATCGCGACGCTGACGCCGGCGATGCTCGAAGATCGGGACTTGGTGCGCCGCTATCTCGCCGTCTGATAAAGGAAGAATGAAGATGTCCTGGTTCGAGAACTCGATCATGGCGCGGCTGGGTGAAGCCAAAGGCAAGCCGGGCCGCCATCACGACCTCACCGAAGCGGTCCAGGGGAAATACAACTACGTCTACGGCCCGTATGCGCCGTCGGTGCTGACGATCGATCCGGGCGACACGGTCACCTGTGAGACGCACGACGCGTTCGAGGGCAAGATCAAGCACGAAACCGATCGGCCGAGCGAGATCCTCAACTTCCCGTTCCTCAACCCGCAGAACGGACCGATCTTCGTCACCGGCGCCGAGAAGGGCGACTGCCTGGCCGTGCACATCCACGAGATCAAGCCGCGCGGACCGCAGCCTGTCGGTACGACGTGCATGATCGCCGAGTTCGGCGGCCTCGTTGCCACGGGCGCGACGGCATTGCTCAACAAGCCGCTGCCGGAAAAGGTCAAGAAGCTCGAGGTCACGGTCGAGGGCGGCGTGAAATGGAGCGATCGGATCACGCTGCCCTACGAGCCGTTCATCGGCACGATCGGGACCTCGCCGGAGATCGAGGCGATCTCCTCGCTCGTGCCGGACTATTACGGGGGCAATATGGACCTACCCGACGTCGCGCCAGGGTCGGTTATCTACCTGCCGGTCAATGCCCCGGGCGCGCTCTTGTTCCTGGGCGATTGCCACGCGATTCAGGGCGACGGCGAGCTGTGCGGCGTGGCGCTCGAGCACCCGACGCACACGACCGTGCACGTGGACCTTATCAAGGGCTGGACGCTGCAATGGCCGCGGCTCGAGACCGAGACCTTCTTCATGACGATCGGGTCGGGTCGCCCGATGGAGGACGCCGCCCGTATCGCCTACCGCGAGCTGGTGCGCTGGATGGCGAGCGATTTCGGCTTCGAGGAGGACGAGGCGTACCTGCTGCTGACGCAGTGCGGCAAGATGCGGGTCGGTAACATGGTTGACCCGAAATACACGCTTGGCGCCTCGATCAAGCGCTCGATCGTCGGCGAGCCGAAGGGGCGCTGATCCGATGCCATCCTCCGCAACGATCGAACTCGTCGAACTCACCGTCGAGCAGGTGCAGCAAGGCTTTGCAAGCGGAGCGTTCACGTGCGAGGCGCTTGTGCAGGCCTGCCTCGACCGGATCACGCTCTACAACGGACACTACAACGCGATCATCTTTCCCAATCCGGCCGCGCTCGACGACGCGCGCGACATCGACCGGCGCCGGGCCGCCGGCGAGACGCTGGGGCCGCTTGCCGGCGTGCCGATTGTGGTCAAGGACACGATGGATATGGTCGGCTTCCCCAGCACGGGCGGGTGGCGCCTGCTGTACAGCAAAACCGGCGGGACCGACCTCATGCCGGGTAGCGATGCCCCGGTGGTCGCGCGGATGCGGGCGGCGGGGGCGATCATCCTCGGCAAGACCAACGTCCCCGTGCTTAGCGCCTCTGGCAGCCATGCCAACGGTTCATGGGCGGGACCAACGTTCAACGCCGCCGGGCGCGCTTTCGTCCCCGGCGGCAGCAGCGCGGGGAGTGCCACCGCGGTGGCGGCAAGCTTCGCCGTGATCGGGATGGCCGAGGAAACCGGCGGTTCGATCCAGAACCCGGCCTCGGCGCAGGCGCTGGTCGGCATCAAGCCCACCTTCGCGCTGGTGCCCAATGCCGGCGTGATGCCGCTCGCCAGCCAGCGCGACGTCGTCGGGCCGCTGGCGCGGACGGTGTACGATGCGGCGTTGGCGCTGGACGTGCTCGCCGGGTTCACGATGGCGGATCCAAAGACGACGGCCGCGATCGGGCACGTGCCGGCAGGCGGTTATGCCGCCGGGCTGTCGCGGGGGGCGCTGGGCGGCAAGCGGCTCGGGCTCTACGGGCCTGGCTGGCGCGACCTGCCGCTCTCGGAGCAGACCACCGCACTGTATCGCCGCGCGCAGGATGAATTGGAGAAATGCGGCGCGGCACTGGTGCCCGATCCGTTCGCCGGCACTGGGTTCGCCGCCATCGCGCAGCCGATTCCGGGGCCGGGCTACTATGACGCGCGCGGGATCGAATCGGTGCCCTACGACATCGGCAAATATCTCGAGCGCATGGGCCCCGCCGTGGCGCTGAAGACGTTCAGCGCCTTCGCGGCGGCGACCGCGGCAGAAAGCCCGTTCGCACCCGGCGGTATCCTGGCCTATCTGAACGGGCTGCCGCAATTCACCGCCTGTCTCGCCGATCCGACGACGCCGCCGGATATGTCCGACTTCCTGGCCGCCAAGCAGGCGACCCTGGCGATCTTCTCCGACACGATGGATGCGCACGGGCTCGATGCACTGGTCTTCCCGCAGATGCGTGACAAGCTGCCGAAGCTGCATGCGGGCGAGCCGATCCAGGAGACGACGGTCTGCGAGATCAACATCGCGGGTCTTCCGGGGGTCACCGTGCCGGCCGGTTATCATCCGGATGGCGAGCCCTTCAACCTGATCTTCGTCGGCCGGCCCTGGAGCGAGAAACTGCTGCTCGGCCTGGCGTACGATTACGAGCAGGCGACGCAGCACCGCCGCGCGCCGGCGCTGGAAACCCACTGATGGATTTCGCCATCAAGTTCACGTTCGACATCCTCGCCTTCACCTCGGTCATGGTGTTGATCGTGCTCGGCCTCGGCGTCATCGCCAGCATGATGGGCATTTTCAACTTCGCGCATGGCGAACTGGTGCTGCTCGGGGCGTACACTGTTTACCTCAGCAACGAAGCCGGGCTCGGGGGCTGGCCGGGGGTCGTCGCGGCGCCTTTCGTGGTCGGCGCGGTCGGCTACGTGCTCGAGCGCACGGTGATCCGACGATTCTACGCCAATCCGATCATCGCCATGCTCGGCACCTACGCGATCGGACTCATCATCCGAGAGATCGTGCGTGGATTGCTCGGCGGTCACTATAAAGCGATTCCGGAGCCCATCGATGGCGCCTTCAGCGTCGGTGGCCTCGAATTCTCGGCCTGGCGTACGTTCATCATTGTCGTGACGTTCGCCACGATCGCTGGAAGCTGGATGCTGCTCGAGCGGACCACCGTGGGGCTCAAGGTGCGTGGGGCCCTGGAAAACCCGATGCTGGCGCGGGCCTGTGGGATTTCCACCGGGCAGCTCTATGCGTTGACCTTCGCGTTCGGCTCGGCGCTGGCCGGGCTCGCCGGCGCGTTGATCGTGCCGCTCTATGCGCTATCGGCCGATATCGGCCTGCGCTTTCTCGTCCAGGCCTTCCTGTCGGTCATGTTGGGCGGCATCGGCACGTTCGAAGGGCCGGTGCTAGGGGCCGCCGCCGTGGGCGGGCTCGCGGCGGGGTTGCCGTGGGTGGTGCTGCCGGTGCTGGCCGATCCGCTCGTGTTCGTGCTGTCGCTGGCGATGGTCCGGATGCGGCCACAAGGTTTCATCGCGGCGACGCGTGGGTAATCACTGGAAAGGATGACGTCGATGTCAGATGAGAAGCGCAGCACGGATTTGGGTCGCCGGTCGCTACTGCAGGGCGCGGCAGGGCTGTCGGCCTCGGGGTGGATCGCCGCGGCGAGCGGCGGCTGGCTGCTGCGGCCGGGTTGGGCCAATGCGGCCGGGCCCATCAAGATGGGGATCGCCACCGACATCACCGGTGCGATCGGCCCCTCGGGCAATGCCGACTGGCAGGTTGCGCAGTTCACGGTGGAGCGGATCAATGCGGCAGGCGGAGTCGGCGGCGTTCCGATTGAGCTCTACCTGGAGGACACCGCGTCCGATCCGAAGATCGCCGTCGGCAACGTGCGCCGGCTGATCCAGGAGCGCCGGGTCGACGTCGTGGTGGGCGGGATCACCAGCGCCATGCGCCAGGCGATCAAGGACCCGATCGTCAATCGCGGCCGCACCCTTTATATGTATCCGCAGCTCTACGAGGGCCAGGAATGCACCAAGTTCCTCTACAATACGGGTCCGACACCGGCGCAGCAGTGTGACAAGCTGATACCGTATCTGATCAAGACCCTCGGTCGGAAACGCTTCGCCATGCCTTCGGCAAACTATGTCTGGCCGCAACTTCTGAACAAATATGCACGGAAAGTCATCGAGGCAAATGGCGGCGAGGTCGTCTTCGAAGAATACTATCCGCTCGATCAGGCCGAATACTCCGCTACGATTGGCAAGATCAAAGACGGCAAGGTCGATTGCGTGTTCATGACCATCATTCCGCCGGGTGTTCAGCCCTTCGTGAAGCAACTCTACGAATCCGGCTTCCAGAAAAATGGCGGCGTGCTGACATGCGTGTATTACGACGAGAACGCGCTGAATTTCAATGCGGCCAACGAGATGGAAGGTCTCGTGAGCTGCCTCGATTACTTCCAGGCGGTCGACGACCCGTTCAGCAAGCAGTTGCAGGCCGACTACGCCAAGCGCTTCCCGGATACCAAATACCTGTTCACCGCTGGCAGTGCCGCCACCGGCACGTATCGCGCCATCAGGCTCTATGAGGCCGCGATCAAGTCCAATGGCGGCAAGGTCGGCCGCGAAGACGCCGCCGCGGCGCTGGAGCACGCCTCCATCGCCGAGGGACCCGGCGGTGGCGCCGCGATCGTGCCTGGCAAATGGCACTGCACGATGAACATGTACATCGCCGTGTGCCGCAATGACGGCGGCAAGCCGCGCTACGAGGTCGTCAGCAAGGAAAACATGGTCGCACCGGGCGAGTGCTGAGCTGATGGAAGCCGCGACGACCGTGGTCCGGCCCGCCCGACGGCGGCCTATCCGGCCGTTTCGGGTGCTGCCGGCGGTCGAACTCGCAAGCCTGGCCGTTCTCGTCGCGGCGCCGTTCGTGCTGGCCGACCGGCCCGAATTGATTACGCTGATGACCAACATCCTGATCCTCTCGCTGCTGGCGATCAGCTTCGACCTCTGCTGGGGCTATTCCGGCATCATGTCATTCGGGCAGGCGCTTTTCTTCGGCGTGGCGAGTTACACGGTCGCGTTGGTCGGGCGCGATCTCGATTTCAGCCAGCTCTGGGGCACGCTGCCGCTCGCCATGCTGATCGGCGGCGCGCTGGCCGCGATCATGGCCGCTTTCCTGCTGCTCGGGCGCAAGACACCCACCTCGATCTTCGTGGCCTTCGGTACGCTCACTGGCGCCTACGCGGCGGAACGGCTCGTCGCCGGCTGGCAGTATGTCGGCGCAGGTAACGGGCTCTCGTCAATCAAGCTGATGGCCTTCGGCGACTACGAGTTCGTCGAGGGGCAGGCCTTCTACGGGGTGGCGTTCTGTTGCCTTCTCCTGGTCTACGCCGCGAGCCGATGGTTGGTGCGCTCGCAGCTCGGGCTGGTGCTGGCGGGCATGCGTCAGAACGAGGAGCGGTTGGCGTTCTTCGGCTACCGCGTGCAGGTTTTCAAGGCGCTGGTGTTCACCGTGGCGGGCGCGGTGGCCGGGCTTTCGGGGGCGCTCTACAGCTACCACCAGGGCTTTACCGGGCCCACCAATCTGGGTCCAGGCCTGTCGACCACGGCGGTGATCTACTGCCTGTTCGGCGGCAGCGGCACGCTGATCGGACCGGTCCTCGGCACGGTCGCGATCGAGGGCCTCAGCTTCGTTCTGTCCGACACCGACGCGGTGCGACAGTTCTGGCCGGTCGTCCTCGGGATCGTGCTGCTGATCGTGGTGGTGTTTCAGCCGAACGGCCTGCTCGGGCTCGTGCTGTCGACGCGCGAGCGGATCGGCTCCTACGGCAAGGGACGCTGATGGCGCTGCTCGAAGTGCGCGGGGTTGGCAAGAGCTACGGGCCGCTGCGGGCCCTCGACCAGGTCGACCTGAGCGTCGAGGCGGGCACGTTCCATGGCCTGATCGGGCCGAACGGCTCCGGTAAGAGCACGCTGCTCAAATCGATTGCGGGTGCCCACTTCCCGACCGACGGCACGATTGCCTTTGACGGCGCCGACATCACCGCCGCCCCGCCGTATCAGCGGGCGCGCCGCGGTCTGAGCCTCAAGTTCCAGATCACCGCCGTGCTCCAGGAGCTGTCGGCCTACGACAACGTGCTGCTCGCGTTGCAGAGCGGCGAGACCAATGCGGACCTGCTGCGCAACCGTTCCCGCGCGCGCTTGGCCGAGCGGGTCATGACCGCGCTCGACCGGTTCCGCCTGGCCGACCGAGCCGACGACATCGCCGGCGAACTGAGCCACGGCGAGCAGCAATGGCTCGAGATCGCGATGGCCCTGGCGCCCAATCCGAAGCTGCTGCTCCTCGACGAGCCGACCGGCGGCATGAGTCCGGAGGAGCGGCGCGTGACCGGCGAGTTGCTCACCCCCATCAAGCAGAGCTGCGCGCTTATCATCGTCGAGCATGATCTGGACTTCATCAAGAACATCTGCGACCGCCTGACCGTGCTCGACCAAGGTCGCGTGCTCGGCGACGGCACGGTCGACGAGATCGAACGCAACGCGCGCGTGCAGGAGATTTACACCAGTCGTGTCTGACGCATCCCTCCTGCAGGTCACCGATCTCTGCGCCGGATATGGAAGGAGTCAGGTCCTGTTCGGCCTGTCGCTCAGCCTCCCCGCGATCGGCGCCATCGCGGTGCTGGGGCGAAACGGCGCCGGCAAGACGACGCTCCTGAAGACCCTGGCAGGCGAGCTGCCAGTCATGTCGGGCGGCATTCGGTTCGACGGCAAGGAAGCCCGCGGCCGGGCAGCCGAGCAGCGCGCCCGCGACGGCATCGGCTACGTGCCGCAAGAGCATGCGATATTCGCCAAGATGACGGTGCGCGAGAACCTCCTGCTCGGCGCCGGCGGGCGGCGGGCGGAAGCGGTCGACGAGGTGCTGGCGATGTTCCCCAAACTCGGCAAGCGGCTCGGGCAGACGGCCGGCACGCTCTCGGGTGGCGAGCGCAAGATGCTGGCGGTCGGTCGGGCGCTGCTCGGCAAGCCACGCTTGCTGATGCTCGACGAGCCGACAGAGGGCGTGTGGATCGGTGTGATCGAGGAGATCGCGGACCGGCTGATCGAGCTGGCCCAGCGTATGAGCATCGTCCTCGTCGAGCAGCACGTCGAACTCGCGCTCCGGGTCGCCAGCTACGCCTACGTGATCGAGCGCGGTTCCGTCGCGCTCGAGGGCCCGGCCGCCGACCTGCGGCACGACCCGGCGTTGCTGCGCTACCTCGCCCCATAAGAACCAGAGGAGACGTCCATGGCCGTGCCCCAACCCACCCGGTCGCAACTGCTCGCCGCCGCCGCCGAGATCGGGCTCGATCTCAGCGACGACGACGTCAAGTCGTTCGGTGCCATCCTGGCACCCAGCATCGCCGCCTATAACCTGATCGACCAAATGCCCGACTACCTGCCCCAGGTGCGCTATCCGCGAACGCCGGGCTACCGGCCCGACGCCGCCGACAATCCGCACAATGCCTGGTATGTGAAGTCGACGGTCAAAGGAGCCGACACTGGCAAGCTCGTCGGCAAGACGGTCGCGCTCAAGGACAACATCATGCTTGCCGGCGTGCCGATGATGAACGGCTCGGCGACGATGGAGGGCTACATGCCCGATATCGACGCCACCGTCGTCGAACGCATTCTCGATGCCGGCGGGACCATTCTGGGCAAGGTACACTGTGAGGCGTTCTGCCTGTCCGGTGGCAGTCACACGAACGCCACGGGCCCGGTGCACAACCCCCATAAGCGCGGCTATTCAGCGGGCGGTTCGTCGTCGGGCAGCGGCGTCGTGGTCGCGACCGGTGAGGCCGACATGGCGCTCGGGGGCGACCAGGGTGGTTCGATCCGAATGCCGGCGAGCTTCTGCGGCATTTACGGCATGAAGGCGACGCACGGGCTGGTGCCCTACACCGGAGTGATGCCAATCGAGATCACGGTCGATCACGTCGGACCGATGACGCGCACGGTAAGCGACAACGCGCTCTTCCTCGAAGTATTGGCCGGTCCGGACGGGTTCGATCCGCGGCAATACGACGTCAGGGTGCATCCCTACACGGAGGCGCTGACGGGCGGAGCGGCCGGGCTGCGGATCGGGATCGTGGAGGAGGGCTTCCAGCAAGCCAACGCCGAGGCCGACGTCAATGCCAAGGTGCGAGAGGCGGCTGCGCGATGGCAGAAGATGGGCGCGACGGTGGAGAGCATCTCGATCCCGATGCATCTTATTGGCCCGGCGCTCTGGACCCCGATCGGCGTCGAGGGGCTGACTCAGACGATGATGTATGGCGACGGCTACGGCGTCAGCCGGCCCGATCTCTACGTCACCAGCCTAATGGACTTCCATCGCGGCTGGCGGGCGCGCGCCAACGAGATGAGCGAAACGACGAAGCTGTTCACGCTGCTCGGCACCCATATCCGCCGCGTGCACGGTAGCCGCTACTACGGCAAAGCGATGAATATCGCGCGCAAACTCCGCGCCGCCTACGACGACGCGCTATCCCGCTACGACCTGCTGTTGATGCCGACGACGCCGATAAAGGCGTCGGAGATGCCCACGCCTGGTGCAGCCCGGGAGCACATCATCGATCGCTCACTGAACATGATCTCCAATACCGCTCCTTTCGACATCACACACCACCCGGCCATGGCTGTCCCCTGCGGCATGTCGGACGGGTTGCCCGTCTCGGTGATGTTGGTCGCCAAACACTGGGACGAGCCGACGATCTACCGGGCGGCCTATGCTTTCGAGCAGTCGCAAGACTGGAAGACGATGTGAGAGGCGCACCATGGATTTAGGTCTGGCAGGGCTCAAGGCGCTGGTGACGGGCGGCACGAAAGGGATCGGTCGCGCCGTCGTCGATATTCTCGCCGCGGAGGGCTCTCATATCGCGCTCTGCGCCCGGACTGCCGGCGAAGTGGAGGAAGCGGTCGCCGCCATTCGGACCAAGGGGATCGAGGCGACTGGCAAGGCTGTGGAAGTGGCCGACGGGCCGGCGCTTAAGGCATGGGTCGCCGACGCGGCTGACATCCTGGGTGGCCTGGACATCGTCGTCGCCAACGTGTCCGCGCTCGCTATTGGCGCGGACGAGCAATCGTGGTGGGCGGAGTTCAACACCGACCTGATGGGCACGGTTCGCGCCGTCGAGGCGGCGATGCCGTTCCTGGAGCGCTCGAGCGCCGCCTCGGTCGTGATTATCTCGTCCGTCTCGGGACGGGAGGTGGATTTCGCCGCCGGGCCATACGGCGTCATGAAGGCGGCGCTGATTCACTACGCCAAGGGCCTATCGTTTCAGCTGGCGGGCAAGGGCATCCGGGTGAACGCGATCTCACCGGGCAACACTTATTTCCCGGGCGGCGTGTGGGAGAAGATCGAGACCGGCAATCCCGCGCTCTTTGAGCAGGCGCTGGCACTGAACCCGACTGGCCGTATGGCGCGACCGGAGGAAATCGCGCGCGGCGTCGTCTTCCTGGCGAGCCCTGCCGCAAGTTTCGTCAGCGGGACAAACCTTGTGATCGATGGCGCGCTCACACGCGGTGTTCAGTTCTGAAACGGGTTATGTGGTCTCTATTTTATCTGATGGCTTGTGATCAGGTGACCTTGCCCCCTGAAGTGCCCCCGATCTGAGGTTAGGGTCCGTCGACAAGAGACGGAGATGAAGCAATCGAGGTTTACGCAGGAGCAGATTCTTGGCGTGCTGAAAAAGCATCAGGCGGGCGCATTGGCGTCCGATCTGTGCCGCAAGCACGGCGTCAGCGACGCGACGATTTACACGTGGCGGTCGAAGTATGGCGGCATGGACGCCCGCAAGCTGAAGGGGCTGGAGGAGGAGAACGCCAAGCTGAAGCGGCCATCTTGCCCATGCCTCCATTTCGATCGTCTCGCCCAGTGCGCGCAAGGTCCGACGGACTCCGTGCGAGAATGGGATCGAAAAAGGGACCAGGCAAACGTACGGAAAAAGAGGTAGTGTCTCACTTTGAAATTGCCTCGCCCTTTGGAGCACGGGGCTTTTAGGTACCGCGAGCCTTCGGCGCCTCTGTGCGTGCGTCGATCAGCTTCACGACATCCTCCATGCTCCAAAGCGTCTTGCTCAAACCCGCCGCCATCGCCGGGCTGCATCGCAGCGTTTTGTGCTGGCGAGCGAAGTTGTGCCATGTGGTGTAGAGCGCGACCATGTGCGCGTGGTTCTCAGCCTTCTTGCTGAAAGCATTCGTCAGCCGTGTAAACCGACGCATGCTCATCCGCATGGTGAGGTTTTGCCGCTCGGCATAAGACGTGCTGACGTGCGCTAGTTCGGGACGCCCTCGACCCGGCGCAGATCGATGCTGGTCCAGTCGCCGGGGCTATACCGGCCCAACGCGCCGACCGGCTCGCCGTAGTGCTTGATTAGCATCGCGTAATCAATATCGGCACCGAACGCGCCTTCAACGGCTTCGAGGTAGGGCCGGTGTCCGTCCGTGGTAAGTTGCACGCGGGTCGCCAGGCGCCCCGCTACGTCCTTCATAAACTCGTGCGCGTAACCTGCATCGCGCCCGCCGATCAGATAGGAGACAATCAGCTTGCTGTCCGCGTCCAGTGCGGTCCATGTCCAAACGTCGCCGACTTCATCCGGCGCAGCCTTGGCAAGAGCTACGTTGGCTGCCTTGGCGTAACAGAAGCTCCAAATCTCATCGGCTTGGATGCGCTTGCTGCGGACATTCCGCACCGCTTCATCGTAATGCCTCGCACAAACCTTTCCGGCGTCCACCAGCAACGCCGATACCGTGTTGATCGACACGTCCACCACGCGGGAAATTGACCGCATGGACGATCCCTCGCAGAGCATCGAGAGGATTTGGACGCGCTTGGCGATCGGCAGTTTGTTCATGCCAAGCATCATATGAACTTTCTTGCTTAGCTTCAAGCAGACCTACGCTTTGAAAGCTGGGCGCGGCGTGAACGCAATTACCTTTTCTGCTGAAAGCCAATCAGGCGCAGTGCCGCCAAGCGTCTCGATATCTCCGGAGCTCAGATTTACGGCCTGCTCTATATCGGCCTTTGATTGCACGCGGTGGCTCACCAGCATCTCTAGTGATGCACGAAGCACGCTAGGTTTGGAGTGCTCAAACGAATCGTCTAAGGGCTCTTTCTTCCTAATGTTCAAAGCATTCATCTGACGCCAAAGATATCGGACCTGAGAATCGTTAAGCAGTCCTAGGTCCTTGCAACGGTAGACCATGGCAGCGATCGAGACCTGCCACCTCTTTTTGAGCTGCTCAAAGTAAGACAAGGAGGTCGATAATACCTCGGACGAGAACGTGCTTCTCGGAAGCAGGAATGCTCCTGCAAAGCGGTTAGCTTGCCTCTCAAGCCGTGCCAAATTATCACTATTTACTTCTACATCGCTGTGAAGGACGAGATGACCCAACTCGTGAGCCAGATTGTAGTTGACCCTTGGCAAACTTTCTACTTCGGCAGAATATAATATGTAGGGCCGACCCATCTGCCACCGTGAGACAGCATCCATATCGTCGCACGAAACTCTTTCACGTAGAAGAATAATGCCCATCGCTTCAAACAGAGGTACAATGTCATGGATCGGGCCATTACCTAAACTCCAGTCTGCCCGCACCCGAAGAGCAACTTGTTCTATGTCCTCTTCGAGGCCAGCCGTGCTGTCCCATTGCACATCTGGTATCGCTACCTTGGGCAAGGCAATGAATGATTCCACGTAGTCGACCACATCGGCAGCCCACTCTAACCGCCTCGTTATCCGCGCCCTGTCGATGGCCTCCATCCGCTTCAGGCCTCTCCAGAACGGCGAATGGCCGCTGTCCGCTTTTCTGCGACGCGGGCGCGTGAAAAAAGATGGAGGCTGGCGGGTAAGCCCGATGATACCGGAAAGTGTCTCGGCGGAGGGGCCATTCTGGCCGGTTTCAAACTGAGCAATGGCTTGCCGCGTCACGCCCAAGGCTGCTGCGAAAGCCTCAAGAGTGTAGCCACGCGCTTCACGGGCCTCGCGTATCCGTTCCGGAATCACTTTTGCCAGGGCGCTGTCTTGCCCCGTTGGTCCGCTCATCAGTGACCTCTCTTCTAAGCTGACTGTTCGTCGTCGGAGTGCTGATCTCGATCAGCAATCATCTGCTCGACCTCGTTCAAAAACCGCAGCGATTGAGATGGATCAGGTGTCTTGGGAGCCGGAGGAGCCTCGGTGGCGGACGGCTGACTTCTGCGACTGAGGTTTACATACGCGAGCCATTCATCGGCTTTATCACTCGGCATTCCCAAAGCTGCATGCAGGAGATCGCCCTTCTTATTAGCTCCGAATGTAATCACGGAATATCGCTGAGTGTCGCGACTAAGTAGTTCCTTGATATCAGGTATTCTGCCGTCTTTAAACAGGTCGTACTCATTCTTGAAACACTCTGATTGTCTATTCTTGGTGTTATCAGGCAGCGTTCCAGGACTTTCCGTTCGCACGACGTGGGCGACATAGTTCCCCGACCGGATATCTAACCAATGCCACGATCCAATCGGCATCTTCGCAGCCTCAGCAGTGAACGGCAGCAACCCTGAGCGGCAAGATTCCTGAAACTGAAACAAGATGCCGGCGCGCCTAATAAGGCCCCGGAGGTCTTGCCCGATGATCGATTTGAGAATTGGAGTGGAGGTAATGACCCCATCTGCAAGCCTGATCCCCGTCTGCAACCCCTCAACCAGGGGAGACCACGTCTCCTCTGGAACGCCGAGATCAGATGATCCTGGAACGCGCTGACAACCACGATTTGCTCCCGGCGAGATGCAAGCAGATTGTCCGTTTATGCCTCCCAGGTCAAGTGTTTTGTCCTCCCCAACGCTTCGCCGCCGCCTTACGAGCAATCTCCGCCCGCCGTTCCGGCGTCATTGCAGCAGCTCGGGCCGCCCCGCCGCGTTTGCCCATGCTGACCGCCGCCGGGTCCTTGCCGTCTGGCGGCGGCGGCACGTCCTCTTCCTCGCCGGTCGCGATCCGCATCACTTTGACTGCCGCGCCGATCACGTCGGCAGGGCGCTGCTCGCCTCGCGGTCCCTTAGAGTCCATTTCGAATCGGATCTTCAACGGGCCAGCCGTCGTAGCAGGAGCACGCAGGAAGCGGCGTAGAGAAATGCTTCGACGCTCTCGATAGTGGCCTCGAAGTC
>JAABUX010005267.1_pt1 | contig 15960 bp, 16 predicted proteins | sample 5561851 | NCBI WGS metagenome assembly JAABUX01 (sample SAMN10711883, study PRJNA513361) | rock metagenome | isolation source: Antarctica rocks | place: Antarctica: Victoria Land, Richard Nunatak red sandstone | collected 2016-01-03 | reverse complement strand
TCTTTCCTCCTCGCTGCCTTCTAGCATCGAGGATAGTCATCTCGGGGAGGGGGACCAGTTTTACGGCGGAAACTGGTCCAGTCTTACGGCGTAATCAACACATGGACACAACTCCAGTAGTTGTGCCCCGCGCCGATGACGCGCAGCCGCCCTTTGGCAAGCTGGTCGGTGAACGACTGCTTGAACAGCCCGCCCGGTCCGTAGACGAAGCCTGGCGAAAGAACGACGGCATCGAGGCCTCTGGTCCGCTGTAGCTCTCGCAACCGGACGACCGCGCGCGCGTGGGCCGCCCCAAGCGGCGAGGGGGCGAACGGCGTCTCCTCCGTGATCCAGTCGGCCCCGTGGTCCCCGTAGTTAAAGCACCCGCTTGTGTAGACCAGGCGTGTCCCATGCTCCAGGCAGGCCGCGGCGAGCGTGCCGGCCATCACTCCGTCGGCGTAACCCACCCGCGCAAGCGCCGCCCGCGTCAGGCGCCCCCCAACGGCGTACTGCGCCGCCATGATGACGGCATCGACGTCGGCCACGAGCGGGCGATAGGTGTCCGGCTCCAGCATGTCGCCGACCGCGAGGCGCGCGCCCGCCTCTTCAAGCGCCCGCGCGCGTTGGGGGTTCCGCACGAGGCCCGTGACCTCATAACCGCGGCGACGCAAGGCGCGCACGATGGCCGTGCCGACAAACCCCGTCGCGCCGGCGACCAGGACACGCTCCATCGCGCGCGGTTGTTCCGTCGTCATCGCTCCCTCCCCTCGGCTCCTCATCCTCATCCCCATCCTGGCCCCGACTCGGACCCGGCAGGGCCTGTGAATTGTCGGTCTGGGGGCGCGGGCGTCTCGCCCGTCCCCGCGTTGGCCCCGGGACGGGCGAGACGCCCGCGCCCCCAGAGACATCCCCTATCGCCGTACCAGCGACTTTTCACAGACTCTGCCGGACCCGGACCAGCCGTCGCGTCGCGGCATTGGCTACACTATATCCGGGGCGCGTCGAATGGTCTATGACTATCCGTCGCCCGTTCGTGCCCATTCGTCCGGCGGAAGGCGCGGGGGGATACGATGGACACGCTCACGGACATCTTGCACGACGTGCGGCTGGAGGGCAGCTTTTACGCGCGCAGCGACCTCGGGGCGCCCTGGGGTCTGGCGTTCTCCGCCGCCGATGGGGCGAGCGTCCATGTCGTCGTCGAGGGGCGCTGCTGGTTGCGCCTCGACGACGACCGCATTCCCCTGGGCCCGGGTGACCTGGCGTTGCTCCCTCACGGCCGCGACCACCGCCTCGGGGACGCGCCGGACGGACCTGCCGCGCCGCTCGCGGCGCTGCCCTCCGAGCGGATCGGGGACAGCGTCGCCTACCTACGGTACGGCGGCGGCGGGGAGCGGGCGCTGCTGATCTGCGGGAGCATCCGGTTCGCGGGGCCGGTGGCGCATCCCCTGCTGGCGGCGCTGCCCATGCCGCTCGTGCTGCGGCGCGAAGAGGGGGAAGGGTGGCTGGCTGCCACGCTGGCGCTGTTGGGCGCCGAGGCGCGCGCGCCGCGCCCCGGCGGTCCCACCGTGTTAACGCGCCTGATGGACATCCTGGTCATCCAGGCCATCCGCGCGTGGCTGGACGGCGACGCCGACCGGAGCGTCGGCTGGCTCGCGGCGCTGGCCGATCCGCGGGTCGGGCCGGCCCTGGCGCTGATGCACCGTCGGGCCGACGAGCCCTGGACGGTCGCCTCCCTCGCGGCGGCGCACCTGTCGCGCTCGGTGTTCTCCGAGCGGTTCGTCGAACTCGTGGGCGTGCCACCCATGCGGTACCTGACGCGGTGGCGCATGCATATGGCCGGCACGTGGCTGTGCGAGGGCCGCATGAGCGTTGGCGAGGTGGCCCGCCGCCTGGGCTATGGCTCGGAGGCCGCGTTCAGCCGGGCGTTCAAGCGTCACAGTGGCGTCTCACCGGGATCACTCCGCCGGGGTACGTGACACGCTGGGTATGCTGGTGGCTATGCGCGTGTGTGCGATGCTGCTTGTTATGCGTTTCCGCCCTGTTCGGCGGGCTGATAGGTGAGGGCCACGACGCCTGAGCTAAACGTCTGGGTGTCGGTCAGGCGCAGGGGCAGTGGGCGCCCCTCCGGAAAGAGACGCTTGCCACTCCCAAGGACGATCGGATAGACCAGCAGCCGATACTCGTCGATGAGGCCGTGTTGCATCAACGTCTGGACAAGCGTGGCGCTGCCGCCGATCAGGATGTCCTGGCCGGATTGCTGCTTCAGCGCGGACACCTCGTCGACGATGTTCCCTCTGATCACGTGGGAATTGGTCCACTCCGCCTTGTCCAGGGTCGTGGACACCACGTATTTGGGCAGGGTGTTCATGCGGTCGGCGAAGCCCATCTCATCTGTCTGGGAAGGCCACGCGGCGGCAAACCCTTGATAGGTCACCCGCCCCAGCAGCAGCGCGTCGCTCACGAAGAGTTCATCGAATTTGACCTTGCCGATGCCGTCATCCCAGTACGGCATCGTCCACCCGCCGTGCGCGAAGCCTTCGGCTCCGCCCGGATCTTCCATCACGCCATCCAGGGACACGAATGCGGATGCGACGATTTTTCTCATGGCGCCTGTGTCTCCTTGTTTGTGCTTTTGACCGTTACAGGGACAGCATAGCGCGGCCGTTGGGTCCCTGTCTTGAACAAAAACGACAGCTACGCGGGCCGGTTCTGGCGCGGGAGTTGCGCCGGGGTGTAGCCAATGAATCGCTTGAGCGACCGGGTTAGATGCGGCTGGTCGGCATACCCCAACTGGTCCACGACATCAAGGATCGCGATACCCCGCGCGAGGAGCGCCGCCGCGGCGTGGGCGCGCTCGATCTGGCGAATGGTGTGCTGGGTCAGCCCGGTGGCCCGCACGATCCGGCGCTGCACCGAGCGGAGGGAGAGGTCCGTCTCGTGACCGGCTAACGTCGCGGTGACGATGGGGTCATGCATGAGCAGCCCGTCGCGCACGAGCCGCGCGACAAAGGTGTCGGCCGTGTCATAGTTCGGGAAGGGCCAGGTCCCGCCGGCCAGCCAGAAGGACGCGCGCGTGGCGTCCGGTAAGGTCACGGCTCCATCGACAAGCGCGCCGGGCGGCAGATGGGGCAGCGCGACGCCCAGCCGAAACGTGATGCCGACAAACGTGGCGTCCTCCGGGATGGGCGCCAGCGACGCGGTCGTTTCGGGCCCGCGCACCGTGAGGGTAACCCGGTCTCTCTGGCGCGTCACAACCATCTCCCACTGGCTCGCCGCGCGCGAGACGAATGAGCCGCCGCCCTCACTGTGTCCCCGCCAGATCCTCTCGACAAACGACGACGCGGCCGGGCGGTCCTCAAGGTCAAAATCCGGCATGCAGACCGATCCTCCCATATCCAGAGTGTACGCCAGGCGACGCGATCGACGGCGGGCGCCGTCTTTGGTCCCGCAGAGGTCGCGCCCACGCGTCGTCATGGTCCCGGCATGGGAGCGTCGGCCTGCGATTCGAAGCCGCGCAGGAGGGTGCGCAGCAGGTCCGCGAGCGTCGCCCGCTCGGCCGGCGCGAGGGCGGCGAGCAGCCGCTCCTCGTTCGCAAGGTGGGCGGGCGCCACGTCGTCGACGAGGCGATAGCCTGCCTCGGTCAGGGCGACAAAGACGTTGCGGCCGTCCGTTGGGTCCGGCTCCCGGCGCACCCAGCCCGCGCGCTCCAGCCGGTCGACGCGGAAGCTCACCGTTCCCGAGGCGCGCATCAGTTCGCCCATCAGGGCCTTCTGCGGCAAGCGGTAGGGCGGACCGCCGCGGCGCAGCGCCGCGAGCACGTCCCAGCCCGCGCGAGAGAGGCCATAGCGGCGGAAGGCGCGCTCCAGGCCCGCGTCGAGGTAGGCGCCGAGCCGCCCGACGCGGCCAACGACTTCCACGGGCGACGTGTCGAGCTCCGGCCACTCGCGCGCCCACGCCTCGCGCACGCGGTCCACGTGGTCGCTATAGGCGCTATGATCGCGCTGGCCGTGCATGCGCTGCCCGTCGTCGGCGCTTCCCGTGTCATCCCTACCCATCTTTCTAGTGTACGCCGCGCGCGCTATCTGCTATCCTACCCACATGATTGCTCCAATTGAAGCAATTGTTGCCTGAGCACCCGTTCGCTGTGCCCCGTCCTGCTCATAGCAGGGAAACAGAGGAGATGACCGATGCCCGACGCGCCCACCCCGACCCCGCCCGTGAGTGACCACGTGACGCCCGCGCCTGACGACCTGACCGGCCTGATCGGCCGCGCGTCCGACGGCGAACACGGCCTCGCCTGCGCCCTGCTGTTCGCGGCCGCCTCGCTCAAGAACGACGCCAGCGAGGGCGGGCTGACCGACGCGCAGGCGGACGATGTCCGCGGCTGGAAGCGGAGTCTCCTGCTGTCCGCCCGCGACCGTCTGCGCCGCGTGGCGCAACTGGCGAACCTGACGGCCGCGCTGGGCGAGGCGCCGCGCCTGGCCCGCCCGGTGTTCCCACAGCCTGCCGCGGCGGGGGCGGGCGGGGACGGACCCCTGCTCGTCCCCTTCTCGCCGTCGGTCGGCGACCATCTGGCGGCGGGCGAGCGCGGCGTCCTGGGACTGGCGCCGGATGCGCGATCGGGTGATACACCGCTGACGACGGCGGACCTGTACGCCGCCATCGCCGCCGCGATCGGCGCGTTGCCCGCGGCGGGACTGGTCGTCGGCGCGGGGGGGCGCGTGACGGAGCGCGCGCTCGACCTCGGGGGGGCGCTCGTCGCCGTCACCGACCAGGCCTCGGCGCTCGCCGCCCTTACTGCCCTCGATACGCCTGCCGCGACGGGCGATGCGAAGACGGGCGATGCGAAGACGGGAGCGGGCGCCGGCGCCGCGCTCGGGGCGGAGTATACGGCGGCCCTGGCGGACGCCCAGAAGGCGGGCGCGCCGTTCGAGCCCGGGCGGCCCGTGGCGGCCGATCCGACGCGACGGTCACGGGAGGACGCCGCGGGCGCCGGTGGCGCCATCGTCGACTCCATGACGCGCGCGGTGGCCGCCCTGTTCGTCGACGCCTACGATACCTTCCTGCTCGTCCTCCGGCAGACCCTCGGCCCCGTCCCCGCCGGCGCGTCGGACGCCGACCGCGACGCCCTCGGCGGCATCGCCCCGCGGCTGCTGGACTCCGTGATCCGCCCGCTGGGCGACGCGCTGGCGCGGATGCCCCTCGGCAACGCGTCCCGCCCGGACCTATGCGCCGGCCCGCCCTTCGGGGATGTCGCGGCCGACGACGCCCCCCTCCCTCCGGTCGGCGCGCCGGCGCTCGCCCCGATCGACACGCGGCTGTGGCGGCTGGCCACGACGGCGACGACGCTGTGCGCCACGCCGGGCTTGCCGGCCGAGGTCTGGGAGGCCACGGCCGCCCTGCAGGATCTGGGCTGCCGCCTCGCGCCCGTCGACGGCCCTGACGGCGCGACGGCCAGGCTCACCACGCTGCGCGACGCGCAGGCCGGCCTGGAGCGCGTCATCCAGGCGTCGGTCAACGGACCCTACCTGGTGGCCAACGCGGACACGCTGACGACCTGGCTCGGGGAGTCGATCCCGACCTGGCCCCGGATGGCCCTCTGCCGCTGCGGCGAATCGAGCCTCAAGCCGTTCTGCGACGGCACGCACGCGCGCGTCGACTTCACCGGCCGCAAAGACCCCCAGCGCGTCCCCGACCGGCGCGATAGCCACGCCGGCACGCAGATGACGGTCCTGGACAACCGCGGGACCTGCGCCCACTCCGGCTTCTGCACCGACCGCGTCAAGACGGTGTTCCACCTCGGCGAGAACCCCTTCGTCGTCCCCAACGGCGCGCGCATGGACGACATCGTGCGCGCCGTGCGCGCCTGCCCCTCCGGCGCACTCAGCTACGCGCTCGACGGCGTGGAGATCCGTGATGGGGTCGACCAGCAGCGCCCGCCCGCCATCGAGGCCTCCAAGGACGGTCCGTACCGCGTGACCGGCGGCATCCCGCTACGGAACGGGCAGGGCGACGATGAGCCGCGCAACGCGGGCGCCTCGCGCGAGCACTACAGCCTGTGCCGCTGCGGCCACTCCCAGAACAAACCCTTCTGCAGTGGCATGCACTGGTACGTCAACTTCCACGACCCGGAGGCGGCCGCCGACCATCAGCCGACCCTGTTTGAGTGGGCGGGCGGCCTGCCGGCCCTCACGCGCATGACGCGCCTCTTCTACGGCAAGTACGTGCCGCAAGACCCGCTGCTCGAGCCCCTCTTCGCGCACATGTCGCCCGACCACCCGGAGCGCGTGGCGGCGTGGCTGGGCGAGGTCTTTGGGGGGCCGCCGGTCTATTCGACGCGCTACGGCGGCGGCACGTCCCAGGGCGGCTACCGGCGCATGGTCTCGGAGCACGTCGGGGCCGGCTTGACCGAGGAGCAGCGGGCGCGCTGGGCGAGCCTGATGACCCAATCCGCGGGGGAAGCGGGCCTGCCCGCCGACCCGGAGTTCCGCGCCGCGTTCGCCGCCTACATCGAGTGGGGGTCGCGCCTGGCGATGGAGAACTCGGCGCCCGGCGCGCACCCGCCCATGAACATGCCTGTGCCGCGCTGGGACTGGGTGTGCAACGCCACGCCATGGGGCCGGGTCTCGGCGCTGGCCCCCCAACCATCGAAGGAGGAGACAATGACCTTGCCCGCCGCGGACGAGCCGCTGCGCTTCGAGGCGCACATCAAGCCGCTGTTCCGTCAGACGGACCGCCAGTCGATGACGTGGGCCTTCGACCTGTGGGCGTACAAAGACGTGTCGGCGCACGCCCCGGCGATCCTCGACCGCCTGCGCGCGGGGACAATGCCGTGCGACGCCGCGTGGCCGAAGGAGAAGGTGGAGGTCTTCGCGCGCTGGGTTGCCGCTGGCGCGCCGGAGTAGCGCGGGGTCGTTCGGGTAGGCCCAGGGACCCAGGGACGCCGATGGACGTACAGCCGTCATCGACTCTTTGCATTTAGCCTCGTACTATCTTCATCTCCGCTCGTTAGATTGGACGATAGAGGATGTCCTCGCGTCTCGCGGGGCGCGGAGTGACCGCGGAGAGGAGTGGGCGCCAGATGCAAAACGTGATCGACGACGTTGCCGCCGTGGGCGCGCTGGGGACGGCGGCCGGCCTGGGACTGCGGTCCCTGGTACGCTCACCGGCGGTCCGCTTTGCGCGCATGAGCGGCCTGTCGATTGCCGCGCCGGGCGCGGCGGCCTGGGTCACGGACTTCCTCAACGCGGCCTACTATCAGCGGCCGTTGGATGAGCGCGCGGTCGACGACCTGCGTCTGGCCTACACCATCCTGGCCACGCGCTGGCAGCGCGCCGGCTATCGGCGCCTGCGCGCCGCCGATGTCGTGCCCTTTCACCGCGCGTTCGGGCGCGACCGCTTCGTCGCCGGCGCGGACTCGGCGCGTGGGACCCTCAACCGGGAGCAACTGCTCGCGGGCGCGACGCGCCTCCACGGGGCCTGGTTCCCCTCCGCCTACGCCGACGACGCGCGGCGCGCCTGGGGCCTCGCCTTCCCGTCTCTGGAGGAGCGCGACGCCTACGACCCGGCGGCGCGCCTGCGGGCGGGCGCGTTGCACGCGCTCACGCCCCCGGTCGCGCCGCTCGCGCGACAGACCTGGCACACCTACGACCCCGTCGCCGTCCCCCGGCCCGACTCCTTGCTACGGTTGGTCGCGCGTCCGGAGACCTGGCCGGACTACGCCTCGGAACTGGGACGTTTCACGCCGGTACGCAAGGGTGGTCTCCTGGGTCAGACCTTCGAGATCGACGTCGTGGCGCGCGTCGTGCCGCGCGCGCCGCTGTCCACGCGCGGCTACGTGACCGTGACCCGCCTGGCCGACGGGTCGGACGAACAGGAGTTGCATGCCTACGTCCGGGAGACCAACGAGGCCCTGGCGCGCTACGGCAAGGACGAACTGCCCGCCGTCCCGCCCGGCGCCACTCCGCTGCTGGGGCTGGACCTCACCACGCACGCCGGCCATTTCCTGGGCCGCGCCGTCAGCAAGCTGCTCGTCTATCGGCAGGATGGGCAGGGCTACCTGCGCGAAGTAGGGGTCTGGGACCCCATGCCGTGGCATATCCGTCGCGCCTACGAGGCCGCCGGGGCGGACGCGCAGCGCGCCTTCTGGGGCATGGGCCGCGCCGACGAGAGCATGCTGCACCAGATGGCCTTGCGCTGTCGGTAGAGCAGCCCTCATCCCCGGCCCCTCTCCCGGCCGCGGGAGAGGGGAGTAGCGGCGATGATCCCGCGGCCTGCTGACCCAAGTCGCATGGCAAACGACGGACACTGAAGTGTCTTTGGTGGGCGACCCGAGCGACTTCAGTCGCAGGCTGTTTGCCATGCGACTTGGGTCAGCAGGCCGCGTCTCGCAATCTCGGGGCACATCCTGATCCATAAAATAGCCTTGCATTGTAGGCGGCCACCGGGGAAGATTGTAGCCATGGATACGGATGTGCGGTTGCCGCGCCAGCTCTATCATCTGGCCGAGGCGGACAACTGGCCTTCCATCGAGCGGCACGGCCTGCTCAGTACGCGCGCCCTGCTCGAGCGCGCCGGGCTGCATGGAGCCGAGCGGGCGCGGTTCGAGGACCAATGGCGGCCCGGGCGCGTGGCGCTGCCGGACGGGGCCGTGGTGCGCGATCAGAAGCCGATGCCGCCCGCGGCGCTGGAACGCTGCCTGCGCGAGGTCACGCCCGCCGCGTGGTACGCCCTGCTCAACGAGCGGGTCTTCTTCTGGCTCGATATCGAGCGGCTGAACCGCATGCGGCGCGCCTACGTGGAGCTGCCGCAGGTCGTCATGACGGTCGACGCCGCGCGGCTGCTGGCGCGGCACGCCGCGCGGGTGGCGCTGACGCCGATCAACACTGGCAACGCCCGTCGCTTCCCCGCGCCGCGCGGCCCGCGCACCTTCGTGCCCTACGCCATGTGGCTCCAGTCGGGCTGGGCCAGCGAGACGGAGGCGCTGGGCAAGCGGCCGCGCGGGCGTGGCCACCCGCCGGTGGAGCTGACCGTAGCTAACGCCGTGCCGGACGTGCTGGACCTCGTGACCGACGTGCGCCACCTCGGGCCGGGGGAGCTGTTTCACCCGACCGACTAAACTCGACCGCTACGGTCCCTTTGCGGATCAGTCGTGCGACGCTGTCGTGTTGTCCCTGCCGCTATTGTCGCCTCCATCGCGCTGAGCGCTGCGCATCTTCTTGCGTGCCCGGTACTCTTTCGCCCAGCATGCCCCCGCCGCCGGCCTCGCGTAGTGCGCGCAGGTAATGGCGCGCGTCGTCCCAGGGCAAGCCGAGGTACATGATCCTGCCTGACCACAGGGGCACGTCGTCGATTTGCAGGCCAGCATGCACCGTATCGAGCGGATACGTGTCCCACGCGGAGGCAACGGCGTCGCCATCCGCGGCGCGGACGACAGGTGTCGCCTTCCACATCCGGCCCACGTACAGGTCATACGCTTCACCGTCCGTCACCCGAAGATCGTCCGCGATCGTGTCCATTGCATCACCCTCACCTTCCTCATCACTCACGGGGCCACGACCGCCCGTCTCTGTCAATCAGCGAGGAAGCCGGCGATAGGCACGGAATAAGCCTCGCCCCCCAAGTTTCCGCCTGGGGACGGGTCGCGGATGAACTCTTGACCATCCTCAATCGTCAGCATTCCCAGCTTTCTCAAGGACTCTATTGACTATAGGAAGCGGTGAAACCCGGCGGCGATGATGCGGCGCTCTGTAAGCCCCTGTCAGGGCGACATATGCGAGGTGTGCCGCCGACGGGCACTCCGCCGAACTAGCGACACCCGCGGCGAGAGAGACGCGCATAGGACCCTGGGTTGTCTCCACGGCCGATCCGTTCAGGGTCTCGACGACCGAGATCGCAAGGTTCACCGCCGTCTCTGAGTCGCAGTCGACCGCAGCCAAAAAATGGTCCATCCACGGCTGCGTCAGGACCGTGCCTGGAGGGACAGCCCGCGCGATCCCGCGCTTGATCGCGTGGAGGGTCTCGTCCAGGGTCGGTATGCCGTAGGTGTCGCCCACCTCTCGCCATGAGTAGTAGTGGATGTCGATGAGGCTGCACGGCATGACCCACAACCTCGCTGGAAGGACCTCGGCAAAAAACGACGTGTAATCGACCCAGACCCCCTCGATATTCTCGCTAGTGTCCATAGGATTACCCTCCGATGAACGTGGTGATATCCCTTAGGGACGGCCTGCTCATGATGTAATCATACTTCGCTGCGGTGATGGTACCAGGCCGGAAAGGTGCGCCAGCCATATTAAAGGTGATATGGCCACTCTCCCCCGCGACCTGATCGATGATCATCCTGCTTCGTTCCGCCCGCGAGAGATCGCCTCGCTCAACGATCCGGTCGAACATGCTGTCGCCCCAGGTGATAGCGCCGTGGCTGTCCGCGAACGGTTTCAACGCCGGCTCACCACTCAAGCGGGAAAGGCCCAGGGCCAAGTGGGACCTTGTCGTCACTTACGGAGCCTCGCTCCTGCGTCGAGGCCGATGTCCACTACTTCGCGGGGGGATATCATGTCTCATGCACGTTAGCAGGTACTCACCATTCCCCCCATCGTCGTTCCACGCATCCGTTCGCTCAATATCTGCGTAGCCTAGCCTGGCCTGATCCCGAACCATTACCCTGGACCCTATAACAGTAGTCTCCACAAACGGCGCTGTTTGTAGACGGATACGGTCAATGCGCCAGGTGTACATGAGCAGCAGCATAGCGGTCATAAATAGTGAGGCATTGCTCATCTGCGAACAATGTTCCTGTAGATCAAAGACCGGAGTTGCACATTAGGTATTAGATATATTACTCTTGCCGAATCTGTAGAGTTCCTTTCCAATCCTCGTCCGGGTAAAAGGATCGGAAATGATTTGGTTCAGCAACCTTCTGTATCCAGATGCGTCCGCAATTCTCACATTGGTAAATAGTAAGGGAATGGTTATGAATCTGCCAGTTTACAAAGTCGTTGAGTACCGAGACGTTGGCCAGATTGAGAGGATAGTCAGAACCAAGATGCTCGATGATCCACTGATCACGCTTACTATTGGTCACAGCGTCAATATAGTCATTAATTCCCTCGATCATTCCCGACCAAAATGAGTTGTAATCTTGGTAAGGCACGCATTCCTATTCTAGTTCTAGGCTGGACCTAAAAGCCCGCTCAATCTCCTCCTCCTTAAGTGTCAGCAACGCCATGGTGGCCCCGCTACTATCAGTAAACTCCACTTCGTAGGCAGGAGGATCACCGTATACCATGACAATCGCTCCAACAGCACCCGCGTTCAAGCCTATGGAGGGGACAGGTTGTTTAAGCCGTACTAGTTCGTATTCCTTGAACATGCCCTTTCCTCATTTGGTCGGCGTTGCAATGACCAGGCGTACGACATCATTGTTGTTTCGAGTCCAGGCGAACTTCGTGTAAGGTGTCATATTACGTGCGCCGTTGGTCAAAGTAGCTGCGCGGAAATAGTCATAGGAGGTGCACCAACCTGCACGAGGACCTCCTCCCGGCTACGCTGGCCGTCTTATCCACACTCAACACACTCTCAACGGGGACGCCACGGATGCGACACCCCAGCGGATTAGCGCACCTCATGTGACCATTTCCGCGAACCTATGGTGGTGTAAGACCTCGATGTAGGTGTGGGGTCACGCACCTAAGGTAAAAACTTATACCCACCCGTCCAACTTTAAAGGGCCATCATAGTGGCAAGAGAGCTAGGTTGTGCATTCGCCGACGGTGAAGGTCACCTTCCATCCGTCATACTTGACCCGGGTTTTCGCAGCGATGCTCTCCATTTCTTTGTTCACATACCCGATGGCAGGAGCCGTTAACTGCACCTCTGTGAAAGCAGCGATATGCCAGTAACCATCTCCGCTAATTTCCTCGTCAATGATGACGCGATTGACTCCGTACTCCTTTAGAGCGACCTCAGCTTCGATCGGTTCGGAGCCCTGAGTCGAGAAGAAATACGTAACCGCGACTGGTTTGGTCAGGTCACGTCCCGCTCTTATAGCGCGCACGATCTCATCGCGCTCATGAGGTGTTAAGGTGTCGCCGCCGCCCATGTTGTATTCCTTTCAACGACTCAAGTGAGGCAGCACTATCGCTCATTCACGGACCGTATGTTGGTGGTGTCCTCGTTACCCCCGATCGAATTATCTTGTAATCATGTGAGTATAGAACTATACGCTCAACACGATTGTAGTAGAAATGGACGAAGACGGGGCCAATGGGGCTTCTGAACGTCTCCGACTGATACTTGCCCCAATCAGCAATAGCACTACCATCGCGCGTTAACTCTGCGACAAGGGCAGGGTTGCCGAGTCGCGAGCCAGGAATGATTTCCCGTGCAGTTGCAATAAGCTCGGGGCGCAATTCTCCATTCGGTAGAAAAGCAGATGCGGCTTCCTCCGCTTCAAGTTGCTGGGCCAGCCGCGCACCATTCGCCGCGCTCGACGGGTAGTCTGTCGCGGGGAGAGATCGCAAGGTATCGAGACCCTCGCGTGTCGTCGATCCAACTAGCCTTCTGCCTAGTCCGACAAGCCCGCGCGCCGCGATCCCGACGGCCTTGCCCACGACGATCCCGCCGCCGACGTACACCGCCAGGGGCTTCGGGTCGCCGTGCAGCGCCGCGTCCAACTCGTTGGCCCCGACGAGGTCTTGCCCCAAACTGACGTTGCTCCCGACTCCGTAGCACTGCACGTGCGCCTCCAGCGCACTCGGCGAGGATGCCCCGGTGTCCGTGGGCGCGTAGGCGGGCGTGACGAAGGTCCCGCCGAACGTCCCCGCCGCGTTGAGCAGGTTGTCCTTGGCCTGGCCAGCCCCCTCCCAAGGGCACAGGTTGGGCGGGATGTACGGGTTCGCGCACTGGCCCGTGGGGTCGGTGTTATTGAGCGGGTTGGCCCCCGCATAGGCGTAGGGCTGGCCCGTCACGGAGACAAGCGGGTCTCGCGTCAGGAACTGCGCGGTGGCGGGGTCGTAGTAGCGGGCGCGCAGGTACTGCAAGCCCGTCTCGGCGTCGGTATACTCTCCTGCGTAGCCGAAGGGCGTGCTGGCGCTGCCCGTCTTGGCCAGTGGGTTGCCGTAGGCGTCGTACGGCGATGCGCCCGCTGCCGTCGGCCACCTCCCGCGTGCTGCCCAGTTGGTCCTGGTAGTAGTACAGCGGAGCTCCCGCCCCGTTGACCTGCTCAATGGGCTGGCCGTCGGGTCCATAGATGTAGCGCGTCGTGCTCGCGCCGGCTTGCTCCTGCAGCAGCGCCGGCAGGCTCCCGCTCTGGTCCCAGGTAGCGGCGCTGCTGACGCCGTTGACCGTCTTGCGCAGGCGCAGCCCGTCGCCGTTGTAGGCATAGCTGCTGGCCGTGAGCCCGGCGGTGACGGTGATCAGCCGGTCCGCCTGGTCGTAGACGTAGCCCGTCACGGTCGCGGTCATGACGCCGCCAACGGTGCTGGTCGCGCCGGTGCGGTCGCCGTCCCCGTTGTAGGCCAGCGCGAGATTCTGCACGGGCACGCCGCCAGAGAGGACCTGCGTCCCCGTCAGCTCGTGCGCCGCGTCGTAGCTCAGGCTGCTCGTCGTGCCGCTCGCCGTGTTGGTGATGCCCAGCAGGTCGTCGGCGCTGCTCGTGGTGTAGGCCATCCCGCCCGTCCCGCTCAGCGGCTGGTCGCTCTGCAGCTGGTTGAGCGCGCTGTAGCCGTAGCCGCGCGCCGTGGGGTCGGCGCTGTCCGTGGCGCCCGTCACTTGTCCCAGTCCGTCGCGGCTGTAGGCGTAGACGCGCGGCGCGGTCAGCGGCGCGGTGCGCGTGATGCCGACCAGGCGGTCGGCGGCGTCGTAGCCCCACACCACCGAGGTCGTGTTGGGCAAGGTTTCGCTGATGGGGTTGCCCGCCGGGTCGTAGCCATAGGTAGTCGTGTGGCCCAGCCAGTCGTGGAGGACGGTCACGCGGTCCAGCGGGTCGAAGGTGCGGGCCACGGCCACGCCGCCGGGGTAGGTGATGGCCGTGGTGTCGTCCACCGGGTTGTAGGCGTAGCCCACCGTCTGGCCGGCCCCGTTGGTCACGGCCACGGTGCGGTCCAGGGTGTCGTACCCGTAGTTGGTAGTCCCCGTGCCGTCCGTCATAGAGGAGCGCAGGCCGGTCGGCGTGTAGGTGTAGGCCACGGGGGGCGTGTGACCGTCGGAGTAGGTGATGGCGCTGGGGCGGTTGAGCGGGTCGAAGCCATCGGTCGTGACCCGGCCCAGCGCGTCGGTCAGGCTGGTGCGGTTGCCCGCGAGGTCGTAGCCGTACGCCGTCGCACGGCCCAGCGGATCGGTCATGGCCACGGTGCGGCCCAACGGGTCGGAGCCGTAGGCGGTGGCCTGGCCCAGCGCGTCGGTCTGGGTGACGACGTTGCCCGCGGGGTCGTAGCCGGTGGCGAGGCGGCTGCCGTCAGGCTGCAGCGCGCCGGTGCGCTGGCCCGCCGCGTCGTAGGTGTAGACCGTGGTGTGCGTCAGGGGGTCGGTCAGTTGCTGCAGGTTGCCCGCGAGGTCGTAGGTGTAGGCCGTGGTGGCTCCGAGGGGATCGGTGACGGCGGCGGTGCGGTCGAGGCCATCGTAGGCATAGCGGGTGACGTGTCCTTTGGGGTCGATGCGGCTAACCACGTCGCCCACGAGGTTGTAGGTCGTGGTCAGCGCCGTGCCGTCGGGTCGCAAGACGCCCGTGCGCTGGTTGGCCACGTCGTAGGTGTAGACCGTCATCCGACCCAACGGGTCGCTCATCCCCGTCTCGCGCCCCGCCAGGTCGTAGGTCAGCGCGGTGGTCTGGCCCAGGGCGTCGGTCACCAGGCGCGTGCGGTCCAAAGCATCGTAGCCGTACGCGGTCGGAGAGCCGCGCTGGTTGGTCACGCCGGTGCGGTTGCCTGCCGCGTCGTAGCCGTAACGCACGGTCTGCCCCAGCGCGTCGGTGACGACCGTGGTGCGGTCCAGCGTGTCGTAACCGTAGCGTGTCGGGTTGCCGCGCGGATCGGTGCGCAAGGTCAGGTTGCCGTCGGCGTCGTACGAGAGGTGGACCTGCCCGCCGTCCGGGGAGGTGACCAGGGTGCGCTGGTTAGCCGCATCGTAGCCGTAGACGGTGCTGTAGCCGCGCGGGTCGGTGCTCCCCGTTTCATTCCCGCCGAGGTCGTAGGTCATGACCGTGGTCCGCTGGAGCGGGTCGGTCACGCTGCTCCGGCGGTTGAGGCTGTCGTAGGTGTACGAGGTGGCAGACCCGCGCCCGTCCACGGCGCTGGTGATCTGGCCGTCCCCGTCATAGCTTGTCCCCAGCACGCTGCCGTCGGGCCGCTGCACTCCGATGCGCTGGTCGGCGGCGTCGTAGGTGTAGACGGTGGTGCGGCCCAGCGCGTCGGTCGTCTGGTGCAGGTTGCCGGCCAGGTCGTAGGTCATGGCCGTCGTCCGGCTGAGCGGATCGGTCACGGCCACGGTGCGGTCGAGCGCGTCAAAGCCGTAGACCGTCGTGTGACTGAGGGCGTCGGTGCGCGCGACGACGTTGCCGTCCCGGTCGTACCTCGTGGCCAGCACGCCGCCGTCGGGTTGCCGCACCCCGGTCAGTTCGTTGTCCAGGTTGTAGGTGTAGGCAGTGGTACGGCCCAGCGCGCCGGTGCGCGCGACGACGTTGCCGTTGGGGTCGTACTGGGCCGTGAGGCGGTGGCCCTGGCGGTCGATCGTCAGGGTCGTCTTCCCCGCCGCATCGTAGGTCAAGGCGGTGGTGTAGCTGAGGGGGTTGCCACCGGCGACAGTGCCATTGGGGCCGACCACGGTGGTCAGGCGGCCGATGGGGTCGTAGGTATGAGTGTCGCGCGACCGAGCGCGTCCGCCGTAGAGGCGAGGTCGCCGGACGCATCGTAGGTGTCGCTGCTGACGTGGCCATTGGGGTCGATGCGCGCGGTCACGTCGCCGGGGTGCGCGGAATCTCCG
>JAABUX010005266.1_pt1 | contig 15962 bp, 15 predicted proteins | sample 5561851 | NCBI WGS metagenome assembly JAABUX01 (sample SAMN10711883, study PRJNA513361) | rock metagenome | isolation source: Antarctica rocks | place: Antarctica: Victoria Land, Richard Nunatak red sandstone | collected 2016-01-03 | reverse complement strand
TCGGCGAACGCCAGCAGCAGGCTGTGCGACTTGGGCAGCGTGAACGACACGTCATAACCCAGGTTCCCGACCACCCGCCGCCGCGGCACCAGCCGCTCCACCCTCGTGCCGTCCGCACCGGGCATCGTCCGCGCCTCGGTCAGGTTCCCGACCGCCGCGGCGTACACCCCGGGCCCCCACACCGCCGCCACGTCCAGACCGGCCGCATCCGCGATCCGGCCCGCGTCGTCGGCGCGCAGCGTTGCGCCGTCGCCGTCGTTGACCACCGCCCGCACCGCACGGCCGTACGCCCGGCCGGTCTTCACCGCACCGAACAGCGCCTCCGGGTGCACACCACGCGCCACCGCCGCCGCCTCCACCGCGCGGACCAGCGGGCCCAGTGCCACCTTCGCGTCGTCGAACACCGCCAGCTTGGGCTCCACCAGCCGCTCACCCGACCGCGGGTCCAACCCGGCCATCAACGCCCGCGCCACGTCGAACTGCGTCTCGTCCAGCACCGACCCCGCCGTGATGCCGACCTCGGCCAGCCCCCGCCCCGTCCACACCAACGGCCGCTCCGAACCGTCCGCGTGGTAGCTGAACCGCGCCGCCTCCACCCCCGGCCGGCCGCAGCCATGTGCCTGCGTCAGCCGGTACTCCACCTGCGCCGGGGCAGACCCGATCGGCGTCACATACGCCACCCGACCCACCCCCTCGGTGCTTAGCCGGAGCAGTCGAGCTCGTATCTCCGGCAGGAGATACCTTAGTGCACTGAAGCTAGTAGAGAGCAGTGGCTTGGCAGCTGCTCTGTGTGCATGAGGGCCTCACAGTAGAACCTTGCAGGTAGTCCGGTTTGCTTTCCTGATGAAGACTGTGGTGTGGATGGGGGTGGGGTTGTTGGCCAGTGCGCGTGAGATCCGGGCGGCGGTACGAGCACAACATGCTCAGCAAGTCAGAGGCCGGCAGGATGCGGCGCTAGCGGTAGCCGCAGCCTGGGACAAGGTCGGCAAAGCCCGCGAGCACCTAACCGCCGCCGAACGCCAGGCTGGTGCCGTCGTCACAGCCGGGACGGCGCAGCTGCCGCTGCCAGAGCTTGCAGCGCTCGCCGGGATACCCATCAGCGATCTACGCCGACTGATACGCACCGGCAAAGACGCGGCGAGGTGCAGCGTCAGGTCTGCTTCCGTGTAGGTCAACGTCTGTAGTACAAGTCACGTGGAAGCGCTGAAACGAGTGCGGTGGGGAGCATCTTGGTGAGACAGGAGAAGGTGACCGGCCCGGCTGCGCTGGTGCTTACAGCCACAGCGGCTCGCCGCTACTACTTCGACGACGCCAGCAAGAGCGACATCGCCGCTGAGCTCGGCGTGAGCCGATTCAAAGTGGCACGGCTACTCGACCAGGCCCGCGCCAGCGGTCTGGTCAGGATCGAACTGGACTACCGCGGGGAGATCGACCTCGAGCTCTCGGTCCGCCTCAGCTCGGCCTACGGGCTGCGGTACTGCGTCGTCATCGACTGCACCACCGACGACGACGACGACGTTCTGCGGACCAACCTCGGCCGTGCAGCGGCCGGCCTGCTCACCGAGATCCTCACCGGCGAGGACGTGCTCGGACTTGCCTGGGCCCGCTCTCTCATAGTGATGCGCAGCTACCTGACCCGCCTGCCCCCCTGCCCGGTCGTCCAGCTGGCCGGAGCCCTCAGCCGGTCCGACGTCGACACCGGCTGCGTCGAGCTCGTCCGCGACGTCGCCCGCGCATCCGGGGGACCTGCGTACTTCTTCTACGCACCGCTGATCGTGCCGGACGCGGCAACCGCGCGAGTGATGCGCACCCAGCCCGAGATCGCCCGCGCGGCGGCACGGTTCCCCGACGTGACCAAGGCGGTCGTCGGTGTCGGCGCCTGGCAGCAGGGCCAGTCGACAGTGGCCGACGCGGTAACCGATGACGAGCGGCGCCAGCTGCATGACTTCGGCGTGCGAGCCGAGCTCGGCGGCATCCAGCTCGACGCCGACGGCAAGCCACTAGCCACCGCCCTCACTGAACGCGTCATCGGCATCGACGCGCAGCAGCTCGCCGCCGTTCCCGACATCATCGCCATCGTCTCCGGCACGAGCAAGGCCCGCGCCGTCCGGGCAGCCGTCCGCGGGCGGCTCGTCACCAGCCTGGTCACGCACACGGCACTGGCAGACCAACTACTCGATCTTGCCTAGGGGCGCGCACGACATTTGCCTGGCACACCCCTGCGCAGACCAAGACGCCCAACGGCGGGCTTCGGTCACACCAGGATCCCTGGCTGGCTCAGGCCCAAGCAGTTCACCGCAGGGCCGCTCCAGTTCAAGCCCCGGCACTGGTTCAAGCCCCGGCACCGACCCGGCTCGCCTTTTCCGGCGGCCGGTACGCCGGCCTTCGCCGCGTGACAGACCGAGCACGCCAGCACCTGATGCTGTGTCCGTGGACGCCGTGCGACGTGGCCGTTACGCCCGGCACGCCCTGCCGCCGGTGCGCTGGCAGTCCACCACCGCCTGCCGGCAGCGTCACCGCCGCGACTGTGCATGCGATAACCGGCGGTCATGCCGGGTAGAGGGATGCGCACCGCCACCGGCGTCTGCCTAGCACCGCACGGAACCTCAAAAAGGCTGGATTACCCCCCGGCACCGTTGCGGCGCGCCTTACCCGCGGCGCGATACGCCGCCTTGGCCGAACAGCAGACCGGGCACCGGCAGCGCCTGATGTTGTAGCCGTAGACGCCGTGCGACATGACCGGTGCCGCCGCAATGTTCTGCCGCCAGGTGCGCTGGGCGTCGACCACCGCTTTACGGCAGGCGTCGCAGCGGCACCCGTACCTGCGGTAGCCGGTGGTCGTGCCGTGCTTGGGAGGGATGGGCGTCGCCACAGGCAAGCTTCTACCACCCGCACGAACGTCATGAAACTCCGACGTCGATCCTTCCTACCCGCGCGCCGAAGACGCTTGGCCCGGCAGGCTTACGGACGTCCTACGAACCTTCCGGCCGTTGTACGACGTCAACAGACGCGCTCACTCCGGGGGGTGCCAATTGCTAGGCTGTTAGCGCTGCTAAACGGTGCTGCTGCCAGGGCGGGGAACGTCGCTGGGAGCTGGACTGCGCCGTGACGACCGCCGGTGTCCCGGTGACCGGCCGAGTCCGAGCATGCCGTCGGCGCCGAGGTCTGCCGGTGGTGGTGAACTCCCGGTCGGGGCGCCTCGCGTGCCTCGGCCCCGACGGCGTCCTCACCGGGAGGTCGAAGGCCTCCGATTGGCTAGCGCAGCCGGTGCAAGCGAGCGGCCCGCGGCACCCGGGCCATCACCGGTCGCCGGCCTTGCGCAGCTTGGGGCCGGTGGCTGCCTGGGTCGGCGGCGGTCCCGTCGAGGTCGCGTACTGGTCGGCATGGGAGAGCAGCCGGCGTAGCCGGCCGGCGACGGTGTCTTTGGTCATCGGCGGGTCGGCGAACGCGGCGAGCTGTTCCAGCGTGGCCTGCGGATGCTCGAGCCGCAGCCGGCCCGCGGCCAGCAGGTGCTCGGGTGCCTGGCCTGCCAGCAGCGCCATCGCCGCCTGTACCCGGGCGGCCGCGGAGGCTGATGCGTACGCAGACCGGCGCTGGTTTGCACTTGGTTTGCACTGTCGAAATTCGCGATGGTGCTCACCGTCGCCTGCACGTGCCGGTGCTGCTGGCGGTGCCTGCCAGGCCAGCGCACCCCGGGATGCCCCAAGCTGGTTCAGCAGCGCGCCGATCGCGTCGTCGTCGCGGACTATCACCCGCTGGGCGCCGGCTACCTGCCGGGACTTGGCCGCCACGCCCAAGCGGCCTGCGGCACCCACCAGCGCCAGCGCCGCCTCCGGCCCCGGGGCGGTGACCTCCAGCACGGACGAGCCGCGGGGCTCGCTCAGCGAGCCGTGTGCCAGGAAAGCCCCCCGCCATGCGGCGGCAGCATCACAACTGCCCCCGGATACAACCTGAGGCGGGAGTCCCCGGACCGGCCTGCCGGACCGGTCGACCAGACCGGTGCAGCGTGCCAGCACCGCACCGTCACGCTCCACCCACACCAGATACCGGGGACCGGCGCGGGTCTCGACAGCCTGCAGCATCCGGACTCGGGCGGGCTGGCCGTAGAGCTCGCCGATCTCCCGCCGCAGCCGGCTGGCGACAAGTCCGCTGTCGAGCTCAGCCTCGACGCCGACCCGGCCGCCGGCCAGGTGCAAGCCGTCGGCGAAGCGCAGCAGGGCCGAAAGCTCCGCCCGGCGGCAGCACACCCGACCCAGGGGCAGCCGGCTCAGCTCGTCCTTGACGGTGGCGGTCATGGCAGCCATCGACAACCAGCTCCTTCCGAGTCCACCGAACAGGACACTACGGAGTGCCGCGGCGTACACACCTTGAGCAAACACTCGCGGTCCCAGATCCGGTCGCCGGCAGACAGTGCTGGGGCCGGCAATCAGTGCCGGGCCCTGGAAGGGTCGGGCCTTCGTATCGTGACGCGCCCACCGCCCCCTTCGAGGGGGTGTAGCGGCGGACCGTTGGCAGGCCCTGGACGCAGGTTTGCCCCGCAAGGTCCGCTGCGCTCGGGATGTGCCACCGACCGACCGGGACAGTGCCCCGGCGGTGCCGGCTCGCCGCGCCGACAGTCAACGGTGACCGCTGCACGGCTCCCGGAGCCGCCTCATCCGGACTCATGCCCGAGCGATCCCACAGGCCGTCTTCCGCCGAGACTGTCATCATCTGCTGATGGCGGGCCGCCCCGGAACAGGCGAGAGCCTCGCCGCCGTCCACGCCCAGTTGCGCATCGGCATCCTCGATCGCCGGCTCACCCCAGGCGCGCAACTCAAACCCGCCGAGCTCGCCAAGCGCCTGGGCGCCAGCGTCATACGCGAGGCACTCGCCCTGCTGGCGGCGCAGAACCTCGTCCGCGTCGAACGCAACCGCGGTTTCTACGTGACGACCCTGTCACCCGAGACGCGCACTGACCTGACGGCGGCACGCAAGATCAACGAGGGAGCAGCCTGCGGCTCGCGGTCGAACGAGGCGGGGCGGACTGGGAGTCAGAAATCATCGCGGCCCATCACCGCATGGCGAACCAGCCGGTGCACCGGCCCGACGACCCGCCCCCCGCACCAGCGACTGGACCGCCGCGCACCGCGCCTTCCACCACACGCTCATCGAAGCGGCCGACAACCACGTCCTGCTCGAGATCTGCCAGCGCCTGTCCGATGCAACACAGCTGCATCGCGCCTGCTCCGACAGCGACGGATCCGGGCGCGACGTCCCCGCCGAGCACAAGGCGCTGCTGGACGCTGCCCTCGCCCGCCAGGCGGAGCGAGCCGTCGCCGTGTTCGAGGCCCACATCGAGTGAACCGCCGCGTTCCTGCTCAAGCTGAGAGACCAGCAGCGGACAGCTACCCAAGCCCCGGCAGGACCAGCATGTAGGGGCGGCCATCGCGGGCCTGTCGTTAGTGTCCTGGCCAAGCACTGACCGTCGGGCGTTGGCCCGCAGATGAGGAGGAACCGTGTCCCTGGCCTCACCCGCCCTTATCGCTTCCCGGCGCCGGTTGGTCCTGGCGGACCTGCTGCCCGGAGCCCGGACGCGCGACGCCGCACTGGTGGTCGGTGCCGCCGCATTCGTCGGACTCAGCGCGCAGATCGCGGTGTCGCTGCCGTTCACCCCGGTGCCGCTGACGATGCAACCGTTCGCGGTGCTGCTCGCCGGCGCCACCCTGGGGCTGCGCCGCGGCACGCTGGGGATGGTGCTCTACGTGCTCGCCGGGATCGCCGGTCTGCCGTGGTTCGCCCAGCACCACGGCGGCACCGCCATCGTGCACGCCGCCTCGTTCGGCTACCTGCTGGCCTACCCCTTCGTCGCAGCCCTCGTCGGCGCGCTGGCCTCCCGCGGCGGTGACCGCACCGTGCTGCGCACCGCCGCCACCATGGCGCTGGGGTCGCTGGTGATCTACGCGTTCGGGTTGCCGTGGCTGATGGCGACGCTGCACGTCAGCCTCGCCCGCGGGCTCGCCCTAGGGGTGACCCCGTTCCTGGCCGGCGACGCGGTCAAAGTCGCGCTGGCAGCCGGGCTGCTGCCCACCACCTGGCGGCTCACCGGGCGCCGCTGACCCTGGCGGGCGCCGCGGCTCAGCCGCCGCCGGCAGCAGCTTCCTGGCCGCCGGATCAGGTAGCCGGCTGGACGAGGACACTGTCGCCGACGCGCAGAGCGCCGCCGGTGATCACACTGGTTCGCAGCCCTCCTCGTCCGCGCAGTGCGGCCTTGGCGGCTGACCAGTCACCCTGTCCAAGTAGCGGCACGGCTCGCACGGCCGGTTCCCGTACAGCACCACCTCGCCGATCTGAAATTGCCGCCCGACCAGAGCCTGCAGGTCAACCCCGCACGTCTCCACGTTGCGCCGCGCCGCACCGCCCTGCAGGTGCACCCCGTGTTCGGCACCGGCAGCGTTTAGCGCCTCGCTTGCGATGAGGGTGACGTCGTCGTACAACCGCCGGTCATAACACCACTGGCCGGTGCCGGCCTGGTACCGGTCGCCGAGCAGCCCCTGGCTGGCTACCGCCACCGCCGCCTGCACCGACCGCATCGCCAGACCGCCGGCGCCCGCGAGGTACACCCCAACGACCCGACCCATTCCTTGACGCTAGCCGCCGCAACCGGCCGCCAGCAGCCGTTGCAGGTTCTACCAAGCAGCCAGACAATGGGATGATCCACCTCGTGGACGGTCCGGGTAGCAGGTCCGGCCTCGACGGTCCCGTCCAGGAGGATTGGCGGTCGGCGTGGTCCGGCCGCGACGAGGACCTGGACGTGCTGTGCTCCGCTCTATTGCTGCGCGGTCTTGACCCCCCGGACGTGGCGGCGCTGCTGCCGGGTTTCCGAGCCGCAACAGTCGACCGAGACCAGGAACTACTCACCCAGGGCGAGGCCGGCGGCCCGCAGGTGTTCGTCGTCCTGGCCGGCCGATTCGCTGTGACCCGCCAGCACCAAGGTGGGCGGGCGGTGACGGCAGTGCTAGGTCCGGGTGACTCCGTCGGGGAGCTGGGCGTCTTCGACCCCGGCCCCCCAACCAGCACACTGCGCGCACTCACGCCGGCTCGGATAGCGGTGCTCTCGGGTGCAGACCTGCTCGCGTGGGCAACCACGCGGCCGCACGCCGCTGCCAGAATGCTGCACGTGCTGGCCCGGCGGCTGCGCCGCACCGACGCCGCCGTCATCGACCTCACTGTCGTTGACGTGCAAGGCCGGGTGGCCAACGCGCTGCTCGACTTCGCCACCCGCTTCGGTGAGCCACACGGGAGCACTGTGCAGGTGGCGCACGGGCTGACCCAGGTCCAGCTCGCCCAGCTCGTCGGAGCGTCCCGCGAGCGGGTCAACAAATCCCTGTCCGACTTCTCCTCACGCGGCTGGCTTCGCCAGGAACACCGCTCGGTCGTGCTCACCGACCTTCTCGGGCTGCGTCACTGGGCCCAGGCAAGAGCCAACCCTTGACCTTTGCGGAACCGCTGCGGGATGCGCAGGCGCGACCTTTCTCGATCCCGCGCCTCACGCGGCCCTCCACACCACACGGGACAATGCGCTGAATCCAGCGGGGTGCGGCGTCCGACTATGACTCGTCGTCGGTGCCTAGGCTCGCCTCCAGATCGTCCTGTCCGTCGGTCGCGGCGCCAAGCGCGGTGGTGGGCTCGGCGTCGGTAGCAAGCGCGTCGCGGACCGCGGAGGGCAGCGAGTCGTAGGTGTAGCTCGCGACGGCGAGCGGGGCGGTGCTGTTGGCCAGGGAGTAGCGCACGGTGTTGTCGTTGCGTCCGGTGCAGATCAGGATCCCGACGGTGGGAGGAGTGGCGGTCGGCGTCGCGCAGGTTCTCGTCGACCCAGGCGACGTAGAAGCCGAGCTGGCCAACATGCGCCGGGGCGAAGCGGGCGACCTTGAGCTCGACGACGACGAAGCGGGACTGCACCCAGTTGAAGAACAGCAGGTCGATGTAGAAGTCGTCGCCGTCGAGCTCGAAGTGGTAGTGCCGGCCGACGAAGGCGAATCCGTGGCCGAGCTCGAGCAGGAAGGCCTGCAGCCGGCTGACCAGCGCTGTTTCCAGGTCGCGCTCGGCGACAGACCCGGTCAGGTCGAGGAAGTCGAACACGTACGGGTCGCGGGTCAGCTGCTGGGCCAGGTCGCTGTCCGCGGGCGGGAGCTGGTCGGTGAAGTTCGACGGGGCGGCCCCGGCCCGCTGGTGCAGCCGGTTCATGATCTGGTTGAGCAGCACGTTGCGCGACCAGCCGTGCTCTGCCGCCGCGGCGGCGTACCAGTCCCGCTCCGGCTGGGCGTTGAGCTTGTCTAGCAGGACGGTGACGTGGCCCCAGGGCAATTTGGCCAACAGGCTGTTGGCCAATTGCGGATCGGGGCCATGCGCCGGCCATCTGGCGCATGTACTTGAGGTTGCTCCTGGACAGCCCTCGCATCTGCGGGAACGCCGCACGCAGGTCGACGGCGAGCCGGTCGACTACTCGCGTGCCCCAGCCCTCGGCTTGCTGACGCTCGAGGATTTTGTGGCCGATCTGCCAGTACATCGCCAGCAGCTCGGTATTGATGACCGGACGCCCGCAAGCGTGCTGAGGCGACTGCCGACTTGAGCTCGGCGAGCAGCTCCGGGTAGCCAACGGGCAGCGCCAGGTCCGGGTCGGTCACTCGTTCATGCTCGCACCGGCATGGCCCAGCAGGCTGCTGCGCGATCCTCTTCGATCATGTCCGGCGAGCAGGAGCACCAACGCAGGCGCGACGCCCTGCAGTCAATTGGATGACGCTAGCCGGCATCTTGGTCGCCTTCGAGTTTGCGCACGGCGGGGGAGTTCCAGGGATGCCAGCGACGGGGCACCTGGCCGTGATCTCCCGCTCGGTCCAGCGAATGTAGAGACCCAATCGGCTGGGACCGGATGCCATCGCGTACCTACTAATCGTGCGGCGGCACACCGGGCAGTGGAAGATCTCGTAGCGAAACGGCGTTGTTGAGGTCGCCCAGCGGCCTCACAGCCGACACCTGGGCACGGCGCCCGCATCGCACCGGCGGGGACAAGACACGTCGCGGTCAGCTTCGGTGGGACCGCCCTTCTGCCGACTGATGCACCGCAGCGAGGCCGTGGAACAGGGCGCAGATCGTGCAGCAGATGCAATAGCCGCTGGTTGACTTGACATAATCTCAATTATCGGCGGTTTTGTTTGCGCTGGTCAGCGGCACAATTCAGTCCCCGTCACCTCACGCTGTTCGTCCTCGGGCTCGGGCTCGGTGCTCTAACAGCTTGCGTGGCCGCGGCGGGTGAATCTCTCGAACGGGTCTGGGGTGCCGTAAGCCAAAGGACGACTCGCGCGCATCCGCAGCCGCGTGACTGGTGGCACGCGATCACCGAAAGAGGCTCCGGTCGCTCTGCTGACGAGTCACCAGGAGCTGTCTCTAACTTCGTGGAGTTCGGTAGCGGCCGTTGATCTAAGCCGCTTCGACCTTTGTAGGGTGCCGGTCGGCCGGCACATCGGGGCAGGCGATTAAAGAAGATGGGCGCTGGTTCGCGGCGCAGGTGGAGCGATCCCGAACTGGCGGAGGGTGACCCTTTGGTGGGACCCTCCTGGTGAAGGGAGCGTGCGGTGCCACGACAGAAACGAGTTTTCACACCGGAGTATCGGGCTGAGGCGGTTCAACTGGTCCTGTCGGCGGACAAGCCGATTGTTGAAATCGCAAGAGATCTCGGTATAGGTGAATCGACGCTGGGGAACTGGGTGTCGAAAGCCAAACAGGACGGCACGGTTGTGGACAAGCCGCTGGACGCAAACGAGCGCGCAGAACTGAAGCGGTTGCGCGAGGAGCTACGGGTCGCGAAGATGGAGCGGGACTTCCTAAAAAAAGCGACGGCCTTCTTCGCGAACCAGCACAGCTAAGGTTCGAGTTCATCGCCGCAGAGGCGGCGAAGAAGGCTTTCCCGGTCGTGTTCATGTGCCGGATGCTGTCGGTGTCGGTGTCGGGGTACTACGGCTGGCGAGCCCCGCCGGCCAGTGCCAGGTCCCGCTTCGACGTGACGTTGCGCCGCCGCATCGAGGTGATCTTCGCGGCGCACCGTGGGCGCTACGGGGTGCGCCGCATCCACGCCGAGCTCGCCAGAAGCGGAGTCCGCGTCGGATACAAGAGGGTGCACCGGCTGATGGGCGAGTTGGGCCTACGCAGCGTGCATCCCCGTCCCTACCAGCGCACCACCCTGCCCAGCCCACGCGGTGAGCACCTCATCGACCTGGTCAACCGGCAGGTGAACCCGCCTGCTCCCAACCTGACCTGGGTCGGGGGCATCACCTACCTGCGTACCTGGGCCGGCTGGGCGTACCTAGCGACCGTCATCGACTGCCACTCCCGCAAGATCGTCGGCTGGGCGGTAGCCGACCACATGCGCGCCGAACTGGTCACCAGCGCCCTGGCGATGGCCCTTACCCGCCGCAGACCCGCCGCCGGGGTCATCTTCCATTCCGACCGCGGCAGCCAATACACCTCCGGCGAATTCCGTGCCTTTTGCGCCGCCGGTGGGGTGCGACCCTCGGTGGGCGCGACCGGGATCTGCTATGACAACGCCGTCTCCGAATCGTTCTTCGCCACCCTCAAAAAAGAACTCGTCCACCTCAACGCCTGGCCGAACCTCGCCCGGGTACGAACAGCAGTCTTCGACTACATCGAGACGTACTACAACCGCAAGCGGATTCACTCCACCCTCGGCTACCAGACCCCAGAAGAATACGAATCCGCATTTGACAAGGAGGCATCAAAAGCGGCATAATCAGGAGTCCGCGGAAACGGGAACGCTCCACAGGCCACCCGCCCGATGTCTCGTAGCCCGTACGAAGTGGCTAAGCTTTGGGGGTTGTAGACCGCCGCAGTGGACCACTGCAGTGCCGAGGTCTATTCTGCCCGGATGGCGAGGACCCGGTGTTACCGCAACGGGCTTTTGTGCGCTGAGGACTTCGTGTTGGCCGGCGCTTCGGAGCACTTGCAGGAGCCCGACGCGTTGATTTGGGTCGACTTGTGCTCGCCGGAGGCCGCTGAACTCGAGCTACTCGCCGACGAACTCGGGTTGCACGCGCTGGCGGTCGAGGACGCCGTCCACCCGAGTCAGCGTCCCAAGCTCGATCGGTACCCCGACCACGCGTTCCTGTCCGCATACGCCACCCGCTTCGACTCGGGCACCGCGAAGCTCACGATGAACGAGGTGGCTGCGTTCGTTACTCCTCGCGCGCTGGTAACGATCCGTAAAGGTGAGGGGTTTGACCTCGGCGACGTCGTCGCCCGCTGGGACTCCTCCCCCGATCTGGCCAAGCACGGAATCACGTTCCTGCTGCATGGCCTGCTCGACTCCCTCGTCGACGGCTACTTCGACGCCGTCCAGTCCCTCGACGACGAAATCGAAGAGCTTGAGGACCTGCTGTTCGTCGCCAGCGCCGAGCAGGAGGTCGTCCAGCGCCGCTCGTTCGAGTTGCGCAAGAGCCTGGTGCTGCTGCGCCGCGTCGTACTGCCGATGCGCGAGGTTGTTAACACCCTGCTGCGCCGCGACCTGCAGCTGGTTGACGAGGCGATGGGCCCGTACTTCCAGGACGTGTACGACCACATCCTGCGCGCCGCCGAATGGACCGAGAGCCTGCGCGATTTGGTCGCCAGCATCCTGGAGACCAACCTGACCATCCAGGGCAACCGGCTGAACATCATCAGTAAGAAGGTGACGAGCTGGGCTGCGATCATCGCCGTACCCACGGCGATCACCGGCTTCTACGGTCAGAACGTGCCCTACCCCGGCTTCAGCCAGCACTGGGGGTTCTACTCCTCCAGCGCGCTCATGCTGGGATTGTCCATTGGCTTATACTTTTTGTTTCGACGCAACGACTGGCTGTAGCCCATGGTCCCCCTCGGGTCTCAATTGCGGGCCCGTAGTCGTCCTGCCCGCAGGACCCTGCCTGGCAAGTTAGCATGAAGCCCGAGTACTCCGACCAGTATCCACGATGCTGATCGAAGGGGTGCGACTTCGCTACTAGTTCCTACTGGATGGCCTCGGCGTGGTGGGGTGCGTAGTGCCCTTCTTGTGCATTTTTTGGCCCCTGCTGCCGGGTGTCTGCTGTAGTGCGCCACCGCGGTGCCCTGCACAACAACTGACTCAACGAGTGCTAACACCCTTCGACTAATCCTTCTTCATTTATAGCAGAACACATCTCGTATCAGGCAACCTGTGCGTGGCCACGACCCGATGGACCGTCTTAAGGAGATTGCCTCTTGGCTTGCAACCAAGCCGTGCCCGAGAAGCTAACCGGATAGCAGCGGGTGATATAAGGCTTGTGACGGTAGCGGGCCAGTTCTATTCCGAAGCCGTCGTTATCGACGGCGAAAGGCGGCCTACCCAATAGCGGCTTCTTGCGCCGCACCACAGTCAGGGGCAGGGTGAAAAGAGGGGACGAGGACCGGTTCGAGCGCTCACGCGCCTGGAGGGGTGGCAGACAGGCCAGGCTCTCCTTGGAGTCGACACCGGGACGTCGAGCACGAAAGGAGGCGTTCTACACTCCGTCGTGGTGTTCGACATCGCATATGAGGTGCCAGACGACGTCTGCCGGCCAGGCCTCCTCGAACACGACCCACTATGAGTGAGACAGGAAGGGGTGCCAAGCATGACCTCAATCGTCATCTTCGGGGCCGGCATGATGGGCTCTGCCCTCGCGATGCCGCTGGCCGATAACGGCCACGACGTTCGCCTCGTCGGAACCCACCTCGATCGGGACATTATTGAGGGGATCCAGACCGACGGGGTGCATCGAACCCTTGAGATCAAGATGCCCGGCTCCGTGCGCCCCTACCAGTTGGAGCAGGCCGCGGAAGCCTTCGCGGGTGCGGAAATCGTTGTGAGCGGTGTGACGTCGTTTGCCACGGGCTGGGCAAGTGAGCAGCTCAGTCAACTGTTGCGCCCGGATCATCTGGTCGTCATGGTTGCCAAGGGCCTGGCGGCGGCGGACGACGGCGACCTCAGTATCCTCCCAGACGTGCTTGCCCATGGCCTGCCGGAAGCGATACGGACGCAGGTGCCAGTCTCAGCGATCGTCGGTCCGTCGATCGCGGGTGAGCTCGCCGCCCGCCGCCACACCTGCGTGTATTTCGCGGGCCGCAGCCAGGCGGCGTTGGACCGATTGGCCGCAACGTTCCGGAACAGCTACTACCACGTTTGGACCACCACTGACCTTGTTGGCGCCGAGGTGTGCGCGGCATTGAAGAACTGCTATGCGCTCGCCACCGGCTTCGCCGAAGGGCTAATCACTAAAGAGGGCGTCGCCGATGACTACCGCTGGCGCAACTTCAACTACGAGGCCGCGTTGGTTTCGCAGGGTGTCGTCGAGAGTCGTCAACTCGTGCGCGTCATGGGTGGCGACCCCGCGACCGCTGAGGGGATGCCGACCGCCGGTGACCTCTACGTCACGGCGAAGGGCGGACGCAATGTGCGGATCGGGCGGTTGCTCGGCGAGGGCATGGCGTTCGACGAGGCGTGGGAGTCGTTGGGTCATATCACCCTAGAGGGCGCGGCGGCCATCAAGGAGATTGGAGGGGCGTTGCCCAAGCTAACGGAGCGTGGAGTCATCGAGGGCGGCGACTTCCCGCTGCTGCGCTGCCTGTACGACGTTATCGGTCAGCAACGACCACTGGAGATCCCTTGGGAGCGCTTCTTCGGCGGCCAATAAGCAGGTTGCGCAAATTCAGACGGCGTTGTCGTGGCCGTCAACCTGGGGCAGCGTCGCCGCATGGTGAATCGGGCTGCGATCAATCGGTAACCCGACGGGGGGGCGGCGGCTCAAAGCAGGGTGAGCGGGCACGAGCGCGTGATTGAAGCTACAGACGTGGTCCGACGATGGCCCAGCCGGGATCGAACAATACCCCGATAGCCGGTTGTTCGCCCTTACGCGCATTCGGCCCACTTCTAAGTGATGGCTCGGGCGAACAACCCTCGGGTGTAGCGCAATCGCTTAACAACACGGCCCCGCCCGTCCTGGATCTGTACAAGCTGACTCCCACTGCGCCGGTAGGCGCTTCCCTGTGGGCCCAGGATGCGGGAGGTACGGCTGCCGTTTTACACAACCGTCAACGCAACCGGAAGAGAACTTCGCCTGCTTGATGGACGACCAGCGTGTTGGGGTCGCCAGTGAGTGCGTCAAGGTCAACGTCGGCGGGGTCGAAATAGTCCAGATTGATGGCGCGCACCACCTGCTCCGGGATGCCAGTGGCAAGAGTTACTGTGACGCGGCAGCGTTCACCGGTCACTGAGTCATAGCTACCTGCTCCCCGCAGGTGGGTCGAGTGCGCGAGGTCACCCCAGTGGACGTCCTGAAACCGGTCCCACTGCTTGACAAAATAGTCTCGACAGTGGTAACCGATATCCGTGATACGTGGGTGCATCAGGCTCACGTCCCGAATATGCGAGCGTAAAGCACTACCTGTCCCCCGTCGGCGACGACCGGCTCCACTTTGTAAAAGCCCTTCGCGCCAGTCCACATGTCAGGGTATTTCGTCGGGATTAGCGAAAGCACGCGGTGTACCGGGGCGTCAAGGTATTCAACGTGTGTTTGGGCCGACACTTCCGCTGCCGACGCCCATGCCGCTTGCGGCTCCCCGAACGACGCGGCGTGCAGCGAGTGACCGCCCGCGGCGGCGACTAAGCAAAATGCCAACCGCCTACCGGGGACAAGCGACACCGCCTCGTTGATTAGAGCCCGCACCGGAGTGACCCCACGTTTACCGATGATCTCAGCGCTCGTGATTAGCGCGCCGAGCCAGTGGGATACATCAATGACGTCCTGCCCGGAGACACCCGGAAACAAATATTTGTTGCCCCCAGAAAACCCGGCGACCTCGTGAGGGAACACCGGCCCGACGATGAGCGTAACGTCGTGTTCGACCACCGCTCGGTTAAGCCGGACTTGTACCTGTTGGCGTAGTAAGCCGCCAGATAGTTGGGCGAGCCGGGCAGCTGGGATGGTGCCCACGTAGGCAAAGGCGGATGAGTTCCAGAACTCGTGGTTGAGTAGCGTCGTGCCCGGATATGTTGTTGCTACAGTACCCGTCCGATAACCAAGATGCACAGCGAGCGCCTGCTCAGTCATGGCGGCATGAGTTCCGAGCGCAACCAGCACTGTAAGTCGGCTGACACGCCGATACAGCGCTGCGTGAACCGCCGACCACAGCAGCGGCAGCGGGCAGCTGCGGGTGGCGTCCGGGATGATGACGCAGACACTGTGCCCGTCGAGGTCGGTGGCGGCCAGTTGCTCGGTAATAAAGGCCCGGACCTGCTCCTCACTCAAGATCCCACCCGGACCGCCGAGGCGCGTCGCCCCGGCCTCTACGTTAGGCACGTTCAGTCTGCATCGGAATTAGACGGTATGGAGGTGCCCGGTTGTGGGGCCGGGACCTCGCTCGCAAGTTGACGTGGGTTGCCGGTCCGGGCGAGAACCAGGGCCGGTAGAGCCGACAATTGCGAGGAGGTCCCGGTGGAGCGTGAGCGTACGAGCGTCGGTCTGGATGTGCACGCCCGGTCTGTGGTGGCGTGCGGCATCGATGACGTGACGGGGGAGATGTTCCGGGCGCGGCTGGTCCCACAGCCCGAGGCGATCTTGGGATGGCTGGCTGGGCTGCCCGGTCCGGTGGCGGTGGTGTACGAGGCGGGGCCGACGGGTTATGGCCTGGCCCGGTTCCTGACCAGCCGCGGGATCCTCTGTGTGGTGGCGGCGCCGTCGAAGCTGCAGCGACCGTCTGGGGATCGGGTCAAGACCGACGCCAAGGACGCGTTGCACCTGGCTCGGCTGCTGCGCCTCGGGGGTCAGCTGAGTAACGGTGCCAAAGTGGCCAACAATGCATCCACTAATGCGGGTTGCTAGCGGCGGAGGGGTCGTCGGGACCGTCTGAGGACGCCGGCGATGTCGAAGGTGAGCGTCCCGTAG
>JAABUX010005263.1_pt1 | contig 15965 bp, 21 predicted proteins | sample 5561851 | NCBI WGS metagenome assembly JAABUX01 (sample SAMN10711883, study PRJNA513361) | rock metagenome | isolation source: Antarctica rocks | place: Antarctica: Victoria Land, Richard Nunatak red sandstone | collected 2016-01-03 | reverse complement strand
GCACAACCCCGTCCCGAGTAGCCCTTTTCCTGAGTTAGCGTCTTCGTTACGGTCTTGCAGTTTTCAGAATTGGCGGAAACGCTTATGCCGAGAGCCAGAATCGAACTGGCGACACCAGGTTTTTCAGTTTTGTCCACGCTCAACTAGCGTAAACGTGAAAACCGGCGCAAATGCCCGTCCCGCAGGGCTTTGAGCGTCTATGGGTGTCTACGGCAGACCACCGTTTTCTAACGAGTTAGGCTCCCCGTTAGGCTTCCCGCACTTGCTAGGCGCCTAAAGCAAGCGTAAAGAACGGACGCGGCGAGCCGGCTTCGTCGTTATTGGCAAGCGGAGCGGCAAGAGAGGCCAGTATGATTCGAACGAATACGCGATTCAGGCGGAAGCGTTCGCGAGGTTGCATCGGAACAAACCGAGCGATGACCCTGCGTCTTTAAGACGTACGGCCGGCGACCAAGGGTCAGAAAGTCCCACGGTAACGGGTGATGACCATGCGACAAATTGTCGTATGGTGAAGGACTCCGACCAAGGGTCAAAATGTCCCTCGGTGACTGACTCTGACCAAGGGACTTTATGTCCCCCGGTGGGGAGCGATGACCAAGGGACATTTTGTCCGCCACCAGGGGACATTTTGACCTCGGGACCAAGGGACATTTTGTCCGCCACCAGGGGACATTTTGACCTCGGGACCAAGGGACATTTTGTCCGCCACCAGGGGACATTTTGACCCTCTAACGTCCTCAGGGAACGTCCTAAATAATAACGTCCTCACTGAACGTCCGCGCACGGGAGAAACCGAGGAGACGTTTTCCAACGAAGAAGAATCCGACGACGAAACAAAAATTGAGGACGATTCTCTCAACCTCGGAAGCGGCGAAGCCAAAATCGAATCCGAGCACGCGCGAGCGCAGTCGGCCGGCGACCCCGACCTGCCTTTGGGAAAGTTCTATTACGACGAAAGCAAGAAGGTTGATGCTGAGTGCAATCATCCGGGTTGTCGGAACACCTGGAAGATTTGGGCGCAGAACAAAAGCACGAACCTCCTGTGCCCGCAGATGCACGGGCCGCTCGCGAAAGCCGCACTGACTCGCGAGAAGCAAAAAGCGATCCGTAAACGCGAAGCCGAGGCATCGAGTAAATCGCGTAAGCAAGTGCCATGCCCTGATTGTGGACGGCCGCAAGACTTCGCCATTCTGTGTTCGGACTGCCAAGCGACGCTCTTGAGGTCGCTCGCAAAAACCGAACCCGCCGAGGATTCCTCCGCCGAGAAGATCGACAGCGATCCGGGCAAGGATCACGCGAATATCGGCGGATGGGCCGGCGTCTTGGCCGGTGCTGCATGACATCGACGCCTACCATGGTCGTTGCGGGCGATTCCTTGGCCTCTGGCGGTGGCGGGAGGCAAATGTGACTCCTACTGCATCCCGACTCGATCGGTGGCCTCAGCGGGCTTGCAATCAACCTCGAAGCAACATGGCAGAATGTCGTCGGGTAGCTTCCGGGCAACAGGGCACGTCAGGGCACGGTTTTGGAAAGTTTTCTCCTACACGCGTACATGAGGAAAGTTCTTGAAAACGATGCCCTGCGATGCCCTGATGCCCTAACTTAGTTTGCCAGCGTTACGTCTTTACCACGATTCAGCAGTCATCGACTACGCGACGTGGAGATGACAAGGCGAACTGCTCGTGACCTGGAATCCTGAACTGGCGCTCGAAGGTTGCCGGCGCTGGCAGCAAGACGGTTTGGGTGAACCGCCCGCGGTTCGTCAAGCGAGTGAAGCCTACTTCGAATCGAACAATAATCTCGGAATGTTCATCGAGGAGTGTGTCTCGGACATCGGTCTCGGTTCGACTAAGACTGCCGACGTTCACAAAGCATATCGAGACTGGTGTTTCCAAAACGGAGAGCGACCTGTTGATGGCGTCGGCAAACTCCTTGAAAAACGGTTCGGCAAGCGCACGATTCACGGAACTCGGTTCTACGTTTGTACGCTTCACCCAAAATGGCAAGACCACAGACTTTGAGAGTTAGGGTGCAAGGGTGCAGTCGGGTGCAGCCATTTTCGGAAAGTTTCCTCATATCCATACGCGTGAAGGGAACTCTTGAAAAAGCGTGCACCCAGGCTGCACCCTTGCACCCTAACTACGACTGTGTTTGCCAGCGTTACCTTTTGACCACGATTCAGCAGTATCGACTACGCGACGTGGCGATGACAAGGCGAACTGCTCGTGACCTGGATCGTTGAGAGTTCCGTGCTCGTTTGAATCGACCCAAGACCGCCACTTCATCGTAACGCCTACAAAGACCGATCTTTCTCTGTATTCACGGGCTTGGTATCACTTTATGCGCGTTACATTCTCTGCATGTTCGGGTCTAAGGGGCAGGGTCAAATTTTCGCGGCTAATTGAATCCGGGCATCAATAGCTAGAAGAATGAATCACTCGATGGCAGAGTCCACCGATCCCCCATTCCCATCCCATTCGAGACCCCCGTCTCGCACCCGTCCATGCGCGTCTCCCCGCATGTGTTAAAAGTCTTCAAGGTCGAAGATGCAAAAAGTCTGTGGAGTAGTAACGCGCATAATTGAGTTCGGCTTATTCTCGGTCGTTAGGATCGGGCTGTTCGTAAGTCCCGTCCTCGTTGCCGAGGCCGTTGTCATCCGCGGAATTCCCTGGCTCTCGGCTGATTCGGTCGATTCGGTTGTCAATCGACTGGTCAGAAGTCTTTGGGTGCGATGTCAACTTCTCGGCGTGATGTTGAACTGCGAGATGCTTGACTTCGTGATGAACGGCCACTGGGTGGTGTACGTGGTGGTGGACTGTAAGCGTTCCGCTCCGCTCCACGCCCGGCGGTGAACTCACCCGACTGAAAGCCATCCATGTCGTTCCTATTGCGGCGAGAATCATGCCGACCACAAACACGAAGGCGAGTCCACCGGCCAGCAGTGGCGATCTGATTCCCAACTGCCGTCGAATTCGTCGTCGAAGACCGCGCCGGCTAATTGGGAACCTTCTCACGGCGTCTCGGTCGGTACGATATATCCACGACTGTCGATACAGATATTCGCTTGGGGATGATCGCAGCTTCGCAGATGCCAGTCTCCCGGAGCTATTGCTTTCGGGTTGAAGTTCAGGGGCAGGTCTTCGCGGAATTGGAATGTGCTGAAGTCGGGAGTTCCGGCAGGTGTTAGCCCTGAGCGAATCCTCGTCGAATGTCGGCTACGGACAACCCGCGGGAACCCTGGCTCACGAACATGATGACTGTGGTATGGAGCCTGTCTGTGGATCGAGATGAACGTCGGGACGTGATTGGTGGCCGACGCCATGGAAGGCAGGCTGAGGGCCGCTAGAAGGGCCAGGGAAGCGATCATCGAGCCTCTCATGCTGCCCTCGCCAGTACGCGAGAGACTTGCACGGCATTCCAAGGCCGACCCGTCCTCGTCGAATGTCCCTGCATATCGAGTTCCTTCGCGATATCCCGCAGGCTGAATCCGTCCTCGCGAAGTTCGAGCAGGTAGTCTGTCAGGTCGGAGTATGCTTCTACAGCGAGTTCGCTCACGCGGCGAGCACCGATGGCCCGACCTTTGCTTGCGGCCTCTGGAGATAGGTTCTTGGCGCATTCTGGGCGATGTGAACCGAGCGCGACGCCTTGCTTCTTAAGTTCTGCTAGGGCGCTTACAGTCCGCGCGCTGATACGGCGAACCTCGTCCTCGGCCACTGCGGCGAGAATGTCGATCGTGAGTTCGTTTGCGGTCGGCTGATCACAGGCGATGAAGGCGACCTTACTGGTCTTTAACATCGACCGAACTACGGTTGACCGAAGCAGTCTGTCGAGTTTTGCGACGACTAAGATCGCCCTCGAACGCTTCGCATGGGAGATGGCCTTCTTGAGCGCAGGGCGGTTATCTAATGTGTGCCGTTTGCCGGTCTCAACTTCGGTATAAGCGGCGATCAATTCGCAACCGTTGGAGCCGACGTGCTTCGCTACGTCAGCCTTCTGCGCTGCCATCCCGAGACCGTCCTCGCCCTGCGACGTGCGGCTCACTCTGTAGTACGCGACCATCTTGCATCCCATGTTCCTATTGTAACACCTTAGACGACGAACGTCTATAGGTTTGTTACACCTTAGGGCAAGGGGCTTTTCCCGAGTCACCGGTCGGTGACCTCGAACTCCCCGAGGTGCAATAGAAGCCTCAAGGATGGTCAAGACTATCGACGTGGACGAAGAGACCGATTTACCCTCGAAGCATCGCCACAGGTCAAAGGACTGTCAATGCGTGCAGTCCCACAGCGATGCCGGCGGGAGTCTCCACAATTGACCGACCATCCAGCACAGGATCGGTGGGACTCTCCACCTCGATCGAGATTCCGCCCCCAAGAACCGGGGGGTGGGGGGTACACTGGGTGTTCGGGCCGGGTCTGCGCTAGTAAGGGCAAAATGGGAGGGGTAGCCTAACGCTCATAATTCGTAATGGGCTAACGAGCGAGGTGATTGCTCGCTAAGGACTCCGTGTTCACATCGGTCTTCGTCGAATCGTTGCGCCGAAAAGTTCTTGAGCGGCGTCGATGGCGTATGTCATCAGCGAGAACACAACGCAGCGGACCCTCAAGCCTTCGCAGGTCGCTCTGGCGATTGGGAAGATGAGACCGTTTCAAGAGCGGATGGCGAAAGAGCGGCAGAGGACTCTTAATAACGTCGAGACCGCTTGGGATCAAAAGAGCCCAAGCGAAGATCAAGGCCGCGTCAACACGATCCTCGCCGAGAAAGCCGGCGTCAGTTCCGCGATGATGAAGCGCAAGGCTCATCATCGGAATTCAGCCTGTGATCCGAAAGCTCAGATCACTTTCGAAGATTGCCGTCAAAAAATCCCCAGAACTTTTTCACGCCTAGGCAAGTAACGCGCATAAAGTAAAACGCATATAGTTCGCCCTGGGCCGATTTGTTGTGCGATGATCTGATCGCGCTGCGACCCGAGTTGGAAGGTAGGCCACCCGGTGGCCCACCTTGCTTCAGGCCGCTCAGATTCTGGCGCTTGATTCGGCGTTAATCAGAAGCGTCGTTAACAGAAGCGCATTCTGCCCTATATTTTGTTTTGTAGCCCAAGGGCTTCCGCGTAGGCCGTTGATCTCAGCCCATACACTCAACGGCCTACGCGACGAACTCCTGATCGGAGCATGGCATGGCAACGAAGAAATATCCAGCAGAAAACGTCATCGGTTTGCCACGCGACGGCGTGAAGACGCCGCGCCACGAGATTCGTGACCGTCGTCGCGAGAATGCCAATCCACCGGCTGACTGCGATCATCGGTCCTCCGCACCCGGACGCCCAATGTTTTCAGGCTCGTTCTGTAAGAACTGCGGCGCCAAGATTCGATCGTCGATCGAAGACGATGCCGCGCAAGAGCGTTACCATGAGCGCCTGAGAGAGTCATTGAGCCCGCGACGCGGCGAGGAACCTCAATGACGAGCGTTCGCGCGCTTTCTCCCGTGGTTGCCGAAAGCCGCCATCGTGGCGGAATTCTTGAGATTCAGGTCTTCGCAACCGAAGGCATTCCGACGGCGCAGAGCGGCAGAGGGACCGTCTGTGTTGTTGCTCGGCATCGCGATGGTCACGTTGTCGGGGCAAAACCATGCGATCCGAATCGTCGCATCGCTGTGCGTCGCCTCGAAACCAAAGATGGTCCCCTGTTTATGAGCGAGTTAGCCTAACCATGAGACTGCACGATGCTTTAGATGCGACCGTATCCGCTCGGCCACTATTCGCAGAGGCTTCCAAGTCAGGCGCGAAACTGTCGGCCGACGATGTAAAGAGCATCAATCGGTGGACTCGCGATAATATCGAAGCTGATCGGCTCGTTTCGTTCCCTGTGCTGGCGATCGACACTGCGCCAACGAGAAACGGCATTGTGTATTCGGCCGAGTCTCAGAAGGCGAGTGTCAAAGCTTGGGTCGGCAAAACGTTTCTTTTCAATAGTTCAGGCGGAGCGGATCATACGCTCGCAGCAGCCTCGCAAGTCGGGCGCATCTATCGCTCGCAACTCGTTACAACCGCGCAGGGCGAGACCGGCACGCTTGTCTGGGTTTATTCAGTTCGTGGCGTATCCCAGCAGACCGACGAGTTCATTGGCAAGATTGAGTCGGGTATTCTGCGTGAGGTGTCGCTTCACGTCATGGTCGAGGGGGTCAACTGTTCGATCTGCAACGTGGCGGCACAAGACTGCGAGAAGGCTCATCAACCCGGACAGAAGTACGGCAAGCAGACCTGTTCGCTGATCACACAAGGTCCGCTGGAACCGCTCGAAGTTAGTGCCGTCGCCGTTCCGGGCAGCACGTCCGCTCGCGTGATGTCCGACGATGACGCTACTAAGCTCGTGGCGCTTCGCGAAGCACTTGCTCCCGCGGGCGTAGATCAACTGAATTCGAGACCCCGCAACGAGACTAGCATCGAACGGCCGCCGACCGTCTTCGAGTCTGCGCGCGACCAACGCTTACGCTTGAGTTCGCCGAGACGACCGCGTTTTCACGGAAGGTTCTGATTATGGCGCTTCGCATGGATATAACCATCGCGCCTGACGGCACGGTAACGGGTCACGTCATTCCTCCGCCTCCCCCGCCAGCGAAGCTGTTGCCAAAAGCGCACAAGGCTACGGCATCAACGAAGGGCCGGAGATACCCGCCTAAACGTGCTCGCAACGTACTGCGAGCCTGTTCGCATGGTCACGGTTGCGGCGATAGTTTCACAACGCCGAAGCAAAACGCTGTGCCCGGACCCGGCGAGCAAACGCGATGTAAACAGTGTCAAATCATTAACGCGCGGATGCTTACAACGGAACGCCAGCGACGGTATCGCGCGCGCCTCAAGCAACAGGGCCGTTAAGGGAGACTCGATATGCAACTTTTAGCATCTACCGCAACAAACGCAAACGACATCGTTATGCGCATCACGGATGCCCTCCCGACAGTCGCGTGCGAGTTTAGTCAGATCACGTCGTGTGCCGTCTCCGCCGAAGACGACGGCTCGCCGAACGGCATCGTTCACGTCGTCGCTCGCGCTCGCGGCGGTGCTAGTGTCGGCTACGTTGATTTGTTCAGAAGCGACGATGCGGATACGCAGACCACGACTTTCAGCGCTGTATGGCGGCTGCAGTAATGCAAACACAAACCATCCTTGGCGCATGGCGGGAGTTCGCAAAGATTAACGCGGAAACTGTCGCCCGTCTCGCTGGAGTGCCAGTCGATACATATACGGCGCTTGAAGCGGGCGCGCTCGTACCCGATGCCAATCTTGCGAGCGCCTTGGAACTGCTGTTTCATGCGAAGTTCCCTGCTGCGTATCTGCTGTTTCCCTTCGTTCCGATGCCGAATAGTACGGGACTTTTGAAAAAACTTTCATCTTGCTTCCGCGATTTTGCGAAAGGCAAAGTTGCCGGTCAACAGCGACGTGTGGCATGAATTTCTTGCAAGCATGGGCTGCCCGCAATGACCGATATTCCGTCGAAGAACTTGCGGAACGTATCGGCATTACGCCGGCAGAGTTCGAATCTGCGATGCGCGATGGGAAAGTGTCGGCTGCTACGCAGCAGGCGATCGCGAATCGCTTTCAGCAAACTTACGCCGAACTTGTCGTTGATCCGTTGGCAACACTGCGGGCTCGGAAAGCCGCCGAGAAGGCGAAGAATGCCGTTTACAATGCCAAACGTAAACCGGCCGGATTGGTGCAACATGGCTAATCATTCGATTCGCCGACATTCCCGTACCGTCGTTGAAGTTTCGGCTGCCTTGCAAGTGGCTGCAACTTCTCCTGCGTGGGAACGAGCGAACGCTGAACTCGAAACACTCAAGACGGCCCAGAATGCAGGGAGCATATCGGCCGCTCAAGAGTCATTGACGAGGTTAAGCGAGCGCATCCAGCGCCTTGAGGCTGTGTTTTAATCATGGATCGTTCACTTGGCGTCCGCCTGCGGTTAGTCACAGATTTCGCTATGGCCGCGCGCAACGCAGTTGTGTCGATGCAGTCTATTTCTGCCGGTCTCGCGGAAGTCAAGAAGCAAGGCGCGACTTCGAACGTAACGGCTCTCACGGAACTGCGAGCGTCCTTAGATTCACTCGGTGATCGCATTGGTCTTGCAACCGCAAAGATGGACGCGTTCGGAAACACTGTCGGCGCAATGGGGAGCCGATCGCGTGCCGCAGTTGGCGACGTTGACGCAATGATTTCGGCGACGATGCGCATGGCTGACTCCGCCGATGTTGCGAAGACGGCACTAGGGCGCCTTGGCACGTCGATGACGAGCCTCGGTAGCACGGTTGCCATTGATCGCGCCGGCACCGCGTTGCACGGGACGGCGCTTGAAGCCATAACCGCTAAACGTACCGTTGACGAACTCGAAGCATCACTAGTTCGTCTTCCGACTACCAAGGTCGTACAAATCGCGATCGGAGGCGGAATAACGGGTAGCGCACTCGCAGCGTTGCAGGCTTCGGGCAGTTCGCTTGCATCACGATATGTTCCGTTGCCGCAAGGTGCGCTCGGCGACGAACGTTCCGGTCAACGTGCATTGCCATCGGGAGCACGCGAGACTCCGCTTGGTAACGGTCAATTCTACATGCCGGGTGGCGGTGGAATCGGAAACATTCCTCCGAGCGGTGGCGGCGGAGCCGGCGGAGGTGCAAATTGGGGCGAGCGTTTCGGCAATGCTGGCAAGAGCCTCGGACGCGCGGGCAGTGCGATGTCGGGTCAGGGCATGGGGATGATGTTCGGCGGTGCGATGGTGCTCGTCCCGATCGTTGAAATGGGCAAAGCCCTAACCGACATCCAAGACCTTCAAAGCCGGAATTATGAAGCAATGCGCGCTTCCGGCATGAGTCAGGGTACGGCGGTCAAGCTAGAAGCGGCAATGGAGAAACTTACCGGCCAGATCGGCGGAAACTTTAGAGAGAACTTGGCCGCGCATTACGTTTTGGTAAGTGCGCTTCCGCCGAGCGCGACTACGAATCCGAACTCCAAAGCGACGCAAGAAGCCATTGTCGGAATGCAACGTCGATTGTTGATGACCGGCGTCGCAGGCCGTTCGTCAACGCATCCCATCAACCAAGAGGCGATGACTCTCGATACCGTTGCGACCGCGCATAACCTCGGTTTGGATATGTCCACGCCACAGAAGGCGCTTAAAGCTGTCACTGACACAACGAACCTTCTCATAAATTTGAAGAATCGCACGGCAACCGAGATCGACTTGGCCGCGCAGACGTTCAAACAGATCGGTCCCTTAGCAGCGTCTCTCGGTATCAAACCCGAAGACGAATCTGCAATCGTCGGACTCTTAGCCGAGGCGAAGATTAGAGGCAGTCAGGCCGGAAACCAAGTCAAACGCTTGATCCTGCGCCAAGCGTTACCACCGGCAAAACTTCAGGCGATGAACGAGTTCACCCAATCGCCTGAAGGCGGCGGTTCCAACATTTCGCTGTTCAATAAGGACGGCTCGGCGAGATCACTCGTTGAAGTCGCCGGCACCGTCGCAGACTATCAGCGCATGCACCAATTAACCGCGCAACAGCGCGCCAAGATGGACGCGATGATGTCGGGCCTGTATGCGATCCCAGCGCTATCGACATTGATTAACGCTTCATATACGCATGGCGGGACGAGCGGGATGCAAGCCTACGGGCGCAGCATGCTCTACGGCAAGCAGGACGCGAACAAGCCCGGCGACGCGCTGGAACAGGCATACGGGACGCGTGCGACCGGAAACGTAAACGTCGAAGAAGCGAAGACTTCTGCGATCGTGCTACAAGAACTCGGGCACACATTCCAACTTATCTCGCCTGATCTCGTGAACTTCTTGCATCTGATCGACGCACTCGCCATTGGATTCAACAAACTACCCGATCCCGTCCAACGATTCGGAGCCGGCTTCGCCCTCGCTGCCGCAGCAGTCGCAACCGGAGGCGGTGCGTTCCTGCTCATCACCGGAACGATCGTAAAGTTCGGCGGAGCGATGCTGTCGATTGTGGGCGGTGGATTGAAGTTCTTGGAGTTCACGAGCGGCCTCAAAATCTTGGGACCGCTGGGCACGATCGCGACGAAGTTCGGCGGAGTCTTCGAAGGCATTCTTCCAAGGGCGCTAGGCGTGGCTTCCATTGCCGTCCGCGGACTCATGGCGTTGCTCATCGGCAATCCAATTGGGCTCGCGATCACGGCGCTTATCGCAGTCGGTACGCTATTCTACGAAGGCTGGACGCACGACTGGTTCAACGTGCAAGAGAAAACCGCGATGACTGTTCAGAAGCTCTCTGGGCTTTTCACGTTCCTAAAAAGCGACCTCTCGAACTTCGTCAATGCGGGCAATGCGTCGATGGTTAAGTTCGGTGAGTCCATCAGGAACGGTGCGGGCGTGGTAATGACGGCACTTACGAACATGAAAAACAACGTCGTCAAGGCTGCCGGCGACTGGACGCATTCGGGCGAAGCGATGGCATCGAACTTTATCAACGGAATCACAAGCGGGTTCAGCGGCGGGACTCAGAAGGTCAAAGACGCAATCGCGCACGTCGGCAACCTGTTCCCTCACTCCGAGCCGAAGGATAGTTCGTCGCCTCTCTACGGTGCAACGGCATCCGGTAAAGCGCACGCCAACATGTTCGTCGGCGGAATGTCCAGCGGCATTTTAGCAGGTGGCGCAGCAATCAAAAGCGCGTTAGATGGTCTGTCTTCAACCTTTAGTAATTCAGTCGGCGGAATGATCGACAAAGTTCTCGGCGGATCGGGTAGTAAGAATCCGTTTTCCAACGCTATCGGAACGTTCGCCAAGAATGCGCTGAACGGATTTATCACGCAAATGATGAAACCGCTGAACAATTCGCTCGGAAACCTTCTGGGCGGTGGAAGCGCGGACCAATCATCTGCGATGACGAATGTGCTTGGCACTAACGGCGTCATGGATTCGACGTTGCAGAATACGTTCGGACAGGGCGGGACGATGGAATCGACGCTCAGTTCTGTAATCGCAAAGTGGCTAGGTTTACCTTCGGGCACGTCTTCAACGGTCGCAGGCGCGATCGTTAATGCGATTCCTGGGTCGCAGGTCTTGGACAGTGCGGGTATTCCGTATCCGACGATCCGGCCTGATCCAAAACCGTCTTTGTTCTCGCGTATTGGCGGCGGAATCGCTGGAGCAGCCGCAGCTTACGGCGGCTATCAACAGGGCGGCATCGGCGGAGGTCTTCAGACAGGTCTCGGTATCTTGCAGACTGAGGCTTCGATCAATCCCGCACTCGCAGCATCACCCGTAGGCATTGGAATCGCTGTTGCCGGCGGACTGTTCTCGATGTTCTCGCATCACGATAATCCGGCCAACATGCCCGACAAGTACGATGCTCAAAACTTTGACAATATCCAATTGGAACTGCTTGGGAATAACTCGCACGCTTCTGGATACATCGCGGCACCTAGCGCTGCCCTAGACCCGATCCTTCAGAAGACGGGCGGCGTTGGCGAACTCGATTACATTCAGCAGTTCATCAAGGCGAATCTGAACTCGTCAGACGCAAGTGCTAAGGCATTGGCCCAGAAGTATCTCGGAGAGTTCGGGACGAGTGGCGGAGGTCTGACTTACGACAAGAACATCGGACAAGAACACGTTGTCGGCGGTGGCCTGAGCGGTTCGTATACCGACATCGGTAACGCCGCGAACGATGCGACACAAGCGATTCTCTCCATGACGGATGCGGCTAAGAGTGCTGCGCTCTCTCAGTCGCAGAGTGCCGATGCGCTCGCGGCCTCGTTCACAACGTTGATCCTTGGCGGTACAGCGGGCTTCAGTATGCCGCTCCTTGCGGCTGGCGCATACTCTGCCGGCTTGGGTGCGGGCGCTGGTGCTGCTTCAGGCAGTGGTCGTGTTGGAACGCTTCCTGGTGTACGTGCGACAGGCGGAGATGGCGCAAGTCTTCCGATTTGGTCCAGTACGCCTCCGACTGTGGGCGTACCCGGTTCGAGCGGCGATCCTCGGATGCCGGCTCCTGGTCTTCCGAACCGGCCGATTCATCTGCACGTCATGGAGAACTTTATGCCGAATGCAACGATCAACGGCGATAAGGGGGCGGCTAACGAAATCGCATCAACCGTCGCTGCAATGATGCCCTCGATCGTGAATCAGATTCGGCGTGCGAACTTCCAAGACTCGCGCCTTTACGGGGACTACATTTCAGCCGTGAGTTAAGCCTTACCGAAGTAAAGTTGTTCGTGGATGTATTCGCACTGCTCACGGATACAGTAAATACGAACTCCATACGGTTCGTCGTTGAAAATGATCGAGCCGGTGATCCCACACTTAGGACACACCATACGCTTCATCTGACGAATCCAGAAAGGCGAGACTGTCAATCACATGATCGAGCGAGTTCAGTGACAATAAATCGGCTGCTAGATTGGGATTGAAGGGGACGGTGTTCCCGTCGATGTGACGGACCCGCGGGGCTTTGACACTGTTACGTTTCGTCATGCCGCAATCATAAAACGTGACTCGTGCCGATTCAATACGTGCTAATCGCCCGTAACACGCACAATTCGTTACACTTGAAGCGCGCATCGCAAAGAACCATAAGGCTGCGCGCGTTTCTCCTGTCTTTTCGCAATCGACGGAATTGGTGACGAAAGTCACGGGGTCTGGGCCATAAGGCGCAGTTTGGGTTTGGGGTCTAAGCCGGACTAGCCCGATATGTTTAATGATGGCCCAGAAGCAGGCACGTCGTCCTAGGCATCCCGGTCGGCAACCGTAGCCGGCGCGGTAGCACACGCGCCTCCTTCGGCCCTTCTCACGGTTGGCCAAGTGATGCACGATCTGCAATGCTGCCGTGCTACAGTCTATAACCTCATCTCCGATGGTGAACTCTCCGTCGTCAAGGTCGCAGGCGGAACCCGCATCAAACGGGCGAACCTCGAATCCTTCATCACGAAGAACACGATCGGAGCGAAGCCAAAGGATGCCGCAGCCTAAGCAGCCCTCCAAACGTGCCGAACGTGGAACCGGCAGCATCTTCTTCGATTCGTCTAAGAATCTGTGGTATGGCGCGGTGTCGGAATCAAGAAACGGACGGCGCATTCGTCGCAAGACCGATCCTTGTTCGTCGAAACAGTTAGCGAAGACGCGTCTTCGCCAGCTTGTTCACGATCTCAAGGAAAAACGGACGACGATGCGGCCGGATAATCAACGGGTCGGCGCATACGTCAAAGCCTGGATCGAATCGCTAACCCTCGCGCAGTCCACGATCCTTCGGCATAGCAGCATCTTCGCAACGCACATAGAGCCGCACGAACTCTGCGGCGTCAGAATGTCCGAAGTAGATTCGCAACACGTTAAGACGTTCTACGGGGAACTTCGCAAAGGCGGTGCGTCGGAGTCAACGATCAAGAAGGCGCATAGCCTTCTCCATAGCGCGTTTGAGGCCAAGCGTTACGGCAAGGACGGAGCGACATTCCGCAACCCGTGCGACCTGCCGAAGAACTCCCGACCCAAATACAAGGCGCAACGTGAAGCCGCGCCATTCGATCCCGACAAAGAGGCGGCATTCCTGACGGCGTTACACGGCGACCCGTGGGAAGCATTGTACGTGCTCGCGTTGGATTCAGGTATGCGCCAGGCCGAGCTATTCTCGCTTGAATGGCGAGACATCGACTGGGCTTCGGGCACCGTGGAGGTTCGGCGAACGCTGAAGGACACAGCGAACGGTCTCGACATTGGAGAAACCAAGAACAAGGCCCGTAGAGCCATCAAATTAGCTCCCACGACCTGCAAGGCACTTGACGCACATCGACGCGTCCAGAGCCACAAAGATGGCCTGCAAAGGCTCGTCTTCCCCGATCAGGCGGGCGGCTATCTCCGCCGGCAGAACTTTGACCGTCGATCCTTCGCGACGGCCCTGAGACGGGCGCAGGAGCAGTCCGGCTTCAACTTCACCGGGCACACTTTCCACGATCTGCGCCATACGTGCGCGACGCTTCTTCTTCAGGACGGGGAGGCGATTCCGCGAGTCTCACAACGTCTCGGGCATTCGACCGTCAAGACGACGCTCGACTTCTACGCGCACGCCGTCCCGCAAGACGAGGACCGACCTGCAGCACGATTCGAGCAACGTCGTGCCCGAGGGCCGTTCTCTCGGAGTTAGGCTCCTCGTTAGGCTCCCGGAAGATTCGTGATGCGGCGGAAACCCTTATGCCGAGAGCGAGAATCGAACTCGCGACACCAGGTTTTTCAGACCTGTGCTCTACCGACTGAGCTATCTCGGCGTGCCGCGTGGGACTCGCGGGCGTATTCACCTCGGTAGGTCGATTCCCTACAATTCACTCCGTCGCGAACCGGCCTCTGCCATCCGCTGCGAACGCGCCTTAAGACAGCGTCCGCAGTACCGCGTCGACGTTGCGCGTGCGTTCCCGCGGAGGCGGCATGGCTGCGCGCCCCACGTAGACGATCGCGACGATGCGGTCGGACCGTGCAAGCCCCAGGTACTCGTTAATCTGCTCGTCGTACGCCATGCCGCCCGTGCGCCACATTGCGCCGAGACCACGCGCGTGCGCAGCGAGCAACAAGTTCTGCACTGCCGCAGCCGTCGCCGCGAAGTCCTCGACCGCAACGACGGGGTCTGCGTCGGTTCGCGTGCTAACGACAATGAGCACCGGCGCACGCAGCGGTTTTTGCGCTTCGCGCCGCAAGTAGGCGTCCCGGTCGGCTCCAGCCAGCGTCGTCCGCGTCGCCTCGCGTGCTGCCCACGCTGCACCGAGACGCGCCCGCGCGTCCCCGCGTAAGACGGTGAAGCACCACGGTTCGGTCACTTTATGATTCGGCGCGCAGATCGCCGCTGAGACAAGTTCGCGAACCTCCGCGTCATCGATATCGCCGCCCACCGTTCCGATGCTGCGGCGTCCGAACAGCGCCTCCATCACTTCCATGTGCGCATGGTCGCGCGTTCGGTCGTCGCATCCCTGTGCGCTATACGACGAACCTCCCCGCAGGCGAGGAGGTTCGTGCAATGTGGCGACGTTGAAGGGGCTCGAACCCTCGACCTCCGCCGTGACAGGGCGGCGCTCTAACCAACTGAGCTACAACGCCACGGGATTGGTGGGCACGGTTGGGATTGAACCAACGACCCCCCGCGTGTGAAGCGGATGCTCTCCCACTGAGCTACGCGCCCTTTCGAGAGCCCACCGTGCCCGGCGATCACGCAGTATACCGCGTAGGGTCCAGCCCCTCCCTCCGCGTAAGCGAAAGCGTGCGAGGTTTGTTCGTCGCGTTCGCCCTCCTGTGTTTGCTCGCTATCGCTCCGGCCGGCCCTTCTGCCGCTGAGCCGACAGCCGATTCTTTCGTACGCGCGCACCGCGCCGTACCGACGCACTCGACTCGCGCGCAAGCCGCGTTCGATGACGGCCTGACACTCTTGTACGCGTTCAACCCCGAACAGGCACGCCGCTCGTTTGAAACCGCAGCCGCCGCGGATCCGACCCTCGCGATGGCGTGGTGGGGCGTCGCAATGTCGTATGGAACGAACATCAATACGTCGTACGATGCCGCGCAAGCGCGGCGCGGTCATGCTGCGATCGCGAAAGCGCGCGCCTTGGCAAGCGGCGCGGCTCCGGCCGAGCGCGCGTTGATCGCCGCGGCGACGCAGCGGTTTTCCTACGACGGCCCACATGACGACGACCGATCCGCGCAGGCATACCGCGATGCGATGAACGCGGCGGCCACGGTTCTTCCCGAGGACGACGACGTGCAGACGGTCGCCGCCGAAGCGGAGATGGACGTCCATCCGTGGTCGTACTTCAACGCCGATGGAACGCCGACACACGGAACGCAAGAGGTAATCGCGCGGCTCGAACGCGTTCTCGTACGTAATCCCGCTCACATCGGCGCAAACCACTTTCTGATTCACGCGCTCGAAGAATCGCCACATCCCCAAGACGCACTGGGCGCCGCGAA
>JAABUX010005260.1_pt1 | contig 15970 bp, 19 predicted proteins | sample 5561851 | NCBI WGS metagenome assembly JAABUX01 (sample SAMN10711883, study PRJNA513361) | rock metagenome | isolation source: Antarctica rocks | place: Antarctica: Victoria Land, Richard Nunatak red sandstone | collected 2016-01-03 | reverse complement strand
TTATCTGCGTGATTTTTATCGTCATAGCAGCCTGAGGGGAGAAGATGATTTGCGGGTGCAAATTTGCATTAGTTTCCAAAAATCCATGTTCTGTGTAACCACAGCAACAATTTTGGGGCTGATGCCCCACCCCTTGGATACGCTGAACACAAATGAGCAAAAAGCCAATCGAGTCTATTTGGAGAAGTGGATGGATCGACTCCTGACTTCGCGTTTGCTCCAGGTCAACGGCTAGCCTAACTCGCAGCCTCTAGTTCACTGGGTTGGGGTGCATCCCAGTTATGCAATGAGTACTATTGCTCAGTACCATAATCCTGGACAAAATGAGCTGGCAAAATCAGTCTCAATTAGAGAACTGCCCATTCAGATAAGCACAACGGTGCAGAAGCACTCTTAGGACGTTGTCTGCCTTCCACTGTGCGCCTGTGAGTTTGAGGCGTGCCCCAATTTGCTTGACCGTTGATTCAATGGTGCCTGAACCAATCGAAATGCCCTCGGCTTGAAAATAGCTGTAATTGACGATGCGATGTCGATGCTTGGTGAGATCAGCAATGAAGAGGTCTACTCGTTCATGCTGCCAGCCCTGGAACCAGAGCAATTGCCCCGTCAACATCTCCTTGCCAGAGCAGGGCTGACACCATCGCCAACCGTTGCTGTGACCCCCCAACAATGCGAGAGATTTTCGCACCCCGTGAAACCAGTCCAAAATCTCTTGTCGTTGGTTGGGGTTCGCAATTTCCTTAAACAGATTCCAGATGCCCTGAAAGACCGTCCCCTAAACAGATCAGCGGCGTGGCGAGCAGTTGCTGATTCACCCACTCCACCAGCTTGTCGTTCTCTTGCAAAAAGGCTGACTGGCAATGCTCATGCAGATTCACAGCTTTATAGTCCTGCCAACGGCAAATTTCTCCTTGAGGAGTGCGGATTCGAACCTTACCGCCATCAATACTGCTCTCCTCCACGGTTTGTTCCACCACAGGTAATTCAAAGGTTTGCCGATGCAATAGACCTGTCCGAAATATTATCTCCGGGTCAAAAACATGGTAAAAAGGAATTTTGACCGTGTACCAACATGAAAAATCCACTTCATTATATTGAAGAATATCCGCACCGCACAAAACAAATACTGGGAATAACCGACGTTCAGTTTCAAGATTTGTTAGCACCAGCTGAAATACATCATAATCGTCTCCAAGCTGAGATCGAAAGTAAAAAAATACGTATAAATCATCAAGGCGGAGGACGTAAACCAAAACTAGAGATAAAAGAGGAGGTCTGTCTATGTATATTTTATCTGAGACAAATGCCAACGTTTGAAATTCTGGGACTGAATTTTGGCGTTTCTAAAACCCAGGCTAACGATACCTTTCATTATTGGCTTAGAATATTACGAAATATTTTACCTGCTAGTATGTTCGAACAAGTTGAAAAAAATAGCAGTGATTACGCGATTACCTTGGAACTATTGAAGGAATTACAGTTAATTGTAGACAGCACGGAACAGCCACGGTCAAGACCTTCAGACCAGAAGGAGCAGCAAGAATATTTTTCAGGAAAGAAAAAACAGCACACATTTAAAAATCAGTTAATTACGTTACCTCTAGGGCATTGATATCGTAGATGTAGAGGTAGGAGAAAAAGGGCCGACTAGCGATATTAGTTTGTTTCGTCTCCAGCAAGAAAAGTTTGGAAAAGCCCAAATGTTTGAAGGGGATAAAGCATATCAGGGAGGAAAGAATATAAAGACTCCTTACAAAAAGCCACGTAATAGAGAATTAACGGCACAGCAGAAAGCAGAAAATAAAGAATTTTCTAGTAAACGTATTTTTGTTGAACACGTAATTAGGCTAGTCAAAATTTTCCGCGTTGCTCAACAAAGGTTCACACTTAAGTCTCGAACTTACGAGCAGGTAATTCTTACCATTTGTGGATTGGTCAGGTTAAGAATTGGTGCATTAGTTTTACCAGCTTTATAAAAGTTGCATATTACCGGACAATTATGAATTAGACATCAACATGTTTACAGATAGTAACTATCTGTAACTATCTCAAGCCCTGATTATTTCGTTGGTTCTGGCTTTATGTTAACGCCGTGTAAAGCCAGACGTAGAGGGCTTTACAAATTCTCGGACGTGTCTACTAAGCGCTGTTGCGTTCTGAGCGATACTTGCATCCGGCGTCAGCACGGGAATGTCTTGGGCTGAACGTTCTTTGGAGGCATTGGCGCTCACGAGCAAGCAACATTTCTCCAGGTAAGGACTGAGTTGGGTGTGAGCTTTGACTTCAAGGGCCTTCGCCTGGTTTTCGGTGATGGTGATTTCTCCGAGGATACTTTTGAGTTGCCGACTTCGCCCACTGCTGGTCCCACTTGCTGTCGCGATAAAAACAGCCCGATTTCGGGGCTGACATGCTCTAGGATCTGCCCTCGTACCGCTGCTTCTATCTGACTTTTCCCGTTAAGTCTCAAAAAGCTTGCTCACAAAGGATTCTGGATAAAGCACAGCATATACGGTAAAGTAATTGAACTCGGGTGCTAGAGGCGACAAGCAATGTTGGACTGGTGGGAGAAAAATTTTGCAACCTGTGAATTGGGTGATCGTCGATTGAATGAACGTGCAATGTCGATTGGCAAGGCTCTCAGCCAAGGATAAGGCATCGGCGCTGTCAGAAATCTTCAACGGAGCAACCGTACTTAAGAGAGCCTATGAGTTTTTAGCAATTCCAAGGCAGAATTTTCTAAGCTGATTGAGCCTCATTGCCAGATGACGGCTGAGACGGTTGCTCCGCATGACGTAGTGCTGTGTGTCGGAGACACCACTTTCCTTGATTATGACAGCATTGTGGCTAAAAGAGAAGGTAAAGGTCCGATTGGTAAGGGGGGTAATGGCTTAATATTGCACAGCGCTTTAGCGATAGAACCTGAGAAAGGTCAATCGATAGGTCTGTTATGGCAAAAACTTTGTCATCGAGAGTCGAAACAGAAACCACCAAAAGATGAAACACCGACACAGAAGAAAAAACGGCAAGCAGCAGCAAGAATTGAAGCGCGACTCCGTCCCTTTGAGCAGAAAGAATCTTACAAATGGGTAGAGGCACTTACCACGATAGAAAGCCTTGTAAGCAAGTCCACACGAGTGATTCATGCTTTTGAGAGAGTTGGTGATATCACTGAAGTTTAAGGGTAAAGTTCGTCAACTCCAGCACACAGGAGTATTGGTACGTGCGGCTCACAATCGCAGTTTAGATCAAAACAGTGAACGTCTGTGGGCAAAATTGGAAGCGCAACCCATCTCTTTTAAGCAGGAAATTGATCTCCTAGAAACGAGCAAGCGTTCTGCCCGCTCTCGCTAAATTAGTGGTGCGATAATGTCGCAGTTAATCTCCGTACTCCCTACCGTTTTGACAACCGCGACCCTCTACTCGTGTATGCTGTTTATGCTACGGAAGTCGATTGCCCAGAAGGTGAAACACCAATGGACGTGGATGTTGCTGACCACAGAAGTCGTCGCAGATCCCCAGATGGCCGCCACGATTTTACGTTGGTATTCTTACCGTTGGCGCGTGGAGGAATATCACAAAATCTTAAAATCGGGTTGCCAAGTGGAGCGATACAGACTTGCTGCTGATAGCATGAAGACTTTGCTTGGTTTCTTGAGTGTAATTGCAGTTGAGATGAAAGCAGTTGACTTATCTACACCGCACCCAGCCAACCGCAGACGCAATTGTTGTCCTTAATCCCCTTCAGCTTAAGGTTTTGAAAGCCAAATCACCCAAACTACCCAAGCTGTTAACAGTTGCTTGGGCTGTGGAAGCACTCGCTCGTTTAGGCGGTTACTTGTCACATCGACGTAATACACCCATTGGTATCCAGGTGCTGTGGCGAGGCTGGTTAAAATTGCACGACAAGAGTGAAGGTTGGCAGCGATCTTGAGAGACTTAACGGGAAAAGTCAGCTGCTTCTATGCCTTCTAGCGTTGTCAATTGCTCCGGTGCCGTTTCGTCATATAACAAAGCCGCAATTGCACGGGCATGAGCTTGAATTTGTTGCAGTTTCTCGGCATCCATCGACAGCATCCCTGGGATAACGAATTGATTCTCCTCAGCATAATGGAATTATTCCCCCTTAAGCTTTTGAGTATTTCTGCTTACTGCATAACTGGGATGGGTCTTCAGAGTTAATGGTGATAAAGTTATTTAATCAAAACACGGAATTAACCAGCTTTTAAAAGCTCAAATTTATATTAAATACTTCTGTAAAATATCGATTGTTTAACTAATTAAAAGACACAGGTTTTAATCACTAAAACAAGCTAAAAGCCGTAGACGAAAATTATCGAAATTTGTAAATCCGTAGGCTTGACGCTTTATTTGTTTGATTTTATTGTTAATTTCCTCCATTATTCCACTACTAGTATGACTCAGAAAATAATTACAGATTGTATTCAAATGATTTTGGATTGTTTGTATGACTTGACCATAAATACAAGCTGCTTCTTTCAACCAGAGAGTAAATTCGAGTTGACCCGATTCTACTGTTTGACTATCTTGATATATTCTCCGAAATTTCTCTTTATAATTATAAGCGAGTCTCAGACGCGAAGATTTATTTAATAACTGCTCCAATTTCTCCAACTGTTGCTGATTTAAATCCTGGTGATTTCTCAGAATTAATACTAGCTGATTCCACTCTCTAATTCCTGTTTGGTTAGCAATTCTTTTCAGCTCATTGATTAGTGGTTTCATCACATGAAATCTGTCGGTAACTATCTGAGCATTTGGGAAGATATGTGGGGATAATTTTCGCAAATACTCCCCACATATCTATACTTACTTCTGACACCGTCTCTCTAATCTCTAATGGTTGCTCCATCAGCTTTTGAATGATTGATTCTTGATTGTGATCATCGATAACTTCAATTAGTTTTCCTCTTTCTAAATCACTCACTACTGTTTTAAAACTTTTATGTCCTTTTCTCATAGCTGGAGTTTAGACTACCGCATGACAAAATGACTCAGGGGGACTGAGTTAATGGCCTCAACACTTCAAAATAGAAAAATCAAAGGGTCAAGCCGACTTTGAGATTTGTTTCTTTGGTTTAGCAGTACCTTTTTTGACGGTTGGATAGCGAATTCTACGCACTCGGGTTTGTCCTTCTGGCCAACAGCAGAGACTTTCCACGAGGTTTGGGGTCAGCAGCAGGTGTTCCAACTCTGGCTAAAATAGCAGCTTAGGTATTAGTGACTCGACCAGGTGGCAGCTCCTTGTTAGAGGGCTTTTGCCAAGGGAGAGGATAATCAGCTGCACATGTGCGAGCCAACCATAACGGACATGTGAGTAGAGGCATTAAATCACTCCAACGTTCAGATTGCTCTGGGGTAGAAAAATGAGGTAGAGTCCAATGTAAGCGTTGCTTCAGGAAACGATACCCTTCGGGTTCGCCAGTCGCCTGCGGAGGGAAACCCTCCTTCAGCGCTGGACTCACCAGTGGTCAATGGCAAAGCGGCGTAGATACTGAGGCCAAATTTCAGTAAGAGTTGGCATCTGCTCCCCCACCCAGATCAGCCATAAGGGTTTGAATTTTCTCAGTTGGTCTTCACCTAAACGCTCAACTTGAATCACATGCATTGAGTGCTTGGCAGACTGTTGTCAGTGGAGATTAAACCATAGACGTAGGCGTAGCCGACCCAACTTTGGGTTATTGACCTCTAGCATTTGGTCAGGTGTCCACCATGTTATCGGATCCGCAGAGCTTGAACTTATGACCGTGGACACTCTTGACGACCAATGCCAGCATAAGCTGGAGGTACATCATAGAGTACACGATTAGAGCGTAAGCGCATAAGTTTGTCAGCAATGATGTCTGCCGTTTGCTTGCACTTACGAGGCACATCCGTATTCCGCATCCCACAACGATAAGGGACGAGTTGGCAAATTTTGGTAGCCTTGTCTGAGTTGAGCAGCAGCTTTTGAAGAGCGGATTTTCAAAACTGGTGATGCGCTCGTGCAGTAATGGTAAAGCCCAACTACCGGACTCTTCCGGAACCCAAGCTATAGTACTGTAGCCTTGACCCACTGTCACTGGTTTGGCACCTGACAAAGGCTCTTATTGATGTTCGTAAGTCCGGTCTTTGAGGGTTACAGCCTCCAGCCTTGACCAAGCTGTATGGTCACCTGCTAATACAATTTGCTCTGTTTGGGGTAGCTTTTCAATGTACAGCCGCATCAATGCTGTTCTTGCTAAGGCTTGGCGTCTGCCACTGCTTCATAGATACGCTTACCACTGCCGCCGAAACACGCTTTGATACCGACAGTTCAACGAACGAGTAAACACTCTTGCTGACTAGCACTGCATCCATCAGGTCAAACAGGGCATATGAGAGCGTTACCTAGAAGTGTGTATACACTTTGGCGAAATTGTTTAAGCTGATCAAATGTCATGGTCAATCTGGTAAGTTTTTCCTTTTATCAGCATTGACCATCTGGCGGTCAGTTTAACTAAGCTCGACCGCTTTTTCTTTTCAGCAACGTTTTCACATGACTAAAGGTACCTTTTTATACTTTTTATCTCTAAGTGTTATCTTCCGAACGCTCGCCTTTAGTCTAAACTCCAGTCATAGCAATTTCGTCTATACTAATGCGAAGGACTGATTCCCATTTTTTTTTAACTTGTGATTTACACACATGTTTAAATATTCCTTCAACTTCATCAAAACTTAGCCCCGACGAAAAACTCCGACATCTTGGTCCAGCCGTGTATTGAATAATCTGTGATGCGCCACTAATAGCCTAGTTGACGGCTGGACCAAGATGTCTGGGTTCATTGTAACCCTTCTGACTGAGCAACTCTCTCGATACTTGCTCCTTTAATTCTTTCAAAAATATTTGCTTCATATCTTTGAGTGTGTCGCCGTCGCCAGTCTAACCATTCTAAATTTTCTGTTGAATAACGTTGGCATTTACAACAATAGAATTGTCGTCGGGGTACTCGCAAATAAACTGCTTTACCAAAAACTGATAAGTCTCTGATTAAAATTGGTCTGTTTTGATGAAGTTCCGTTGCGATAGAATGACAGTGCGGGCATTCTATTCTATTATTATTAAATTGAATATGAAAACAAATACTATCTTCAATTGGTGTCCAACCAACTACATTAGACTGAGGTAAATCTAGCAATTTCGCTGAAGGGGTTACAAGGAGGTCTGAAATGCAGACAGGATAAGCTCCTTGGCCCTCAGACCTCTTTGATAATACTTCCACTTATTGCGAGTTAATCTCATTAACTCCGCCACTGCGTCTGCGCAGTGTTCAATGAAATTAACCCAAGTATGTCCATATAAGCCAATATAGAAACTACTATGCCGTCGTACTGTTCGACCAAATTCTTTAACCCGACCTACATACTTCTGTAAACCCATCCGTTTAATCTTTTTGCCCTGAAATGTGGCAGTTGTATAGGCAATCATTATTAATAAAATTATTGCCCTCAACCGGAAGTCTGTAACGAGAGTTTCTTCTAAGTTATAGCCTCCGCTCTTGAAATCTCTAAACATCTCTTCAATATCAAATCTTTTTTGGTAGGCTCGAATTGCCACATCTAAGGAATCTAGGTTTGTCAAAATAAACCAACCTTCATCTGGTGCCCATCCTTGATATTTCTTTTTCCATTTTGCTGCGAGATTAAACCGTTCGAATCCTTTCTGTTTCGTGACCTTCACTCCTTCTAAATAGAGAGAAATACCAGGACTCAATCCTAAAGCTTCCAACTGCACCCAAATTTCATCTGATAATTGAATGTATTCATTCTTTTTTAAACGTAAACTCTCATTACACTCCCTGTTGAGCTAACCAGGATGCCAACTTTACAGAGCAGAATTCTCTGTCCCCCAACACCACTGTTTTATAATTCTTAAACAGCTGCAAAACCTTGTTACAGAATGCTATTTGTTCTTCATAATTAGTACTCCCTTTTTTTGACAGTAACTCAAAGTAAATTGGAATGGCGCGCTTATCCCAAATTAAACTAATCATCAGTAAATTGATACATCCCCAATTCGTGCGATCAATCGCAATATAAAGTACTTGATTACAGTCAAAATCAGTTTCTAACCACTTTTGAATAAAGGGAAACCAAAGTTTTTCAACCTTCAATATTGGTAGCGATAAAAATCTCTGTAGCCTATGCCGCCGACTTTCAAACTTAATCGGCAAGGGTAGCGCAGTAGCTAAGGCTTCCAATTTGACCACTTTGATAGATTGCAGCAGATCAATCAAAATACTTAGCAGCAGATATTGGCACGGTTCAAGTTGACTTTTGAGGTAGATTTGGTAAAATTCAGGCATGTTATCATTAAGGAGGTCTTGTTGACAAAGCTAGACCTCTTTTCTTTATACCATAAATACCTAAAACCTTTAGCCTGCAAGCACTTCAGACCTCCTTGTCACCCCTTCAGGTAATATATACATTTCAGGCCTCAATCACACTAAATTGTAGTTATTAAAATCTAGTCAATTTTAGTTATATCCATAAAAGTAGCGAAAGAACCAGATAATGTGGATATACTAAAGGAAAAATAGAGTTCACGACCTCACCTAAGAGCGATTTTCAACTGCCAATAGAGCTTGGACAGTAGCTACCCTTTTTTTAAAGGCAATTTATCAAAGAGCACTCGTTAGAATCACGTTTTGTCGCTCATTAAGATGCGTTTGCCCTAGCATAACCACTGCTTCATGATGAATTTATCGCTTGTGGATTTAAATTACCGCAACCACTTGACTCTCCATTCGAGTGGAGATTCTAGGATGAAAACTGTCGCTTTTGGATTTAAATTATGACAACAACTCAAACTCAGCAACCTAACCTTGAGTCTTGTATTCAGGCTTGTCTTGATTGCCTACGTGATTGCGAGAACTGTGCCAGCGCCTGCTTAAGTAGTGACATGGTGCAGATGATGGCAAAATGTATCACGCTATGCCGTGATTGTGCTGACACTTGCGCCCTCTGCGCCCGTTTCATGTCCCGCCATTCTGACCTCCATGCTCAGATGTGCAGCATCTGCGCTGAAGCCTGCGATCGCTGTGCGAGTGAGTGCGAGACACACAAAAGCGATCACTGCAAGCGCTGTGCTGAGTCTTGCCGCCGCTGCGCTGAGTCCTGCCGCCAGATGGCAAAGGCAATGGCGTAAAAATTCCGCCTCCACTTGACTCTCCAGTTAAGTGGAGATTCTAAGATGAGAACGAAGGTAAATTGATCAAGCATTTTCAGGAGAATTATCATGGCTCACCAAATAGCTCAATCCAGCGTAGATATTGCTGTTCATTGTGCCTATGAATGCGAACACTGTGCCGATGAATGCTTAGGAAGTATGGCGGAATGCGCCCGTCTTTGCCGAGACTGTGCCCAGATCTGCTGGACTGCTGCTGGCTACATGAGCCGTGGCTCTCGCTTCATACCCCAAATTGTTCGCTCCTGCATTGAAATTTGTGAAGCCTGCGCCAGTGAATGCGAGAAGCACGATTCCTCTCACTGCCAAAAGTGTGCCCAGGCTTGTCGGCAAGCAGCGGAGGAATATCGCAAAATTGCCACAGTTGCAGGTGTAGCTTAACGATAACTAAAGGTAATTTGAACTATGACACTCGAACTAAAAGTCCCAAAAATAGCCTGTTCTGCCTGTGTAGACACCATCACTAAAGCAGTCACGGCAATTGATCCAACTGCCAAAGTAGAGGCTGACACCAAAACGAAAATGGTCAGCGTTGAAACGCAAAAACCTGAAACAGCAGTTAAAGAAGCGATCGCCGCCGTTGGCTATCCAGCCGCATAATCGTTAACCTCCCTAGTACCCAGTTAAAGGCAGCAGCGATGGATACCCTCACACTCAAACTCCAAGGCATGAGTTGTGCCTCTTGTGCTTCCAACATCGAGCAAGCAATCCAATCTGTGACTGGCGTTAGTGAATGCAATGTCAACTTTGGTGTCGAACAGGCAACAGTCAAATACGATCCAAAGCGAACCGGTTTGGAAAAAATCCAGCAAGCTGTGAGTGATGCAGGCTACTCTGCTTTCTCTCTCCAGTCACAAGAAATGATGACTGGAGAAACCGATGCTGAGAAAGAAGGACGCGTTGCTGAAAAACGCGATCTTTACCGCAAGTTGTGGGTAGGAGGAGTGGTCAGTGTGCTGCTGCTGCTAGGGGCGGCACCAGCAATGATGGGACTGAGGCTACCCTCATTTTTGTCATGGCTTTCTAGCCCTTGGGTACAGCTAGTATTAGCAACTCCTGTACAGTTTTGGTGCGGTAAAACATTTTATCAGAATGCCTGGAAAGCACTGAAACGTCATACGGCTAGCATGGACACGCTGATTGCCCTGGGTACCAGTGCTGCCTACTTCTACTCGATATTCGTTACCATTTCCCCTGGATTCTTTACGGCTCAAAACCTAACTGCCGAAACCTATTACGATACTGCCGCTATAGTCATCACCTTAATTTTGCTGGGACGGCTATTTGAAAATCGTGCCAAGGGTCAAACTTCAGAGGCGATTCGCCAACTGATTGGTTTGCAAGCCAGAACTGCTCGAGTGATTCGCAATGGGCATGAAATTGATCTGCCGCTCGAGGAAGTCAAGATCGGCGATGTCATTTTAGTGCGTCCCGGTGAAAAAATTCCAGTAGATGGAGAAGTGGTTGAAGGCGCTTCCACCATTGATGAAGCGATGATAACGGGCGAGAGTGTGCCAGTTAAAAAGCAGCCACCAGATGAAGTGATCGGAGCCACGATTAATAAGACAGGTAGCTTTAAGTTCCGGGCAACGCGGGTGGGTACAGATACTGCTCTGGCTCAGATTGTCAAACTAGTGCAACAAGCCCAAGGTTCCAAAGCCCCAATCCAGCGGTTGGCAGATCAGGTGGCAGGATGGTTTGTGCCAGCAGTGATTGCGAGCGCGATCGCCACTTTCGTGATTTGGTTTGACGTTATGGGGAATACCACAATGGCGATGATTACCACGGTGGGAGTGCTAGTGATCGCTTGTCCCTGTGCCTTGGGTTTAGCCACACCTACTTCCGTGATGGTGGGGACGGGCAAAGGAGCGGAAAACGGCATCTTGATCAAAGGAGCTTCTAGTCTGGAACTTGCTCATAAAATTCAGACTATTGTGTTAGATAAAACCGGGACGCTTACTGAGGGTAAACCTACTGTCACTGACTTTGTCACTGTCTATGGCACAGCCAATAGTAATGAAATCTTTCTCCTAGGGCTGGCAGCGGCTGTAGAAGGTAATTCTGAACATCCCTTGGCTGAAGCTGTTGTTAGATATGCCTTGAAACAGGAACTAAATTTAGCTTCAGCGCAGAATTTTGAAGCAATTGCTGGTAGTGGGGTTCAAGGCACCGTTTCCGACCGACTCGTCCAAATCGGCACCTCGCGCTGGATGGCAGAACTGGGCATTGATACCAAAGCCCTACAGCCGCAAAAATCTAGTTGGGAAGCCGCTGGTAAAACTGCCGTTTGGATTGCCGTGAATGGCGAAATGCAAGGGCTGGTCGGTATTGCTGATGCCCTTAAACCTACCTCAATAAAAGCAGTCAGAGCGCTACAGAAGTTAGGTTTAGAGGTGGTGATGCTGACTGGGGATAATCGCCAAACAGCTCAAGCGATCGCATCTGTTGTTGGGATTGAGCGCGTTGAAGCCGAAGTCCGACCAGAGCAAAAAGTGGCCAAAATCCAAGCCTTGCAGAAGGAAGGAAAGGTGGTAGCTATGGTTGGCGATGGGATCAATGATGCACCTGCTTTGGCTCAAGCAGATGTGGGGATGGCGATTGGCACGGGGACAGATGTGGCGATCGCGGCTAGTGATATCACATTAATTTCTGGCGATTTGCAAGGAATTGTGACAGCAATTCAGCTTTCGCGCGCCACTATTCGGAATATCCGTCAAAATCTCTTTTTTGCCTTTATTTACAACGTTGTTGGCATCCCTATTGCTGCTGGCATCTTCTTCCCATTCTTCGGCTGGTTACTCAACCCAATGCTCGCTGGTGGAGCGATGGCCTTCAGTTCTGTTTCCGTTGTTACCAACGCCCTGCGCTTGCGTAACTTTCAACCAAAAGCGAACTTGTAAAAGAATACCTATGGGGGAGCTATCTTTGTGCTGGGGGAGTAGTCAATGTTAAGCAAAAGTAAAATTTGGGGTAGCTTCGCGCTCTCGCTAGGACTTCTGGCTGGAGTGGCAACAGGAGGGAAAGCAGCAATGCCAGCCCAGGGGTATGTACAGACAAATCAGTTTCGTCGGATTGAGCAACCATTAGGGGTAAAAGTTGGGGTAACTGCCGGTGGTATAGCATTAATTGGGCTGGAGCTATGGTGGTTTATCTTAAGTAAAACCAAAGCTCAAAAGGCCGTGGAACGGGAGGGAGTGCAAGAAATTAACATCACAGTTGACGGTGGCTATGAACCTAGCCGCGTTGTTGTTCAAGCAGGTCTTCCAGTGCAGCTAAATTTCTGCCGCCGCGATCCCAATAGCTGTTTGGAAAAAGTGTTGTTACCTGACTTTAACATTGCTCAGGACTTAGAGCTAAATCAGGTAACATCGATTGAATTCACGCCAGACAAACCAGGAGAGTACCTCTTCACCTGCGGCATGAATATGTTTCGAGGAGTGGTGGAAGTGCAAGCTTCGAGTCCGCCAAATCGGGAGGAAGCCTTATTAATAACCGATACCCATACTGTTAAGAGTGGTTAATTTCATGCTCAAGATTCGTCGTCGTCAGTTTCTTGCCCTCGGTGCTGGCAGTGCTGGGGCTGTTATCCTCACTGAATTGGCAGGTAAACTAAACCAAAACCTGCTTCAACCTGCGCTCGCCGGATCACAACAGCACAAAAGCCAGGATGGATTGTTAGAACTTGACTTAGAAGCAGGTTATCGTCCTGTTCGGGTAGGAAATACACAAGCCTATCTTTTAAGCTATAACGGACAAGTTCCCGGTCCTCGACTAGAAGCCAATCCTGGAGATACTGTCCGCATTCACTTTACCAACAACCTCTCTGAGCCCACAAACTTGCATTACCATGGGCTACACATCACTCCTCAAGGCAACGCAGATAATGTGTTCCTCAGTATTCCGCCAAAAGAGCGCCTGACATACGAGTTCACTATTCCACCAAACCATCCTGCCGCCACCTTTTGGTACCATCCCCACCATCACGGCTTTGTTGCCGAGCAGGTATTTGGCGGGTTAGCGGGGCTATTCATTGTCCGAGGAAAACTCGATGAGATTCCCGAAGTTAAAGCCGCTCAAGAAGAATTCTTGGTATTGCAGGACTTTGCTCTCGACGCGAACGGTCGGATTTTGGCTCCGAACAACATGGCACTGATGATGGGACGCGAGGGAAAACTGGTTACGGTCAATGGGCAAGTAAATCCCAATCTATCCATTCTCGCCGGTGGATTACTCCGACTGCGATTTCTCAATGCATCTGCATCCCGCTTTTACCGCCTGAAATTGGAAGCTCATCCTCTCCATCTAATTGCCACAGATGGCGGTGCCTTAGCCGAACCCGTGGAAGTCTCCGAACTCTTGCTTGCGCCTGGAGAACGGGCTGAGGTGCTGGTGCGGGGCGAGCGCGACTCTGGGCAATATCGGTTACTCAATCTCCCGTATAACCGCAGCGGCACGGGCCTGATGGGCAACGGCAGGATCAAACCAGGAATGAACGGCATGACAGGTGGCATGAGCAACCATGACATGGGAAACCAGTCCCAGTCTCCTCAAGTGCTAGCAACATTAACCTATCGCGGCTCCATCTCCCGCCTGGCGTTACCCAAGCAGCTCATTCCAGTCACAGCACTCCCCGAACCGGCAGTTGTCCGTCGGCTTGAATTTTCGATGGCAATGGGAGCAGGCAGGAAGATGACATTTATGTTTAACAATAAAACCTTCGATGCCAAGCGAGTGGATACTGGGGTAAAACTGGGAACCACAGAAGATTGGGACTTGGTCAATGTCGATCCTGACCGCATGGATCACCCATTCCACATACATGTCAATTCCTTCCAGGTTGTCGCACGCAACGGTCAGCCTGAGCCTTACCGCGCTTGGAAGGATACAGTCCTCGTCCAAGGAGGTGAAACTCTCCGGATTCGGATTCCCTTCCGCGATTTCTCCGGTAAAACTGTCTATCACTGCCACATTCTCGATCATGAAGACCTAGGGATGATGGGTATCCTAGAAATTCGCGCTTGACCAAGTTCTGCACTATGGCTTCTTTAACAGACTCTCAGCATATTCAAACGACACTAAGCTATCAAAAAGCAATGTCTGCCATAACGAACCTTGACCGAAGAGGGTTACAACAGATCCAGACAAAATGGTGCACAGTTCGCCCACAGCCTTTTCTACATGACCCACAGATGGACTTACTGAGGGTTGCACCATAATGGAAGAGAAAATCTATCGGGGTGCGTTCGCCCTGAGTGGGTAACCGTTCAGGGGGGGTTACAAACAGGGCAAACGCACCTTGTCAATAAAAATGCTTAATTCTCAATAAACTCCTACTTCTTGGCATTAGATGCTATTTAATGAGAACCGCTGCCATGATAATTTTTACATTTCGTCTACGGATAAAAAAATCAGATTAACTAAAACTCTTATTTTTGCGTTTGATACATAAAGTAGGATTTTTGTCCATTTAGTTTTGTTAATTTTAGATGCGTTTGCCCTGGGGTTACAAAGACTCTTGACATTACTGGGCAACCCTTAACAACATGCTTTTCTACGGGACACACAGATCTCCTAACTGAGGGTTGCCCAGTAATGTCCAGTGTTTCGCTCGGGGTGAGGGAAATGCTCAATAAGGTAGTACTGAACCTAGGTACAATGAAGCACGCACGCCTAATCATGAACCCGATCTCTGGCCACGAGCATCGCAATCCGATGAAGCTGCCTGACATCATAGCTGTGATGGAAGCGGAAGATCTGCGAGCCGACCTCGCATTTACTAAGCCGGATGAGTCACCGGCTCTGATTGCACGACGGGCAGTCGAGGAAGGCTACGACATGGTCGTCGTTGGTGGTGGCGATGGAACCGTAAGCGAAGTTGCCAAAGGGTTGATCCACGCGCCGATTCCGCTCGGCATTGTACCCATCGGCACCTATAACAACATCGCCCACAGCCTCAAACTGCCGACCGATCTGGCTCTTGCTTGTCAGGTGCTGGGGCACGGTCAAATCAAGAGCATTGATGTAGGCCAGGCCAATGATGAACATTACTTCTTTGAGGCGGCAGGTGTCGGGCTGGATGCAGCCCTCTTCCCCTTGGGTGAAGAAATCAAAGCTGGGCACTGGGGCCGTCTGCTCCAGGCTGCTCAAATTGCAATGGGCTACCAAGCGCAACGGCTACGTATCCGGCTTGACTGCCCACTCTCTGAGGTTCGCCTTGAACCCGCCACACAGTGGCGATTTGGGCGGCGGGTAATACCTGCCAGGCGCGAGTTGTGCCTCAATGCGTTGCTGGCAGTGATTGCCAACGGACCGTATTACGGTACTGGTTTTACTGTAGCCCCGGAGGCGATCATGGATGATGGTCTGCTGACACTCAGCGTCTTTCGTGGCTTCAGTAAATGGGAACTGATTCGTCACTTCTGGTTGAGCAGTAAAGGTCAGTATCATTACAGCCCCAAGATCGAAACCTATCACGCTGCAGAGGTACGGTTAACATCAAACGCGAGACTGCCGGTTCATATCGATGGTCATCCACTCGGAGAGTTGCCGGTCACGCTTAAGGTCATCAAGCAGGGGCTCAAGGTCATTGTTCCGGCAGCAGACAATTCTATTTCATCACTCTAGTGCAGCTCGGCTAAAGTAACCCACCAGGCATAAAAGGGGGTGAAGACTGCGGTAAACTTGTAGTAACCTTCGTCATATCCAGAGAAGGAGTCGGAGCGCTTTAGTTTATGCCCAGTCCCCACG